>Ga0115567_10004673_pt1 | contig 13341 bp, 13 predicted proteins | sample COGITO_mtgs_1204_2_FD_88679 | JGI IMG/M metagenome (GOLD analysis project Ga0115567, IMG submission 88679) | Pelagic marine microbial communities from North Sea - COGITO_mtgs_120412 | ecosystem: Environmental > Aquatic > Marine > Epipelagic | place: Germany:Helgoland, sampling site Kabeltonne...
ACGACAGCGCTGGATGCGCCGCTGCGTGCTGGCATCCTCGATCTGCTGGACGGATTGCGGCGCGAGACGGGTATCGCCCTTTTGACCGTGACGCATGACATGGATGCTGTGCGCCGCCTTGGCGGACGCGTCGCCGTGATGGACGCGGGCCGCATCATCGAGGAGGGACCGGTGAGCGAGATCCTGCGCGCGCCGCAGCGCCCTGCCACCTGTGCGCTTGTTCGCGCGGCGCAGCCTGCCGCGCCTGAGGCAATGGCGGCGACGGGCGCTGCCCCGCTGCTGCATATCGAGGGTCTGCGGGTGCGCTACGGCGCGGCGGTCCCTGCGGTCGAGGGCGCCGACCTGCGCATTGCGCGGGGCGAGACGGTGACCCTTGTCGGCGCGTCCGGCAGTTGCAAATCGACGCTGGCGCGCGCTGCTCTGGGACTGGAGCAGGCCGACCGGGGGCGCGTCTGCATAGACGGCGCGGATATCGCGCGGCTGGGTGCGCGCGGCTTGCGGCGGATGCGGGCGCGCATCCAGATGGTGTTTCAGGACCCGGTGACGTCGCTCGATCCGCGCCGCACCCTTGGGCGGCAGGTTGGCGACCCCTTGCGCAATTATGGCCGTGCAGCCGACACTGACCTGATCGCGCGCGCCTTCTTGCAGGTCGGCCTTGCGCCGGACCTGATGCAGCGCCGCCCGCATGAGGTGTCAGGCGGCCAGCGACAGCGTGCGGGGATCGCAAGGGCGCTGATTCTGGATCCCGACATTCTGGTCGTCGATGAAGGGCTGTCGGCGCTCGATACGGTCCAGGCGGCGGCGATTCTTGCGCTTTTGCGGGCCGAACAGACGCGGCGCGGGCTGGCGATCCTCTTCGTTACCCATGATCTGCGCGCGGCCCGCGCGATGGCGCACCGCATCGCCGTGATGGTGGCGGGCCGCATCGTCGAGCAGGGGCCGGCTGCGCAGGTTCTGCGCGCGCCAGTCCATCCGCAAACCCGCGCGCTGGTCGCGGCCAGCGCGCTGGATGCCGCCATGCCCGCGCGTTAGCCCTTTACCCGGCCTGCGGGGCGGGTCATTCTTGGCCGGCGCCGCCCGAGCGGGACCAGTGGGAGAGACTTCATGCCGATCAAGAACCGCTTTGCCGAGACCCACGCCGACATCACCGCATGGCGCCGCGATATCCATGCAAATCCCGAGCTGATGTTCGACACCCACCGCACCAGCGCGCTGGTCGAGCAGAAATTGCGTGAATTTGGCTGTGACGAGGTGGTGACCGGACTGGGGCGCACGGGCGTCGTCGGCGTGATCCGGGGGCGCGCCGGCGCCTCGGGCAAGGTCGTGGGCCTGCGCGCCGATATGGATGCGCTGCCGATCCAAGAAGAAACAGGCGCCGCCTACGCCAGCACCGTGTCCGGCGCCATGCATGCCTGCGGTCATGACGGGCACACCGCCATGCTGCTGGGTGCGGCGCAGTATCTGGCCGAAACGCGCAATTTCGACGGCACCGCCATCGTTATATTCCAGCCCGCCGAAGAGGGCGGCGGCGGCGCGGATGTCATGTGCAAGGACGGGCTGATGGACCGCTTCGGCATTCAGGAGGTTTACGGCATGCACAACTGGCCCGGCGTGCCTGCAGGCACTTTTGCCATCCGGCCCGGTGGTTTCTTTGCCTCGACCGACGAATTCGAGATCGAGGTGACGGGCCGGGGCAGCCATGCGGCCAAGCCAAACGAGGGGACCGACCCGATCGTCATGGCGGCGCAGTTGGTTTCGATGTTCCAGACGATCTCCAGCCGCAACGCCGATCCGACCGAGCAACTGGTCGTTTCGGTGACATCCATCGAATCCTCGACCAAGGCGCTGAACGTGATCCCGGGATCGGTGCATCTGCGCGGAACGGTGCGCACGCTCGACAATGCCATGCGCGCGCTTGCCGAGGCGCGGATACGCGGCATCTGCGAGCATCTGGGCGCGGCAATGGGCGGCGCCATCACGCTGGACTTCCGGGCTGGCTATCCCGTGATGGTCAACCACGCCGTGCAGACCGATTTCGCCGCCGAGGTCGCGCGCAGTGTTGCGGGCGATTGCGCCGAGGCGCCGCTGGTCATGGGTGCCGAAGATTTTGCCTACATGCTTGAGGAACGGCCCGGCGCCTACATCCTTGTCGGCAATGGTGACACCGCGCCAGTGCACAACAGCGAATACGATTTCGACGATACCATCATCCCGGCCGGGTGCAGTTGGTGGGCCGAAATCGTCGAGCAGCGGATGCCGATCTGAAGCGTTTGAAGAAACCCTGCATCACCGCTTTACGGGAAACGTATCAGGGCTCCTGATTGTCCATCCCGCGCCACATCCGGTCATAGACCGCGCCGATGCCGCTGGCCTCTGCCTCGATGCTGAACCGGGTTGCGGCGGCGGCGCGCGCGGCGCTGGACATGGCCGCCTGGCCCGCCGGATCGCCCAGCAGTGCACCAAGCGCTTCTGCGGCCTCCCCCGCGTCCCTGACGATTCGCCCCGCCGCGCCATCGATGCTGAAATCCCGGTAATATCCGGCATCCGTGGCAACAAATGGCACGCCGCTGGCCATCCCCTCCAGCGGGGCCATGCCGTAGCCCTCGTAGACGGGCAGCTGGACCACAGCCGAAAGGCCGCGCAGAAGGGCCGGCAGCGCATCGGGCGCGATCTCGCCGACAAAGAGGAGGCGCTTTTGCAGGTTTGCGGCCTGCACCTTGGCCTTCAGCCCCTCCAGAAATCCAATATCGCCGCGCCCCGCGCGCCCGATGACAAGGGCCGTGACTTCGGGCCGGTCCGGCAGCAGGCGCAGCATCGCCTCGACATAGCGGTCAGTGCCCTTCTCGGGGCGGATCCGCCCGATCGTGGCGATGCCCGCCGCGCCGGGATAGCCGGTGGCGCGCCACGCGGCGCTGCGGTCCGGGGCAGGGGTGAATGCGCTGCAATCGACGCCGTGCGGCACCACGGCGCGCACATTGGGCACGAACCCCGCTGCCTTGTCCGTGGTGGCGACCACCGCATCCATGCGCGAGATCAGCCAGCGCGGCAGGGCCGAATGGCGCCGCTGCGCCGCCGAGGTAAAGACGATGCGGATGGGCAGGCGCAGCACATCTCGCGCCCAGAGGGCCGCGCGCATCTCGGTATTGCGGCGCACGTGCCAGATGATGAAATCGCGGCCCTCGGGCGTGCGGCGTGACAGGCGGCGCGCCTCGCGCAGTGTTACAGGCGCCGGGCAGCCGGGCAGCGCGCAGCCCGCGAGCGCCAGATCATAGCGCGGCGCCTGCGCGCGCACGACGCCCGCAGCCGTCGCCGAAACCCCGGTGAAATTGCGGTTGAAATTGGTGACGATCAGCTCGGTCAAGACGCGGCTCCCGTGATTGGCCGCCCAACTTCTAGCGCAGGCCAAGCGCCGCGCATAGCTCTGCCGCCAGATCGGCAAGGCGGTCCTCCTGCGCGGCGGCAAAAGCGCGGGCGCGGGCCTGCATTTCGGCCAGATCATCGGGCGCGTCCATCAGCCCGATCACCGCAGCGCCCAGACCTCGGGCATCGTCCACCTGCCGCGCGGCGCCGGCGGCATCCATCTGCGCGTATCCATCCGCGAAATTGGCATAAAGCGGCCCATGCAGGACCGCCGCGCCGCCCTCGGCCGCCTCATAGGGATTGTGCCCGCCGACCGGCACGAAACTGCCGCCGATACAGACCAGCGGAGCAACGCGGTACCACAGCCCCATCTCGCCCAGGGTATCGGCCAGATAGACGGGTGCCGCACCGGGCGCCGCACCGGGCGCCGTACCGGGCGCCGCATCGGACCCTGTGCCGCCGCTGCGCCGCGTGCACGTCATCCCGGCCTGCGCGACCAGCCTGGCGATGTCGCCCGCCCGGTCGGGATGGCGGGGAACGAGGATCATCAGCGCCTCGGGATGCCGGCCCAGAACCGCGCAATGCGCGGCGATGGCAATCTCGTCCTCGCCCGCATGGGTCGAGGCCATGACCCACAAGGGGCGGCCCCGCAGCTGCGCATGGAGGGCCTCCATCTGGCCTGCGTCAAACGGCAGCGGTCCCGCCATCGCCTTGAGGTTCGCGCCCGCCTTGGCCTGCGCGCATCCAAGCGCGCGCAGATGATCTGCCGTGCGGGCATCCTGGCAATGCACCATCGCGAAATGCCCCAGAAGGTAGCGCGCGGTGCGCCCGATCCGTGCCCAGCCGCGCGCCGAGCGCTCGGATATCCGTGCATTCAGAAGCGCCAGAGGGATGCCGCGCGCCGCCGCGCCGCGCAGCATGTTCGGCCAAAGCTCGCTTTCGACGAAAACGCCCGCGTCGGGGCGCCAGTGATCGAGAAACCGCGCGACGGCGGAGGGGCTGTCGAGCGGCGCGAACTGGTGGCGGCAGCGCGGCGGCATACGGCCCGCGATGATGCGCGCCGATGTTGCCGTGCCGGTCGTAATCAGGAATTCGGCCCCCGAATCCGCGCCGCCCAGATGTGCGATCAGGCGCAGGACCGACAGGCTCTCGCCGACGCTGGCGGCGTGGAACCAGAGCAATCGCCCGGCGGGGCGCGCCAGCGTCGGATGGCCCATCCGTTCGGCGATGCGCGCGGCGTCCATGCCATTTTCGGCCAGCTTCCGCGCGCTGCGGCGATAGGCAAGCGGCATCAGCGCCCGCGCAGCCAGCGAATATGCGCGGACCAGTTGCGTCGGCGCGCCGTTACCTGCGCGCACGCGCCTAGCCGCCCGTGTGACTCATGTGGCGCGGCATCTGCCCGCCCGCCGTCTGGCGGGAATAGTCGAAATCATGGCCCTTCGGTTTGCGCGCGATGGCGGCGTGGATCGCCTCCTGCAACGGCGCGGTATCCGAGGGGTGGTTGCGCAGGGGCGGGCGCAGATCGGCCATGTCCTCCTGCCCGAGGCACATGTAAAGCTGTCCGGTGCAGGTCAGGCGCACGCGATTGCAGCTTTCGCAGAAATTATGCGTAAGCGGCGTGATGAAGCCGATCTTCTGCCCCGTCTCCTCCAGCCGGACGTAGCGGGCGGGACCGCCCGTGCGCTCGGGCAGGTCGGTGACGGTATAGCGCTCGGACAGGCGCGCGCGCAGGTCTTTCAGCGGCCAGTATTGATCCAGCCGGTCCTCGTTGCCGATATCGCCCATCGGCATGACTTCGATCCAGGTCAGGTCCATGTCGCGGCTGGCGCACCATTCGGTCAGGCTAAAGAGCTCTTCCTCGTTGAAACCCTTCAGCGCGACGGCGTTGATCTTGACCCGCATGCCCGCCGCCTGCGCCGCATCGATGCCGCGCAACACCTGCGGCAGACGGCCCCAGCGGGTGATGTCCGCAAATTTCTGCTCATCGGCCGTATCGAGCGAGATGTTGATGCGCCGCACGCCTGCCGAATAAAGGTCGGTCGCGAACCGTTCCAGCTGCGAGCCGTTGGTGGTCAGCGTCAACTCGCGCAGGGCCCCGCTGTCCAGATGGCGGCTCATCCCATCGAAGAAGCTCATGATCCCGCGCCGCACCAATGGCTCGCCCCCGGTGATGCGCAGTTTCTGCACGCCCAGACCGATGAAGGTGCTGCACATGCGGTCCAGCTCCTCCAGCGTCAGCAGCTCCTTCTTGGGCAGGAAGGTCATGTTTTCGGACATGCAATAGACGCAGCGAAAATCGCAGCGATCCGTCACCGAAACGCGCAGGTAATCGATGGTGCGCTGGAAGGGGTCGATCAAGGGAATATTCATAGGCAATAGGGTATGCTCGCCAGTGCGCCGGGGCAAGGGCGATATGGCGGAAATTGGCCGCGGAACAAGCCAGTGTGCTCAAGTCGGGGATTGAACGACGGCGCGCCGCATCCTAGGCTGGCGCCCATGAAAAACGCCGTGATTATCGCCGCGCTGAGCGCACTTGCCGGATGTGCCGGTTTCTTTGACGGAACGCCTCGGGAGGATACGCCGCCCGCATCCGGCACCGCCGGCGTGCAGGGCGCGGTTCCGGCCGCTGCCCGCCCGCCCGCAACCGCGCGCACGGTCGAGCAGTTCGACACGACGACCGCCGCCGACAAGGTCGCGGCGGCGCAGCCAGCGTCGGGCGGGCGCGATCTGGGCACGACCATCGCCACACTCGGCGCGCCGGGCGAGCCGGGGTTCTGGTTGAAGACGCCGCTGGTCAAGGTCACGGGGCCGGGCCGCGTCACATATCCGGCCAACGGCAAATCGGTGAAGGTCGATCTGATCCCGCTGGACGGCGTTGCGGGCGCGGGCAGCCGCATGTCGCTGGCCGCGCTGCGTGTCATCGAGGCGCCCCTGACGGGCCTTCCCGAAGTGCAGGTCTTTGCGCTGAAATAAGGTGTATTGCGTTTTTCCTGTGTCAGGGAAAATGCAAAACGCCCACCGTCCAATCATGTTGTGGGCGTTTTGCTTACAACCTGTGCATCAGATTAAATGCAAAACGCTTTAACGGTTATTCGACCGTCACCGATTTCGCCAGATTGCGCGGCTGATCGACATCCGTGCCCTTGGTCACTGCGGTGTGGTAGGCAAGGAACTGGACAGGCAGCGCATAGAGAATGGGCGCGATCGCGTCGTCGATATCGGGCATGACGATGGTCTGCCACACGCCCTCCGAGGCCTCCTGCGCGCCTGCGGCATCGGTGATCAGAATGACCTTGCCGCCCCGCGCCATGACCTCCTGCATGTTCGAGACTGTCTTGTCGAAAAGCGCATCGCGCGGCGCCATCACGATTATGGGCATGTTTTCGTCGATGAGGGCGATGGGGCCATGCTTCAGCTCGCCTGCTGCATAAGCTTCGGCATGTATATAGCTGATTTCCTTTAATTTAAGCGCACCTTCCAATGCCAGAGGAAACATTACACCGCGCCCAAGAAAGAGCGCGTCGCGCGACTTGGAAAGGCGCTGAGCGATGCCGCGCACGCTGTCTTCGATGCCCATCGCCTGATTGAGAATGGCGGGCAGGCCGCGCAGGGACGCAAGGCTGGTGCGCAGGCCATCGTCGTCGAGACGCCCGCGCTGATGCGCCGCCTTGAGCGCCAGAAGCAGCAGGACCGTCAGCTGGCAGGTGAACGCCTTGGTCGAGGCGACGCCGATTTCGGCGCCTGCATGGATGGGCATGTTCAGATCGCTCTCGCGCGCGATCGAGCTTTCGGGCACGTTCGTCACGCACAGGATCGTTCTGGCCTTGCCCGCGCAATAGCGCAGGGCCGCCAGCGTATCGGCCGTCTCGCCCGACTGGCTGACGAAAAGCGCGGCGGTCCCCTCGGTCACGGGCGGGGTGCGATAGCGGAATTCGGACGCGAAATCGACCTCGACAGGCAGGCCGGCCAGCTGCTCGAACCAGTATTTGGCCGTGAGGCATGCATAATAAGCAGTCCCGCACGAAGCCATTACGATGCGGTTTATCTTTGTAAAGTCAACGCCTTCTCCGGGGAGGGTAATGTCATTTCCATCCGGTGCGATGTAGGCGGCGAGCGCCTCGCTGATCACCGTCGGCTGCTCGGCGATTTCCTTGGACATGAAGTGTTTATGCCCCGCCTTGTCGATGCGCGCGGCGTCGACCCGAATGGTGCGGGCCTCGCGCTGAACGGGCTTGCCGGCGCTATCGGTGATGCGCAGCTCACTGCGTGTCAGGACAGCGCAATCGCCCTCTTCGAGATAGGTGACGCGGTCCGTCATGGGCGCCAGCGCAATCGCGTCCGAGCCGATATACATCTCGCCCTCGCCGTGCCCGATGGCCAGCGGACTGCCCTTGCGCGCGGCGATCATCAGATCGGGCTCGCCGTCGAAGAGAAACGCCAGCGCATAGGCCCCTTCGAGCCGGGCAAGCGTGCAGCGCGCCGCCTCTTCGGGCGAGGCGCCCTGATCGATATGGTGCTGTGCCAGCAGGGCCACCGTTTCGGTATCGGTATCCGTCTGATGCGCGATCCCGGCCTTGGCCAGATCGGCGCGCAGCTCGCGGTAATTCTCGATGATGCCGTTATGGACGACCGCGACGCGCCCCGCGCGGTGCGGGTGCGTGTTGGTCAGCGTGGGCGCGCCATGGGTGGCCCAGCGGGTGTGACCGATCCCGGATTTGCCTGCCAGAGGTTCGTGCACGAGCAGATCGCTGAGGTTGACCAGCTTGCCCACCGCGCGGCGACGGCCCAGCGCGCCATCGTTGACAGTGGCGATCCCGGCGCTGTCATAGCCGCGATATTCCAGCCGTTTCAGCGCCTCGACCAACATGGGGGCGACTTCGTGCCTGCCCAGTATCCCGACAATTCCGCACATTATGACGCCCCTTTGTCCCGTTTAGCCTTTTCGGCCCTTAGCATGTCGAAGAGCTTGCTGGCGAAGCCGGTCTTGTTGACCTGCCGCGCGCGGCCCATGGCCAGTGCCCCGTCGGGCACGTCCTGCGTGATGACCGAGCCGGAGCCGGTCAGCGCGCCATCCCCCACGCGGACCGGCGCGACCAGCATCGTGCCCGACCCGATGAAGGCACCCGCGCCGATATGGGTCTGATGCTTCATCACGCCGTCGTAGTTGCAGGTGACGGTGCCGGCGCCCACGTTGCACGCCGCGCCCAGATCGGCGTCACCGATATAGGTCAGGTGGTTCACCTTGGCGCCGGTGCCCAGCACGGCGTTCTTGATCTCGACGAAATTGCCGACGCGCGCATCTTCGCCCAATTCGGCGCCGGGGCGCAGGCGCGCGTAGGGGCCGACGATTGCACCCGACGACACGTGGCACCCCTCAAGATGGCTGAACGCGCGGATATGCGCGCCATTCTCGATGGTCACGCCGGGGCCAAAGACGACATTCGGCTCGATCAGTGTGTCGGGGCCGATGGCGGTATCATACGCGAAATGGACGGTCTGCGGCGCTTGCAGGATGACACCGTCCTCGAAGGCCTGCGCGCGGACGCGCGCCTGAAACAGCGCCTCGGCGGCTGCCAGTTCGGCGCGGGAATTAACGCCCAGCGTCTCGGCCTCGTCGCAGGCGATGGCGGTCGCGGCAAGGCCGCGTGCGCGTGCGATGGCGATGATATCGGTGAGGTAGTATTCGCCAGCGGCGTTTTGATTGTCCACTGCGTCGATCAGATCGAAAAGCGTCGCGCAATCAGCCGCAATAACGCCGGAATTGCAAAAGGTTACGGCCCTCTCTTCATTCGAGGCATCTTTGAACTCGACGATCCGTTCAAGCGCCGCGCCGTCCATGATCAGGCGCCCGTAGCGGCCCGGATCGGCCGCATCGAACCCCAAGACGACGACGTCATGAGTGCGGCGCGCCTCGATCATGCGCTCCAGCGTTTCGGGGCGGATGAAAGGCGTGTCACCGTAGAGAACCAGCGCATCGCCCTCGACCCCCTCCAGCGCGGTTCGCGCCTGCGCGACGGCATGGGCGGTGCCCAGCTGCTCGGTCTGGCGCACGCAGCGGATATCCTCGTCATGCTCCAGCGCAGCTGCCTCGACGGCCTCGGCGCCGTGGCCGGTGACGACCGCGATGCGGCCCGGCTCCAGCGCGGCGCCCGCGCGCAGGGCGTGGACCAGCATGGGCGCGCCTGCGATGGGGTGCAGAACCTTGGGCAGATCCGACTTCATGCGCGTCCCCTTGCCGGCGGCAAGGACGATCAGGGCGGTGGTCATTGACGGATTTCCTCCAAGATTCCCTTTGCAGCGCGGGCCCGCTCGTTTTATCTGCCTGAGGCGCAGGTGCAATAGACGGCCAATCACTCTAGGTTGCGGATTGTGACAAACCCGGAGCGCCGCCGCGCCGCCGGGGTTCATTCAAGCCAAAGGAGCGCCCGTGCGCAGCATCATCTTCGATCTGGACGGAACATTGGCCGACACCAGCGGCGATTTGATCGCGGCGGCCAACCATTGCTTTCGCGATATGGGGGCAGGCGACCAGTTGACCGGCGCGGATGCCGGAACCTCGCTGAGGGGCGGGCGCGCGATGCTGACGCTGGGCTTCGCGCGGATGGGCCAGAGCGCCGATGCCGTGCTTCTGGAACGCTATTATCCGGTGCTGCTGGATGCCTATGAGGCCGAGATAGACCGCCATACCGTCTTCTACCCCGGCGCGCTGGAGGCCGTGGTCGCGCTCTGCGACGCAGATTTCAAGGTGGCCGTCTGCACGAACAAGCCCGAGTATCTCGCGCGCCAGTTGCTGCGCCGGATGGGCGCGCTGGACCTATTCGGTGCGCTGATCGGCGCCGATACGCTCCATGTGCGCAAGCCGGACCCGGCGCCGCTGCGCGAGGCCGCGCGCCGGGCGGGGGGCGATCCGGCCCGCGCGCTGATGGTGGGCGATACGGTCACAGATCACGACACGGCCCGCGCGGCGGGCGTGCCGTCGGTCCTTGTCACGTTCGGCCCGAACGGCGCGGACATGCCCGCGCTGGCGCCCGATGCGCTGCTGGATAACTTCGCTGACCTTCCCGGCATCGCCGCGCGGCTGGTGCCATGAGCGCGGAGACCGAGATATTCACCGGCAGCTTTACCCAGCAGGAGCCGATCCCCGAGGAGGCGATCGCGGCGGCGGTTGCGGTGATGCGCTCGGGCCGGCTGCATCGCTACAATACCGACGACGGCGAGGTTGCGGCGCTGGAGCGCGAGTTTGCCGCCTATACGGGCGCGAAATACGCGCTGGCGGTTGCGTCGGGCGGCTATGCGATGGGGGCGGCCTTGCGCGCCGTGGGGATAGGGCCGGGCGACCGGGTGCTGACCAATGCCTTCACGCTGGCCCCCGTGCCGGGCGCCATTGCGGGGGTCGGCGCGGTTCCGGTCTTTGTCGGCGTGACCGAGGCGCTGACCATCGATCTGGACGATCTGAAGGCCAAGGCCGGCGAGGCGCGCGTGCTGATGCTGAGCCATATGCGCGGACATCTGGCCGACATGGACCGCCTGATGCAGATTTGCGACGGGGCGGGCATCACCGTGATCGAGGATTGCGCACACACGATGGGTGCCGCGTGGCGCGGGCGCATGTCGGGACGCGATGGGCAGGTCGGGTGTTATTCGGTCCAGACCTACAAGCACATGAACGCGGGCGAGGGCGGAATTCTGATCACCGATGACGACGATATCGCGGCGCGCGCGATTTTGCTGTCAGGCTCATATATGCTTTATGCGCGCCACGGCACCGTGCCGCCCGAAGCGGCGTTTCAGCGGGCGAAATATGCAACGCCGAACGTGTCGGGCCGGATGGACAACCTGCGCGCGGCGATCCTGCGCCCGCAGCTGCGCAAGCTGGACGCGCAATGTGCGGCATGGACCGCCCGATATCGCACCGTCGAGGCGGACTTGCGCGGCACGCCGGGTCTGACCGTGATCGAGCGGCCTTCGGGCGAGAGCTTTGTCGGATCGTCCATCCAGTTCCTGCTGGCGGACTGGCCCGACGCGGCGGTGGGCGACGTGCTGCGCCGCTGCGCCGCGCGGGGGGTGGTTCTGAAATGGTTCGGCGGGGCAGAGCCCGAGGGATTCACAAGCCGCTACGACAGCTGGCACTATGCCCCGAGCGCGCCGATGCCTGCCAGCGACCGGATCCTGCGGGCGATCGTCGACATGCGCTTGCCGCTGACATTCAGCATCGCGGATTGCGCCCTCATCGCAAGGATCATCCGCGCCGAGGTGAGTGCGGTCTGGCAGGCGTCAGGCTCGCAGGCACCGGGGCCCAAGCTCTCCTAGCCGCCCGAATCCCCGACAGCGACGGTCGAGATCGAGACCTTGGCCGAGCCTTGCGTCAGCTCGCGCGCATGGGCGACGTAGATCAGCGTGCGGTTCGCCTCGTCGTAGATGCGCTTGACCCTGAGCGACTTGAAGATGATCGACCGGCTGGCGCGAAAGACGTCTTCGCCGTCCTTGCTGCGGTCGATCTTGCCCAAGGTGATCGGACCGGTCTGCTGGCACTCGATGGCGCTGTTTGACGGATCCTCGAACCAGTTGCCATTGGCCAGCCTGTCGATCAGGCCGCGCTTGAAATAGGCCAGGTGGCACGTGACGCCCGACACCTCGGGATCGGCAATTGCCTCGATCACGATGTCATTGCCCGCCCAGTCGACCCCGATCTCGCCAACTTCCTCGGCGGAGGCGGCAGTCGCGAAAGGGGCCGCCAGCGCGGCGACCCCTAACATGTATGCGATGCGGCCCATCAAAAATTGATCTTGCCATGCGAGCCGGGATTGGCGGTGTCGTCGGCAACGGCGGATTTTGCCATGTCGTAGAACGCCTTGGCAGTGCTGTCATGCGCCCAGACCTCCGCCGATTTCGGCGTGAAGCGCACAAGTCGCACCTCCGGGTCGTCCTTGCCGTCCTCGAACCATGCCGCATCCATCGGCGACCAGATCTCGTCCAGTTTGTCGCGGCTGGTTTCGATGGCGAGGGTGCCGTCGACGACAGCGTAGATCTTGGCGTCGCCCGAGGCGATCTGGTAGCGGGCGTCCTTGCCTGCCGCCGCGTCCTCGCCGATATCGGTGTGGTTGGCCGTCAGGAACCACAGCGCACCGTCGTCGCGGCGCGCGTGATGTGCCATCGGGCGCGGATCCGTGCCCGTCGCCGACAACATGCCGACATTGACGTTTTCGATGCGGTCCCAGAATGTATCGGTCAGATTGTGGTCGCTCATGTCGATCCCCTTTGCGTTTTCGATATGCTCAGGGCTGAAACGACGCCGAAGCGCTTGGGGTTCCCGGCGGACACCGCGCCAGTCGACGCGAGAGGCCGGGAGGCGAGGGGAGGCACATGCAGCGCTGGATGTTTTATGCGCCGCTGATCGGCCTTGTCGCGGCCACGGCGGTCATCGGGCTCTCGCTGGGGCGCAAGACGGCGCTGCGCAGCGACGAGACGGCGGTCATCACGCGCATCGCGACCCGGTACGCAAAAGAGGGCGGGCCGGGCGCCGCCGAGACGGACTGCACCGCGCGCCTTGCGACGGCGGATGCGCTATGGCTGGTCGTGACCTGCGCGCCGCCGGGGGGTGCGGGCCGGATCTACTATATCGACCGCTTCGGCGCGGTGGCGCATGTCAGCGCGGCAGGCGACGGCCCCGGCTGAGCCGCTCCTGCCTGCGCCGGCGAGGCTGATGGCATGCTCCAACGGCCACGCGGCCAGAAGCTTGGCTATGATCATGTCGGGGATCTTGTCGGCGGCAAAATATTCGAATCTCAGGGTCGGGCGCGTGTTCGTGCCGGCCCTGATGAGGCCAGCGGCGGTGCTGGAATTGCCGCCTTGCGGGTTGACGTTGCCAACCCCGATCCCGAGCGTGATGTCGCCCTTGCTCTGGGCAGCCGTGACTATAAAGCGGGAAGTCATCGCTCTTTTCCTTGCAATCTCACAGATGCTCTGGCCGCCGGGCAGGCG
>Ga0115567_10004674_pt1 | contig 13336 bp, 11 predicted proteins | sample COGITO_mtgs_1204_2_FD_88679 | JGI IMG/M metagenome (GOLD analysis project Ga0115567, IMG submission 88679) | Pelagic marine microbial communities from North Sea - COGITO_mtgs_120412 | ecosystem: Environmental > Aquatic > Marine > Epipelagic | place: Germany:Helgoland, sampling site Kabeltonne...
CTCATATTCGCGCCTTCCTTGTGAGCAAATTTGGTTGTAAGAACCCCTATTTGATCAGATTGAAGGCGTTTTTTGTAGACTTCAGCTATTTTTGATCTTTTTTTGCTCCGAATTCACGTTAAATTACGAAAAATTGTTTTGGTAATAGATGGGTCGGCATAGACTTGTAAATCATCAGGAACATCTACAGTAATCCGAGTGCCTTTAATATTTGCAGTATCGAAAAGCAAGGCCACACAGCTCTCAATTTCAACCGCAAGATAAAAAAAACAACACTCCTTTGCTTGAAGGCCCATCTGTCCTTCTGACCATAATAAAAGCTCATCTAATAGGTTAAAAACCCGACCAGCATTTGACAAAAGCTGGCTACCCATCTTTTGAATTTCTATAGGTGTGTTGTCTTTTTTTAATCTAAGCGCCATTATTTTTGAAAAGCCAAGCACGCTCGTAAAAGCGCCTTTTAAATCGTGGGCAACCAAAGACATTACATTTTTTTTGATTTGGTTCATTGACTCAAGTTTCAGGTTTGCTCGACGAAGTTCGAGCTGAGACTCGACTTGCCGAGCAATAATCTCCAGTGACCGTTTTTGATCCTCTGAGAAGTAACGAGGTTTATGATCAATAACGCAAAGTGTGCCAAGTGGTAGATTATTTTTTGATCACAGCACAGCACCTGCATAAAAAGTGACATAAGGCTCATCAGTCACAAGAGGGTTATCAACGAAACGGGTGTCTTCTTTGGCATTTTCAACAACAAACACATCATCTTGTAAAATAGCATGAGCACAAAAAGCATAGTCTCGAGGTGTTTCCTGAGCTCCTAGCCCATGATGGGATTTAAACCACTGTCGATCGTCGTCAATCAGACTCACCAACGCAATAGGCATACCGCATATTTTAGCTGTAAGCTCTGTTAATTCGTCAAAACTAATCTCGGCGTCAGTGTCTAAAATATCATAATCGGCAAGGGCAAGTAGTCTGGCTTGCTCAAGTGAATGGGGTTCAGCAGGTATCATGTGATCACCTAAGGCATGTTAAAAAACCAACTATTGATTTAATATTAGCACCCCAGCCAATTATGGCAATAATATGGCATTTGAAATCAAGCTGTCATCATTCCTATATATACCCATATTTTCTCAGTTTATCGCGTAAAACTTTGCGCGACCACTAAGCAAGTCGCTAAATGAACTCGGCCCTGCATGGGCATCACCAATTCATTTAATTGAGTTTTACCAGCAACAGTAAGTGGCGAGCCTTGCAGCGCTAAATCAGCTGACGGGTGTACCGTGTAGTTTGGCATGTGGTCGCCTGCATCATAGGTTTGGCTAAATAAATTCTGGCCCTGATGCCTGTGGGTTTCGATGATGTTACCAACATCATTGCGAAGAATCTGGCCATGCACAGCCCACACAGTAACATTTGTGCCTTGAGGTATTTCAAAAGTTGGACAACGCTGCTTTGGATTGTAATCGCCGTGGCCACTAATAATTAAGCTCTGCCCTAGTGGCGCAGCCAAGCCTTTTGGCGCTGCTACCCGAGCGTTCATGAGGTTGATAAAAGAAACGTCTGATTGAGTAACCTTCGCTTGCGGCTGCTTCAACATGGGCACTTTAAATGACAGATCAGCAGAATCGCAGCGGGCAAGTGTTGGCACCATTGGTAATTCACTGTGAGTGGTGTTGTTTAACAGACTTTCGTACGCTTTAGCTTGAGGGCTAATGTGCTCCAATGCAACCCCTGCACTACTTACTGCCTGCATTAGATTTTTGGCGCCAGTGGCAACCCTTGGATTGGGTTTCGTCGTTAACTTAATAGCACCAAATAAGCTGGCACTATCGGCCAATGGCGATAACGAAACTGCCCCTAAACTTGGTGGTGATTGAACCTTCATGTGAACTCGCTTTTGCAAAATGTATGAGTATAGTGATTAGAGTGACCAATGGAATGCTAACATTCCCCCACCCACTACTAAATGATATCATCGAGATGCAAAAAAAGACATAAAATTATTGGCTCGATTAAGGCCATCTTGTTTAATTTTGTAGACTAGCCTCTACTCATTAGGCACTCCAGTTAAAACAGCTTATTTATACAAAAAATAATGTGCCTAAACCTGCTGATCTATCACGTCATACTCTGTCTTAGTCAACTCTCGCTCTAACGCCGATTTCAATATCTTGGCATTTTTTAAGTTTGATTTATTGGCCACGTCTAATAGATCACCCACCAGCGGTATAAGACCGATGACATAGTCATACGCCATATTGCCGCCCATACGCACTAAAGTTCTTTTACGCACACCACAATTGTAAGCAATGCCTAAAATATACGTGGATATTCCCAGGGAGATAGTATCACCCACCACTGGCACTAAGCCTAAAATGGAATCATAGCCAAATCCAATTTTGGTGCCAGGCACAGTAAATTTGTTATCCAATAATTGACTTAACTTGTCCACTTCGGAAATTCGGCTTTCTAATTGAGTGCGAGTTTGTGGCTTACGAATATTGAGCGTCATGCTTTTAACCTTTTGTAAAAAATCTTGTATTGTGTGACTTCTATTGCTGAATTCCTAACTTATTGTTGATAACCCTCATAGCTCCCATTGGTCCCCACTGTTGCCGGTTGCCAACCACATAAAAGCAAGATTGTGCTCGTGAAACAGCAACATTACAAAGATTGACCCGACGACTCGCCCACTGTCTGGCACCATAATGCTGGTCACCTTGAGCGCCAAGCACAAAAATAACACTGTGAGCTTCTCGACCTTGAAAAGTATGCACAGTGCCAACGCTTTGCCGGATCCATGCAACAACGTTAGCAATACCTGCGTGTTGTAATTGTGACTTCATACTTTTAAACATTTGCCGCAGCTCATAGGCACAATCTCGAAAAGGCGAAATAACATAGATTGATTGTACATCTGACTGCAAAAGTTGCAGCACTAATTGGGCCACATACTGCCCTTCTATGGCTGACCATTTTGATCCAGGCGCAGGGTCAACCACATTCAACCAAGCTGCCTGACCCTGTCTGTTCGGCCCCACCATACTGCCGTCGTAAGCCATCTCATTAATGATCGAGAACATGGGCTCTGCACAACGCCTATGCACCAACATAGGCCAACCGATAGGCAAGGTCTGTCGATGTTGAAAACACATGCCAAATGGATTCACCCGATCCGCTAACATTTGCACTGAGACATCAGGCGCCATCCACTGACTTTGCTCCACGCCGTAATGCCGAGCCACGCCAGCCACTAAACCTTGAGGCACACCTACCACCGGTTCAATTTGTTGCGGATCCCCCACCACCAAGGCTTTTTTACAGCGTAATAATAGTCCAACCGCATCTTGCGGCGCCGCTTGACCAGCTTCATCGATCATGGCCCAGCCAATACTTTGATTTGGCATATCATTGAGCATTCGAGATACTGAGGCAAAAGTAGACGACACCACCGGTGTAATAAAACTGCCTGATGTCCAAAGATGGGGTAGAAGTTCGGGTTTGGAACAGCGAACGCCAGCAAGCAGGCGAAAATACGCGCTCAGATTAGCATTAAATTGCGGTGCACAGACTAAAATAAATGCTTGCTGCAAGCGTAAAGCCGCGTTAAAAAGCTGGTCGCGAGCTTGCTGCAAAATAGGTTTTGGCGCCACAGTATAAGCAGTAAAGCTGTAATCAAGCGTGGTTGGTAAGGCTTGATTAACTTTGAGCAATGCCAAATTAAAATCAGCACGAGCTTCTTGCCAAAGCTCTAATGCGCGATGTTTCGAGTCAGGTAAAAAATCATACTCTGGCATTAGGTCTGGTTGTTGTAATGCCTGATCACTCTCCTGGGCCGCTTGCCACCATGCTTTCATGAGTTCGAAATAGCGTTTAAAACCATGCGATTCATCGGACCAAACACTTTTAATGTAGGCTCGGCGATTCGCACCATTGCCAAGAGCTGCGGCAATAAGCCCCCAATAATTTTGCTGCACATTTAAGCTTAATTCTGGAAATAATGGCACTTGTTGTTGATCGCTAGCTTTATCATCTCGGCCTTCTTTTTCTAAAAAATACGCCGCCATGGTCTTTTGAAAAAAGTCAATTTGAGCAGTATCACGATTCACCTGCGTGCATAGCGGTAGCTCTAAACTGATATTTTCCACGGCTTTATTGTTGCGAGAACACACCAATATTTCAAAACCCGCCAAGCTTTGATCAATAGGAAATATTTCGTGATGTTGATCACCAAATTTAAGATGCACAGCTTTTGCGAAAGCTTGTTCTGGGTCATCAAATTTAACTAATGCCTGAGCTCGTTGAGTAAGCAACCCAGCGATGACATCCCGCAATAAAGTGGTTTTGCCTGTTCCAGGTGGCCCATGCACAGAAAATAAGCCCGGGCTTTGGGGGGCTGGTTGCAAAGCAATGTTCACCGCAGTTTGCTGTAGAGCATCAAGCTGGATATCGGCATTAGGCCAACGGCCAAGTGGCAGCATTGCTGGTTTTAAATAGTCGGCTAGTACCTGAGGAATAGTCTCTTTTAAACTTGGCGCGCAAGACACCACATGAGTAAGATAACGACGTAACACAGGGCCTTGCTTATCTTGTCTTACCGCCACCTTAGCTCGTGCTAAATCACCCAACACAAAGCTGTTCAATAACGGCGAGCTGGGGGGTAAACGATTCGAGTGCTGCACTATGGCGACCGCAAAGCGAGCTGGTCGCACCATGTCGACTGGTAAATCTAGATTGCGAATCAGCCAGGTCACAGCATTGTCAAGATCATTTAACTCGAGAGGTCTTGGTCGTTGTTCCTCATCAAGACAAGTGAGTTTTTTACGTAAACGACGCACCAGCAAACGCTCCGCACCATGCCAATACGGTAAATGTTCAATTTTTCCCAGCCTTGCGCGACCAAATGACCATGCAAAACAAGCGACCCCGACTCCAAAATCACCAGCTAAAATGCCATGCTGATTCACCGTTGCCACCGCTAATGGAATAAAACCACTGGCTCGTAGTTGCTCAGCATCACGGCCATAGATATCAATTAATTCTTCTTGAGCATCTCGAGCATCAAAATCCCCCAGATAGACCTGATAATACAGGCTTTGATGTGGTCCTAACTGAGTGGGGGTATTAGTCAATGAAGTGCTCGACTCCCAAGGTAGGGCCGCTTCAAAAGGCAGGACACTACCACGATGGGCAAGCTCCTCAGGTGTGCGAAATGCTTGTGGTGATAACGTTTCTAGCACCATCCACGCATCAAGAATACACTGGGTTTGATTAGTGTATTCAATGTCAGTGGACGCGGCAGCGTGTTGTTGACGTTGGGCCACCATTTGATCCCAGTCAATCAACTCATCAGAATCACCTTGTTGTAAACGAAAAGTTTCCACTTGAATTTCAGCCAACAGCGCTTTCGCTTGAGTGCTGGGTCGCTGAGCCAGCTCCGCTTGTAAAGCAACTAAGGTGTTTAGATCACCGTCAGCTTGCTCATAAAGGCGTTCTAACTGCCGAGTGGAGACATCTTTAAGGCTGTTCACGCCCTAAAGTGGGCGCATAGTTGGAAATAAAATAACGTCTCGAATACTCGGTGCATCAGTTAAAAACATGGCCAAGCGATCTAAACCTATGCCCTCACCGGCGGTTGGTGGTAAGCCATATTCAAGCGCCGTAATATAGTCGGCGTCGTAATGCATGGCCTCATCATCACCTGCTTCTTTAGATGCCACCTGCGCTTCAAAGCGCGCTGCTTGATCTTCTGAATCGTTTAACTCAGAAAAGCCATTGGCAATTTCACGACCACCGATAAAGAACTCAAAGCGATCTGTCACTTCTGGGTTAGCATCATTTAACCGTGCAAGTGGCGATACTTCTGTTGGGTACTCGGTAATAAACGTTGGTTGAATTAAGTGTTGTTCTGCGACTTCATCAAAAATTTCTTGAATAAATCGACCATGGCCCCAACTTGCTTGCGATTTAACGCCAAGCTGCTCAGCAAGCTGCTGTACACTGGCTAAATTGTCTAACTGCTCTAAGGAAATGGAGTCACCAAAGCGCACAATAGAGTCTTTCATCGTCATCACTTGAAATGGCTGGTCCAGGTCATAGTCAACCCCTTGATACACCACTTGGGTACTGCCAGTGACTACAACAGCTGCGCCGCGGACGTAGTCTTGCGTAATGGTAATTAAATCTTCGTACGTGGCATAGGCCTGATAAAATTCAAGCATGGTGAATTCTGGATTATGTCGAGTGGACACGCCTTCGTTGCGAAAATTACGGTTAATTTCATAGACTCGCTCGATGCCACCAACCACCAAGCGCTTTAAATACAGCTCTGGTGCGATTCGCAAATACATCGGCATGTCTAAAGCATTATGGTGAGTAGTAAAAGGTCTAGCACTGGCACCACCTGGAATACTCTGCAACATTGGGGTTTCCACTTCTAGAAAACCTCGCTCATTTAAAAAATCGCGGGTAAATGACATGAGCTTTGAACGGCCAACAAAACGTTGACGCGTCTCTTCGTTTACAATTAAATCCACGTATCTTTGTCGATAACACATTTCTGTATCAGCCAAGCCTTTGTGCTTATCTGGCAATGGCCGCAATGCTTTTGTCAAAATTTTAAAAGACGTTAAATCGACGTACAAATCGCCTTTATTCGATTTAGAAACACTGCCTTGACCATAGACGATATCCCCTAAATCAACCGTTTTAAGCAGTGCCAGCTGAGCATCATCAAGCACTTGACGATTAATATAAAACTGCAATTGGCCGGTACGATCTTGTATGACCATAAAAGCCCCACGGTTGCGTAACACTCGACCGGCAATAGAAACTGGAATTTGCTCAGCTTCTAATATTGCTTTTTCTTGCTCTTGATATTTGTTCAATAGCTCATGTGCCGTGTTGGCTGGTTTAAATTGGTTTGGATAAGCCACGCCTTGAAATTGAAGATCGCGTAACTTTTGACGACGCACTTCAATTAGTTTATTTTCTTCCGCTATAATTTGCTCATGAGAGTGTGGTTCTTGCGACATGTCATTTCCTATTTTTTTAAAAATCATTTACCCGCGCAGCGAGTGACGTTTTGAGCCACGTTTACAAACCAGACTTTAAACTTGCCGTAATAAACTCATTTAAATTACCATCTAATACAGACTGAGTATTGGCTGTTTCAACCCCTGTGCGTAAATCCTTAATTCGGCTTTGATCAAGTACGTAAGATCGAATTTGACTGCCCCAACCAATGTCTGATTTACCATCTTCTAAGCGCTGCTGTTCTTCGTTTTTCTTTTGCTGTTCAAACTCATAGAGCTTGGCACGCAATTGGCTCATACAACTGGCTTTGTTTTTGTGCTGACTACGATCGTTTTGGCATTGCACCACAATATTGGTGGGTTCGTGAGTGATTCGCACCGCCGAGTCGGTTCGGTTAACATGCTGACCACCAGCTCCAGACGCTCGATAGGTATCAATGCGCAAATCTGATGGATCAATCTCGATGTTTATATCATCGTCCACTTCAGGAGACACAAACACAGATGCAAAAGACGTGTGCCGCTTATTACTTGAATCAAATGGCGATTTTCGTACCAGCCGATGCACACCGGTTTCAGTGCGCAGCCAACCATAGGCATAGTCGCCTTCAAAGCGAATTGTAGCGCTTTTGATACCAGCAACATCACCTGGTGATGCTTCCATCAGCTCAGTTTTGAAGCCGTTAGCCTCGCCCCAGCGCAAGTACATACGCAAAATCATCTCGGCCCAATCTTGAGCCTCTGTACCGCCAGAGCCAGATTGCACATCTAAAAAAGCACTGTTAGCGTCCATCTCACCAGAAAACATACGGCGAAACTCAAGCTGCGCCACTTGTTTTTCATATTGAGCAAGCTCTTTGATTAAAACATCGAGTGATGGTTGATCCTGCTCCATTTCAATCAGTTCAAGTAGTTCTTTGTTATCATTAATAGCACTGGTGAGCTTTTGAATTGAGTGCACCACTAATTGCAAAGCTGACTGCTCTTGACCCAATGCTTGGGCCAGTTCTGGCGTGTCCCAAATGGCACCGTTTTCTAGTTCTTTTTCTACTTCTTCTAAGCGTTCTTGTTTGACATCAAAGTCAAAGATACCCCCGAAGACCTGCAACTCTTTGCTGCAAATCATCTAGGTGACGATAATACTGATTTAATTCCATCATAGCTATATCCATTTTTTCACTGTACTGAATCACTGGCGACTCATGACGCCCGTCAACATTTAAGCCAAAGGCTCTAAATAATCAATCAAACATTGTAACCGCATTTGCCCACGAAAGCGATTGACTTGCAAGCTGTAAACACAGCGCGCGACGTCCAAGCTTTCAAGTAAAGCCCGCGCTGTATTGGCATCAGTATGATAAGCACCAAAAGGCACGTTAAAATACAGGGCTTCAATACTTTTAAAACTCGCCTGAGATTTTTCGTAAGGCTCAAGGGTAAGTTTCAAATGTTTTTCTTTGAGCCATTGACAGCCAAGCACTGTAAAATCACCATGGAAAGTGGGCACAGGAAATGCCTGCCCCCAGGGCCCAGCATGCTCAAGAGCTAAAGCTACATCAAGATTGAGATCGCAGGAAGAGAGCTCACCATCAGTCACCAAAGTTTGCTGCACCATCTCTGGAGTGATTAATTCATCAATAACTTTTTCAAATTCAGCCTGAAAAAAATCAAGCTGCTCAGCGGCCAAACTTAAACCAGCAGCCATAGCATGCCCACCAAACTTACCAAGCAAGTCAGGATGACGCTTACTGACCACATCTAACGCATCTCGTAAATGGACGCCAGGGATGGAGCGGCCAGAGCCTTTAAGCTCTGTCTCATTAACTTTGGCAAAGGCAATTACTGGTCGATGCCAGCGCTCTTTGAGCTTTGACGCCACCAAGCCCACAATCCCTTGATGCCAATCGGCACGATAAGCAATAATGACAGAGGGCACTGTTGCCTCGGCGGCGTCAGTTGTTGTGGTTTGATTTATAGCAGAGTCACGCAGCGTAGAGTCAAGCTCAGCAGCAAGCGTGATATCCGCTTGTGCCTGCATGTCCTGCTGGAGACGACGGCGCTGGCGATTGAGTTGATCCAAACTGTTGGCGTAGGTCATGGCTTGTGCCAGATTGTCACTTAACAGACATTGCACACCGATTGACATGTCTTCTAATCGGCCAGCGGCATTGAGCCTTGGGCCAAAAGCAAAACCTAAATCACTTTCACTCACCTGGGCAAGATTGCGACCTGCCACTTCAGCTAACGCTTGGATCCCCGGACATGCTTGGCCAGATCTCATTCGAGCCAAACCAAGCGACACAAGCCGGCGGTTATTTTCATCAAGCGGTACTACATCAGCCACCGTGCCAAGCGCCACTATATCTAACAGACTGGCAAGATGAGGCAGTTGTGCCAATGGCACACCTTGCTGACGTAAATGGGTGCGAAAGGCGATCAATACATAAAAAATAACCCCGACACCTGCCAAGTTTTTACTGGGGAACTCACAACCTGGCTGGTTTGGATTGACAATGGCATCGGCACTGGGCAGCTGATCTCCCGCTAAATGGTGATCGGTAATAATCACCTGCCAACCCTTGGCTTGAGCGGCTGCAACGCCTGTAACACTGGCAATACCATTATCGACTGTAATCAACATTTGCGGTTTGTAAGGCACAGCTGCGTCGACCACTTCAGGGCTTAGGCCATAGCCAAGCTTAAATCGATCAGGAATAAAAAAATCAATCTCAAACCCCATGGCTCGAAAACCACGTAATGCGACGACCACAGATGTAGCACCATCGACATCAAAATCGCCGACTACCAGCAGCTTAGCTGGCTTACCTTGTTGTAGATCTAAATATTTTTCATATAATAATGCACAACACTGATCCAAGCCTTTCAATCGATTAGGCGGTATTAGTCGACTTATAGCGTAGGTGTCTGCGTCAAATGCAGTAACACCTCTATTTTCATAGACACGCTGTATGACCGGGTGTAATGGAATTTCAAACCTAGTGAGATTTGTCGCCAGCTGGCGACACTGAATTGGGGTTTTTTTAAAAAAAGCGCCAACTGCCTTAGAAGAGGAATTTAGACTTGGTGCTGTTGGAGCTTCAATTTCATCCATGAATAAACCTTGATAAGGTGAGTGGTGTTGCTAACGACTATTTGTTACTTAAAATAGCCTTACGTACCGCCTCAAGCTCTGCGTCCACTAACATAAGCTTGGCATCTTTACATTGGTCAATGGCAGTGCCTGGATCTTTCAAACCATGACCTGTTAAAGTGCAAACAATTTTACTGCCCTCTGGAATCTTGCCAGATTGCAAATCACGACACACACCAGCAATTGAGGCAGCTGATGCTGGCTCGCAAAAGACACCTTCATAAGCTGCCAGCGCTCGTTGCGCCGCGAGAATTGCATCATCACTTAAGGCATCAAACCAGCCTTGGCTACCTTTGACGGCTTGCCAGGCTTTATCCCAGGATTGAGGTCGACCAATACGAATAGCTGTGGCAATTGTTTCAGGATTCTCTATCATTTCACCGTGAATAAAAGGCGCCGCATGCTCTGCTTGATAGCCGACCATTGTTGGCAGTTGGCCGCAAAAACCATGCTTTTGGTACTCGGTATAGCCCATCCAATAAGCAGAAATATTACCTGCATTGCCCACTGGTAAGCAATGAAAATCTGGTGCTCGGCCCAGCGCTTCGACAATTTCAAATGCTGCGGTTTTTTGGCCTTGTAATCGATAGGGATTAATTGAATTCACAATGGCCACATCAGCAGACTCAGCCACTTCTTTGACAATTTGCATTCCTTCATCAAAATTGCCACGAATTTGCAAAGTAATGGCGCCATACATCATGGCTTGAGCCAGCTTACCCTGGGCAATTTTCCCCTCTGGAATTAACACAAAAGCCTTAATACCGGCTCGAGCTGCATAAGCTGCTGCTGCAGCCGAGGTATTGCCAGTCGAGGCACAAATAATACCCCGACTGCCCTGTTCTACGGCTTTAGTCACGGCCATGGTCATCCCACGATCTTTAAATGAGGCCGTAGGATTTAAGCCTTCGTATTTCACATAAATATCGGCATCTTTACCAATCCACTGTTGCGCTAGATTTTGCAGACGGATTAACGGCGTGTTGCCTTCATTCAAAGAAATAATTTTTGTGCTGTCATTCACTGGTAGAAAATCACGATATTTATCGATGAGTCCTGTATACCTTGTGCTTTTCATAATAGTTGCCTTTTCTTTTTTCTTTGCATTGTTCAGTTATCGAAATGCTCCATCCGCATGACCATAATCTCAGATTTTATAACTGCCATCTCCTGCAACACTTTAAGCGCTTGATCTACAGCGCCTCGAGTCACTTCGTGGGTGATAATAATTAAGGTGGCAATTGCATGACCCTTGTCTTTGCGTGGCTCTTTTTGCAGCAAGGCCTCAACACTGATACCCGCTTTTGCCAAAGCATTACTAATACTGGCCAATGCGCCAAGCTCGTCTGCTAAGGTCATGCGCAAATAAAATGAGCTTACGCTCTGCTCAAGACTGCACATAGGCAAAGCTTTTAGTTCAGAAAAACCAAGGCTTGGAGTGCATTGGCGGTGTCGCTCACCGAAACCGCGAGCAATGTCTATAATGTCCGCCACAACACTTGATGCTGTGGGCATAGAACCTGCGCCCGCACCTGTATAAAAAGTAGAACCAACCGCATGACCATGCACTAGCACTGAGTTCATTACACCATTGACGGAGGCTAATAAATTGGCTTTTGGTACAAGAGTTGGGTGAACTCGTAGATCAATACCATGAGCTGTGCGTTTTGCAATGCCCAGGTGTTTGATTTTATAACCAAGCTCTTGGGCAAAATCAATGTCTTCAAGGGTAATTTTACGAATGCCTTCAATGGCAAGAGCGTCAAACTGCAAAGGCACACCAAAAGCGCAAGACGCCATAATGCACAGCTTATGCCCAGCATCTATCCCATCTACATCAAAAGTTGGGTCAGACTCTGCATAACCTAGGGCCTGAGCCTCGGCTAACATTGGCTCAAAGGCTTTACGCTCATCTTGCATGGCGCTTAAAATATAGTTTGAGGTGCCATTGATAATGCCGGCTAGCCAATCAATCTTGTTTGCCGCAAGCCCTTCGCGCAATGCTTTTAAAATGGGGATACCACCTGCCACACTGGCTTCAAACACCAGACTGACATTGTGCTCTGCCGCACAAGCTAATAACTCTTCACCATAATGAGCAATTAAGGCTTTGTTGGCGGTCACCACATGCTTACTGTGTTGTAGCGCCAGCAAAACCAGCTCCCTGGCTGTGTCAAGCCCACCTATGGTTTCAACCAGAATATCCACATCGTCTGCTCTGGCCACGGCCATAGGATCACGATCCACCTGATAAGCTGATAAGTCTAGGCCCTCTGGGTCTCGCCGAGCACCAAGTCGCGTCACTATTAAGGCTCTACCTAAACGCTGCTCAATAGCCTGAGCATTATTGGTCAACACCTCTAAAGTGCCTCGCCCAACCGTGCCAATGCCCACAATACCAATGCGAACTGGCGTTTTTTTCTGAGATGACAAAAGGCCTCTCCTTTCAAATAAAAGACACAAGATGAAAAATTCAATGGTGAATTTTAGCTGTTTTCCACACATAATGAAAGGCTTAAATTTGAGCAGAGACTTGGATTTACCACGCTGATTTCTTCAGGCCTTCATGTGAAACCCTCATCACTTCACTTACGCCGTTCCAAGACACAGCGCCACCCTTGGTGGGGATAAGTTGCAGTACTGGCTTCATTCTGTATTGACACTCCTTATAGAATTCTAATACGATCTCTTTTTAAATCAATAAAGGAAGTTTGAATATGCCCAGCATTAGTAGTGTTTCGAACCAACTGCAAACCAATAAAGCTAACCCGACAGATATTGAATCTCTATCATGTTTTTCATCTATTAAATCTTGCACCCCTGATTTGCCTCGTTTACCCTCATGTGCCAAAGAGGGGCTTATGGTTGCTTGCGGTGTTGTAGCAACACTATCCGCTGGAGCTATTGGGGGTGCAGCTCTAGGAGTTGTTGGTACATTAAGCACATTATTAGGTGATCAAATGAGAGGAAGCAATTCCTTTGAAGATATGTCCAGAGCCTTTGGTCACACTGCTGCCGGTGGTGCTGTTATTGGTGCTGTTTTATCTATACCAGTTCTAGTTGGGCTGGACAAACTTGCCCAAGCCCTTGATCCTTTTACTATGTGATGTGGTCTAATGAAGTTGTACACCAAGATAGGTTA
>Ga0115567_10004676_pt1 | contig 13336 bp, 10 predicted proteins | sample COGITO_mtgs_1204_2_FD_88679 | JGI IMG/M metagenome (GOLD analysis project Ga0115567, IMG submission 88679) | Pelagic marine microbial communities from North Sea - COGITO_mtgs_120412 | ecosystem: Environmental > Aquatic > Marine > Epipelagic | place: Germany:Helgoland, sampling site Kabeltonne...
CACCGCCCTCTATCGAAACTGTTCCGGCGTTCGAGCTGCCGCTGATCAATACGCTGATTCTGCTTCTGTCCGGTACGACCGTGACATGGGCGCACCATGCGTTGATCCACGGTGACCGCAAAGGCGCGAAATGGGGTCTTGCGATCACTGTTTTGCTCGGCATTTTGTTTACGTCAGTCCAAGCGTTCGAATATATGCACCTGTTCCATTACCGTCTGGAAGACGGTCTGCACGGGACATTCTGGCTCTCGACCAATGTTTATGGCTCCGCTTTCTTCATGGCGACAGGGTTCCACGGTCTGCACGTTCTGATCGGAACGATCTTCCTCGCGGCGATCTGGGCGCGCCTGATGAATGGCGGTTTGACGCCGACGAAACATTTCGGTCTGGAAGCGGCCGCTTGGTATTGGCACTTCGTCGATGTCGTCTGGTTGTTCCTGTTCGCCTTCGTCTACGTCGCATTCGGGTAACGACACGCTATGGCAGCCCGCTGTCCAGTCTGTGGCCGCGGGCGCCTATTCGCCGGCGTTCTGAAATTTCGGGATAGCTGCGACGTCTGCGGCGCCGATTTCACGACCCTTCAAGATACGGGCGATGGTCCCGCAGTCTTTGTGATCTTCATCGTCGGGATTTTCATTGTCCCCCTTCCAGTCCTGCTCAGCGTGGTAGGAGGATGGCCAACATGGCTTTCGCTCGGCATATTCATTCCCATTATCATCGGCGTCTCAATCGCGCTGTTACGCGCCATGCGCGGCGCTCTGTTCACGCAGCAGTGGAAACGCAAAGCCATTGAGAAGCGATTCAAGAATAGGTCTTAACCCCCGCATGCCCCGACGCTTTCGCCCTATGCCTGGACTGACGGCGGCCATTCTGATCTGCCTGCCAATCCTGATCGGACTCGGCATTTGGCAATATCAGCGCTGGCAGTGGAAAACGTCCGTGCTGGCGGAAATCGATGCCGCCGTGAGCGCAGAGCCGCTGTCTGGTCTCGCCGCCCTGGCGGCGCTCCCTGGCGATAGCCCTGTCGATTTTCGCCGCATTCAAGTCAGCGGCGACGCGGTTGGTCCGACTTGGCATCTTTATCGGCCTGACGGCGCAATCCAGTGGCAGCCTTTTCGCCTGGTCGAAAATGATGGCGCACAGGCGCTGGTCGGCTTTCCATCCTTCGATGACGCCCGCAAGGGTCAGGTCGATCCGCCCGTTATGACGGGATCCCGCGCCGGATATGTACGCCGCATACGGCCGCAAAATGTGTTGGGGCGATGGGTCAGTCCGGACAATAATCCAGCCACAAATCGCTGGTTCTCGATCAATCCGTCGCAAAGCTGGCAATCCGGTGCCGATATTTATATCGACCTAGACGCCACAGAAACGGACGCAAACGCCCTGCCCATTCGCCGTCCGGACATCGCCAATAACCATGTCAGCTATATGCTGACCTGGTGGTCATTTGCGGCGATCTTGCTGATTATCTATGCGATCCTTCATCACCGCGCGGGCCGTCTATCATGGTCCTGAATCGCCACAAGTTTCGCGTCAGTACGGATACGGAAATCACCGTGCCCGGCTCAGGCGGTATGCTGCTCATGCGTCATCCGCGCTGGACGGATTATGACGAATGGGCCGAAATCCGGCGTCGTGATGCTGACTATTTGCGCCCCTGGGAGCCGGATTGGATCGACGGCCATCTGTCGCGGGGCAGGTATAAGACGCGGCTGACGACCTTTAAGAAACTGGTCGCCAGCGATACCGCCTACCCGTTTCACATTGTCCGGTCCGATACGGGTGCGCTGATCGGGGCGGCAAACCTGACCCATGTCGAACGCGGCGCAGCGCAGTCGGCAAAGCTCGGCTATTGGGTCTCGCGGCTTGAAATGAATCGGGGTCATGCGCGCGCAGCCGTGAAGGCGCTCACAGCCTTCGCCTTTGAAACGCTGGCACTACACCGCATCGAAGCCGCCGTGCAGGCGGAAAATTCAGCCTCTATCCGGGTCTTGGAAAGTAATGGGTTCCAACGCGAAGGCACGGCGCGGGGACTGTTGCGGATTAACGGAAAATGGGCGGACCACGCGATCTATGCGCGCCTGCGGTCGGACTAAGCGCTAGGTCCTGATCTTAGAACGTGTCCGTTAGGACAATGGACAGCCGCCGACCGCGCATACGCTCGAACCGTTCTGTTCGCGTCAAAGCCCCCAGACGGCGATCCGGTCCGAGGAAACGGTCACGCTCCTGAATGACAATATTATCGAGCAGGTTGGTTCCCGTCACGGAAAGCTGCATGCCAAAAAATTTCTTATGAATGATGCCCAAGGATAGAAAGGGCCGCCGGACATCAATCGTGCGGCGCTCATCAAGCCGAAAGAAGGGGCTGGATTCGTCATTCTGAATTCGGCTGATCAGTGCAATGTCAGAGCCGGGAATGTCGTAGCGCGCAAATAGATTATAGCTATATTCCGTGTTGTAATTGATCTGGCGCGCATCGCCCGTCAGCGGATCATCAATCGACGAATCGCCGATGCCGCCGCTCATTTCCAGCCGTAATCCCGGCACACCGAGCGTATCCAGCAGCAAGGTCGCATTGGCGTTGACGCCATAGCGGGTCGCATTGTCCAGATTGCCGGGGCCTTCCGCCACGCCGCCGATCAAAACGCGGTCGATCGGATCTTCAATCAATTCCAGATAGGGTGTGATGCTGCCGGACAGTAATGTGTCATCTGTGCGCTCAAACTCGACAGAGATATCCCAACTTTGCGAGGGTTTGATGTCGCCATTGCCCGCCGTGATCAGGCTATCCGCGAGATTGCGGTCCGAGACGAATGTGCCGAAATTAAGCTGTCCGACGCTCCGCTCCACGCGGCCTCGGACGGTGTAGCGATCCGACGCCTTGTAACTCATCGCGGCGAAGCCTTTGGGGCGAAAGAAATTGCGGGCATCGCTGCGCGGGGTTACGACTTGCAGGCTGGAATATTCCGCACCGAGAGAGGCTTGCAGCGACAGATCGGGCTTGATCTGCCAGCTATCGGTGAGCCGTGCATTGAACCGATCCTCCTCAACGCGCGTCCTGTCGAAAATTGGCGCGGAGCCATTATTTTCGAATCGCGTTTCGGCTTCCAGAAAGTTGAAGGCATATTCGGCAGAGATTTGAACATCGTGGGCGAGGGTGGGTTTAAAGCCATATTCCGCGCGGGCAATCCGCTCACCTTCCTTGAAATCTTCCCCAAAGGCCATGCGGCCCGGCGTTTGTCCGTCCGGGGCGTTGACAAAAACGGTTTCATTCTCGCCATCTTCAAGACGGGCCAAGCCGATCAGTTTCAATGTGCCGGTCTGCCGGGCGATGGAAAACGGAAAGGCGTAGTCTCCGCCGATCTCGATCTCCATTTCATCCTCACCAATATTGGCGAAACTATCCCCTGACACGCGCGCGGGATCGACAGCGACATAGGTTTCACGGATGCCGTTATTGTCGTTATCAAACTCGATGGATGCATTGAGATTGGCGACATGATTGGCAAAGTTTCCGGTTTCCGGTGTCCATGTCAGCGCCAGATTCGCGCTTGGCGAATTGTTACGCAGAAACACGTCCTCGGTCCGATCCTCGATCACGGTTCGATTGCCGTCAAAATAGGTTTCAACCGAGTCGTCCGTGAGGGTAAATTGGCCGAATTTCAGTCCGGCGGTAAAGCCAAAATCACCGCGCGTGCCGGACAGGTTAAGCTCGCCTTCGAGAATTTGCGGCTCCGTGCCCTCCTCGAACCGCGCGGCATATCGCCAGTTTCCAGACACCTTTACCGCACGGGCGACGATATTGACGACTTGCCCTGACAGACCCGCAATATCGAGCGATGCGCCGTCCAGCAGTTCAATCCGCACGACGGTATTGGCGGAAATGCGCGACAGAATATCATCAGTATTTTGGCTTTTCGTGGATGGGCGCCGTCCGTTGATCAGCACATTGCTGACGGCCTCGCCAAAGCCGCGCTCATCATCGCCGCCTCGCAAGGTGAAGCCAGGGATGCGCGCAACCATGTCCAGCGCGTTGTTTGGCTGAAACTGAGCGAAAAAGGCGGGCTGGTAAACGTCCAGAACCGAATCGCGATCGGGCCTATCGACCGCGCTGGCCGTAACCGGTTGCTGCGCGCGCGCGCCCATTGGCGCAAGGGGCGACGCAATCGCAAACGCGAATAGGGCTGTCGGCCGATAGGTCAAACGTGCTCCAAAGAGGTGATTTTTTTCGGCCCTTCCCAAAACCGAATAGTATTCATTTACCGCTCTCGTACAGTCAGGTCCAGATATGAAAGTCAAAAATTCTTAAGAAATGAAAGTCGCCGATGCTGCGATATCCGAAAGCCTTCGGCCCAGAATATGGGTCAGGCCAATGACTCGACACTGGCTTCGCGCAGGACCAGCGGTTGCCGCTTAATTGGATTATCAAGACGCTCGATAATGGTCTCGAACGCGGCCTCGACTGACGCGGCGCGAAGGATATCCGCTGCCATGGCGGGAGCGGCAAAGCCCTCGTGAATAAGACGCTGAAATTCGCCGAGAAGATTATCCCAAAAACCTGTGTCGGAGAGAAAGAGGATCGGTTTTTCGTGCAGGTTCAGCCGTTGCCATGACAGAACCTCGACCGCTTCTTCTAGCGTGCCGATCCCGCCGGGCAGGATGATGAAGGCGTCAGCTTCGCCATACATGCGAATTTTCCGCGTGTGCATGTCGGGAACGATCTCGTGCTCAATATCCGGCAGGAGAGCCTCCGCCTCGCGCAATAATTCCGGAATAACGCCGAGCACGTGCCCGCCGCCATCCTGGGCCGCGCGCGCGACCGCGCCCATCAGGCCAAGTCCGCCGCCGCCGTAAACCAGTTTGAGACCGCGGGCGGCAATCGCTTTGCCCAATCGCGTTGCGAGCGCGATATGCTCCGGCGCACGGCCTCTGGAGGACCCGCAAAATACAGCGACAGAGTGTAAGGGGCGTGCCGATTTAGCCGGACTCGTCTCGATCATTCTGTCATCTCCGCTTATCATTGTGCGTGTGTGGGGGCATGGATGGCCACCAGCTTCGATGCGTCCCTAACGGATGTATCGCCGACGCCAAGGACGAATATGAGACGCGCGCGTATCTTCGGAATGATTGTGGGTGGGTTAGGTCTGGCCTTGCTCCTCTTTGCGGGTGTGAGTTTGAGCGGCCGCTGGACAGCCGTTTCGGGTGGGGGGGATGTGGCGCAGGCTCCGATTGCCGCATCTTTGACCCCCGTAACGTTTACGCGCGTAACGGAAGTTATCATCGATGGACGATCGGTGCTGCAATTATCCGGACTGGCGCAGCCACTATCCGTCGTGGCGCTGTCTGATCGCGGTGAGCGGGTCCTGCAAGTCCGCACGACGGAACAAGGCGTGTGGTCGGCGCGGCTGGAGGTGACAGGGCCGGGTATGGCGGTCGAGGCGATCTTGTTCGATACGCTGTCGGGCGCGGTGGGTGATGACGGCGGACAGGAATTGGACGCGATGACGAGCATACGCGGTGTCGAAACAATTTTCCGTATTCAGCGCCCGAGCGAGGGGGGCGATGCTGCGCCTGCGCTGATTATGATCACCAAGCCCGGCGCGCCGACCCGCATGGTGCAAAGCCCGTTTGGTGGCCTGCCCAGCAAGGGTCCGCTCGCAATAGGCGCGATTGATTATGATGATAAGGGAGGGGTTATCTTCTCTGGACTGTCCGAGATTGAAGGCCGCATTCGCCTCTATGTCGGCAATGGCGCGATTGGCGAAACGCGCGTGGGGCCGAACGGGCGCTGGACCTATATTGCCGGCTCGGTCATGCCGCTGGGTGAATATGAGGTGCGTGCGGAGCTGCTGGATGGCGGCGATAACCCGGTCGTATCCGTTCCGTTCGAGCGGCTGCCGCCAATGCCGCCATCTGATTCCGATGATGGCTCGCTCTCGGTGAGTTTTTCGTCCTATCGCTGGCAAATTCGCCGCTCGCTCGTCGGCGGCGGCACGCAAAGCACGGTGATTTTCGCGCCTGAATAGACGGCTATTCGGCGGGCTCAGGGCTCAGGGATACGCGTGATCCCCGCTTTCCGCGCCACCGGGCGATCCGGTTTTTCCAAACGTAAGGCGCGGCGAGCAAGGCCGGGGTTAAGAATAGCGTCAGGACGGTCGCAAAGGACAGACCGCAGACCAGTGCGTAGGAGAGCGGCTTCCAGATATCGGATGTGCCGGACCCGCGAATGTCAAATTCACCGGTCAACACATTGGCGTCGAACCCGATCACCAGCGGCATGAGACCCACAACGGTCGTCACGGTCGTCAGCACGACGGGCCGCAGCCGCTGCGCGGCCGTGCGAATGGCCGCGTCAACGGGATCCGATCCGGTCTTCAGGAGCCGCTGATAGGTGTCGATCAACACGATATTATTATTCACCACGATGCCCATCAGAGCGATCACGCCAACCATCGTCAGCACCATCGACACATAAGAGTAGAATATCAGGCCGAGCAGCACGCCGAAGACAGAGAGGACAACGGCGGAGAGGGTGAGCAGGACATGATAGAAGCTGTTGAACTGCAGCAGCAGGATCACGCTCATCATAAACAGGATCGCGGCGAGGGCGGCCATACCAAAGGCCGCGGCTTCGGCGTTTTCTTCCTGCTGGCCGAGGAATTTCCAATCCACCTCCATCGGGAGGTCCGCCTCAGTCTCGAGCCATTGGCGGAGTTCTTCCACTTGTATATTGGGCGCGTAGCCGTCGGCGGTATTGGCCTTGACCTCATAGACGGCGGCCTGATTGCGGCGCATAATGCTGTCCTCGCGCGGTTGCGCCGTGCGCTCGACGACGGAGGCAAGGGGGATCGATCCGGCTGGCGTTTGAATGCGTAGCTGGTCCAGCGCGCGAATGTCGCGCGCGGATTGCGGCAGGCGGATGCGTATGTCGACTTCCTCATCATTATCGAGCGGGCGGTAATAGCCCACGAGCGCGCCTTCGGTGACGAACTGAACCGTCTGGCCGATGCGGTTAATGTCTAATCCAAGCCGCCCCGCTTCCTCACGGTCGACGTCTAGCTGCCACTCCACACCGGGCAGGGGCAGGGTGGTTTCGACGTCTTCCACGCCCTCCATTTGATAGAGGTAAGCCTCGGCTTGGCGGGTCGCTTCGGCGACGGCCATACGGTCGCGCCCGGTAAATTCGATACCGATATCCTTACCCACGGGCGGGCCATTACTGGCGGCGGTGACTTCGGGGATAACGCCGGGCATGTCGGCAACGGCAAGGCGGATGTCATCCAGAATAGTGACGACACCGCGCCGATCGGAAAAGTCTTCAAGTTGGAAGAATATCTTCACAACCGCATCGCCGGGCGTGTCGGATAGGCCGTCCATTTGCGAACCGCCACCGGCGCCCGTGCCTGCAACCGTATAGACGCCTTCAATGCCTTCGATCTTCGCGTCGTTGAGGCGGCGCTCGACTTCCAGCGCCAGCTCTCGTTTAGCCTCCGGCGTGGAATTCCCGCGCGCGCGGATGAACACGTAAACCTGGTCGGACGGTGTCTGAGTGAAGAACTCGACGGGTTTGGGCGGCGGGCCGGACATGGCCGCAATGAAAGCAAAGGTAATGAAGACGCACAGCGCGATGACGGCGCTGAGGAGGGCCAGCGGAAACCGGATCGTTTTTTCCACCATCCGGACATAGAGACCCGTAAACCCCGTCAGCTTGGTGGGATCACCGCTATCGCCCGCCAGCGCCAGCGCTGTTTCGGATATCTCCGGCTCGGGTGAGCGGCTCAGCCGTTCTCTCAAATCACCGAGCACCGCGCCGATAGTTGGCAGGAAAATCAGTGCCATCAGCACAGAGGCGGACAGCACATAGATCATGGTCAGCGGGAAATAGGCCATGAACTTGCCCGTGATCGTTTCCCAGAACAGCAGCGGCAGAAACGCCGCCAGCGTGGTTGCAGTCGAGCTGATGATCGGCCAGAACATCCGCTCGCCCGCCATCTGGTAAGCCTCTTTGGCTTTCAAGCCTTCGGCCATTTTCCGGTCGGCATATTCGATAATGACGATGGCGCTGTCGACCAGCACGCCGACGGACAGGATCAAGCCGAACAGGATCATCATATTGATCGTCTCGCCCTGCACCCACATGATGAAGAAGGCGACCAGGAAACTGCCTGGAATGGCGAAGCCGACAAACACAGCCGACCGCACACCGAGCGCGATCAAGCAGACGATAAAGACCAGCAAAATGGCGTTGATGATGGAGGAGGAGAGCGAGCGCACCATTTCCAGAATGTAGCGCGACTTATCCTGACTATATTCAACCTGAATCGTGTCCGGCCACGCATCGCTGGCCTGATACTCCTCAACGACTTCGCGCACGGAATTGATCGTATCGAGGATATTCTCACCATTGCGTTTGGTGATTTCGAGACTGACCGAGCGGTTATTATTGTAACGCGCATAGGTTTGCGGGTCTTTATAGGTCCGGCGCACCACGGCGATATCCGACATACGCACGACCGCGCCGCTACTGTCAGAGCGAACGACAAGCTCCGCCAGATCATTCGCATCTTCGATCAGGCCGGGCAGTTTGACATTGAATTGGCCATTACTGGTTTCCAGCGATCCGGCGGTGATGAGCTGGTTATTGCGCGATATGGCGGCGGCCAGCTCGTCAAAGGTGATCCCGGCGGACTCCAGCAACGTTGGATCGACCACGGCTTCGAGCACATCCGTGCGTTCGCCGCTAATGTCGGCAGCCAGAATCGAGGCGATGCCTTCGACGCGCTGTTGCAATTCCTTGGCTGTGTTTTGCAATGTGCGTTCCGGCACGTCGCCAAACAGATTGACGACGAAAATCGGCATGCTGGATGTGTCGACTTCCTGAACGATCGGTTCTTTGGCTTCCTCCGGGAACTCGGCGCGGGCGCGGTTGACCGCTTCCTGCACATCCAGAACCGCCTGATCCTGATCGAATGACGGGGTGAATTCGAGGATGATATACGCGACATTATTGGCCGCGACCGCGTCCATTGTCTTGAGCCCGTCCACGGATTTCAGCTCTGCCTCCAGCGGGCGGACCAGCAGCCGTTCCGCATCACCGGGCGAGACACCCGGCAGCACCACGCGCACATTGACGAACGGCACGGGAATATCCGGCTCCGCATCCAGCGGCAGGCTGGTCATGGCGATATAGCCGCCGACAATGATGAACAGCATGATGCCCAGCGTCACCCGCCAGGCTTCGATGGCCGCGCCGACAATGCGTTCCATGGCGGTTAGTCCAACCTGTCGCTGGCGGACAGTCCCGCGCGGGACTCGCCGCCCTGCGCGCCTTCGGCCCTTGGGTCGACTTCAGACCCAATAGAGACATAATCCTGCCCCTCGATAATGACGCGGCTGCGCGCTGGCAGGCCCCTGACCCAGATACCGCCTTCGGTTTCATCGACTTGCTGGATCGCGGCGAAGCGGACAATATTGCCGTTATCGACATAGCGAATGCCCGTCGTGCCATCATCATCAATCGCCATCACGCCGGAGGGCACAAGGCTCGCCATCGCTTCGCCGATCTTCAGGTTCAATGTCGCCGACACGCCGGCTTTCAGCGTGTAATCCTCATTCGGGATGGTCATTTCCATCTCGAAGGTGCGCGTCGCCGGATTGGCGACAGGTTCGATAAAAGCGACAGTGCCCGTGACGTCCTGCCCTGTGGCGAGCTGGATATTGACGGTCTGGCCGATTTCGACCTGTCCGACCTGTGTTTCTGTCAGTTCGGCTTCGAGCTTGAGCGGGTTGAGCTCCACAATCGCGGCGCAGGGCTGTCCGGGCGACAGATAGTCACCTTCTTCCGCCATACGCACTTGATAAATGCCGGAAAACGGCGCGCGAAGCACGACATTGCCCAGCTCGATTTGCGCCTGTTTCAGCGACGCGCGCGCACTATCGACAGCCGCGCGGTCCCCGTTGAGCGACGTCGGCGCGCGAAACCCTTTATCGACCAGCGTTGTCGTGGCTTTCAGATCCGCTTCGGCCTTGGCCAGCTGCGCCTGGGCCTGATCGACCTGCGCTTGGCGCGCATCGACGTCTTGGCGGCAGATCACGTCGCCGCGAGTAACGCGCGCGCCCTCGCGCACAGGCGTCGCGACGAGCGAGGCTGCCGTCTTGGCTTTCACTTCGACGCGGCGGTTGGGTTGGGTGCGGCCATAGCTGGTCAAACGGATGGGATGCACTTCGGATCGGACAGTGCGCACGACGACGGTCGGCAGGCTTGCGGCTGTGGACTGCTCGCGCTGCTTCACATCATCATAGATGTCATTGTCATTACCGGACGAGCCGATAACGAACCATGCACCGACGAGCACGACAGCCGCGCCCGCAAGCAGATATGAGGAATTGAGTTTCATTACGGCCTTTATACGTCACAACATCTAAATGAGACGCGAATATAGGGGCAAAATCCGGCCCCGCTTCATCTGTTCATTATTGCATGAAAATGACAAGACAACGCCTATTCTTGCAAGTCAGTCGCACAATAACGCATAGACGGGATGTTTGCGTCGCAATTCTGGTAACAAAGCGAAACATTTTCTATAAACAGGCTTGACCACTGCGCTCGGCGCGTCAGGTTGGCGGATTAAGCCGCGTGCATAAAAGTCGGGCATAAACAGACGGATGGCTGGGACAATCTATGAGCTCCATTCTTGATGAACTCCATGACCGCCGCGCCAAGGCGCGGTCGGGCGGCGGGCAAAAGCGGATTGACGCGCAGCATGCCAAAGGCAAGCTGACGGCGCGCGAGCGCTTATCGCTGCTGCTCGATCCCGGATCATTCGAAGAATTCGACATGTTCGTCACTCACCGTTCCACTGATTTCGGCATGGACGAGAAGAAAATGCCCGGCGACGGGGTGGTCACGGGCTGGGGCACGATCAATGGGCGCAAGACATTCGTGTTCGCGCAGGATTTCACCGTCTTTGGCGGCTCTCTGTCCGAAACCCACGCCAAGAAGATCAACAAGGTGCAGGAAATGGCGATGCGCCACGGCGCGCCGATTATCGGTCTGCAGGATTCAGGCGGCGCGCGCATTCAGGAAGGCGTCGCGGCGCTGGCGGGCTACACGAACGTGTTCCAGAACAACATCCTCGCCTCCGGCGTGATCCCGCAGATCAGCGTGATCATGGGGCCATCGGCGGGCGGGGCGGTGTACTCGCCAGCCCTGACCGATTTCGTCTTCATGGTGCGCGACACGTCCTACATGTTCCTGACCGGGCCGGACGTGCTCAAGACCGTGACGAACGAAATCGTCACCGCGGAAGAGCTAGGCGGAGCCAAGACCCACACAACCAAATCCTCCGTCGCGGACGGGGCGTTCGACAATGATATGGAAGCGCTGGCGGAAATCCGCCGCCTGTTCGACTTCCTCCCGCTCAACAACCGCGCCGATGTGCCGGTCCGCCCGTTCTTTGACAAGCATGACCGCATCGACACCTCGCTCGACACGCTGGTCCCGGACAATCCGAACCTGCCTTACGACATGCACGAGCTGGTGCGGAAGATCGCGGATGAGGGCGACTTTTTCGAAATTCAGCGCGACTTTGCCAAGAATATATTGTGCGGCTTTATCCGCCTCGAAGGGCAAACGGTCGGCGTGGTCGCGAACCAGCCCATGGTGCTGGCGGGCTGCCTTGATAGCGACGCGTCGCGCAAGGCCGGACGGTTTGTACGCTTCTGCGACTGTTTCGATATTCCGATCCTGACCCTTGTCGATGTGCCCGGCTTCCTGCCCGGCACGGACCAGGAATATGGCGGCGTGATCAAGCACGGCGCGAAACTGCTCTACGCCTACGGCGAAGCCACCGTGCCCAAAGTCACCGTCATCACCCGCAAAGCTTACGGCGGTGCCTATTGCGTCATGGCCCCCAAGCACTTGCGCGGCGATATCAACTATGCCTGGCCGACCGCCCAGATCGCCGTGATGGGCGCCAAAGGCGCGGTCGAAATCCTGCACCGAAAGGATTTGGGCGACGAAGAGAAAACGGCGGAACATGTCACCGATTACGAAGACAAATTCCTCTCCCCGTTCAGAGCCGCCGAACGCGGCTACATCGACGAAGTCATCCAGCCGCAATCAACGCGAAAGCGCGTGGCGCGCGCCTTTGCGCTGGCCAAGGACAAGCAGCTTGAGAACCCGTGGAAGAAGCATGGGAATTTGCCGTTGTGAGTGAAGAAGAACCCGATATCTTAGAACCAACGACCTTGTGGCATAATAGCCAAGTCAAAATTTACGATTCAACTGTATTGCCAATTTTAGAGAAAAAGATCGGCGATTATCGATTTTTAATGGTTGTGCTTTTCGCATGTTTTATCTTCATTGAATTTGATGACGATAAAATCAGAGCTGCTACGCAGTTAGGATTCATTGCGAGTCGTTTATGGATTGGCTTACTGTTAGGCTCTTTTTGTGCGGGCGCTCTTTATCTGAGAACATCAAAACTATTAAACGACGCAATTACTCAACGGGGCCTTCATATTATTTTGCCGGACTATCCTGAAGCACTGGAGGATGGCAGCGATGATAATAAGCTCTTTCGATCCGTTAATGATATGTCACTCGGTGGATGGATCGAAAGTACGTTGAATTGGATAATGCTTATCTGCATCGTATCATCCGCAGGGTCATTTTTGTACATTGTTCTGTTCATATAGATGCCGGAACCTCAGCTTCATAATCAATCTAAGTGTGTCGGAGTGAGGAATTAATTACCAATGCCTAAAATCAAAAAAATCCTAATCGCCAATCGTGGCGAGATCGCGTGTCGCGTCATCAAGACCGCGCGGAAAATGGGTATTCAAACCGTCGCGGTTTATTCCGATGCGGACAAAAATGCGCTGCATGTCAAAATGGCGGACGAAGCCGTACACATCGGGCCGCCGGCGGCGAACCAGTCTTATCTGATTCAGGACAAGATTATTGAGGCGTGCCGGGAGACGGGCGCGGATGCGGTGCATCCGGGTTATGGCTTTCTGTCTGAAAATGCGGAGTTTGCGGAACGGCTGAAGTCCGAAGGCATCGTCTTTATCGGGCCGAACCCGCATGCGGTCGTGTCGATGGGCGACAAGATCACGTCGAAAAAGCTCGCGCAGGAAGCGGGCGTGTCGACCGTGCCGGGCCATATGGGCTTGATCGAGGACGCAGAAGACGCGGTCAAAATCTCGCAAAAAGTCGGCTATCCGGTGATGATCAAAGCGTCAGCGGGCGGCGGCGGCAAGGGCATGCGCATTGCGTGGAATGACGAGGAAGCGCGCGAAGGCTTTCAAGCGTCCAAGAACGAAGCGGCAA
>Ga0115567_10004680_pt1 | contig 13332 bp, 8 predicted proteins | sample COGITO_mtgs_1204_2_FD_88679 | JGI IMG/M metagenome (GOLD analysis project Ga0115567, IMG submission 88679) | Pelagic marine microbial communities from North Sea - COGITO_mtgs_120412 | ecosystem: Environmental > Aquatic > Marine > Epipelagic | place: Germany:Helgoland, sampling site Kabeltonne...
CCCCGCAAATTCCGCGGCAGCAACGACGGTGGCAGCCTTTTCGATACGAGACACAAACTCCTCGCGTGTGGTTGGCTCCATGGGGGGCTGAAGAGAGAGCCGATAGCTCTTACCTCGAACGCCCTCTTTGACGAATAACAGGGCGGCTCCGGCCATGACAGTGTCGCCAGGGGGCAAGACCTGTTCAATTTGGTCACTGGAGAGACCCAGTTGGTAGGCAAAGAGCTGCGGATTGAGCGCAATAGCGTTGTCCGTTTTTCCCGCCCCTGTTTTGAGATCCACAATCTGCACTTCACCCCGAGCATTGATTTCGAGGCGATCGAGGGTTCCGCGAAGAGTCGCTGGGCCCACCGTCACCTCAAAGCCCTGTTCACTGGCAAGAACCCTCCAGCCTTCCGCGACACGATCAGCGCAATAGTCCGCCAGTGCGGCAATCATGCCGTGGGCAACTCGACGCTGATACGCCTCAATCCAGCCTGCTTCATATTCAAGCTCCAAAAATCTCTTGTCCACGATGCTGGTTATCGCCGCGACTGAGCCCTCGGGGTGTTCCTCCCACGCCTGGTGCAGCAGGGTTCCCAGCCCCCGATCGGGAGAAGATTCATTGCGCGCCAGAGAGCCCAGGAACCACTCAATCGGGGATTCTTCGATAGTGGCCAGCGCGGAGGGTGAGATGGGGATAGGACCATCGTGATAGAGGGCCTTCGTGCTCGATAGGGGGGCTAACCCCCACCACTTCGAAGGATGAGCGCCGGCAACGCTTGCCCGCGCTAGAAGAGCGAGATCGCCGGCCATCGCCGCAGTGTCCTTGCCTGACTCGAGCGCCTGAACTAGGTCCCGTCGCAAACCACCCACTAAGGATCGCGGGGAAAACGGCGGTGTCGAAAGCGACTCCACCCGGGTGGCATACGCATCCACCACATCAAATAGTGGGCTGGGTCGGGATTCTTCTGACTCGCTCGCACTGATCACCAGAGTCTGTCGTGCCCGAGAGACCGCCAAGGCAAAGAGGCGAAGTTCATCCTCGAGCACCCTCCGACGTTCATCAATCGTGTTGTCTTCCCCGCGCGCAGCGCCAGCCACCAGGTGGGGAGCCAACAGCGATCCTCGTAAACGGAGGTCTGGCCACACCTGGTCATTGACCCCGGTGACACACACAAGATCAAATTCGCTTCCCGCCACACCCGGCGGTGTCGAGACCAGGACTGCCGGCCAGGAAGGCTGGGGCACAATGACGTCATCAGGCACATCGGCCATCAACAGCGATTCCAGGAAAACTTCGCTATTCGCGCCCGGGGAAGCATCGACAAAATCAGAAGCCTGACGAAACAACGCCACAACGCTATCGAGCGCCTGGTGAGCAAATCCGCGGGATGTCCCCCTGGAAGCAGTCTGTGCTCGAAGCGTTGCTGCCGCACCACTGCCCTCCCATATCGTCCACAAAAGATCCGTGATTGGGGTGGAACCCGGCTCTTGTCGCACGTTATCCAACAGGGCTGCTAACGCCTCAGCTTTGCGAGAAACAGCAGAATCGAGCAAGGCAAATCCACCACGATGACCCAGTGCCTGAGCGATCAGTGCATCCACGGGTTGATAGGGCAGCTCGGGATCTGCTCCCACCCGAAGAGCAAATCGGAGCGTGCGCAGCTCACTATTGGTCATGGCGCCATAGAGCCCCGTGAGCAGACTCACTGCGCGATCAGGCGTGATTGCCATCATCCCCCGGGCCATAGCGACTGCCTCGAGTAACGCTCGCGCGACCGGCTGGTCACGCAGTGCCTGCCCATTCAGGCTGGACCGGGCAGGAATACCCGCGTTGCTGAGGTGCTGAACCAAACTCCCCACCCGTGCGCCTCGTCGGGCAATCACCGCAATTCGATCAAACGGGATGCCTTCTTCTTCATGAGCCGTCGTAATAATCCGAGCAATGTCGTTGGCTTCGCGGGCATCGCCAGGTGCGAGAAAACTCAGCACCTTCCCTGGTCCACCACCGGGGCTCGCACTGGCCTGGCGCTGAGACCCTGCACCGGCAGTACCAATCCGCTGCGTAATCGAGGACACGACAGATCGAATCTCGTTGCCATGCCGGTGCACCTCCGCCAACACCCCAGGCGCCACACCCCACGTTGTTGCCAGCTGAGAGAGCGCCCGCGGTTCACTGCCTCGGAAGGTATTACCCGCGGTATCGGGCTCCGCCACCACGGTGAGGCCCACACCAAGGCTTCGCAGTGCCACCAGGAAATCAAGTCCCGCACTGGTGAAATCTTGAACATCATCAATGCCGCAGTGCACCAGATTTCCCACACCCTCAGGCAGGCCCGATTCCAATGCCACGATGGCGCGGCGAACGATATCGGCACTATCAAAAGCCCCCGGTCGAGCACTGGCAAGAACGGAGCGAAACTCTTCGCGAAAAACAGAAGCTGCCGCCCATTGAGGGCGCTGATGACGCCGGGCTAAGGCGAGAAGATCCTCATGGTCCAGGCCGGCCTCGGACACCCTCGCCATCCATTCGCGGAGCTCACCGCGAAACGTTGGGGTCATCCTGACTATTTCACTCAAAGGTTCTGGCCAGTTTGGCCCGCTGCCATCCACGATGTGACCCTCAAGAATTGCGGCGATGTCAGCATCGATTTGACTGCCCTGTAAAAGATCCGGTGGCGCTAAGTGCTCCTGAGCGTGGAAAGCTTCCACAATCGAAAATGCCACAGCAGCCAAGGACCGGACCCGAGGTCCCCGGGTAGTCAGACCCAGTTCAATTCCCACCCGGTCTCTCAACACACTGGCCTGAGCCCGAGAGGGTGTGATGATCAGTTGATCATCGGGCGTGACACCGCGCTCGACTAACGCGACTAGACGATGGACTAACAACGAGGTTTTACCACTACCGGGTGCACCGAGAACCAACGACAGCGCGTCTGGTGGCGCTGCCACTACTCCATCGTGAACACGAGCAGACATATCAGGAAGGCTAATCCACACAGCTGACGTGTCGTACGCTAGGGGTGTGGATATTCGAATCGGAATTATTAATAACCCTCGCGAACTCACCATTCAAAGTGCTCAAACACTCGGTGACATCGAGCAAGCCATTACCGACGCACTAGCGACGGACAATGGAACGTTGCGTTTGGAAGATGAGAAGGGTCACGTATTCGTGGTGGCTTCGCGCAATCTCGCATTTGTTGAAATCGGTCAAGAAAAATCCAGGAAGGTCGGCTTCGCGCCCTAATTGTGGAACTAGTCCTCGTCGTCACCGCCGCCGGCCTGATTGGCTTAATGCTTCGTTATATCGTTCCGGGGCGAACCTGGCACGGCCTCGCGGTCATGCCCGCAGCCGGTGTGATCATCGGTTCCCTCACCTGGATTATTGCTCTCTGGGCAGGCTTTGATCGCTCCTCGGTGTGGCCATGGGTAATTTCTCTAGGGCTCACCGTCATCGGTTGCACCGTGCTGGCTATTCGCCTGCCCCCACTGCGCCGCGAAGCAGATGAAGAGCTCTGGGCCACACTGACTTCTGCGAAGCGGGATTCCCCAGCTTCTTAGTACGCCCCACCCTCAGGAACGTTCGCTGCGTTAGCGCACGACGGGCAGGGGGCCCGTGTAACCAAACTGGGTAGCCCATCTGCGTCGGCGCACCATCCACAGCGCCACGGCAAAGGCAACCGCCGCGGCAACAAGGCTGACCGCGCCCCAAATCATCACAGTGGCAGCACCATCTGAGGCCAACACCACAGATTCCTGAACAACAACGCCAAGGTTGGCAGCCTTCACAAACCCATCCTCAGCAACACCCTGAAGCTGCAGCGTGTGCTCCCCCAGGATCGCAAAGCGAGAATCCAAGTAGACCTCACCTGAGAAGGAACCATCCGCTGAGACAATCATGCTGCCTAAGAGCGTGGGGGTAGAGAACAACCACACATCGACTCGGGTATCGGGCTGGAAACCTTCACCCGACACTGCTGCCGAGCGCGATTGTGTCAACGTAACATTGGCACCCGCTGCTACTTGTTCCACCCGGCCAGCGTCGTCGGGAAGGGAGACGCTAAACGACCACTCCCCCGAAGTCACAGCAACCTCTCGCACCTCGGGACGCGCCTCAATAGTCACAATCTCCGGCACACCAGCCGACGTCGCGAGCGACTGACCAGGGCCCAATTCCGGCAAAGCATCCACCAGGCGATTGGGTTCAGGCTCAGGAGAACCCTGGGCAATATTGATGGTCATATCGACCACAGTCTGATTACCCTGAGCGTCGTAACCGGTGACCTGCATCACCTGAGGACCAATAGGAATGGGGGTTTCGGACTGGCGTGAGGTAAAGGAGACTTGTGAATCAAACGTGCCATCAGACTTCACGGGAATGCGGGCTAATTCCTTGGGCACTAAGCCATTAGTCCCTGGCAGCCACACCTGCATCTGAGAGCCCGGTAACAATCCACCACCGGACACGGTCGTTGACTTACCCGAAGCCACCGTCAAGTCGGAGGAATTAGCAGAGGGATTCTGCGAACCGCCCCCGCCGGCGCCATTATCGGGGTTGAACCCCAGTACTACGCTGCCCGTGCGAACGAGAACACCTCGATTGGTCAGAGGCGTGCTGGTCACCGTTGCCGGGGCACCACCCACCGTGGCTCTGGTGCCCACACTGGGATCAAAATTCCGCCCTGGAGACCGGACTGGCCCTGTGAGGATTCGAGGTTGAGGGGTCGGTTGAGGAGGAACGATTACTCGCGCTGGTGCCACCACGGGTGGGTTGGTCGCTGGGGTGACCACCGGCGTTGATCCAGTACCCCCGTCACTCGACCCGCCTGACGAGCCACCAGAAGAAACCACACCTGGCACCACAGCGCCGGAGGTTAAGGGAGTGGAGTCACCAGCATTGTTCTTTGCCGTGATGGCAAAAGTATACGAAGTTCCATTAGTGAGCCCGGTCAACGTGCATGTCGTCGCCACAACGGTGCAAGTCGCTCCGCCAGGCGAGGCGGTAACGGTATACGAAACGATGGAACCGCCTCCTGTATCGGAGGGCACTAACCAAGAAAGGGCTACCTGCCGGTCACCGCTGGTCGCGGTTACTGATCGGGGAGCAGTCGGGACGCTAGCTACTGAACCTGGACCAGCCGGTGGCGCCGACGCGATGGTGTACACGAACTGAGGAGCGGACGCACCAGAACCAAAGTCGCCCATGAGGTACTGGTCAGTCGCGTGATTGCGAGAGAAATAGGTGGCGTTAGCGACGGTACCGAAGTTAATGGCGCATAACGTGCCCGAGGTACCAGCGTCTGCCCCGCAGGTGCCGGACCCGTTACCGTCGAAAACGATGTACGAGGGAGCCCCACTTTGCAATCCGTACACCTTGTAGCCTTGGCTGTGGCGCGATTGGTAGAGATAGGTGCCATCTGTTGCAATGCCGTGGTCATCACCCGGCCAACCGGAATCCTCATCAGCAATCACAATGTCCTCATCGTGAGCGAGGGCGACGCCCGTGCCACTCCCCGAAACCGTGTACAACCGAAGAATCTTGCAATAAAAACTGGTGGGGCACTCTCCGTCCCCGGTGCCTCGGGTCATGGTTATTCCAGAGGCAAGTTCCCAATTCGGAGCGCTCACCGCTCCAATACGACCATCAGGAAAATCAATGAGGTTCCCGGTCAACCACACAGTTCCAGCGAGCAACCCCATCGGCGTGCTAGAACCGGGAGGAGCCTCCAGGGGCACGCTCACTTGGGTCATGCTCCATGTGGTCGTATCGATGCAGTACAAATCTGAATTTCGAGATCCATTTTCTCGAAGAAATATGCATCCCGAGCTGTAGGTGAGGTCCCTCGGCGGTGAGGGGGCCAGGTCCGAAGCGGTACGCAAAAGGTTCAGAGCAGTGGTGGTTCCAGTGACCTCGTGATCAGCAAACCACGTCCCAGTTAGTGTCGTCTCACGAACCACGGTCCCACCGCCACTCACTGACGGAAGGAAGAACACGCTCGAGCCATTAGTAGTGATTCCTCGGGTATAGCCGGCCTTCTGTGCGCCCCCGTCCGTTACGGTAGCTACAGTCGGCGCGTCTGCTCCGGTGAGACCGAAAAGCCGGGCCGCCTTGGGAATAGTCCACTGCGCGTAAAGGGTCATATTGCTCGTAGGCATTGGCACGGACGCACCAGCTGCGTAGCGGGTTCCGCCTCCGTCCGCCTGGGTATCCCACCCGGCAAAGGTAAAGCCAGCTCGCGAGACGGCACTTCCCGCAGTGAAGTTCGTTCCACCCTCGACACTGGCGTTAGACGGGAGCGAGGAGCCAACGGCGAGAGCGCCCGACTGATGTTGGGTTGTGTTTGCGTTGTAAGACAAAGCGAAGGATGGAGCTGGAGTCTCCACGTTGATGGTGGTGGAAGCCTGCTTGAGTGCTGTTCCGCCAGCCCCGCCATATTCGATTACATACGGCAGAGTGGAAGTGTTTGGTAGATCGTTCCAGTTTCCTGTTCCACCGACTCGAAGCTGAAGGTAGTGTTCAGAACTGCCACTGTTGTTTGGTTCGGCTCCCCACCCACCTTGGTTTATCGCGTTATTCCAGTACTGGAACTTGCCGGCAATCCGTCCGTCCGCACTTGCTGAGGTGTTACCCGCTTCGTCCCAGAACTCAGTGCCGGCTTCGGGTCCGGTTACCCAATACCAATGACCCTCCGCAGCGCTCTGGTTTGCGAACGTTGTTAAACCAGTCGCTGCATTTATGTGACTATATTCATCAGTGGCACCCACCCAGGACGAAGATCCGCCAGTCTTCTCGACGATGAAAGCATTCTCTTCTGCCGAGGTGACATTCGCCAAATAGCCGGTCAACCCGTTAAATGAGTCGGACCCGGCAGCTGCTTTAGCGGCGGTCCACGAGACAGAAGAATTCACGAACTTGTAGTAGTGCCCGGTCCCAGAAAAATAGGCGGCCCCACTCAAAGAACCCGAGATACCAATCGTTTCATCTCCACCGCCAGCTGGGCCCTCATATTGAAGAGTTTCCAGGGCTGCATTCACCTCAGCCTGGGTGCCGATAAAAGCAATCTCTGCATAACCACCTGAGTTCGTAGGGTCAGTCGCGTAGCCTGTGACATCGTCAAGGCCAGTGTCGGACGTGAGCCGCACCCGTCCGGATAAATCCGAACCGTCAGATTTCGAGACAACTACTAATACTTCATCGCTCACATCAAACCCGGACAGGTCACAGGACGAAGAACAAATGCTAGTGAAAGAGCTATCGGTAGTGGCCACCGCCGAAGCTGGAGCGGTAATGGTAACCGAACCCGAGGCGAAGGCGCTCCCCGAGGAAAAAATGCCGTTACCTGAAGCCACCAGCACCACGGCCATAACCGACGCGATGAGCGTCAGCAATGGCAAGCTTCGGGATTTGCTCATAACCCACCAAATCTATGAGTTGGAGACCAGAAATGCACTACCAAGAAGCGAAAAACATCAAAATTGACTAGCTAGGGTGACACTTTTGTGCCCCAAAACCCTTGCTGAGGAGATAAGGGACCAGTATCCAGAGATCTGCCCTGGGTAATCTGCCCTAAGCAATAAGCCCCAGGCGATCTAGTCGCCTGGTGTGGTGGGCCACTACATCGGTAAATACGGGCTCCAGGCGCACCTCAGTCTCTGGCGCCTGAGATCGACCTGCGGCAATGGCATCGCGGCATAACAACATCGTGTCCCCCACGAGGCGCCTGCACCACAGGCTCAGCCGAGAGGTGTAGCGGGTATCCACGGCTAGTAAACGCTCCAGCACGCGGGCCATCATCTCTTCATCACCGCGATCAGCGATGATGTCGTGAATCTTGGTCGTCATAGCCGGTGGCAAACCAGTCGCCAGAAGGTGCCAGAAATCCCTGGCAAAGCCAGTCACCACATAGGCAGTCGCGACATCTTCATACCACCGGGGGCTAGCGAATCTCTCAAAGTGTCGCGAGATCTTTTCCCGGGGCTCGGCAAGCGCGTGGGAGACATCTTCAACGTAGTCGGCCAAAATCTCTCGGAATTCTCGGTAGCGATCCATCGCCATACCGGAGGAGACAATCAAATCATCAGCGTCTTCACTCGACCAGGCTTCCCGTGAGGCCGCGGCCAGTTCCCCTGCCAACGTCAGTTGCAGGGCAGCAGCCATCGCCACGTAATCCGCCACAGGTGGAGCAAGTGAGCCCACATCCACACGAGACGTGACCGTATCGAGACTGCGCGGAGAGACCGTGCGCGAAGGCCTACCCGCACCCTTTTTCTTCCCCCACCACGCCATGGTGAAAGTGTATCGGCGCATACAGGGGGCGCTGGGCATCACCAGCGGTAGGCTTAGGGTACAAACAAAAATTTAAGGACACAACGAACACGTGAAATTTTCCGACCTCGGTATCGAAACCGACATGGTCGAGGCGCTTGCTAGCAAAGGCATCATCGAACCATTTCCTATTCAGGAACAAACTATTCCCATCGCTTTGACCGGCCAAGACATCATTGGTCAGGCAAAAACAGGTACCGGTAAGACCTTTGGTTTTGGCCTACCTCTTGTCCAAGCGCTGGGTCTCACGCCCGAACCAGGCGTCCAAGCACTCATTGTCGTACCCACCCGCGAACTAGCTGTTCAGGTGACCGAAGACATTGTCCTAGCCACCAGTAACCGCGCCACGTCAGTCGTAGCCATTTATGGCGGCAAGGCCTATGAGGGCCAAATCGAGGCCTTGAAAGCAGGGGCACAGATCGTGGTGGGAACACCCGGGCGTTTGCTTGATTTAGCCAGCCAACGTCTGCTGTCTTTTGCCGGCGTCAAAGTCATGGTCCTCGATGAAGCAGACAAGATGCTCGATCTTGGCTTCTTACCCGATGTGGAAAAGCTGTTTTCTCAAACTCCTGCCCAACGTCACACCATGTTGTTCTCGGCGACCATGCCGGGACCTGTGGTGACCTTGGCACGGCGTTTTATGAACAAGCCGATTCACATCCGCGCTACCTCACCGGATGAGTCCATCACCCAGGCCAATATCAAGCACTTCGTCTATCGCGCCCACGCGCTCGATAAAGACGAAGTCATTGGCCGCATTTTGCAGGCGGAAGGGCGGGGCAAAACCGTCATCTTCACCCGCACTAAGCGCGCTGCTGCTCGGTTGATGGACGAGCTCAATGACCGAGGTTTCGTTGCAGGTGCTGTTCATGGTGACCTCAGCCAGGACGCTCGGGAGCGAGCCATGGCTCGTTTCAAAGCGGGCAAAATAGATGTCCTCATCGCCACCGATGTGGCAGCCAGGGGTATCGATGTGGATGACGTCACCCACGTGATCAACCACACCATTCCTGAAGATGACAAAGCATATTTGCACCGAGTCGGGCGCACCGGGCGTGCAGGTAAAACCGGTATCGCTGTGACCTTTGTGGATTGGGATGACCTGCACAAATGGGCCCTGATTAATAAGGCCCTGGAGATGGGGATTCCTGAACCGGTAGAGACATATTCCTCTTCACCGCACTTTATGTCCGATCTCAACATTCCTGAGGGTTCCAAAGGCCGCCTCAGCGCAAGCTCCGCTGCACCAAAGGAGAAACGACCTGGCTCAGCTGCGCCCAGGCGGGCTTCACAGCCCACCCACAAGCCTGCAGCCGGGGGCACCAAAGATGCGGGCAGCGCGAGTGCTCGGCCAAGAACTCGTCAGCGTCGCCGCACTACCTCTAGCTAAGTGGCAGGGATCCGCTAGCGCGCTCGAGAATGCGCTCTAGCTGGTCTTCAGCTGTGGTGTTCTCCCCCAAGTGATTGGGTTTTTTGGTGCCGTGAAAATCACTAGAGCCGGTGACGATCAAATCAAATTCCAAGGCCACCTGCGCGAGCACGCGTTTGCCTTCTTCGGTATTTTCGCGGTGGTTAATTTCTAGACCCGCAAGACCAGCCTCGACAAAGACTTCATAGTCGCGCAGTATCTGCTTGAGTGGAGCGTCATGATTCACCGCACCGGAACGAGCCCCGGTGTAGGGGTGGGCCAGTATCGGGACAGCACCGGCGGCGCTAATCACGCTGATTGCCGTGGTGAGCCGCGGCGCGTAATGCGGGACGTGGTATTCACCATCGCCTCGCAGGGGGCCTGCGAAAGCAGCGGTGGTATCGACAAAGTAACCCTTCTCGATCAAAATATGCGCAATATGGGGACGCCCTGGCGTTGCACCAGGCGGGATATGAGCCGCTACTTCGTCCCATGTGATGTCGAAATCCACCGAGAGCTTCTCCACCATCAGCCGAAGCCGATCATCACGGTGGCGGCGAATACGAACAGTCTCTTCCACAAGACGAGGGTGTTCAGGATCGGGCAAGTACCCCAGCAGGTGAACGCTTCGAGGAACGGCCCCGGGAATGTCATCAATCACCTGGGCGCTCAGTTCAATTCCTCGAATCAGCGTCATTCCGGTGCCACCCAGAGCAGCGCTTGCTTCATCCCAGCCGCTGGTGGTGTCGTGGTCGGTAAGACCAAGAACGTTGATACCCGCCTGATGGGCGTGGGCTATTAGCTCGGAGGGCGTATCCGCCCCATCAGAAGCCGTGGTGTGGGAATGGAGGTCGATGATGGCGGGCACTCCCCCATGCTAGATGCCACACTAGAGGAATGACTGATCGGCCGAACACGCCAGGGGCACACGAGCCTGGCAAGAATCGCTCGAGCACCCCTAGTTCCGAGGCCTTTAAGGACTTCATCTCGACTCGGTGGAGTGATAATGCCCTCGCCACCCCGCAGCTAAGCCCCGTGGCCACGGCGTGTGCGAAGCGTCGCGATTCCCTGGGTGCATACTTTCGCGGCACCACCGTGGTGGTGCCCGCAGGCACCCCCAAACAGCGATCGAATGACACCGATTACCCTTATCGCCCCCACACAGCGTTTGCCTACCTCACCGGATGGGGCTCTGCGAGTGTTCCCGGGAGCGTGCTGGTGGGGACACCCTCGGCCGCAGGCCACGAGTGGGCGCTATTCACCAGACCCCCCGCACCCCGCACCAGTGATGAGTTTTATGCCAACGCCGCCGTAGGCGAGTTTTGGACCGGTCGACGACCTGACCTTGCCCACGTCACAGCACTCCTGGGCCTTGCTACCCAAGACGTTCAGCATTTCCCCTCTGCGGACACCCTCGGAGCATCGCCGCTGGCCCTCATCGCAGAAGCAGACCCCTCGCTAGCGAGAGAACTGGAACCCACGCCGCATTACGATGACGCTGCCAATGCGCTTCTCGCTCAGGTAATCAGCGAAATGCGCCTGGTCAAAGATTCCTATGAAATCGAGCAGCTCACCGCCGCCATCGAGGCAACCCACCGAGGTTTTGACGACATCGTGCACACTGTGAGCGAAGCCATCGGGCACGAACGAGGCGAGCGCGTCGTAGAAGGTGTCTTTGGTAAGCGAGCTCGCATCGAAGGTAACGCCACGGGCTATGACACAATCGCTGCGAGTGGTCCCCACGCCTGCATCTTGCACTGGGTTCGCAACGACGGGCCGGTTAACGCCGGAGATTTGCTCCTGGTGGACGCCGGGATTGAGATGGACTCGCTCTACACCGCAGATATCACCCGCACTCTTCCCGTCAGTGGCACTTTCTCGCCTGACCAACGCATGATCTATGAAGCAGTCTTAGAAGCAGCCGATGCCGCCTTTGCGGTGGTGAAACCAGGTGCGCTCTTCCGGCATGTCCACGAAGCAGCAATGGCCGTTATCGCCACCAAGGCCCACGAATGGGGATTACTCCCGGTACCACTGGAGCAATCTCTGGCGCCCGAGGGAAGCCATCACCGCCGCTACATGATTCATGGCACCAGCCACCACCTGGGGTTAGACGTCCACGACTGCGCTCAGGCACGGCGTGAGATGTATATGGATAAAGAACTCGAAGAAGGCATGGTCTTCACCATTGAACCGGGTCTCTATTTCCAACCCGATGATGAAACAGTTCCGAAGCCCTGGCGAGGAATTGGTGTGCGCATCGAGGACAACATTGTGGTCACCCGCGAGGGTGGCATCAATCTTTCGGCTGCGATCCCCCGCACGGTGGCCGAGGTTGAGAAGTGGTTAGCGCGATAGAAAGACCACCTCACACCCTCGCTAGAATGGTCTCGCCAGCGGGAGTGGTGAAATTGGCAGACACGCAGGATTTAGGATCCTGTGCCTTCGGGCGTGGGGGTTCAAGTCCCCCCTTCCGCACAAAAATGACAGCGCGTTAGAGCTGAAAAAGGACCAGCGAGGCAGCCATCACGGCCATGCCCACAATCAAGCCATATATGGCCAGTTGGCCGCTGCCATATTGCCGCGCTGCGGGTAAGAGGCCATCGATCGAGATATAGACCATGATTCCAGCGACGCCAGCAAAAATCATGCCCAACAAAGAATCCGTCATGAAAGGACGTAAGACCAGGTAGCCAAGAATCGCACCAATAGGCTCCGCTAACCCACTAATTACCCCAAAGCCAAAAGCGCTTGCTCGGTTCCTGGTGGCGTAATAAATCGGAATCACCACAGCAATTCCTTCAGGGATGTTATGAATAGCAATAGCTAGGGCCACTGATAATCCGACTTGAGGATCTCCAAGAGTGAGAAAGAACGTGGCCATCCCTTCGGGAAAATTGTGAAGTGTCACGGCCAAAGCCACGCCCACACCTGCTCGCAGAAGCAATTTGTCGGTGTAGAGGGCCTGGGCCCCCTCGTCCAAGCGAATTGTGGTGTGGGACTCGTCCAGAGCCGGGTGCTCCAGCTCAGGAATAAGTCGATACAACACCGCCATCCCCACCAGACCCGTCAGAAACGATGCCGCCATCAGGGCTGATGCCGATGATTCCCCGTGGGTGGGGCTCAAATACGACAGAGCTTTGGGAAGGATTTCCACAAAAGACACATAGATCATTACACCGGCAGAAAAACCTAGCGAAACCGCCAAAAACTTGCGGTTTGTGTGCCGGGCGAACAGCGCTATCAGTGCCCCTACTGCCGTGGCTAAGCCAGCGGCCAGGGTGACCAGAAAGGCAAACAGCACAGCATTTTCCATATCCTCGCGAGCATATCAGCGGGGCTGTCCCCACCGTGGTGAGGCTGGTGAAATGTCACGACCTGCGCTGGTGGTCCTCACCGGGTGCTCAACCAGGCCCACACTGCGAGAATGAAATCTCTGGTGCCCTTGGCGCTGATAGCGCTGTGCGCAGTATCCCCCTTCACCACTATTCCCCCGCCCCCGGTCGCAACGTGGACCTGGCCAACACAGGGCGCGCACGACATCCTCCGGGATTACCGAGCACCGGCAACTCCCTGGGGAGCGGGTCATCGCGGGCTCGATATCCGCGCTTCC
>Ga0115567_10004681_pt1 | contig 13330 bp, 9 predicted proteins | sample COGITO_mtgs_1204_2_FD_88679 | JGI IMG/M metagenome (GOLD analysis project Ga0115567, IMG submission 88679) | Pelagic marine microbial communities from North Sea - COGITO_mtgs_120412 | ecosystem: Environmental > Aquatic > Marine > Epipelagic | place: Germany:Helgoland, sampling site Kabeltonne...
CATATTTTTTGGCGTGCGCACGCAGCAACGGGTAAGTCACAAAATGATCGCCGCCAAAGGTCAGCATGGTAACGTCTTCTTCAAGCAACTTTTGCGCGTGCGCCTCAATCACCTGGGTGGCCTGATCGGGATAACCCGACACAAAACTCACGTCGCCATAATCCGCAACCGCCAGTATTTCGAAGGGATTCGCGTTCAGCGGAAAGGCGAAGTCAGCGATTTCGGCCAATTGAACACTCGCCGCACGAATCGCTTGAGGGCCAAACCGAGCCCCCGGCCGAAACGTTGTCGCAAGGTCGAATGGCAGACCTGACACCACGAGGTCAGCCCCGCGAATATCTTGCGTGTACGGCCGCCGCAAGAAGGAAAGCTGGCCACTGAAGGTTTGCTGGGTGCTGCTCGTACCCAACAAATCTGGTCGTGCATGGCGTCGACTCACTCGGTCTATCATATGAAACGCTCCCTACTTAACGAAAACAGCCTAAACGCGATCTAGCGCCGCATAAAACAGCATCCCTGCCACCAAGCCCGGCCAGCGCAACCAACGACCACCCGGAAACTTTCGGTGTTTGAGATTGGCCAAACAATCAAAGCCCGCTGCTTGGCCCTTAATGGCTTCGGCTATGAGGTGCCCCCCCATATTCGCCATGGCAACGCCGTGTCCAGAATAGCCTTGGCCATAGTAAAGGTTCGCGCCTAATCGACCAAACTTGGGCATCCGGTTCATCGTGACGGATAAGGTCCCGCCCCAAGCGTAGGGCAAATCAACGTCGGCCAACTGCGGATAGATCGCAAGCAATCGCTTGCGAACAACACGCCGAATATCCTTTGGGAAGAAACGGGTATAGTTTTCACCCCCGCCAAAAATGAGTCGTTGGTCCCCAGAGAGATGGAAATAGTTCACAACGAACCGGGTATCGACAACCGCCGCGTTATCTCGAATGACCTCGCGCGCCAAAGCATCGCTTAGGGGCTCAGTCGCCACCATAAAATTATTGATCGGCATCTGATAGTCGTCGGGCTCCCGGGCTAGACCATTTAAGTAGCCGTTACAAGCGAGCACGACCTTACCCGCTCGCACCCGGCAGGTTGCTGTCCTGACTTCCATCAAATCTGCAGAGACTGCCTCAAAACCAGTGACGGCGGCTAATTCAAACAGCTGAGCGCCTTGAGACGCTGCCGCTTTTGCCAGGCCTTGCGCTAAATTCAGCGGGTGCAGGTGACCCGCGCGCGTGTCCAGATAACCGCCGAAGTAGGCATTGCTTCCAATCCGCTCTGATACCTCAGCACGCGTCAGCGGGTGGCACTCTTCATAGCCGTATCGCGCCTTTAAATGCGCCGTGTGATCCCACAGACCCTGTTCGTATCGCGCCCGATGCGCGAGGGTAAGCTCGCCGTTCGATAAATCACACGGGATCGAATATTGATCAATCCGAGCCCGCACCAGCGCATTGGCATCCAAGGACATTTGCCACAGCTGCTTGGCCCATGCGGGGTCAACAATCCGCTCTAAGTCTTCCTGATCCTTCCGCTGCCCTATTCCAAGCACACCGCCATTGCGGCCCGAGGCACCCGAACCCACTCGATATTTCTCTAGGAGCACAACCTTCAAACCCGCTTCAGACAGCGTCAGTGCCGCAGAGAGTCCCGTGTAGCCGCCGCCAACAATGCAAACGTCGCAATCAAGATCTTCGGTGAGCGTTGGACGTTCCGCCTGATCGTATCGGCTAGCAAAGTACCACGACGACTCAAAGCCGACTTCCGGCCGACCACCCGCTAGACGGTTCATACCAGGCTCGCTAGGATTACGCTCACCTACAACATGCTCCCAAGGTAGCTCACCTCCCAAGACGAAATTCGAATATTGTAATCCTGCAGTTCATTGCGCTTGATGGAGGCAAAAACATCTAAGAAATCTCGGGTCATCAACTCGGCCATCTTGGTGCTCTCATCTAAGTTAACCAAGGCCTGATCCAAGTTATCCGGTAGATTGGTCGTCAGTTCCCAACAGTCTTCTTCGCTCGCCGCCGTCGGCTCAATGGCTTCTTCCAGACCCAAGAGCCCCGCTGACAGAATTGCCGCGATCATTAAATACGGGTTCGCATCGGCGCCAATCACGCGCGTTTCGACCCGGCCTTCTTCTGGCGGACCATAGGGCACTCTCAGCCCGGTGGTTCGATTGTCATAACCCCATTCCAGATTAATCGGCATCGATCGGTCTCCAGCAAAACGCTTATAGCTGTTGATGTTCGGTGCGAGCAGCAAAAACGCCTCAGGCAAGTAGGTTTGAAGCCCACCAATAAAATGCCGGAGCGCCGCTGGTGCCTTTTCATCGACCAAAGTGAACAGGTTCTCACCCGCTGCATTCTGCAAGCTGCAGTGAAGATGCAAGCCCGACCCCGGCAACTCCGCCGATGGTTTGGCCATGAAACTGGCTAGGTAACCATGTTCTAGCGCGCAACCTTTCACTAACCGCTTTAGCAGAACCATTTGATCGGCCACGCTGAGCGCTGGACCATGTTTCACGTTAAGTTCAATCTGGCCGGCGCCGACTTCATGCACAACCGCTGATAAATCGAGCGCTGCTGCGGCGCTCATATCTTGCAAATAACTGACAAAGGGCCCATAGCGATCGAGCGCATCAAAGCTAAACGCCTCACCACCAAACTCGTCTCGGCCATCAAAACCCGAGCCGGGCTCTAATTCTTGATCGCCACGCTTCGGTGCACTCATTAAATAAAATTCAATTTCTGGCGCAACGATTGGCGTCAGGCCACGCTCGGCATAGCGCGCTAAAACCCGCTTTAAAACATTGCGGCAATCGTAGGGCAACGGATCACCATCTTTGTCCGTGGCTTCACAAATCACCTGTCCGACCTCTTCTTCTTTCCAAGGCGTACGTCGATAGGTCGACCAATCCGGACTGAGAATCAAATCTTCATCCTTTGGGTTGAACGAGTCCATCGTCTCTTCGGCATAGTTGCCGTGGATGCACTGAAACAAAACGGCTTCTGCCATTCTGGGTAGATGGTTTTCGTCGAGCGCCTCGCTTTCAACCGTTTTCCCCCTCGGAACGCCATTCGCATCGGTTATCAGTAGGTCGATCCGTTTCGCCAGACCTTTGGGTATTGTCACTGTGTCACCTCCGAGGGCGCTGCCCTCTGTAATTCCTGTTCCCATACAAAAACATTTCGTTCAATAAACACAAAGGCCACAATCCAAAGGAAGGCGTCCCAAAAATCAAGAATAGAGCCTGCGAAGCCCCAAAAAGCCGCAAATACAATCAATAAACTGTACAGCACAAGTTTCGTCGACTTAATGAGCGCCGCAACGCGCACAGACACTTCCCGCCGTAAGCCAATGCGAACCTCAAATTCCAGCATAATCACAATCAAAATCCAGGTTGCTGCGTTACTGACATCAACCCATGCCAAGTGCTTGATCTCGGACCAATCCGTCATGGTCACGACCCAAAGATCCTCCTGGTTGACCATCAACGTCTCGCTTGCGGCCAGCGCGCTGGTTGCACACCCGGAAACCGCTAGCGGCAGAAACTCATCCAGATCTGACATTTGCTGGTACTCCGACGCTGCGAGATCACACACAACACCGACCGCTAACGGCACAACATTTAAAAGACTCAAGCCTTTCATCACGTAACCGAAAAAGGCAAACACGATAAACCCATAGCACAATGCTCGAACCAAGATCAGCGAAAGGTTAACGGCCGGCGTCAGCCTTGAATCGTCTAGCTGATGGGTTTCTAGCTCAAACATCAGCAGTAGAACGACCCATGCCAGGGTATCGATGCTTGCCGCAAAGACCTCAAGCACTAACGCAGCAGAGACCTCGGCACGAAGCAAGTGCGTTGCTGCTTGCCACTCCTCTTGAAAAAAGAAGCCGATATTGGCAGTGAGCGCCAGGTACACCACCGTCTTGAAGACCGCAAACCAACCGGGCCAATACCGCAGAGACAGCATCATGGCGCTGCCTCTGGCGGCCATTGGTTTAATCGTCTGGTTGCCCTAACATTCACTTTGGGTAGACCTTTTGGCCTTCAAAAAAGGTCATCGTAATCGGCACTTCGCCAATCTCTGAAGGCACAAGGTCAAACAAATTTGCACCCAATACGACGAGATCCGCCTTGTATCCTGGTTTCAGCCGACCTGTTTGATCTTCGCGATGCGCAAGATAAGCGCCGTTGATGGTATAGGCCTTAATCATGTCGACCAAGGTTACCGCCTCTGCCACATTCAGCGCCTTGAGTTTTACACCGGTGGGATCACGGCGCGTCAAGGCCGTCTCGATCGCTAGAAGTGGATTCATGGACGAAACTGACCAATCGCTTCCCCCCACGATCGTTGCACCGGCGCGATGCAAAGAGCCGATCGGATACATGGCCTGGACTCGGTCCCTACCCACTGCGGGTAAATTGATGTTCATAATATAGTCATCGGGAAAGGCCCAGAGCGCTTGGAAATTCGCGGCGACCCCGAGCGCCGCAAAGCGGGGATGATCTTCTGGGTCCACCAGCTGCAGATGAGAAATATGATGCCGCAGATCTTGTACGCCATTGATTTCGCGGGCGGCTTCCAAGGCATCCAGTGCCAAACGCACGCCAGCATCACCAATCGCATGAAACATCAACTGCACGCCGGCCGCATCCAGCGCGACCACTTGTTCAATCAATGAATCAGCTGGGGTAATCAACATGCCATGACCGTGGCTACCGCCTAAATAAGGGGACAACAAAGCCGCTGTTTCGCCCTCCAAGACCCCATCAATAAAAATCTTTGCCGACGCGCGTTGAACGTTTTGATCGCTGTACCGCTCAGAAACCTTGACACTCGACAGCGGCGCCTGGTCAAAAAACGGCGCGATTAAGGACATCGCCAAAACGAGGCGTAAGTTTAATGCCTGTTCGGCATCGAGCGCATCGAACGCTTTGGCGTCGGATTCTGTGGTGGCGGCATCAATGACCGACGTGATCCCCATTGAATGTGCCAAGGCGACACTGATGCGGGCCGCTTTCAAACGGTCTTCGACTGTGACCGCTGGCAGCACCTTTTCAACCAGCAACATGGCGGACTCTCGCAGAACACCTCGCGGTTCATCGAGCGCATCACGCTCGATAACGCCGTCGCTTGGGTTGGGCGTTTCCGCCTTGATGCCAGCATCCTTAAGGGCTGCTGAAGAAACCCAAGCCGAGTGTCCATCCGCGCCACGAATAAACATACGCCGCCTCGGATTGATGTTATCAAGCAAAGACTTACTTGGGTTCGTCGACTCAAATAACGACAAATCCCAACCACCACCGATTAGCCACTCATCCGACGACAGCGCCTGATCACAGGCTGTAATTTTCTGCAGCAGCGCCGAGACGTCCCTTGCAGCCGACAGATCGCAGCGCATCAGCTCTAATCCACCATAGACAAGGTGGCTATGGCTGTCATGAAAACCGGGCAGCACCATCTGACCTTTAAGATCTAATTGCTCGCCTTCGTAGTCCCGAATCATCGCATCACTTGCACCCACAGCGACGATGAGACCATCGCGAATGGCCAAGGCTTGCGCCCAAGGTCTTTCGTCATCGACGGTGTAGACGTTGGCGTTCAGGATTAATAAATCAACCGGCTCGCGCCCATCGCAGGACGCAAGATTGATCATCAGTAGGCAGAGAAGCACTCTCTTAAAATGAAGATTCATTCGAAACCAGAGCAGTTTTAGCGCTCCCCCCCTGGTTCTTTGGATCGATTTTGAGGCCTAGTGGGTACCGGGCACAGCGATTTCATGAAAAATTCCTTTAGACCGTCAAATTATGACCGCCCTTAAGAATCTGTCAAGGGCTGCTGATTGGCGCGCGCGACTTGACCCGGTTTCGCGCGGGGCGCTAATGTAACCTAGCGCTCATCAAAGCGTTTACAATGCGAGCGCCCGTGACCCGCGGTGCATTGTCAGTATAATCAGCTTGCCCAGCCCGCACGCTGATAAAGAAAACGGCGGTCCCGTTTACGCCAAGCTAGGATGGCATGCTTGGCGCTTGACCTTTTTGATCAATAGGAAATCACATCATGTCGACGACAACGCCTGACGCGACCCATAACACGCTTGAATCTGGTACATTTTTACACCCGTTTACCGATTTCGCAGAATACAAAAATCACGGCGGTAAAACCTATGTTCGAGGGGAAGGTATTTTCATTATCGATCATCTGGGCAACCGATTGCTCGACGGTATGTCTGGTTTGTGGTGCACCAACCTGGGTTATTCCCAAGACAGTATCAAAGCAGCAATCACGGAGCAGCTCGATCGACTGCCGTTTTATAACAGCTTCTTCAACTGCACAACCGACAGCACACTAAGACTTGCAGACCGCATGACGGCGATTCTGCCGGCGGCTTTTAACCATGTCTTTTTTACCAATTCAGGCTCCGAGGCCAACGATACCAACATCCGACTCGTGCACCGTTACTTTGATCTATTAGATCAACCCCAAAAAAAGCACATCATCGCTCGGACCAATGGCTACCATGGTAGTACCATTGGTTCGGCCAGCCTCGGCGGCATGAAAGGCATGCACGAACAAATGCAACGCCTACCCTACGTTCATCACGTTGAACAGCCTTACAGTTTCCCGCATCTCGGCGCCCAAACAGCGGAAGAGATCGGGCAACAAGCCGCTCAGTCGCTCGCTGATAAAATAGACGCGCTCGGCCCCGAAAATGTCGCCGCCTTCATAGCTGAACCGATCCAAGGTGCTGGCGGCGTCATTATCCCGCCCGATAACTACTGGCCGCTGGTTGCGGAGATTTGCCGATCACGAGACGTGCTCATAATCAGCGATGAAGTCATTTGCGGCTTTGGTCGCACCGGTCAATGGTGGGGCTGTCAAACTTATAATTTTGAACCCGATTTGATTACGTTTGCGAAGGCTGTAACCAATGGCTACCAAGCCCTTGGCGGCGTTGCCGTCAGTGATCGGATCGCAAAGGTCGTGACGGCCAGTGGTGGCGAGTTCACCCATGGCTTTACTTATTCCGGGCATCCAGTTGCCTGTGCTGCTGGCGATGCAACGGTTAAAATTTATCAAGAAACGGACCTGCTTGAGACCATTTCAAATACCCAACAACACGCTTGGGCAAAAGCGCTATCGACGCTATCAACTCACGCAATTGTGGGTGAAGTTCGGAGCAAAGGCATGCTCGGCGCCGTGGAGTTGGTGCGGACGCCCGGCTCAGCCATGCGAATTGCGCCAGACGCCGCAGCCGCCGTTTTCTGCCGCAATTACGCGATCCAGCACGGCCTAATGGCGCGCCAGGTCGGCGATAGCCTGATTCTCTCGCCGCCCCTGATTATCACAACCGATGAAATTGAGCAGTTAGTCACAGGCTTGCGCGCAGCCCTCGACGCCACGGCGACCGCCTTCGGCATTGCCTGCTAACATTTTAAACTCATGACAAGCCTAGGCCTGCTGCAAGTGCCTCGAGCTTTTGATTACGGACATCGGTTGTCAGCCGCGGCTGAGCCTCAAAGACCATGATGTCTCCGGTCTTTGACCAGTCCGCCCAGTGCAACTGCTCGTCATCGTTGGGGTCGCCGCACTTGGCAAAATTAACCCAATACCGATTCATGATCCGCGCCAATTTACGATCTTCGTTGTTCCAGCCGCAACCCGTTTTATCCATCGTATTAAACACGTAGGCGAGATCCCCGGAGTGATAGGCGCCGGCGCTCCTCGGACCATTCGGTAGCGAAAGATCGGGGGCCTCAGGGCGATAAATTCGGCATGCCGGCGGCACATGGTTCATGAAATAAACGAAACTTTGGCCACCGTGTTTTTGATTCAATCTGGCCCAAAGCCGCATACCGAACGCCATGAACAAGTCGGTTGAAATTTCATGTCGCGCAGTTGCATAGTCAACGTCAATTTCTGCTTGGTAGGCAGCCTGAATCGACGGGATCGCAGCTGGATGACGCGCAAAGGTCCGTGCCAAAAAATTCTGAAAAGCGGCTGCATCGGTCTCTGCCACACGCGGCAGCAGCTGATGGCCCTCATTCGAGAGCGAGCCAACCATCAGCGGTACTTGCATGGCTTGGCCTTTCAAGTACCGCGCTAAAGGCGGCTCGGGTAAGACCCAACCATCAATGCTTATCCGGCTGCGCCGCGCCCATTGAGTCGACTCAGCCGCTGCTAATAGCGCCTCGTTCGATATTGAACGCAGGGTCTTGGTATCCCGGACCTGACCCAGCGCCTCAAGCAGTTTCACGCCGGTCTCATAGCCCATCGGGTCTGACTCAAATCCTTGCAAGCAACTGGCAGATTGCCCGATGGCTTTATGAAACAACCCCTTTGCCAAGGGTGAAGACATGAGCGCACAGATGCTTTGCGCGCCTGCAGATTGACCAAAAACGGTGACGTTATCAGCATTGCCGCCAAACCCTGCGATATTGCTTTGGACCCATTGCAGTGCCGATAATTTATCCAACAGGCCATAATTACCCGCAGCCCCGTGCTCTGATTCTGCCGCCAACATAGGCAGCGCCAAAAAACCCCAGGGGCCAAGCCGATAATTTACCGTGACCAAGATAACGCCTTGGCTGGCAAAATAGCCGCCATCGAACAACGGATGATGCCCCCAGCCACTCGTATGCGCGCCACCATGAAACCAAACCATGACGGGCAATTCACCATCCACTGCGGTTGCGCCTTTGGGTGCCCAGACATTCAAATACAAGCAATCTTCGGTTCGAGGAAAAACGCCTCGAGACCAGACAAACGCGTCTTCCGAATGCGCCTGCCAACCTGGTGTCGGATCGGTTTGAGCAAGGGTAACACCCGCGACGCTCGGCTTGGGTACGGGCGGTTTAAACCGCAATGGTCCTACCGGCGGTGCCGCGTAAGCAATCCCCTTAAACACCTGAACCGAGTGCGCGTCATCTGCCCAGAGCCCTTCATAGGTGCCTGAAGTCGTTCTAACCTGAGGTTGCGGCATTAACGGCTCTCCTATCGATCACGCCAGGGAATGCGCCACCCACCCATCGATCGTCCAGCGCGTTGACGCGAGGCGCACCTTTAAACCTGATCCCCAATGCCTGTCCAGAAAGGCGTCAATCCCAACTGGGCGGCCAGCATGACCGTCCCCGATCAGGTAGGCGCCCGGCTTAAAAACCAATTTCTGCCGCCTCATAGACCAAGCGTTTAAACTCATGGCTGTAGGGATGCCAAAACCCTGGTAAGCGTTGCGTAAAACACAGCGCCGCAATATTGGCTTCCGGGGCGATCCAGGAATGGGTTCCCATCAACCCGCCCCAGTGATATTCATTCACGGCAAGAGCGGATTCGGTCTCGCTGGGTTTTTCTTTTAGGGCAAAACCTAAGCCAAACACGGTCCCCGGCATCGGCCAGAACGGGAAATTGACCACAACCCCCTCGGCCAACTGATTTTCTCGCATCAGCATCAACGTCTCGGGCAACAGATATTGACGACCATCCCACTTCCCGTCATTGATAATCATTTGGATGAAACGCGAATAATCCGGCAGCGTTGAGACCAGACCTCCGCCGCCGCTCAAAAATTTAGGCTTTTGTGTTGACGCGCGTTCCCCAAACATTGGCGCAACCGTCAGTCCGCCCTTCATCGGCTCAAACGGATGTACGGGTGTGTAAAGCGTCGTCAGCCGACTCATTTTATCCTCCGGCACAAAAAAACCCGTATCGATAAGACCCAAGGGGTCGAGCAACATGTGCGATAAGCACTCATCGAACTTCTGGCCAGACAATACCTCAATCAAACGGGCACAAACATCCGTTGCCACACTGTACCGCCAACCCGAACCCGGCTCAAAAGCCAAAGGGAGCTTCGCAAGCGCCTGCGTATACGACTCAAGGTCGGTATCAACCCCTGCTAAGCCGCCAAGCGACGCCACGTTATAGGCCTGATCAATCACCGAATCTGGCTCAACGAAACCATAGGACAAGCCCGCACTATGGCTGAGTAAATGTCGAATCAAGATCGGATTGGCAGCAGGCGCGGCGTCTTCGATCCTTGTGGCATTGGGCTGCAATACCGACATATCCGTAAACTCAGGCAGATAATTTGCAAGCGGATCATTCAAATCGAAACTGCCGCGCTCATGAAGCATCATCAGCACAACCGACGTCATTAATTTTGTATTCGAGGCGATCCTAAAAATCGCATGGTCCTGCAAGGGCATTTTTGACTCGATATCTGCAAACCCAACCTGGCCTGAGTGAACGATCTCGGAGCCCTTTAAAATTTGATAACTGACGCCTGGCAAAATCTCATCATCAACATAGCGTTGCATCGCCGCATCAATTTTCGAAAACATTCAATCCCTCCTTAGGAACCTTGATCCACAAAGCCTTTCCGAGCACAGCCATGCCTGTGGAGAGCTTTACGGCACTTTCCGCGCACTCAATTGGGCGAGATGCGCATCATGATCTTCTCGAGTGATTTGATATTTAGAGACAATCACTAAGCCCACCAAATACAACCCACAATAAATCGGCAGAAACAGGGTTGCTAAATTCATTCGAATCTCTTGGGTCACGTCCTCAACAGAAGTAATGCCATCCAACCCGACAATGGACACGATCGAGCCTGCCCCAACGATACCGCCGGCTGAAATGGCCTTGGCCGCGAAGCCCCGAGCGGCATAGAACAACCCCTCGGAACGCCGCGCCGTTTTAAGCTCACTATCTTCGACCACATCCGCCATCATTGAGTCGAGGAGCACCCCGCCAATGATGCCGCAAATCACCTCCATCACAATAAAGCCGCTATAAATATACAGCGACGTCCAACTACCCAGTTCTGGCCAATAGCCTGTCAGTAATAAAATATAGGGTATGGGGTAGAGCATAATATTCACTAAAATAGCGTAAATCGCCGCGCGCTTTTTACCAAACAGCTTGCCCAAGTAGGGCGCTGCCCAATAGGCGATCACCGGTGAGATCAACACACCGATTGCCGTGACGCTGATCTGTTTGCCGGAAAAGCCAAAGAAGTAAGTCGTATTGTAAAGATACAGTGCGGTGCCTAATCCCCCAGCAATCCCAACCGTCAAACCAAAGAAGAAGAGCGCTGCGAAATTTTTATTTTTTACCGACTGAAAGATCTGTTTGATTTCCCGCTTAATGGCGAGAAATCGAAAAGGCTCGCTCGGTTTAGGCAGCGCCGCCGCAATCTTTTGTGTCCCAAACGATGACACCAAAATCGCAGCGGCGATTAATAAAGCACCTGCCAAACCATAAATGCCGTAGCCGGTCTGCGAGGCAACACCATAGGCCCCTACCCAAAACATGAAGTTAATCATGTGGATACCATTGCCGCCGGTCCAACCAAAAAAGTGTCGCAATGCCAGCCATTTATTTCGCCGATCGTAGTCCGTTTCAAGGTCCGGTAGCAGCGCGGTCGACGGCACCTCAAAGAGCGTGGTTCCGGTTCGAATCAACAAAGCCAGCGCCAGCACATAATAGAAGGTATTGTCGTCATTGAGCTCGATCACAGGATTGAACAAGGCATAAAAGGTGAACGGCAGCACAAAAAAAGCCGCATACATGAACGGGTGTCTGCGCCCCAAACGACTGCTCGTTTTATCCGACCAGTGTCCCAGCAAGAGGTCCGACACCGCATCCCAGATCATAGCGATCGCCAAAGCAAGCGACGCTAGGTACCCAGGTAAACCAAGGACCTGATTCGCATAGATTAATAACAGGTAACTGAATGCATTATTTTTAATGCCGTAGGCGATCGAGGCAGAACCATAAAACCAAAACGTCGGATTCTTCTCTAAAATCGGTTGTGACATACCACCCTCTTTTTACGCTAATTGCCGTTAGACGGCGTGATTGACAAGGACTCAGGAAGCGCTCTCTTGCAATCATCACGGTGCCACTGTGAATAAAAAGATCAAGAACCTTACCCCTGAGTATAAGCGCATCGCCGCTACCTGACGCAACCTTTGATTTTTTATCAATACCTCATTTAAGGGGCCTCGCTTAACGCACTGCCTATGGACGCCCTGGCTTGACCAGGGCTAAACTTTAGACTCCCTGTTTCATGACTGAATCGATCTCATCATGCGTCACCAACCTCACCACCTAGAACAATGGCGACAAGATGGCTTTGTCATTATTGAAGACTTTTTTACCCCGGATGAAATCGCGCCCCTGTTTGCCGACTTTGAGATGCTGTATGCCCACCTTGCACCGAACCAGGCTGAAGCCGTTGCCCTCAACAAGAAAGAAGCAGGTGGTTTGGGCAAATTCCACCCAAAACAGTTTCAAAACATCGATTCCTTGCCCTACGAAGGCAGCATTGATTTAAACCTAATCTCTTTGCATCCAGCGCTCATTGCCTTGGCCAAAGCGCTACTGACCGTCAATGACGTGCACCTTTATCAATCCCATACTTGGGCAAAATTCACCGGCGACGCCGATTACGACCAAGTACACCACTGCGACTATGGCAATCACACCTTAACGGTGCCCGGCGACCTTCCGTGTCAAAGATCGGTGGATTTCATCGCCTATATCACCGATGTTGATGATGACTTGGGTGCCCTGCAATATGTCACCAAACCTGATAGCGACCGCATACTCGGCGCCGGTGAGGTCAGCGCAACCGAGGCCTTGCAGGTCAAGCTAAAACAAACAGAACGCAGTGCCGCAGGCCCCGCAGGCACTTTGGTCGCGCACAGTATAGACACCTTCCATCGCGGCACAAATCTAACGCGCCCGGAAGGTCGGCGATACACCATGACATTTGGCTATAAAGCCGCGGGCAACGATCTGATTGGCTTTCACGTCTGGCAATCGTCTCCGCATAAACCTTGGGAGCGCGTTTTAAATCACGCATCACCAGAGCAACTGGCCTGTCTCGGCATTCCAAAGCCCGGAGCGAATTATTGGACGCCTAGAACCTTGCGCCTAACCCAAGCGCGCTGGCCGGATTGGGATCTGTCGGCTTGGCGCGCAGGCTTAAATTAACGCATACTAAAAACTTAGGCCATCTGACGACCAAGACACGCCAGCGGCCCCACTTTCTCAGGGACGTCACCATGATAGAACAAATTGCGCTAACCCTTGGGCGATGTCTGCTGGGTCTTTATTTCCTGCTTCCAGGGTTATCAAAAATAGCAGGCTATGCGGGCACCCTTGCCTATATGGAACTCCATAACGTGCCGCTGAGTAATTTACTGTTGCCGGTGACCATCGTCCTCCAAGTCGGCGGGGGTCTTGCGCTCTTGTTAGGCTATCGCATCCGCGACACCGCGCTCCTGTTGGCAGGGTTAACGATCGCCATC
>Ga0115567_10004682_pt1 | contig 13329 bp, 11 predicted proteins | sample COGITO_mtgs_1204_2_FD_88679 | JGI IMG/M metagenome (GOLD analysis project Ga0115567, IMG submission 88679) | Pelagic marine microbial communities from North Sea - COGITO_mtgs_120412 | ecosystem: Environmental > Aquatic > Marine > Epipelagic | place: Germany:Helgoland, sampling site Kabeltonne...
CTGAACCCATATATTGTAGTCCTCCTACTACTATCATTAAAACTGCAAGTATTGCTCCTATACCTATGGATAGTGTGTAGAGTGAGTTTATGTATTGTCCGAGGGCTTGGGGGCCTGAGCCGGCTTGGATGGGAAAGTCTTGGGCGAGAGGTGTGTACGAATCAGCAGATACTGCCTCTGGTCCAGCAAAGAAAAAATATCCGGCTACTCCAACAAAAAATATAGCAACCAGCAGTACGTCAAAAGCCAGTGACTTCAATAATTTCTTGAAAAAGTTTTTCATTCTTTTTATTGTACCAACTTGGAGCTCGACATCATACTGAATCTATACACAATATTTCAAATAACATAAAAACCAACGACATCTCTTCTGTGTATTTTCTTGTGGATTTACTGTTCATATGATGTGAATCTGTATGAATTAACTGTTGAAAAGAAAAATACCAAAATTCCCAATCTGACGGTTTTAATGACGTGATATTATAGAGCAACTATGAAACAAGGTGTCGCACTGGGAATTATGGAGTCTGGGAAAAATGTCTTTTTGACAGGACAAGCTGGATCAGGGAAAACATATGTATTAAATAAATACATTGATTATTTACGTGCTCGAGAAATTGAACCAACCATCACCGCGTCTACTGGAATTGCTGCCACACATATTGGTGGAGTCACTATTCATTCGTGGGCTGCAACAGGAATCAAATCACAATTGACTGACTACGATATCGATACCATGCAAGAAAAACAATATCTGTGGAAACGTTTTGAGCACGCTAAAATTTTAATGATTGATGAGATATCTATGATCTCTCCGGGTTTGCTAGATTCCATAGATAGAGTTCTGCGTGCATTCCGTTTTTCAGCAGAACCATTTGGCGGTCTGCAGGTGATTTTTTCAGGTGATTTTTTCCAGTTACCTCCGGTCCAAGATCGTGGATCTGTAGCTAATTCCGAATACCGTTATGCATGGCACGCAGATGTGTGGTCAAGACTGAACCTGTCTATCTGTTATCTAGAAGAACAACATCGTCAGTCTGGAACGTCCCGATTAAATTCTGTTTTAAATGAGATACGATCGGGCGAAGTATCAGAAGATTCTATGAACTTTTTACGTGGACGATACAGAAAGGAACCAGATTCCGAAGTGCCTGCCACAAAACTGTACACGCATAATGTAGATGTGGATTCTATAAATGAACAAGAACTGCGTGGTCTGGATGCTCATCCTGTTTTTTTTGACATGGTTGGAAAAGGAAATAAAAAACTGATTGAAACATTGAAAAAAGGAACACTCGCCCAAGATCGGATTGCTATCAAAGACAACGCTCGTGTTTTGTTTGTTAAAAATAACTACGAAAAAGGATATATGAATGGTTCTGTTGGTGTAGTGACTGGATTTTCGGAAGCTGGTTGGCCCGAAGTTGAATTAGTTAACGGAGCAACAATAGAAGCAACACCCGAAACATGGTCTCTAGAAGAGGGCGGCAAAGTATTAGCGTCTGTCACACAGGTTCCTTTGCGTTTGGCATGGGCTATTACGGTACATAAATCACAAGGAATGTCTTTAGATACAGCTGAGGTTGATTTGTCTAAATCATTTGAGTCTGGACAAGGATATGTTGCTCTGTCACGACTTCGTTCATTGAGTGGATTAAAACTGATGGGCTTAAATCCACAGGCTCTTCAAATTGATCCAATTATCCGAGAACAAGATGCTGATTTTTTAGAACACGCAGAAATAGCAGAAGATGAATTTGAACAACTATCTGATGAAGAGAAACAGGACATCCAAAACAAACACATTACTGCATTGGGTGGAACGTTGGATGAAGAAGTGATTGCTGATAATAAAAAAGGTTTAAAAAAGAAACGTCGTAAAAAAGTGAGCCTCTTGAAAACTACTCATGAAGAAACTAAGGATTTAATTAAAGAAGAGTATGATTTGGAAGAAATTATTGAAACTCGAGAGCTTGCTGAAAATACTATTATCAAACATCTGGAAATCTTGCGTACGTACGAACCAAATTTAGACATGGACTATTTACGTCCTGACCAATCTATTGTTGACCTGGTTGCTGATGCAAAGAGTCAAATAGAACAAAGAAATAATTCTGATGATTTTACAGAAGATGGGACCATCAAATTAAAATCCATATATGAATCTCTGCAAGAGAAAGTATCGTATGAGAAAATTAAACTTGCCTTGGTATTTATTTTGTTTCCAAACTAGTTTTTTATTTCTCATACACATATATACATACTACTCAGACCCATTACTCTGATACAATAGTGTCATGGCTGAGTCCAACACTCAAGATTTTGTACCCGTAAAAGAGATCCGAGGAGGAACTGTTATTTTAGAAGACGGTTCTTTAAACAGCATTCTGTTAGTTGCTTCTCTTAACTTTGCATTAAAATCATACGACGAACAAATGGCCACTATTGGTCAATTTCAAAGCTTCTTAAACTCTCTGGAATTTTCTGTTCAAATCTCTATTCAATCAAGAAAATTAGACATTCGTCCTTATATAGCAACGCTTGAGGAGAAGCGTCGTGATCAAGATAATGATCTTATTAAACTACAAATCAACGAATACATGCAGTTTATTCAAAACTTTTCAGATTCTGTAAACATCATGGAGAAAAAGTTCTTTGTTGTGGTGTCTTATACTCCACCAACACTTTCTTCTTCATCAAGTTCAAACCCTTTTACAAAATTCCTCAAAAGAAACAGTGACGACAAAGTAACCAATGATGATTTATTTCAAGAAGCAAAATCACAATTAGAACAGCGAGTTGATTTGGTGTCTGCTGGTATCGGAAGGACGGGACTGCGTTTGGCTCCCTTGGGAACTGAAGAAGCCATCGAAGTTTTATACCGTATTTTTAACCCCGGAGAGTCTGAAAAACCGATTTCATTAACATAATTATCATGGCATTATTTGAAAGAAAAAAACAAAATAAAGAAATCAACATTGCGCCTATTTTGCCCAAGGAGATTTACCAGTCAGCTGTTTTAGACTTGAAAGATGTTATTGCTCCGTCAGCTTTGGAAATTAAACCCAAAGAATTACATCTGGGAGAAAAAATCGTACGAACATTTTTTATTATTTCGTACCCAAAATTCTTGTCTGATAATTGGTTCTCACCTATTGTGAACCTTGATAAAGAATTTGATGTTTCTATTTATATCCACCCGGTTGATACGCAACAAGTACTGAGAAAATTTCAAAAGAAAGTAGCAGAAGTACAATCTCAAATTTATGATCGTGAACAAAAAGGAATGGTGCGTGATCCAGCACTAGACTCAGCCTACTTGAACCTTGAAAGACTGCGAGACAAACTACAACAAGCAACCGAACGTTTATTTGATGTGGGAATTTATATTTCAATATATGGAGATACTGAAAAAGAATTGGATAAAATTGAGACAGAAATTCGTTCTGTTCTGGAATCAAAATTAGTATACGTAAGACCAGCTCTGTTCCAGCAAGAACAAGGATTCAAATCAAACCTGCCATTAAACCAAGACTTGTTACAGGTACACTCAAAATTGAATTCTGAACCTCTTGCATCTATATTTCCTTTTGTATCATTTAACCTAACCTCCAACCAAGGTATTTTGCATGGTATCAACAGACACAACTCTTCACTTATTTTGTTTGACCGTTTCTCACTACCAAACTACAACTCAGTAACTTTTGCAGCGTCTGGTTCTGGTAAGTCATATGCTATTAAATTAGAGATCTTACGAACACTGATGTTTGATACAGAAGTAATTGTCATCGATCCTGAGCGAGAATATGAATATTTAGCTGAAGCAACAGGAGGTCGATACTTTAATATTGCTTTAACATCAGAGCATCACATTAACCCCTTTGACCTTCCTGCTCCACGTCCTGACGAATCACGTGCAAACGTACTGCGCTCACATATTGTTTCATTGGTGGGACTCCTGAGAATCATGTTGGGCGGACTGACTCCTGAAGAAGATGCGATCATCGACAAAGCAATTACAGAAACATATGCACTAAAAGATATTACTCCTGAATCAAACTTTGAAGATATCGAACCGCCCTTACTTTCTGATTTCGAATTAGTGTTGGCTGGTTTACAAGGATCTGATTCACTAGTGCAACGACTGTCAAAATACACAACAGGAACATGGTCTGGTTTCTTAAACAAACCATCAAACGTGGACATCAATAGAAAAGTGGTGGTGTTCTCTATCCGAGACATGGAAGAAGAACTACGTGCTGTTGCGATGTATTTAATTACGCAGTTTATCTGGAACGGAGTGCGAAGAAATCTTAAAAAACGACTTCTTGTTATCGATGAGGCGTGGACCATGATGCAAAATGAAGACGCTGCATCGTTTCTGTTTGGAATGGCAAAACGTGGTCGTAAATATTACTTAGGTTTGGCAACTATTACTCAAGATGTTAATGACTTCTTAAAATCTCCTTATGGAGTACCTATTATTACCAACTCATCGATGCAGTTACTTTTGAAACAATCTCCAACAACCATTGAGGTAGTAAAAGAAACATTTAATCTAACAGATGAAGAGAAATATTTACTAATGGAAGCGCAAGTGGGAGAAGGGATTTTCTTTGCGGGGACTAAACACGTAGCGGTAAAAATTATTGCCTCATACACCGAAGATCAAATTATTACCTCCGATCCGTCACAAATTTTAGCTATCAAACAAGCTAAGTCCGATTTGGAACTGTTTGGAGATCACAAAAATGATAAAAACTATTAATGGAAAGGTAAAAAAGCGAGGCGTACGCCTCGCTTTTTTATATTCTAAATACATTAAATATATATCTTGAAACTAATACAGAATTTCTACTTTGAAATTACACTCGTTCAGCACCAAGAAATTCATGAGTGATATCTGATTTATGTGCTATGCGTTCGTGTCGGCGCATTCCCATGACAATTCCAAGTGCCGTGAATTCAGCTAATAAATGAGAACCTCCGTAAGACATAAACGGCAGTGTGGTTCCCGTCACCGGCAAAATACCGACATTAATTCCTACGTGAATGAAAAAGTGAGCAAAGAAATAAATAGCAACTCCTCCGGTAAATAACATTTCAAAATTAGATTCCCCCTTCATGGCGATAGATATCAATCGGCATATCACTACTCCGTATAAAAAGAAAAGAATCAATAACCCAACAAATCCCCACTCTTCCCCGAAGGCTGACAAAATAAAGTCAGTTTCTGATTCTGGTAGAAATTGCAGTCGTGATTGTGAACCGTATCCAACTCCTTTTCCTATTAATTGACCAGAACCTAGTGCTATTCTTGCCTGATTTGCGTTATATCCTGTACCTTGCAAATCAGCTGTTGGATCAAAAAATGTCATTACCCGCTGTTTTTGATAATCAGCGAACAAAAACACCCACAGTAAAAGAAGACTGAGTACTCCAATTCCAAATAACCCTAGTAAATGTTTCCAGTTAAGTCCTGCTATTAAAACCATCCCCAACCATATCAAAAAGATAATCATAGCTGAACCAAAATCGGGCTGAATAAGAACTAGAAGGAAAATTATTCCTGCATATATTCCCGACACAACAATATGAGAAAAGTCAGCAATTTGTACGTGACGTTTTGCAAAGTATTTAGCAAGTACCAGTAATATAACTACTTTTGCGATATCTACAGGTTGGAAAGCGAGAGCTCCAAAATTAAACCAAGACTTGGCTCCACCAGCGACAGTACCAAATATAAACAACAAGCCTAGAATAAAACATACTCCTCCGTACAAAATCATCAATACTTTAGAATTTTTCAAGAATCGAAAATCAAATAACGCAGCTACAAAAAAAGCCACCAGCGATATGCCCAAAGACAATAGTTGTTTCTCAAAAAAACCGTTTGCTTCTCCAAATGAATTTATGGTGATTAACCCAAAAGAAACTAGCGCCATCACACTAGCGAACAGTATCCAATCAATATTTTTATATACTCGTATAATAGTTCCGAACGACTTCATGCGCTCATTATAATACGTCCAGCGTATTAATATAAATATCAATTTTGGTGATTTCCTGTGTAAATGGTTCTGGCCAGGTGTAGAACACTGATGCGGTTGCATCTCTATCAATATATTCTAAAAATGTTTGAGAGCTTTCCGCAACGTTTCCGTCTTTATTAGTAAGTACTGCTGTTATAGACAAATTCCGTTCGGGGTTGATACTTCTGTTAACCAGACCTACTTCCAATTTTGGTTCTGTGTCTTGATCTTCAAGTTTTCGACTAGTGACAAAGACTGTTTGAACTGGTTGTTTTGCTTTGGTCCACACAGGATCTCCAACAATTTTTAAAAACACTCGAGAAATATCTTGAAATCCTGTTTGAACTGCTGGTTCAAAAATAGGTTTTTTTTGTGCAGGTTCAATAGTTACTTCCCCAAAGATGTCTTCAACTAATACGTTGTCGCTATTATATGCCTCAAACTTATATGTTGCTTTCAGTGAAACATCAAAGTTTGGATTTTCTATAAGACCCGTCAGGTTGTATACTCCGTCTGAAATTTTAAAGGCCCGACTCCAAAGAATATTTGGTTCTGTTGCGAGAAATGGACATACTAATTTGCAGGTCCCTCCACAATCAGCTCCTTCTTCCAAACCATTAGTGATACCGTCAAAACAGGTTGGTCGTTCATAAATAAAAAAAGTGTATATTGTAAAAGCAATCACCGCAGCAATCACGGTAAAACTCAGAAATATTGTGGTCCGTCTGTTTTGTGCCCATCGTGACATAGTTATATCATTATAAAGCACGAGTAGGTTAAATGAAACTGTCGCTTTCCTTTTTGTTGAATTTTTTACCGAAGGTCGTATACTTATGTACATGAATATACAAGAACATAAAGAATCACTAGAACAAGAAATGGCTTTGCTGAAAAAAGAACTCGGTGAGGTGGCTGTTGTGGACAGGGAAAATCCAGGAGGATACGTTGGAAAAGAACCGGATTATATGGAAAAAGATGAAAACCCTGCTGATCCTGCTGAACAAGGAAAAGAACAAGAAGAATTTTCAAAAAACCAAGCAATCACCAATGATTTGGAAACCAGATTAGGTCACGTACAAGATGCACTAGTGGCAATTGAAGCTGGTACATACGGAGTGTGTACTGTATGTAACAAAGAAATTGCCGAGGCACGCATGGAAGCAAACAAATCAGCAACAACTTGTATTGAACACGCCGAGTAACTCTTTTATCGAAAAAAAACACCTTACATGTATGTGAGGTGTTTTTTAATATGTTGAATATGTAAAAATAATGTTCTTCTAGAGACGATATAGTACTTGGATGCAATTAGGTAAAATTTATACAGCTCAGGCTAATGTTGCCGGAGCAACAATCATTGAAATTGAGGTAGATATAGCAAACAAAGGAATTCCTTCATTTACCATTGTGGGTATGGCGGACAAATCTATCGATGAGTCTCGCGAACGTATTGGAGCAGCGCTTAAAAATTGCGGACTCGGTAAGCCAAAACAAAAGAAAATTATTGTTTCTTTGTCTCCAGCTAATTTAAAAAAAGAGGGTCCTGCTTTTGATTTACCTATTGCGCTTAGTATTTTGCTTGCTGATGAAGAAATAAATCTTTCATGTGATGTGCGTGATTCTTTGTTTGTTGGTGAATTATCTCTTGATGGATCTCTGAAATCAATTAATGGATCTCTTTCTATTGCGTACGCGGCACAAAAAAATGGATATACAAAACTGTTTGTACCAAAAGAAAATGCTCAAGAAGCGTCCTTGTTGAATGGCTTGTCTGTATATGGGGTGAATAATATTGTAGAGCTTGTTGAACATCTACTACACTCCCAACAAGAAGATTCAGACGAAAGCAAACTACTATCTCCAACGGTGCATACTTTACAAAAAGAAGAGCGTAACTATTCCGTCGATTTTTCTCATGTGATTGAACAAACCGCAGTCAAACGAGCACTTACTATCGCCGCAGCAGGAAGACATAATATTGGCATGTATGGACCACCGGGGACGGGTAAAACAATGTTGGCTCAGGCGTTTTGTTCAATTCTACCAACACTCTCTCGGTCAGAACAAATTGAAACCACAATGATTTATTCCTACGCTGGAATACTTTCAAAATCTGTTGTGACAGAACCTCCTCTGCGTTCGCCTCATCACACTTCGTCATATGTTGCGGTAATTGGTGGAGGTGCACACCCAAAACCAGGAGAAGTCACCTTTGCTCATAATGGTGTGCTCTTTCTCGATGAGTTTCCAGAGTTTGATAAGCGTGTTTTGGAATCCTTGCGGGAGCCTCTTGAGTCAAACAAAGTTCACATAGCTCGAGCAAAAGGATCCGTTACTTTTCCTGCCGACTTTATTTTGGTGGCGGCATTAAATCCTCCATCAGAAGTGTATCGGTCAGGGGTCCTTATCACTCCAGCTGATGAACGGCGTTTTAAAAAGAAGCTATCGGGACCAATCATGGACCGTATTGATATGTGGATTGAGGTTCCAAAAATCGACCACGCACTTTTGTTGAATACAACCAACAAAGAAGAACCCAGTAGTGTTATCAAAAAACGCGTAATCAAAGCGCGCACATTACAACATGTCCGTTTGGGTGACGGCAAAACCAACAGTAGTCTTGGTCCACAGAATATTTCTACACATGCACACATAACTGACACAGCAAAAGAGCTACTCGATAGTGCGTGTGAAAAACTGCAAGTTTCCCCACGTGTGTACCACAAGCTCATCAAGCTTGCCCGTACCATTGCCGATCTAGAGAGTAGTATTGAGATTCAAAACTCGCATATTCTTGAAGCACTGCAATATCGACCCAAAGATATTTTATGATAAGCACGTGTTAAAATGGGAAAATGAAATTTGTAATTCCCTTTTTAGTATTATTATTACTTGTCATTATTGGTGGAGCAGGCTTTTTTGGATACACTGAATTTAAGAATTACGAAGCTCAAAATAAACAAACACTTCTTGAGAAGAATTCATCTATTATTGCGCTTCGTAATGACCGGGACGAACAAGATCAAGAAATAGTTCTATTGCAAACACAAGTGCAGGAACTACAAGAACGATTAGGTGACGAAGTTGATAAATTTGAGAAACTTGAAGACCGTGTGAAGGATTCTTTAGAAACAGTAGATACTCTTAAAAAATTATCAGAGCGTGATTTGGAACTTTTACAAAAATATTCAAAAATATATTTCTTGAATGAACACTACGAACCACGAGACCTAACCGATATTGATGAAGAATACTTGCTGGGAAATAAAACACTTCAAATAAAATCTGAAGTGAAACCGTTTTTGGATACCTTGCTTGAAAAAGCTGCGGACGATGGTATTGATTTACAAATATTATCAGCGTACCGTTCCTTCGGAACACAAGCTGTCATTAAACAGTCTTACATTACTACATATGGAACAACAGCTGCAAATACGTTCTCTGCCGACCAAGGGTATTCAGAGCACCAACTAGGAACAACTCTTGATTTCACTACTCCGGAACTTGGATCTAATTTATCAGATTTTAAAATGTCAGATGCGTATGAATGGTTACAAGACAACGGCTATAAATACGGTTTTGTATTATCATACCCAGAAGACAATAGTTTTTATGTTGAAGAGCCATGGCATTGGAGATTTGTAGGTGAAGACTTAGCAAAAGATCTACGACGTGACGACAAAGGTTTCTATGACCTACCTCAACGTGAACTCAATACTTATATCATAAATATTTTTGAAGATTAAAAAAATTTTGAGTGTTTTGTAATAATTGCTTTCGAACATCTTCTTCTGGAAGTTGTTTTATTTCTGCTATTTTTTTAATAATCTCTGGGACCATGAGTGGCGTAGCATCTTCTCCTCGGAATGGTTTTGGTGCAGCATAAGGACTGTCTGTTTCAGACATCACATGTTCAAGCGGAATTGCCTGTATTGTTACATCAAGGTTTGCAAAAGTAATGACTCCCGGAAACGACATGGTGAATCCTCGTTCTACTATCTGTTTAGCAATCTCTGGTCCTTCTGTAAAAAAGTGAAAGTTAGCTCGGATTTTTCCAGCATGTTCTTGTTGTTTTTTATCCAGGATTGCGAAGCAATCCTGGTGAGCATCTGCATCTTTGTAGGAACGAACATGTAACATCAGTGGAAGATTATTTTTTATTGCAAAATCAATTTGAGATTCAAACAATACAATCTGTCTTTCTCGTTCTTGTAAAAATTCCTGTTCGGATGACTTCCCAACTTCGATATCTTTTTTAGGCCAATAGTAATCAAGTCCACACTCACCAATAGAAACTATTTTCTCTGTGTTCTGATTATATAAATTTTGGTACCAATCAGTATCAAAATCTTCTTCTTTGTTGTCTACCGGATGTTGTCCAATAGCTGCCCATACATGAGGGTGTTGAGATGCAAAATCTACAGCAGCCTGCGATTCAGCTTGATCAACGCCAATAGAAATAGTTCCAATACCTTGTTCAAGCATCTTTTGTGCGATTGTTTCGCGTGCACCATCAAAACGTTTTTCGGTCAGATGTGAATGTATGTCAAAATAACGTAAATCCATGTTTTTATTGTAATTCAATCCTCGGAAACAGAGGTTCTGTTGGTTTTTCATTTGCTTCCAGTGCTGCTCTCATCTTTTCACATGTCTCTGGCATAACTGGAGCAATACGTATAGTCACTTCCCATAATTTTTCAAGTAGCCACCGCACATCTTCTTCTGCTGCATCTTTATCTATTTTAATCTTTTTGAAAGGTGCCTCGTCTGTAATAAATTGATCCATCTCGCCAATAAGTTTAAATATTTTATCCATGGCTCCGGTAAAATCATAGTTCTCAAAGAGGCTTTCTCCTGTATCCACAATAGGCTCGCTTGAAAGCACAACACCATAAGACGAGCTCATCTGAAGAATACGATTTGTCAGGTTTCCTATCCCGTTCACCAAGTTTGCCATATACGCTCCATGGAATAATTCCAAAGAGAAACTAGAGTCTTCATGATTGTTGACGTGACGTGCCACATAGTAACGCAGAGCATCCACACCGTAGGTATCAACAATGGTATCAACAGGCACTACGTTCCCTAAAGACTTTGACATCTTGTGTCCGTCAGGTCCGTTAATAAACCCATTAATATATATAGTATCTGTGTTTTTTATACCCGCAACGATAAGCATTGCCTGCCACATAGCAGATTGTTGACGTAAATTGTCTTTACCACAAATCTGGAACACTTCTCCGCTTTCCCAAAATTTTTTAAATTGAGATTCATCTGCCAAACCCCATCCTAATGTCGAAATATAGTTTACCAACGCATCAAACCATACATACATTACGTGCTGATCGTCACCGGGCACTGAAATTCCCCATGACATTTTTTCTTTGATTCGTGAAATAGAAAAATCTTGTAACCCCCCATCAACAAAACCTTTTATTTCATTAAATCTAAAGTCTGGAACCACTAATCGAGGATTCTCTTTGTATAAATCTTGTAATTCTTTTTCTAACTTTGAAAATGCAAAAAAATAGTTTTCTTCTTCTCTTATCTCAATATCCATACGTGGATGAATCGGGCATGTCTCGTCCACCAAGTCTGAATCTTGTTTCTCTAATTCACATCCCACACAATACTTAGTTTTGTAATTCTTTTTATAAATAAATCCACGATCATCAACTAGTTTCCAAAATTTCTGTGCCGCTTCTGTGTGTTTTTTATCTGTAGTCCTCGTAAATACATCATATGAAATGTTCAATTTTTTCATCGTATCTTTAAAAACCTGTGTATTTTGGTCAACCAGCTCTTGGGTTGTCATGTCGAGCCGTTGTGCTTTATCAAATAATTTTTGACCATGCTCGTCAGTACCGGTATTAAAAAAAACCTCATGACCTATTTGCCTTTTATGTCGTGCAAGAATATCAGCTCTGATGAACTCCATGGCGTGTCCTAGATGCGGTACTCCATTTGCGTACGGCAGTGTTGTGCTGATGTAGAAAGGTTTTTTCATATTTTTTCTTAATGTTTACTACTTATATTAATGTGTCTTCTTCTAATGCTTTAGCCGCTTCTTCAATACGCTTTTCATGTTCAGTATTTCGTTTCTGTATGTCACGCACGTATTCCATTCCTGCCGCAGCAATTGGCACAGAAAGTACAATACCCAAAAATCCAAAGAGTGACCCTCCTATTATTACCCCCAAAATCACCACCAGCGCTGGCACTCCGACTACATTCTTTACCACCATAGGATAAATAAAGTTTGACTCAACTTGTTGAATAATAAAATAAAGTACAAATACTTTTATTACTAGCGAAAAGCCTCCATCAGCCAAAGCAATTGCGGCGGACGGTATTACTGATACTACTGGTCCAATCAAAGGAATCAATGATCCGAACATGGCAATGATGGCTAGTAGGAAGGCATATTTTACTCCCAAAAAGGTTAATCCAAAAAAAGTAAGCACTCCAATGATTGCTGCCAGAATAAACTGTCCTCTCATCCATAAACCAATTTTTCTCTGAGACCTGTGCCACAAATTTAATGCATATTGTATTTTTGAAGGAGGTACTACGATTTTTAAGAAGTTATCAATACCATACTTTTGCACCGTAAAGTAAAACGATAATATGAAAACCAACAAGAAATTAAATAATGAGCCAAATACAAACTGTAATGCTCCCTTTGCTCCGCTAAAAAATATATTGGTTACTCCTTGTAACTCGTTTGATACTCCCACTAGTGTGTCTGGGTCCGGAAGTTCTGACTCAAAATTTGCTGTAAACCCTGCACTGGCAAGCGCATTATTAAGCCACACCTCCAAACCCGTTAAGTATCCCGGCACTGCGTTAGCTAGGTTTACCGTCTCTTGTATAAAAACGGGAACAATGAGGACAACCCCTCCAATAACTACAAGTAGAATGGATACATAGATAAGCACCGTACCTATGGCTCTCGGTATTTTGTATTGTTCCATCCTTGCCACCGCAGGTTCAACCGCTGATGCTATAACGATGGCTGTTACTATTAATAGAATTAAGTTTCTAAAGTAGTATGCAAGGTAAAAACCAACAAGAACAAGTAATATTCTTATTACACCGCTGGTAGAAAAATGTATCTGAACTTCGTCTTTCATAAGTAAGTAATTCTTAGCAATTGTAACACGCACGTAAACTCTTTTTGCTAGATTTTTTACAAGAATCTCATAATTTGGCTCTATTGCACAATTCTAGGCTAGAATATATAATCATAAGAGTTATTTTTAATAATATAAATTAATTAAATATTTTATGAACAAAA
>Ga0115567_10004687_pt1 | contig 13322 bp, 13 predicted proteins | sample COGITO_mtgs_1204_2_FD_88679 | JGI IMG/M metagenome (GOLD analysis project Ga0115567, IMG submission 88679) | Pelagic marine microbial communities from North Sea - COGITO_mtgs_120412 | ecosystem: Environmental > Aquatic > Marine > Epipelagic | place: Germany:Helgoland, sampling site Kabeltonne...
GCACGCGAGCGAGGAGGCGCGCGCGGCGGCGGAGCGCGCGGCGGATGAGGCGGCGCGCGCGCTGGCGGAAGAGAAGCGAGCGGCGGCAGAGCTGGGCGTGGAGCTGACGACGACGCAGAAGGAGTGCCATCGCAAGGAGAACGCGCTAGGTCGCGACCCAACCCCTCCCCGCCTGCCGCGCCCGCGCGCCTCGGCAGCGACTGGGGCGTGCCCTTGTGCAGGGCCGAACGTTGGGCCCGGTGAGCGCGCGGGGGCGGGCAGGCGTGGCGGAGGGCAAGCTCGAGAAGGCCAAGGAGGCCGCAGCTTCAGCCAAGGAGCGGCACGAGGCTGCGGCGGAGGAGCTGCGCAGCCAGCTGGAGGCAGCGGCAGCGCGGGAGGCGGCGGCGGCAGCCCAGGCTAGCGCGGACGCGCGAGCTGCCGCGACGGCGCTGGCGGAAGCCGAGGCGCGCGCGGCGGAGCTGGAGGCTGCGCGCGCGGCGGAGGCGGTGGAGTCCGCGGCGCTGGCCAAGGCGCGTGTGGAGCAGGAGGGGCGAGCGGCGCGGGCGGAGGCGCTCGCGGCGGAGAGCGCCGCGCTGGAGGAGAAATCGCGCGCGGCGGCGGCGGCGGCGGCGCGGGCACTGCGGGAGGCGGGCGACGCGGCGCGCGCGCTCGAGGCGGAGGTGGACAGCCTCAAGGTGCGCGGCACCCGGCCCGGGGCGTGCACGCCAGAGGGCGCGGGACGGGGCGGGCGGGGCGGGCTAGGGCGGGCTGAGCGGGGCGCGGGGTGACAAGCAAACTGATGGCAACGACCTGTCGTAACCTGAGTGCAGGAGGGCCAGAGGCTGCACGAGGAGGCGATGGAGAACCTTGCCAAGGTGTCGAAAGAGCGGGACGCGGCGCGCGCCGAGCGCGCGGCGCGGGAGGCGGAGGCGCGGGCGCTGGAGACGAGGTTGGAGCAGGAGAGCAAGCGGCTTGAGGGCCTGCGGGCGGAGGTGGCGGACATGACGGACAAGTACACGGCACGCCTGGCGGAGCTGCAGGCGGAGCACCGCGCCGCGGTGGCGGGCTCCGAGCAGCTGGTGAAAGACAAGGACGCCTTGGCAGAGAGGCGCGCCCCCTCGCGCACGCGCCCTGCGAGCGGTCGCTGCGGCGGCGGCGCTGAGCGGTGGCGGCGGCGCGCGGGGACAGGCTGGCGGCGGCGGCTGCGGCGGAGGAGGGCGCACGGGCGGAGCGAAAGAGCCTGCAGGGGCAGCTGGCAGAGCTACGCGCGAGCCTCGCCAAGGCGAGCCCCCCGCCGGCTCCCGTCAGCTCCCGCGCGCGCACCCGCTCGCTGCCCCCCGCAGCGCGGGGGCGGCGCAGTCTGCCAGCTGAGCGGGCAGCAGCGGATCGGATCAGCTAATACGGGGGGGGGTTGGCTGCGCAAGCAGGAGCAGAAGCGGGCGGAGGAAGCGCACGCGCAGCGCCTGCAGGCCGAAGCGGCGCTGCTGGCCCGCGCAGAGGCGGCCGCCTGCGCCAAGGGGGCCGACGCCGCCACGCGCCAGCGCACGGTGGGCGCGCCTTCCCTAGCCCCGCGGAGCGCAAGGCGCGGGGGGCGCGGGGCGCTGAGCGGCCGCGGGGGCGGTCCTGCAGGTGCTAGGGCCTCTCGAGTCGTCCCATCTGGTCAACGCAAGCGAGGCGGTGTCGCCCTCGGGCGCCGCTGTCCGCGCAACCCCGCTCAAGTCCCGCCTGCGTGGCAGCCGCGCCACCCTCTCCGGGTACAGCCCGGCATGCCCAGCCTCGCGCCGCGCGCAGTGCCCGCCAGCGCGCCCGCAGCCTTTCCGCGGCGTGCCATGCCCGCGGGCGCGGAGCCTGAGCCCGTGTTGGTGGCTGCCCCGTGCAGAGAGACATCCGAGTCTCCCAAGATGGACCGCTGAGGGCGAAAATGCTCGGCGCAACGGCTCGGAGCAAGGTTTGAGGTTTGAGGTTCGAGGTGTAGCTTCTGCGAGGCTTGTAAGGGAGTCTCGGTATGTGTGGCAGCCTGGGAGCGCCCCAGGCTGCCGCGCGCGCGCTGCGGCGGCGGTGCAATTGCTCGTCCGTGGAGCAGAGAGGAGTATGACTAATTCCCATCGAGGACGAGCCGCGGAGGCTCAGATTACACAATGAAACCTGAGCGCCGCGCAGCCGAACCAGCTCCCCGCGTGCTCTGTGCACGCACGCGCTCTGTGTAGCTCGGGACCCGCGAGAGCCGAACTTGCAGCGTTACGGGACGCGGCCGACAGATGCTAGGTCCTCTGTCACAGCGGCAGTGAAGGCCAGCACCGCGGCACACAGCGCAGCACATTCAGCACAGCTAGTCGCGCGCCTCAAGGGCGCCGTACGGACAGTCAGAGAACTGCACGGCGCATCAGGATGCGGGACCGGCGGCGGCGATACTGCGCGGGAGCAGGGTCCGAGCGAGCTCGCGAAAACGGTTCTAGATCGAAGCAAGAGCTCTCCTCGAAAGAAGCAAGCAGGGCGGCAGCGTGTTGCTCCAGCAAATCTTCCGAGGCTTCTGCTGCCTGCTCCCCCGCCGGTGCAACAGTCAGCGACACGGCGCAGGGCCTGAGCCGGCTCTGATGGCAAGTAGTGGATGGTGGCCGTGCCTGCTTGAAACGCTTGGCGAGCTCTGTCCAAGCGCCAGACTGCGAAAGTAGCGGTGTCTGGACGTCCTCACAGTTGCATGGTCCGCAGGGGTGCGCAAGACACTCGCCCGCCCGGACCAGACGAAAGGCGAAGGTTGCTGAGGTGCGCTGCGGAGGTTTCTGAAATGAACGTGTCATGGACAGCGAAGGGGTCAATGCAGAGGTCTTGGCTCCTGTCTGAATGCTTTTCACCGGTGGGAGCGACACTGGCTTCGATGGCTGCCAGCTGAAGCGGTTCCGTTGAACATCAAGTCTGTTGCCCGAGTTCAGTGCTGCTCTGCGACGAGCATCCTCTGGAATGGACGGCCAAGAGTGTATGCGGCCCTCGCGCACAGGTGATGGGTCTGGAGAACGTGAGGGAGGTGCGCGGAGAGATTTTCTTGGAGCAGGCTTGTCGGCTGACGACGTCGAGCGAACAAACGGTACGAGAGGCGGCGTGATTGTACGATCCAGCCGAAAAATGCCTGGTGGACGCGTGTTTTGTTGTCGACTACGGCTTTTGTTGCCTCCCTGGTCTGGAGAACGTGAGGGAGGTGCGCGGAGAGATTTTCTTGGAGCAGGCTTGTCGGCTGACGACGTCGAGCGGACAAACGGTACGAGAGGCGGCGTGATTCTACGATCCGGACGAAAAATGCCTGGTGGACGCGTGTTTTGTTGTCGACTACGGCTTTTGTTGCCTCCGTCAAGCATTGGCGCGGCTCGCTCGTGGGATGATTGAGTGACGCCTACCATGCAATGCAGTTTTTTGACGAAGTGTGAGGATTTCACCAGTGGTCCTCAAGACGTGAGGTACCGATAAGGCTGTACCCAAAAACTGCAGCAAACCAGGCGCTTACAAACGAGGAGCTTTTACTCCGTACAGTGAAAAGGGGATGGATACGAGTCCGTTCTGCCAAAAACGTACACTCCGAGCTCGGAGTGTACGCCCCAAGCTCGGAGTGTACATTCTTTGACAAAAAATGGCCATTTTTTTTTCTGGGTTGTGTTTCCCCCCTCCGGAATGTTTTTGTGCCTATCTGGTTCGGCTCGGTAGTTTGGTACCCGGTCTGTACGAGGTTATTCAATACCTCTTTCTCGGCCCTCCACCGATAGGAAATTCTCTCTCTTACGGCTCCGCCTCTGACTGATCTTCACCAAGCTCGGCGAGACCTTCGCATTCCCACTCACCATCGCTCACCATCATCACCGACGACGACGCAACCGCCGGCAACACCACACCTGGCCGGGCGTCACCCTCTGCCCGGGCACTGCCGGCGCCGTGTGCTCCGGCTACACTGTTCGTTGATCCTCATCTCGGATGATGGGAGCGAACGGCGAACAGAACATGTTGTTCAGTAAATGGCGATGACCACAGGCATGATGATGACGTTCCCTTCATCCTTGAGTCATTGAGCACAGTCACATAGCCGTGCTGAGTCAAAGTACGTTCGTTGGCAACCGTTTCAAGAACTGCAAGTTGTAACCTACAACCATGATGTCAGGTTCTGGACGAGGAATGCAGCAGCCCGGTGCCGGGAAGCCGGCAATGCTGCTGGTCAAATTCGGAAAAAAGCCTCGCGAATTTCCCCCCATAACTTTACTTTTATATGGGCCATAAAAGCCATAAGCCATAATGTATGGGGTCATCCTATGCCATAAGCCACACAAAGCTTGGAAGGAAGAGGCGATGTGGCGGCGCGGAGCGTTGCACCTGACACGCCGTACGGCCTTCTACAGTGCTGCAGCTGGGGCGATTTCGCTTGCAGCATACTATCACCAGGATGCTTTTCTACAAACACGAGCGTGTTGCGAAGCCGCTGTGGGTCAGGGCGAGCTTTTCGTCTGGGGGGACAAGTTGATGGGTTCGAGGGATGGGCAGCACGACAGCGTCTTGGTACATCCCGAGGCACTTAAACTTCCCCGGAAAGTGGCGCACATGGCCTTTGCAGACCACTACGCGGCCGCAGCGGACACCGATGGCAACGTATGGGCATGGGGAAAGGCCGCGGGATGTGGTGCAGAAGTCGCGAAGCTGGTCCTTCGGGGCAAGCGGGCCGTAAAAGTCGCTTGTGGCGAGGAGGTGACGTATGTGATGACGAAAGGAGGACGCGTGTTCTCCTGGCGCAACGATGCACCTGAGTCTGTTTCAGAGGTCTCTCTCTCTCTCTCCCTCTCTCTCTCTCTCCCATGTGCGTTTCGCAAGGTCCCTCGTCAGGAGGGGATTTCAGAGCTACCGCTGTCCGTTGTATGGTAGCGGTAAAGTGCTTCTCATTGGTTGACTGCAACTTTTGCCAGGTTCCTGTTCCTCGTGGAGCATTTCGCTACCTCCTTCCATGGGGTCAGTGCCCTCAGCTCTCTCTGCGTCAGGAATGGTGCGCTGGCATTGTAACGTGCAGCGACCGCAGGGCAAGCGGTGGATATTTCTGCAAACAAAACAAACTTTGCGGCAGTGACGGCCTCTGGGAGCGTGTATGCACTCGGAAGTGGTTCCAAGGGCCAGCTTGGCGATGGCACACAGCCGGCATTCCGTGAGGCGCTGAAGCCAATGGCGCTCCCGCCTGGGGCGTCGGCGTGCAAGGTGCACGCCAGCACCTCCCCGCGAACGAGGTGCAGCTGTTTTCCGCACGCACCTTTCCTGCCTATGCGACGTGTCTCACGGGAGGACACGACCAGGTTTCCCTCGGAAGTGAATTTTCTCTGGTGCTGTGCCTGGATGGGCGGCTGTTTGGCGCGGGCGCAGACAACCTGATGCAGCTTGGGCAAGGGCAAGAGACCATCCGGGTCTGAGGCGCCCGCCCGGTGGTCCAGCTCTCACATAGAAAATTTCCCTCTCGGCCCGTGCAGCGCCACGTGCACTAAGTATGAAGGACGCCAGGCGTTTGGGAAACTGCCGGAGGAAGGTGCTCGCAGCAGCTCGCTCTGCTCGTCACTGCCCAAGCAAATCCTCCCGCCTGGCGGCCAGGGTCGCTATGTCGCTGCTTCTGCTGGCGAAGACTTCTCCGTTGCGGCAACCGCCCCCCTTGGACTGTTTCGTCGCTCTTACTCTTGCGACCGCAGGCTGGTCCCTTCGACCGCGTGGCGAGCACTGACGCGGCCTACTTGCTGCCCGCTGGGTGGCAGGTTTGGGCGCGGCCTGACGGAGGCAAGAGCGCTGTGACCTTCGGAAACGGAGTACACGGGCAGCTCGGGCACCGCACCCCGACACACGTGTCGCCACCCAAGGTGGTAGGTGGCTTGGAGGGGAAACGCGAATGGGACGGCGAGAGAGTTATCACGCTAGACGTCTGTGAGGTTGCCGCGGGGCGCGAGCACGTGCTGGCGCTCCTTTCCAATGGTGTGTCGAGCCCCCCTTTCATGTCCCACTTGTAAGCTTGCCCTCGACCCGCACTCGACCGGCCCTCCCGCTCTCTGCGCTCATGAGCTCTCTCTTGACAGGCTCGGTGCTGTCGTGGGGTGCGAATCGAGCTGGGCAACTCGGCACTGGATCCGTTGCTACCGCGCGATCCCCGGTGCCCCACGATTCCACCCTGACCCCGCGAGTGCCGCTTTTCACACCTTTCACTCGTCGCACCCGAATGACTCTGGTGATCTGTGCCTTCCCTCAGGTGCTGGTCATGCCGCTGCAGCGCTACAAGGTGTCCCACGTTTTCGCGGGGGGGCGCACCTCAGCGGCAGTAGTGTAAGGGCGTATCTGTCTTGGAAAATTCAGTGCTGGATATCAGATCAAGCACTGACCTGAACACGCAGCACTTTCTCCTTTGCTCGAACTTAACTTACAATGCTTCAAGGGCATGTGTGTTGGCGCATAACTGGCGGGGCTCGCGAAACAGCTTTCCAATCAGCACTCTCGGACCGAAGCAGCTCCAGCGATAGAGCGGGGCGGGACAGGTGCTTCCTCGGCCGCAGCGTGCATGCCTCAGAGGCCCCGCTGCACACGCCTCACCGCATTTCCTGCCAATCTACTCGGGCCGGCCTCACATGCAGCTTCCATTTCGTACGTGAGAGGCCTCGCAGGAAGCTTCCCACGCATTTGCTCACGTCACACGCGGTTCCTTATTCTCGGAAGCGCTGCGAACTCCTCGTCTTCCCTGCCCCACGGCTCTGGCGCCTCGATGCTGCGCCTGCGGTCGCGCCCTACAATGTTGGCCACGAGTGGTGGGACTGACGACGGCCACTCCAGCGGCGATCGCTCTAGCAACCTCTCTCCTGACTCCTCGCGCGAGTCTCTGCCACGTCACCACCCCTCCTCAGCACAGGCACAGCCCGCCGCATGCTCAAATCCGTTGCACATCACGGCGGTGCCACTCTACAGCCCGGGTCGGGCCGCTAGAATGCGGCCTCTATTGTCCTAACCCCCCCCCCAGACCGTCTGTCAGACAGAGTAGGCGGCAAAAGACACAATATCTCGCTCTCGCTGCGCTGCTTCAACGGAACGGTCCATCGAAGAGCGACCTGCGGCCCAACGGGTCTCGATCCCACGCTGTTCGGCGAGTGCCCTCCTCCAGTCGACGGAACTTGAGATCAAGCCTGCGGACCGACCGGGTGTGGCAATCACAATTTAGTACCGCTGACCGGCTGAAAGAGCCCAACGGCACCGCGGAGGTCCACAAACAAGGGGCAGAGGCGCCCGACAGGCACAGCAGCGCTTGATGCTTTCGAAGAGCCCGACTAGGCTGAGCTGTCAACCAGCGAAGTAGCTCACCGTTCTCGATTGGAAGTAAATGCTGATAAGCGGGCAGTCATATCCTGAGTCGAGTCCTCGAGCAGCCCGATTCTGCGGTCTCGGTCCCGGATCGCGCGCTGCATTTCACCTAGAACTTGCTTGCAGCGGAACTCGACAGCCCAGCCTGCGCCTGGTGAGTCCATCTGCACCAGGGTTCGGAGACCCGCCTCCAACCCATCTAAGGCCTTCACCTGCGGCGCCCCGCGCGCCCCACTCACATGCGCGGGCGCCAAGGAGTTCCTCACGCACGCGTGGGGGCAAGGATGGCGACGGCATGGGGGGCGTCGCTGAGAGGCGAGGCAAGTAGCAGACCTCTCGCCGAAGAGAGTTGACCTCGTCCCCAGTTGCTCCCTCGCCTCCTCTGCCTGTGCCCCCTCCCTCACCCCAGTCCTCCTCTGAACCGCCCCCCGCTCCGTCCAGTGGGACAATTCCGTCGGGCACAGCCGCACGCTGGACTGCTCTCTGCGCGACACCGAGCAGCGCCCCCCGCCACTCCTGCCAGCCCGGTGGACCTCGTCAGGCACCAAGAGTGCCAGCACGCCGCGCAGCAGCGTGCCAAGAATACGTCCGGTCAGGGCAAGAGCGATGCGCGGAGCCCAAACCTGGGCGCTCGACAGCGTTGCCATGCAACTCTGCGCGCGTGGTGGAGCCACCACCCAAGCATCTCGCCTCCCTTCACCCTCCTCGGATACTGCCGCTCCGACCGCCACTTCCGCCGCGCACTGCGCGCCAGGAATCGCGGCGATAAGCAGACACTTGGCTTGCCCGCCCAGCGAGTCCGAGAGCACCTTAGTGAGCGCGCACTGCCGGTATGGCACGCTCCTGCCGCCCCGTGCATGGTTTAGGGGTCAGCTCAGCCCGCGGCAGACCCACCAGGAATTCATGGTGGCTCCTAGCATGTAGCACTTTTCAGAACAAAACGCTTTCTTTGTTCGCATGAGCGTTTGCCCACGGCCTGGCGGGGTGGCACTTGGCACTTTTTTTCGCTGCGATAGCTAAAAACACCTCCCGGAGCACCGAGAGCGCACGCTGCTCTCCGCATCGCTGGTCGTCAATCGCAGCGAGGTCTGCAAACGTCACCCGACCAGAAAGCACGTCCCTCCCCGGACGCGTGTCTGTCACGCGCAGCGCCATGCGGACCAGCACATGTCCACACGCAAACTTTGTTTGTCTCCTTCCGTCAGGACCATGCCAGTCTGCGCGCCCCCGCGCACCGAGCGCACGAGCGAGAAGCGCCAAGCCATCAGCCGCAGATACCACACTGTGCTCCGTGAGTCCCTCGACCGATACATCGCCGACCCCCCACCCTTTGTCTGCAGGCACTGTCACCTTGAGCTTGTTCCCCCATCTCCGACCGCCTGACGCGTGCTCCGCGGGGAGCAGATCGTAGACATCGTCCTCCCAAACCTCCATCGCCGAGAGGTGAAGATCCACCTGAGGCCGCTTCCGCTCAGTCACCGCCGGAAAACCGCAAGGCTCGCTCCCTTACCTAGCCCCGGCACCCTTGACTTGCAAGGTTCGTCTAGTCTTGCAGCCGCGGGGTCAGGTCAAAGGAGCACCCAACGGCAAGCACACCTTAAGGATGTCCCCGTGCGTCTGCGTGAATTCAAAGACATGCCGCACAAAACGAGGTGCCAGACCAATGCCATCGTCTTGCGTCTCCCAATCTCGTTCCAAGTCAGGGCCAAAGAGTGCAAACGTCCTTCCTCCTCCAGAGGGGCCATACGCGAGCACAGCGACGCGGTATCCGTCAAGCGCAGTGGCGAATAGCCCTTGCGCCGCCTCAAACATCTCAGCCTGCCCAGTTCCTGGCGGAAACGCCGCATCGAAGTAGAAGTCGCGGGCCCCGCGCGTTCGCTCGAGCCCAGCTCGACTCCCCTCTGCCACGCTCACTGTCCCTTCCCCGCGGTAGTGCAGCAGCAAAGCGCGTCCTCCCCTCAGGCTCGCAGCACCTTTTCCGTCCGCCGCCGTCGCAGCGCTTCCTTCAACAGCCTGCACACTCGTCTGGATCACAGTGCCTCCCCGGACCCACACCTGCAGCCAAAACAGGTTGCTGACTGTCATTACACGGGTACGGAAAGAACTCGCCTTCACTGGGGTGAAGGCAAGTTCGGTTGCCCTCGTGCTTGTGAGCAAGCGGCCCGCTTCGGGCGAGAAGCGTACCTGCAGTGCGCCCTTTTGTTCCTGAACACGCGAATTGAGCTCACGTGCGGTGCGGACAGCAGCCCGATACTTGGCGACCATATGTTTCAGGGCTTCAACAAGCTCGCTGTGGGAGAGTGTGGCTGTGCCGGGCAGGGCCCTCTCGGGCTCCTGGTGGGGCAAAGGCAAAATGAAACGGCAGAGAAGCGCAAACTCCTCCGCCACGCGGCGCAAGCTTCCTGCCATCTCCTGCGATGCACTCGCCGCGTCCCTTCGAAGCCCCCGCAGGCCGCGCCGCATTTCGCCACAGCGGTCTCGAGCAGACGCGATTTCATTCGCTGCAGCCCGGATCTTGCTGCCGCGAAGCTCAGCAGCGAGACGCTCTGATTCCTTTCTGCTGCGCTGAAGCTCAGCTCGAACGCCGTTTAGTGCTCCTTCGTCGCGCTCCACTGCATTCAAGCGCTCTTCAAGACGGGTTCGCTCCGCCGATACCTCCTGCAAATCGCGTAGCCATTGCGCCTCCTTTGCCGCTGCTACCTCCAGGGCACGTCCTTGCTCCTCCCGCAGCTGTAAAAGTTGTTGTGAAAGCTGCTGCGCTTGTTCACCCTCTCCGATACCTGCATTCAGCTTCGCCTCCAATCCCTTGCGCGATGTCTCCTCTTGCACCCGGGCAGCTTGGGCCTGCTGCAGCATCTGATTGCTTTCGGCGACGCTTGCCTCCAGCTCTTTCACCCTTGCTCGCAGTTTCTCCTCTTTCTCGAGCAACTCTTGTTGCGCCACTGCAGACATTTTTGAACCTGAGCTGGCCTCGTGATGCGCAACTCGCTGCTGCTCGCCCTTTTCGGCTGCGCAGCTAAGTAGATCTGCGACGAGCGCTCCCAGTGCTGAAGGTTGTATCGAACCGTCCTCGCCTGATCGTCGCTCAACCGCATCTGTCACATCTTGCCGGGTCAAACATGGAAGTTCTTGTTCCTTCAAAGATGCCAGAGCGCTGGAGATTCCTTCCGCCGCTCCACGCGCCTCCCGCACCTCAGCACGTTTCAAGACCAGCTCGCCGCGCAGTCGCTCGAGCTCCTCAGACATTTCCTCGAGCGCTTCCTTGCTCTCTCGCTCCTCTGACGCACGTTTTTGCTGTCCCCCCTGATCATCTGCCAAGCGATGCTGCAGCTCTGTCACGTCCTTGAGCAGCGTCTCGATGTCTCGCCCGCTCATCTTCGCAGCCAGCGCCTCGGCCTCGGCCGCCAGCGAACCTCCATCATCTTCGTCCTGAAGCTGCGCACCACGCGCCCAAACTTTCCCGAGTGCAGTCCGTAGTCTTTCAGCACGGCGGCGGTCACCTAGTCGCGCCCGCAACTCATGAAGCTTGTTCACCAGGGCCGCGTGAGTCTCATCGTTGACACCCTCGCTCGCATCGTCCGCAACGGAGCATAATACGTCTAGGTCGAGTCCGTTGAGGAGCAAGAGAGTTTGTTTCAACTTCATGTCACGGTCGCGCCCCTCTACGTCACCTGCAGGTCCCTGGTTGCCGAGACTCGCTTCTGCATTCTCGTTTCGCTCCTTCTTAGGGCCGAGCTTGTCGAGCCCCGCCTTCTCCCGAATATAGTCCCCAAGCTCCCAGTAATTGTACTCGTGTGCAATATCATATGGCGTGACGCCATTGTAATTCTTACGGTGAGGGTCTGCGCCGCGTCGGAACAACTCTTTGACCACGTTCCGGTGGCCTTGTCCTGCTGCGCAGTGCATCAGCGTATCTCCCCTTGCGTCGAGCGACGTGGCCGATACCACACCCGAGTCTAGGCCCTCCTTGACAACCTTAAGCTTTCCTAGTCGTGCAGCCTTGAAATATTTGTTCTCCGCTGGTCGATCGGGGGACGCCTCTCGCGAACCACGGAGTGGGGACGCCTCTCGCGAGCCGAAGCCACCATCGCTGGAGACTGACATGTCTAGCCCGTTCCACTTCGGAGCTCCGCACCTATAGCGTGACCAGGAAGCTGACAAGGGCACGGAATAGAAACCGCAACGTTCGGATACTGCGCCTAGCGATGCGATGGCGACGATCCTCTGAGAGAGCTCAAATGGACCACCATGGTGGGACCTAGGTCAAACGCACTTCGAAAAAGGTAAATTGAGAGTCAACTTCACATCTTGCGACTTGCAAGTCACTTGACAAAGAGATCCGGCATCGAGCCGGCGTCTTGTCCTGTAGTTTCTGTTGGGCATGCACGATGTTGTCTGCTCCGAAGTCCAAAGATTGGGTACATATGATCGCAGACAGTAATCCTGCTGGTCATGAGAAAAGCGACGATACACCAGCATCGCGCGCTCGTCTTCAAGACGAGACCAGCTTCAGTGCCGTTGCACATGCACCACGCCTCGTCTTCCGACCGGACGCGATTTCACTCAACACCCGACAGGGCGCTCAACTGTTAGAGTATGCCGCATTAGTGCCAACCGTGCCGGCCAGGCCATATCCACTTCTGATGGCTCCAAATTTCATCTGCTCGATGCCCCAGTGCCCGGACCCCGTCAGTCAAGTTGAACGACCAGGGGGCCATCAGGCAAATCACCTTAAGAACCTAGCCCTGCGTTCTCGGCAAGCTGAAGTAGTTGCTCCATGATTTGTTGACCGCCAGTATCAGCAGGCGGTGATCCCAGTGGCAAACAAGAGCGTCGATGACATCCACGAGGACGAAAGCATCAACCAAGGATGCGCTGGCCAGCCAGCCTGGTGCTGTTTAGTGAGGCCGATAACTGGAGTACTGCTCTTTGTCACCTCGTTCCCTCTCTTTATCATCACGGTTCCCGCAGCTATCCGCTTTCCAGTATGCTTGAAACCTTGTCAACACCAAAAATCTAAACTTGTCATACTGCCATGAGACGCGCAGTTGCTGCCGATCATGACGATCTTTCTCATGAAACATGCTGCGGTTGCCTGCGGACTTTCAAACTCCACCCCGATACTTCCCCCTCGCCAGTTCGGCCGGTGATTTTGACCCCACCTGTCTGATCGGCCATTCTGCCCCTCCGGCTATGGCGCAGTGAGGCGCTTTGTTCTTCACTGAATGGTGATTTCTTCCGAATTCTGGCCTCTCTGCTGGCAGACCTCGAATATACTTCGATGGGGGCGGGCACTCGATCGGGTTCATGTTGGGAGTTGCGCGTCACCTCATCGCACACTATGACCTCAGCACCGCCGAGGCACGGCACTTCCCTGCACGTGCAACTAGCGCGTGCGCATGACACTTGTCTTCCGGCTCCGCCTCTTGGTCTGACGGAGGGAGTGACTGTACTTGTGACCACCACAGCTCTTTGCCGGCTCCGCCGGCAACATTCCTGCGATCTGCGTGCTCATGCAGGCCGACCCCCGCGAGACCGTACAGGCGTTCTACCCGGTGCCGCCCGCCTGCACCAGTCCTCTGTCTGCATTGCTGCGCATGAGTATTCGTTCGGTTCACACGCGTTCTCGGCAGCCATTTGTGTTGAGCTCCAATCCTTGCATTTAGAATTTTCTCGCGGCGATCCTTCAAGATCCACTCTGCCAGCCGCTTGGAGGTTACTGCAAGCAGCTTGACTCGGTTCGGGCGCTCCTCGAGCGCTTCACGCCGCCCGACATCCATATTATTGCCTCAGGGCGCATGCACGTCCACATAAATTCCTGGCCGTTGCTCGGTTTCCGGACCGTGGGCACCTTCGCCACACGCCAGGAGTTTCTCGATGCGGTCATTGCCTCGATGGCCGTGCCGGGATTCATCGCCTTTCCGATGCGTTCCACCCACGCATTGTAAGCCCCTTCCCACAAAATGATCAACTTCATCCCCCCCCCCCCCCCCCCCCCCCCC
>Ga0115567_10004688_pt1 | contig 13322 bp, 8 predicted proteins | sample COGITO_mtgs_1204_2_FD_88679 | JGI IMG/M metagenome (GOLD analysis project Ga0115567, IMG submission 88679) | Pelagic marine microbial communities from North Sea - COGITO_mtgs_120412 | ecosystem: Environmental > Aquatic > Marine > Epipelagic | place: Germany:Helgoland, sampling site Kabeltonne...
CAAGGAAGGTGGTCGGTGGCGTGGTCGGTGTTCGCCGCGGCGGCGCTCGAGCCCGTCGCGATGTTCGCGGCCGCTTTCTTCGGTGACGTTCAGGACGGTACCGGCGGCAGCGGCGTGGCGTTCCTGGACCCTTTCGTCAGTGCGGGGTTCGAGGCGTTCGCGGGGTCGATGTTAGCGGCTGCGGCGGTCAAGTTGGTGCTGCCGGTGGCGAGGAAGCGGGGGGAGCGGGCGATGAAGGGGGGCGAGCCGGATAGGGCGTTTGGCGGGTTTGGGCTCGGATCCGCGTTTTCTTTGGCGACCATCTTGGTGGTGGGGTCGCTCTGCTGGCAGACGCCCTACTGCGACAGGAGATGGTGATCGCGACGACGACTTAGCACACGACTTGTGACGGATAGTACACGGATAGTACACACGCGGGCGACGATTGCATAAACGTTCTATCGGAGCATTGGCATACTCGGAGATATCGGTAACCTCCCCCCGATCCACCTCCCCTTCGTATCCGCCGGCAGCGGCACCGACACGAGCTGCCGCATCACACCCACGATCCCCATCGCCAGACCCACGCACTGCATCTTCCGTCCCTTGAGCGGCACGGCGCCCAGCAGCGACAGCGCGAAGAGCGCCTGCGTCAACCCCGACGCCACGTCCAGCGCGGACGCCACTGTTTTCTCCTCGAGCCTCTCCCTCGCCTCCCACTCGTCTTCATCGTCGTCACGCTTGTCGCTCTGCGGCGCGAGGTCATCGTCACGTAGCTGCTTCGTGTACGCGAGCAGGTTGGGCATGTGCCCCGCGGCGAAGCACGCCGACCCGGCGGCCCACCCCGCCAGCGACAGTTTGTCGCACACCTTGTACAGGGTCGATCGCTTGTCCACCGCCCCCGCGCCGCCCGCCCAGACCACGTGGTCGCACGTGACGTACACCGCCGTGCTGATGGCTTTGATGTACTCCAGCGTTCGCATCGCGCCGCTCGCCTTGGGTTTACCTGCGGGGTCGATGGGCGAACCAGGGATGGTCAGCTCGGATTGGATAAAGTACCCGCGGGAAAAGGGATTTTGGGATTCGGGTCGCGGGAGGCCTGGCGCGCGCACCTTTGGTCAGGAAGGTGTCGATGAGCACCGCGACCGGCGTGTACAGCCTGAACGGTCGCCGCGCATCGTTCAGGGCGAATCCGATGGACGTGAGCACGCTGCCCGGGCGCCCTCCGGAGATGACCATCGCCACGTACTGCAGCAGACCGACGACGCGATCCTTGCCGTCCGCGCGCTTCAGTATCTCCGACCAGCACGCGTGGGTCGGGAAGGTGGTCATCCGTTTCACCACCGTGGTCGAGTCCCGAGGCACCGACGGTCGCCGCCGCGCATCGGAGGACGATCGGGACCTCGGCTTCGGCATCGCGCGGTACGAGCTCGGAGGTTCGTCTGACCCCTCGAACGGTGCGGGGGCCACTAACAAGGCGAAAAATTCGTTCGAAACCAAAACCAAAAAACCAAGCGACAGACTGTACAGATCGCGCCTCACCATCTGATCGCACTGGACCATGTCTGGATCGACCCTTCCGAGCTGCGTGACCGACCCTCTGGGCGCCGTGGCGTCCGCGTTCGACGCCGCGTTCGGCTCCGGCGACGCCGTTCCCGAGCACGACGGCGACTGGGGGGTCAAGGCGACGCTCCAGGACGCCCTCGATCAGACCGAGGTGATGGAGGCGATACCGGAGATCAACGCGGTGGGCGTCGACAACGTGCGCCCGGGTCAGCTCGTCCGCTTCCGGTGCATGGTGCAGGACATGTACAACCCGGAGTACTACGTCGGCGCGTACAAGGACAAGAGCACGGGCGGCAGGTGGAGGACCACCAAGTTCACCGAGAAGATCGGCGCGGGCGCCGAGCCAGACGACTCCGCCGAGCGCAAGATCTGGGAACGACGCGTGCTCTACTGCGTGCCGATCCCGGGCGAGAGCTCATGGGTCCGCCGACTCGACGGCGCGGTCGCCAGCGCGCCCCCGCCCACCCCAGTCAAGAGCCACGAGGGACCCACCGGCACCTCCACCAAACGACCCCGATCGGAGAATGACCAACCCGAAAACTCCGAGCCCTCATCGGCGATCGCTCTCGATGCCTACGACGACGAGGAGGTCGCCAAGGACGACGAGGACACCGTCGCCAAAATCCTCGCCGCCGCGGGGGAGAACAAAGCAGCAGGGACGCCCAAGTCCAACACCGAGTCCAAGTCCAACGCCGAGTCCAACGCCAACCCCAAGTCGAATCCCGCTTCCAACCCCGCGGCGAAGCAACCGAGGGCCGAAGACGCGGCGGCCGTGAGCGGCGCCGGCGCCCCGGTGTCCGTCGTCTCGGAGGCTTCCGAGAGCATGGACGAGTCCCTTAACCTCCCGTTAGGCGCCGCGGATACGTCCGACGGGCTCCCGCGCGCGTGCCCCGCCATCGTCAAGTTTTACGAGAACGAGGAATCCGCGCCGGTGAAGCTCAACGACGTCCTCGAGCTCGTCGGCGTTCTGCAGATCGAGCCCGAGATCGACGTCGCGAACAGCGACCAGCAGCAGGCGGCGATCGCGGCGGCGGCCGCCGCGGCCAACGGCGGCACGCCGGCGACGGGCGGCGCGGCCGGTCTCGCGGCGGCCTTCGCCGACTTCATGATGGACGAGGATCGAGCGCATAACCCCCCGACGTCCGTGGTCCCTCGTTTCCACTGCATGATGGCGAGGCAAACGAGCGCGCGGACTTTCGCGGTCCTCCCCGCGCGGCCTGACCCGCGCCCGACGCACGCGGACCCCGGACCCGCGATCGAGGACCCGGCCGGGATCCAGGCTGCGCTCATCCGGCACCTATCGGGGCCGTTGGGCGGCGACGTCTTAGCCGCCGAGTACGTCCTCGCCGTCGTCGTCAGCCGCGTTCACACCAGGACCGACTCGTTGGCGCTCGGTAAACTGTCGTTGACGCTGATGGGCGTCCCGGAGGGCGGCGACTTACCGCGTAACCTCGCGGCGGCCATCGCGGACATCGCGCCGTGCGTCGCGCACTTACCGCTGTCCATCGCGGGTCTCAACGCTCGGTCGTGGACTCCCAAGAAGGATTACGGAGTTAACCGGCTTCGTTCCGGGCCCCTCCAGCTGGCGCCCGGAACGGTATGCGTCCTCGACGAGACCGCGCTCACCTCGGGGCAGCTCAAGGAGACGGGCGTGCGGAACGTGCACGCGCTCAAGCAGCTCGTGCAGCTGCAGGAGCTCGAGTACGACTTCCAGTATCACCAGATGCGAATGCCCGCGGATCTCCCGAGCGTCGTGACGTCATCCGCCAAGCACGGGGATTCCGTGGTCCAGGGCTGTGACTGCAGGGTGCCGCTGCGCATGGTCAAGGACACGCGCGCCGCCGACCCTCTGGACCCGGTGTTGGCGAAGACGATGCGGGCGTTCGTGGCCAGGGCGTGGGGCAGCGACCACTCCATCGGCGACGAGGCGAGTTCGGAGATTGAATCCGCGATGGTCGCCGCTCGGCAGGGTGAACGGAAGGCGACGGAGTTGGAGTTTCACAGGTGGCTGACCATCGCCAGGCTCTGCGCGCTGAGCTCGGGGGAGACGGAGCTGACGGTGAAGCACTGGAAGCACGCGATGGAGTGCGAGCGGAAGACGGAGGAGAGGCTCAGGCTCGTGTGAGTCGTCTCTCGCGCCGCGCGTCATTCGTTGAATAACAAAAAATACGGCACAAATGCTGTTCCCGACACACACTCACCACGCGCACGATATGGGCGGCGCCGATCCCCCCGCGCGCTCGTTCGCGCCGCGCATCACGTTCGTGAGTATGGCTGAGAAGTGGAAAGACAATCAGCCCAAAGTAGACGTCGCCTTCGCCGGCATCAGGGCGCGGAAGGCGATGGCCGGGCATGCCGCCGACGGGAGCGCCGCCGACCAAAGCCTCGGAGCGTCCGACCCGACGCCGCGTGATGACCCGGCTGACGCGACGAGGACCGCATCGGGCGCGTCATCGAGCCGCGGTGACGGTGGCGAGAAGGGATCCGGCGGCCGCGCCGCGTGGAGCGTCGACCTCGGCACGGGCCTCGAGGCTTGGATCGCGGACCGACGCATCGCGGTCAGCGAGCCCAAGCACTTCGTCGAGGTGGAGGCGCTCTACGACCTCTACGTTCGCGACGTTCACCCAAACGGCGATCCCCCGGACCTCGTCACGTTCAGCAGCATGGCCGGCAAGACCCTGCGCAGGGTCCTCGCGCCGGCGACGCTCACGCGACGCGTCGGAAAGCTCAGCGTCACGTGCGAAGCTCTCCCCGCGACTCGCGAGAACTGGCCGCCGAGGATGGCGAACAAGAAGGCTGAGAAGATGAAGAAGCACGGCCCGAAGGACCCGGCGCGGTCTCGACCCGCCCACCTCCAGAACAAAGACAAGGAGGCTACCGGTACCACCTGCGCGAGGTACGTGACCGAGATGCTCAAGCTCGCGTGCGGAGCCGAGCTCGTCCGGCTCCGAGTCTTCCCGGACGCGAAGGAGCTCACCGAGGCTTTCGCCGCGTCCAACGCGATACGAACGCACCTGCGACGCCGTTACGAACCCGACGATGAGCGCGTGTGCGTCATCGCGGTGGGCGACGGGAACACGCCACGGAGCGCGGCGCTGTGCGCGTTCCTGACCAGGTGGCAGTGCGTAGCCGTCGACCCCGAGATGGTGCCTTGGCGCGACTGGCGGCGGAGGCACGGGATCCAGGACGCGAGTTGGAGCTCGTGCGACGATACACATGAGAACGGGGAGACGGAGGAGGATGTACACGGATGGGGCGGGGTTCGGCGGCTGCAGGTGCACAGGCGGAAGATGCAGGAGATGGTGGTGGAATGCGATCGAGCTATAATCGTCATGATCCACGCTCATATTTCGTTGAAGGACGTTTTGGCGGCGGTGAAGACCGACACCGGGGAGTGCGCCGCCGTGATACTGCCGTGCTGTAACTGGTACTCGAGGCTGGTGCACCCGGACGGCGCGACGGCGCCGTGTCACGAGTACGAGGACGACGCCGTCGTGTCGCCGCAGCGGACGGTTCGCGTGTTCTCTTCGCTTCCGTGCGGGGTCGTCGGGGAGGGCGAGGACGTTCCTTGCCCGGAGGTTGTCGTCTAGCACTAGTGTTGTTAGTTGAGCGTTAGTTACCGCGGCTAGCTAGCTAGGATATAATCACGTCTAAGACCCGCCGCGGATGGGTGTCGCTAATGAACCAGCACGACGACGCAGCAAAGCGTGGCGACGACGAACAGGAACGGCAGGAAGCAGCACCGGCTCCGGCACCCCCGCCGCTTTCCGGTCCCCGTCCTCCTCGGGGGCGCTCCCGGCGGGTGCGCGCCGTCGCTCACGACCGTCCCGGTGGGCCCACACCCCGCATCCTCCAGCCGTGCCTTCGAAGGGATCTGCGACAGCACCTCGTCGATGTCCCCGTCGCGCAGCTCGAGCGGCAGGGACCACGCGAGTCTTTTCCCGGCGTCTGAGAGCGGGAGCGACTTTCCCACGGGATCGCCCTCGAGGTCCACCCTTCGGTCCGCCCCCGACGCGATGGCGTGCACCGCGTCCCTCATCCAGTCCACCCCGCCGGACTGCGTGAACACCGCGGGGGATACGATCCACGCCACGACCGTTTCGTTGCCCCTCTGCGCCTCCAGGAACGCGCGGAGGCCCAGGAGGAAGGGCGCGGATCCGACAGCCTTGCCGTGTCTCGCGACGAAGGCTTTCACTGCGTCACGCATGGACCCGGCGTTGGAGATGAGCGCTTCGCTTTCGAGTAGGTCATCGAGCGCGCGCCACTGAGCATCGGCCAGGTCCGCGTGGAACCGAGAGCTGCGCGTCGAGGGATCGGGGACGGTCGGAGACGAGAGTCAGATGATGATGTTCACGAGGACTACGCGTAACATACGGGCGAACTAACGAGTGCGGTTCCGACCGACGTTGTTTGGGATCGTACCGCTCGGCGTTGCGGTCTTGAACCGATCCGTAGTCACCGACCACGTCCCCCATGGCGCCAAACGGCGGATCCCGCCGCGGCGAGTGCGGGTGTTGGTCGACGACTCTCGAGAACTGGCTTGCCAAAACTTTTTCGCCCGAAAACACGTGGTGCCGACCAATTCACGTGTTTTTACGTGAATTGCTCATACAAATCTTGGGTTCGCGAACCTCGGATTACACAAAGAACTATGACACACTCGGATAATAAAAAGGGATAATAAGGGGCTCCTTTGTTGACCTCGTTTGCCACGAAGCCGTCCCCGGGGCTTACTTGTACTGCGACCCCTGAATCGCCCAAAACGCCTACCTGGACCTCTGGTTAGCGTCCGGGTCGTACTGGTCCGGGTCGTAAGTCACGCCGTCCGGCGCACGGACCACACGCTGGGGCTTGGCCGCGGTGGACCCGCCAAAGCTGGATCCCCCGTAGCTGGGAGCGGGCGCGGCGGGGGCGGAGTAGCCGCCGCCGCCGCCGCCGCCGCCGCGGCGCTGGTTGGCGTCGGGGTCGTACTGGTCCGGGTCGTAAGTCACGCCGTCCGACGCGCGGGTCACACGCTGGGGCTTGGCCGCGGCGGACCCGGAGCCGCCGGAGTCCCAGCTGTAGGCGTTGGAAGCTCCCGATCCGCCCCCGCCCGAGGAGGGGGTGTCCCATGAGGAGGTGGACTGCGCGGGCGCGGCGGCCGCGAAGGACTCCTGCGCGGGCGGGGGCGGGGTCCAGCGCGCGCCGCTGCGCTGGTTGGCGTCGGGGTCCGCCTGGTCGTCATCGTGGAGGATGAGCTTCTTCTTCCAGGCCGCCTTGTCGGAGCCGTATGCCGGGTCCTTTCCGGCGTACTGGGGCCCGCCAGATCCGCCCACGCCTCCGTGGGCAACAACCTGGAGGGAGCCCCTCTTGGCGGTCTTGAGCCGGCGGGTGACCGGCTTGACGGTGAACGTAGAGGTGATGGCCTGCATGTTGTCTTGGGTGGTTAGAACGTGTTCGCGTGCGCGCACGAGTGGCGATCCGCGCGCCGCGTTGTTCGTTTTCCCTAAATTCCCGACACGAAATAAAATTCCCGAGAGTTGCGTCAGCATTTTGTCGAGTTGGACCAATTGAATTTTTCCCTTTTTCGCGAGATACGGACAGCTGTGACTCGTCGAATGTTGAGTCAATCCCCAGCACGTGGGAAAATCCCGAGGTAGAAAACACGTGTCGTCTCTTAATTTTTCTGTCGTCTAAGAGGGTGTTGGAGTTACAGGCACTGATTCGGTGCCGTCCCGCGGAGCTCAGCACTCGGGAGGACGCGCCAAGATGGGCGGCTTCAGCGAGTATCGGCGGAAAAAGGCGGAGATGCTGTCCGCGGCGAAGCGCCTGCGCGTGGACGTCGTCGTGAAAGAGACGGTCGGCAAATCAGCGCGGGTCGGCCGTGGCGCCGAGGATGGGACCGTCGCTTCGGACCGCGGACTTCCCACGTCGGGGTGGCAGGTCTCCGTCACCGAACCCGTGGCGGGGAAACCCAAGGGCCTGAGCCGGGCGCTCGTCGCGGGCGAGCCCATCGTGAGGAAAAACGAACGGCGCAAGGCGCGGTCGGACCGGCGCAAGGTGAACGGGTACGGCGCCACCGAGGCTCCGATCGATTGGGACGCCGCGGACGCTCTGCCGGTGCATCACTCGAGGAGCCGCGGAAGGTCCCGCGGGCCCGACTCGTCATCCGGGAACGCGTTCCCCTCGTGCGCCGCGCTCGCGACCGGCGTCGCACTCGTGATGATGGTCGCGGTGTGCGCGCTGGCGATCTTCGCGCCCGCCGACGCGCGAGCGGGCGCCACCGCCGCGGCGACGGCGTGGGCCAGACGCGTCTCATCCGTCGACGCGGAATCCGCCGACTCGCAATCCGCACGGCTCGCCTTCATCACTCCCCACAGCCACCACACGCACCGCCAAACGCAACAGCAACGGACGAAGATGACCAGCGTCGGGTGCGAGCTCGCGAGCGTCGAGGAGGCTGCCGCGCGAGTCGCATCCGCCTTTGCTCGCAAACAGTCAATCCACGCCGCGTGCGAAGCCGCCACGCGCTTTAGATGGGAAGGTGTCGACGACGACGTAGACACCGCCATGAAAACACTCGGCGGGGACGATGATAGGGTCGTGGTATTCCACGCCGGGTCCAAGTTCGAGCCATCCGCGATGGTCAAAGCGGCGGAGATGATGACGCGCGACGACGACGCGGTTACCCTGGGTAAAGGGAGGAGGGAAAAAGGGAATCATCATCACGCGGCTGACGAGAGCGGCTCGGCGCACGAGGGGAAGAAGGAGCAGGAGCTTCCCCTGCCGGGCGACGGCGACGAGCCGCCGAGGCCGATGACGAACCGGACGACGCCCCCGGCTCCCGCCGCGCCGCCGCATCCCATCCACGAGATTCATCGCGGCGAGTCGGCGCCGAGTTCTTCGAAGAAAAAGTCATCAAAGAAGGACTCGAACAACGCGGGTCTCGGCGAGGGTTCAGAAACTTCCAACGGCGGGCTGTTCAAGATGTTTAGCGGCTGGATGAGGCGACGCGAGAGCGCGGAGGAGCGTGATTTCCGCTCCTGGCTCAAGAAGCACCAAGCCGGCGAGGTGAGGCCCGCGACGGCGGCTCGCAGGTTGCTCCTCTCCGCCGAGGACGAGGCCGAGTCTCACCACCACTCACACGGGGGTAGTGACGGGGGATGGACGTGCGTCATCGTAGGGGAGAACGCGCACGTGGCGGAGAAGATATCCCGCGCGGCGAGGACCGAGGGTTTACCGTGCGCGAGCGTCGTCAACCGGGTGCGGGGGGGGCTAGCGTTGAAGGGTGAGAAAACCGACGAGTGCTTCGCGAAGAGGGCGCGCGCGATCGACGTCAAGCTGATGAGCCGCGCGAGGCATACCGTCGCCACGGAGCCGAGCGACGGCGCTCACGTCGCCGCGTTGCTTCGCCGGTGCGCTCGTGAGGCGGCGTGATTACGTACTGCGTACTCTCATCATTGACAATTCGTCGGCTGAAGTTTTTAGTTCTTTTAGTTCTTTGCTGCACACGTTGGTACAGTTCCAGAATCAATCCCCGTTCCCCCCCTTCGCTTAGCGTCGTATCGTCGCCTCTCACAGCTTGAGCGTGCGCATGCTCTCGCCCAGCGCATCCGGCTCGAAGGTACCGTCGTCCCCGCCCCGGGTCTTCTTCCCCGTGGTGTTCCCGCCGCTCTTCCACAACCCGCTGAGCTCCTTCATGATGTTCTTGTGCGGCGTCCCCGCGGGCAACCTCTCCTTCGTCGCCGCGAAGTGCTCCTTGACAAAGAGGCTGAACGCGGTGGGAGCCTTCTCCTCCGCCTTTGTGCCGTCGGGGTTGAACTTGCCGAGGTACTCCAGCCGCCCGTTGCACACGCCGCAAGCCTTGGCCTCGACGTCGATGGATTTCGAGTGCCGGCCGTACTCGGTGTTGCACCACTGCTGCGTGCACCTGTACCGGTAGGGCTGGAAGATTTCGTACGAGTGGCAGGTGTCGACGGAAACGTCAGGGTAGGTTCGCATCGCCTGATTCGCCCACTTCTTGAACGTCGCGCCGTGCGGGGGCTTGGCCTGGTGGTCCAGCAGCCAAGCCGCGGCGTGGCACATCTCGTGAAGCAGCGTAGCCTCCAGCTTCTCGGCGCAATCCAGCACCTTCGTGGACAGCTCGATTCGCGCGCTGTACTCGCTCAGGCCCGTGCTCCTCGTCACCTTCTTGTAGTGGGTCAACCCCGCGGTGGTGAGCAGCTTCGCGTTCCAGGAGATGTCAAACTTGGCGGGCAGTTTCCCGTCGAAGGCGTCGTTGTTGAACTCGTTGTAGAGCGCCTTCGCGATTGTCTCCTTGTGCTTGGAATAGTTCAAAGTCTTTCCGGGCTTGGCCGCGGACGCGAGCGCGGCGGCGAGCGCCTTGCTGTGCGTCGGCGGGGGCTCGTTCCCGAACGAAGCGCCGAACCCGACCGTCTTCCGTCCCGCGGTGTTGGGCGTCTTGGCCCAGTTCGGGGTCTTGGCGGCGGCGTCGGCGAGAACCTCGGCGAGGGGCCTCGGCGGCGTGGGCGTCTTGAGGTCGTCCAGGCCGAAGGGATCCTGCGCGGTTCCCTTGGCGACCATCGTCCGCGGGGCTCTGTTCTCGTCGGGTTCCGGCGAGCTTCCCTCGCCCTCAGAGTCGGTCATGTGCTTAACGTCGTCGGAGCCGAAGGTGAGCCGCCCGCCCCGTCCCGGGGTCTTCCCTGGGGTCCGACCCTTGAGAATGCTCTTGGGACCCCCGCGCGCGACGCTCTTGGGACCCCGCTCCGGTGACGGCGTCACGTTGGGCATGATCCCGCCGCTGCGCGCGTGCATATCCTCGGCGATGGCGTTGGACGACGCGTCGGAGTCGTACTCCACGTCGTCGTCGTCGCAGACAAAGTCGTCATCCGCGGAGCACGCCTCGTCGTCGGATTCCGCGCCCGAGTCGCCGCCATCCGCGTCGCTCGCCTCGTCGTCGATCCACGCCAACGCCTTCTTCTTCGCGGACTCCATGACAGCCTTGCGTTGGGGCCTGCGTCGTCCACCTCCCGGGGTGATCGCGGTGGACGTGCCGGACGCCTCGGAGGGCTCGGGATCGGAAGCCGGGGGCGCGGCGTACCTCGAGGACTTTTTGAGCGCGGATTTGGGAAACGCCTTGGGCTGCGTCGACGCGAGGGGCGCGCGGGCGCCGGCCGCGGCGGAGCGCTCCGAGGGCTGCCCGGCTTCCGCGGCGTCGTCAAAGTTGGGCGCGCGTATCGCCGCATCGCGCTCCTGCTCCTCGCGCTCGGCCCGCATCTTCCTGTTGGACGCGATCCTCCGCAGGATGGACTTCTTCCCCGTGGTGGGCGGCGCGAGGTTAAAGGCGGGTCGAGCGGGCGGGGTGGTGGCGGCGGGGGGCGTACCGACCGCCGGGGACTCGCCCGATCCCTCCTCCTCAGAAGCCTTCACGTCAACGCCGTCGTTGGCGTCGTCGTCGCTGTCGCTGTCCACGATGGTGCGTGATCTGCGGCCGGGCGTGCGCCTGGCGCTCACCGGCGCCTCGTCGTCGTCTGATTTGTAGCCGGTTTCCTCGGCGTCGGAAGACGCGGAGGCGTTCATCTTCTCGCGGACGGTTGCGTTCATCGCGCTCGTCGGGGTCACCTTGCTGGTCACCTCGTCGTCGCACTCGTCGTCGGTGTCGGCATCGATGACGATGGGCGCGTCCGGGATGGGTTCCGCGATGGGCGTACCCTCGGGGAGGTCGGAGACGTCGACGACCTCGGGGCCGGGGGACATGACGGGGGATCCCTCCGCCAACTCAGCCTCCTCCGCAGCCTCCACGGCGACGACGTCGGCCATGGAGCTCTCCTCCTGGGTGTCGGTGCCCGCGACGGACACGGTATCGGCGACGGATTCGTCATCGTCATCGTCCTCCTCTTCCTCTTCGGCACCGTCCTCGTCCTCGTCGTCAGTCGCGATGACAGACTCGGACTCTTCCTCCTCCTCGCCATCCTCCTCGTCCTCCATCTTCTCCTGCACGACGTTCTCCTTCACATCCTCGGGAGGGGTCGAGCGCGCCGTGGACACCGTCGAGGGCTGCCTGACGAGCTTCGCGGGCATCTTGAAAGGTCCGCCCGCGCGCCTCATGCACTCCAACGGGTCGCACCCTCCGTCGGCGCCCGAGCCGCACGTCTCGTCGCCGCAGCCCATGACCCCTTCCTCGACCGTCACCGTCATGCCCTGCAGCGCGGCGGAGAGGTCATCCGCGGCGATACCCGCGCCGCCGTCGTCGCTCGTGCCGCTAGCGGACTTCACCGGGGAGTTGGTCGCGGTCGCGAAGACATCCTCGGAGTCGTCCTCCTCGTCCTCGGCGTCGACGTCCTCGTCCTCGGATTCCTTTTCATCAGAGTCCTTCTCACCCGCGTCGGAGTAGTCGAGCTCGCGGGACGTGTCGGACCCCTCGTCCACCGCGCGCGTCTCGAGGGTATCGATAAGTCGATTCACCACGGTGGACGCCGCCTCACGAACGTTGGCACCCGAGTTCGGCTTCTTGGCGAGCTTGAGCAGTGCATCCTTGGGGTCGACGCCGCCTTTCCGCATCGCGTCCACGCCCATGCGCACGAGTGCCATTCCGCGCTCGAGCGGGTCGGCGGGGAGATCGGCGAGCGGGTTGGAGGCATCCGAGACGTTCTCCTTGGACGTGATGTCATTCGTATCGGCCTTCATCTTGGCCGCCTTGGCCGCGGTCTTGAGCGCGTCGGTCAGGCCGGTCACGGCGTCGTCGTCGAGACCGCGGGTCTTCTGATTCGCGGTCGTGGCGCCGTTGGTGCGCTCGCCGAGGGGCTTGCGCAGGGGCTTGGCCTTGGTACCTGGCGTGATCGCGGGAAGCGCGCGCGATACAACCTCCTCGTTGACGTCCGTTCCGACGATGGAGACGGTCCCGCCGAGCTTACGCCTGATGGCGATGGGGGTGGGGCGGGGCTCACGTCAGATGCCGGAAAGGCGGGCGCGTATCGGGGGGAAGGGGTGCACACATCCATCGGAGGGGCCGACGGGGCGGTTCGTGGCGCGAGCGGGAGAGGGTTACTCACCTCGACGAGCGTCTCCCCGTGGCGGGGGTCTTGGCCGTCAGCTGGCTCACCAGGCTGCTCATCGTAGCAGCTCTCCGCGAGCGTCGCGTGTCGCGCGCAATGGTTCCCCCGTGTTCTTCACGACTTCCGAGAGACAACAGCTCGTTCGAACTTCACGTTCCCCTCCGTCAGTGGTGATTTCTTGAGTCATTTCTTGAGTCAATCTGAATCGCCAAATGGTGAAAAATCTCCGAAAGCATAAATCCGATCGGCACTTTCGACGTCGCACGCGTCGATAGACACGGCACACACGTAGAAGTCACCATGAGCGGCGGAGTTCAGCTCAAGGCGGTCCAGGACCTGCAGTCGCAGCTCGCTAAGGTCATGGAGGAACTGGATCACAAGGTGTTCCGCCCCCAGCAGAAGGCCGCCTTCCAGTGCAGCATCAAGTGCACCGATCTGCGGGGACCCCAGGAGGAGATGCACGCGTGCCTGGCGAAGTGCGGTGAGCCCATCCAGCGGCACGAGGCGGCGGTCATGGGGGAGCTCCAGGAGTTCCAACACAGGGTGCAGAGGTGCGTGCAGCAGTGCCAGGACAAGCAGGCCACCTCGCAGGACACGGGCAAGTTCGACAAGTGCGTGTCCGAGTGCGCGGCAGATCTCGCGACGGACCCGATAGATATCGTCCCAGCCAACGGCGTCTACGCCTTCACCGCCGACGACATCGACGGCACGTCCGTGGACCTCTCCGTCCTTACGGGTAAGCCC
>Ga0115567_10004691_pt1 | contig 13318 bp, 11 predicted proteins | sample COGITO_mtgs_1204_2_FD_88679 | JGI IMG/M metagenome (GOLD analysis project Ga0115567, IMG submission 88679) | Pelagic marine microbial communities from North Sea - COGITO_mtgs_120412 | ecosystem: Environmental > Aquatic > Marine > Epipelagic | place: Germany:Helgoland, sampling site Kabeltonne...
CTCAGGCTTCCTTAATCAATTCAGCACATCGTGAGGCCCGTTAAAGGAGGTATTTTGGAATGATAGATTGGATGCGCGTCACAACCCTGCGAGACGAGATAGGCGCGGAAGGCTTCGATGAGGTCGTAGAATTATTTATGGCGGAAGTGGAAGAGACGATTGCCCGCCTCCGAACGACACCTGATCTGTCGCGGCTTGAAGGAGACCTTCATTTTCTCAAAGGCAGCGCGCTGGACTTGGGTTTTTCCGCGTTTTCGACTCTGTGCCAGAACGGCGAAACGGCATCTGCCAAAGGTGCCGCCAACACAGTAGATGTCGCCGCCATCATCAACTGCTTCGACATTTCCAAGCAAAGCTTTGTCGACAAACTGCAAACCGCGCTGGCAAACTAGATCACGAACTGCGCCAGCGTTTCATCGTTGGTGATGTCTGTATAAGTAAATCCCGCTTCGTCCATCCGCTGGAACATCACCGGAAAATTTCCGCGCGTGTCCGTCTCTATTCCGATCAGCACGGACCCGAAATTGCGCGCTGATTTCTTCATATACTCGAACCGTGTGATATTGTCCTGTGGCCCCAAAAGCCCCAGAAAGTCCTTGAGCGCACCGGGTCTCTGCGGCATCCGCAAGATGAAGTACTTCTTAAGTCCTGCATAGCGCTGCGCTCGCTCCTTGACCTCTGGCAATCGCTCGAAGTCAAAGTTCCCTCCAGAGGCGACACACACCACCGTCTTGCCAACAATCTGCGCCGCGACGTCAACCAGCGCTTCAATGCTCAGTGCGCCGGCGGGCTCCAACACGATCCCTTCAACGTTCAGCATTTCAACGATGGACCCGCAAACCCGGTCCTCGGAAATATTTATTACATCCGCCGGATTCACATCGCGCAGCCGTTCGAAAGTCCGGTACCCGACCTTGGCCACCGCTGCGCCGTCAACGAAAGAATTGATCGGCGAAACATCCACAGCGTCGCCCGACATCAGCGCCTCAGCAAAAGAACGTGCGCCTGCTGGCTCTACAAAGGTATAGCGGCATCGGTCCCCGAAATAGCTACGCACCCCTGCGGACAGCCCGCCCCCACCGACGGGCAGGATCACATGATCGGGGACGCGACCCAACTGCTGTTCTATCTCAACGGCGACCGACGCCTGCCCCTCGATCACGTCCTCATCGTCGAACGGCGACAGAAAATGCGCGCCTTCCGATGCACAGAATGCCTGCGCCGCGATCAAGGCCTTGTCGAAATAGTCGCCGACCAAACGCACTTCAACGTGCTCGCCGCCAAACATCCGCGTCTTGAGAATCTTCTGCTCGGGCGTCGTCACAGGCATGAAGATCACACCGCGCACGCCGAAATGCCGACACATAAAGGCAACGCCCTGCGCATGATTACCCGCACTCGCACAGACAAATACCGTGATGCCTGGGATCAGCTTGCGCATGGCATTGAACGCCCCGCGCAATTTGTAGGACCGCACCGGACTGAGATCTTCACGCTTGAGCCAAATGTCGGCGGCATACCGTTCGGACAGGTGGTCATTTCGCATCAGCGGTGTTTCGGGAAACACGGCACGCATCGCTTCACAGGCCGTCTGTGCCGCTACAGAGAATTCTATCGCCATGTGCTTTCCCTCGTCGGTTCAATCTTGCTTCGATAGGGGGCGCAGGGTCGCAGGTCAACGCGGGCTTGATCCTTGCCCAGCTTGCTGAAAACCGTTACCTGCTGCGCAAAACCTGAAAGAGGAAATCGATATGTCCGCGCCAAAGAAAGTCGTGCTTGCCTATTCCGGGGGTCTCGACACCTCGATCATCCTCAAGTGGCTCCAGACGGAGTACGGCTGCGAAGTCGTGACCTTTACGGCCGATCTGGGTCAGGGTGAAGAACTTGAACCTGCCCGCAAGAAGGCAGAGTTGATGGGCGCCTCGAAGATCTATATTGAAGATCTGCGCGAAGAGTTTGTTCGCGATTTCGTATTCCCGATGTTTCGCGCCAATGCTGTTTACGAGGGGCTGTACCTGCTGGGAACGTCTATTGCGCGGCCGTTGATTTCCAAGCGTCTGGTGGAAATTGCAGAGGAAACCGGCGCAGATGCAGTGGCCCATGGGGCAACCGGCAAAGGCAACGATCAGGTGCGTTTTGAGCTGGCCGCCTATGCGCTCAATCCCAGTATCAAAGTAATCGCGCCTTGGCGCGAGTGGGATTTGACCAGCCGGACCAAGTTGATTGATTTCGCTGAAAAGAACCAAATTCCGATCGCCAAGGACAAGCGTGGCGAAGCCCCGTTCAGCGTCGATGCAAACTTGTTGCACACTTCATCTGAAGGCAAAGTGCTTGAAGATCCTGCAGTGGATGCGCCGGAATATGTCTATCAGCGCACCGTAAGCCCCGAAGACGCGCCCGACACTGCCGAATATGTCGAAGTCGGCTTTGAGCGCGGCGATGCAGTGTCTATCAACGGCGAAATGATGTCACCCGCCACGATCCTGACGAAACTAAATGAGCTTGGCGGCAAACATGGCATCGGGCGGCTTGATCTGGTCGAAGGGCGCTTTGTCGGGATGAAGTCTCGCGGTATCTATGAAACCCCCGGCGGAACATTGCTGCTGGAGGCTCACCGCGGTATCGAATCAATCACCTTGGATCGCGGGGCAATGCACCTCAAAGACGAACTGATGCCACGATATGCCGAACTGATCTATAACGGTTTCTGGTTCAGCCCCGAACGCACGATGTTGCAGGCGGCCATCGATGCGAGCCAGACACATGTCACAGGTACCGTTCGCCTCAAGCTTTATAAGGGTCATGTGCGTACGGTCGGTCGTTGGTCAGATCACTCGCTGTACTCCGAAGCGCACGTGACCTTCGAAGATGACGCTGGTGCCTATGATCAGAAAGACGCGGCCGGATTTATCCAGCTTAATGCGCTGCGGCTCAAGCTGATCGCCGCACGGGACAAGCGGCTTGCAAATAAATAGAAAAGGGTCCGGACGCATGACGCCCGGACCGAATACTCGTTAAGAAGGTGATTTATTTCGCTGTGACAACCTGCATCACAAGGTTGCCATCTGACTTGATTGGCCCGTCTTCCTTGGCACCCAGCGTGTATTCGAACACGCCCGTCGTCATGCCGCCCTCTTCGGCGTGGACCATCAACATCAGCATATCGCCTGATTTCACTTCTTCCTGAAGGATCGCGGCGACATCGGTATTTTCACCAGCACGCAGCGGCGCATAGCCAACAACCGGGCCGGGTTTCATATCAGAATCAGTGCGATGAACGACCAGCCAGCCGTTTGCCCCTGCCACTACTTTTTCAGCACTCACAACGCCGTTTGAAACGTCCTGATCGGCAGACATCACCATCGGTGTCGCGTGGGCGGCAGCCATCGCCACACTGGCGGACATCATCATCGCTGCAGCGGTTGCAATCGTTCGTTTCATATCAATCTCCTTGGTTGGTATCGAGGGAGCTACGAGACCATTCCGAAAGGAGTTTCAGATCAGATGCATTTTTGTTTCAGCATCTCGTAGTGCGGCATCGCCGCGTCACAGAGCGGCTGCAGCTCATCGGACAGTTCGGGCCTTGGGCCTTCCGCCCCCTCAAACCCCGTACTGCGATGAATCGCGCCATACCAATGTGCCGCCCAGATACCATCCTCTGCGCGCGCGCCCGCGGGCCAGTGCAACATCGCCGGGTCAAACGTCAGGTCGATCGTCTCGCAAAGGGCCCGTAACGCAACTTCGGGGTTTGCGCGAATATCAAAGCTATCGATGACCAATCCACCCACTTTTTCGTAAAGTTCCGCCTGTTGCACAAATCCGATATCTTCCAGGGTCAGCGCGTCACGTTTGGCAGCATAGCTTGCTATCACGCGCGCGGGGTGACGGATCAGATGTATGTTGATGCAGTCGCGCGCCCAATCCATCGGAAAACCTTCAAGCATATGATGCGGCATTTGCTTCATATAGAGATGGGGTTTACCGGCACGACGACATTGATCCGCAGCCTTTTCGGGGATCGTTTCATGGGCCGCAAGAATTTGCTCCCGCATCGGATGATCCGCACCAGATCGCGCCAGAAAGGCGGCATAGAACGGTTCATCCATAACGGCAAAGTCGGCTCTTGCGCCGAATGAATACATCATCGCCGTGCTCAAATTGCGCGGTCCGGACCACATCGCGATCCGCATCAATAAGACACCAGCGTGAACGACATCGCTCGACCGCTGCGCGCGTCTTTGACCGGAGGTGTGGTGCAATGGTTCATCCGTATCCCTTTCGCTGTGGCTCAACGCTAGAAATGTTACACCTTGGTGCCAAGCGGTAAACTGCCTTCACCGCTGCGTGACATCGAGACGCGCTATATTGCGCTACGTTGTGAACGGGTTCACCGTACTGAACAAAGGAGCGCCGACATGATCAAACTGACCAATATCAAAACATTCGCGCTGGCCGGGCTGATTGTCATCGGTCTGTTCGCTCAGAGCAAGAACGTGCATGCAGCCGGGCTGGAAACGTTGACCGTCGCCGGTGGATGTTTCTGGTGCGTCGAAGCCGATTTTGAAAAGGTAAAGGGCGTGCAGGGGGCCATTTCAGGCTTTGCCGGTGGCACCGTCGAAAACCCGACCTACAAACAGGTGACGGGCGGCGGAACCGGACATTACGAGGCGGTGCAGATCACCTTTGATTCCGGTGTCGTCAGCGCCAATGCTCTCCTCGATTTATTTTTCCGCTCGATTGACCCGACCGATGCCGGGGGTCAGTTCTGTGACCGGGGGAACAGCTATCGCACTGCGGTTTTTGCGACCGGCGCACAAGAATCCGCCGCCCAGAAGGCCAAGGCCGATGCACAGGCAGCGCTTGGCCAAAAGATCGTGACGCCAATCCTCGGTGCGAGCCAATTCTGGCCTGCAGAGGCCTATCACCAAGACTACTACAAAAGCAGCAAACTGGTCATCACCCGTTTTGGCCCGAAAAAACAGGCGTCTGCCTACAAAGCCTATCGTGACGCCTGTGGTCGCGATGCGCGCGTCAAACAGCTTTGGGGTAGCCAGGCACCGTTTGCGGGTTAACCGAATTGATCCTGGATTTCTTTGAGGTCCGGGATCACGTCACCCGTACCCTGGCGCGCAACCATGAGTGACCCGGCCTTGAGGGCCAGATCAATGGCCCCCTCCATCGCGATCCCCCGATCAAGCGCGGCGACAAGATATCCCGCGAACGTATCGCCTGCCCCGGTGGTATCTACCGGTTCGGCAGGATAGGCATCGAACCGCCTTTCCGCCTTGTTAGAGACCCATTTACAACCCTCGGCCCCCAGCGTGACGATTACATCGGCAACCCCCAGATCGCCGATATCCAGATTGGTTGCGGCCTCCAGTTGCGCCGCCTCAACCGCATTGAGCACCATGATGTCTATGTTCTTGATTACCTCCGCGACCGCTTTTGCCGAAAAGGGTGCCGCGACATACGCCACCCGCAACCCAAGAGTTCGGGCCGTTTGGGCGGCAAATGCCTGACCGTTGGTTTCGTTTTGTATCAACAGGAAATCACCCGGCGACGCCTCTGCCAATGCAGCGCCGGTCATCGCATCCGTGATGGCACCATTTGCCCCGGTAAACAGCACGATGTTATTTTCGCCCGCCGGATCAACGCAGATGTTCGCGTGCCCCGTCGCCACATCCAGCTGCGCGATGTGACCTGTCTCGACCCCGTATTCCAACAGACGGTTGACGGTCCATCCGCCCTCCGGCCCGACAGCGCCGATATGCATGACACGGGCAGCAGCACGGGCAGCAGCGATGGACATGTTCGCGCCCTTACCACCCAGCCCTTGGCGATAGCTTGTCGCGGCCAGTGTTTCCCCCATCCGCGGGAGGTGCGGCATCCCGTAGAAGTTGTCGATATTAATCGAGCCGAGGTTCCAGATCATTCGCCAACCTTACAGGCCGCAAGAACCGCCATGTTGAGGATATCATTCGCGGTTGAGTTCGACGACGCGATCTGGATCGATTTGTCGAGACCGGTCAGGATCGGCCCGATGACCGTCGCACCCGCCATTTCCTGCATCAGCTTGACCGAGATACTGGCCGAATGCCGCGCAGGCACGACAAGGATGTTCGCTGGGCCAGTCAGCCGTGAAAACGGGTAGTTCGCCTGAGACAGTGGGTTCAACGCCACGTCCACGGTCATCTCGCCCTCATACTCGAAATCGGCACCCCGCGCATCGAGAACCTTTGGCGCAAGACGCATCTTCTCCGCGCGTTCGGACACCGGATAGCCAAACGTGGAAAAGCTCACGAAGGCGACACGCGGTTCCAGCCCCAGATGCCGCGCGACCCGCGCACCGCTTTCGGCGATATTGGCAAGGTCTTCAGCTTCGGGCCATTCATGGACCAGCGTATCGGCAATCATCACGATCCGTCCTTTGTGCAAGATCGCCGTGATGCCCGCTGCGCCATTTTCCGCGCTCGCGTCGAAAACGTGGTTGATCTGATCCAGCACATGCGCGGATTTACGCGTCGCCCCGGTGACCAGCCCGTCGCCGTGACCATGTGCCAGCATCAATGCGCCGAACACATGGCGGTCCCGTGCGGCAAGACGGTGAATGTCCTTTGCGTCGAACCCCTTGCGCTGCAACCGCGCGTAGAGGAAGGATTTATACACTTCCAGATGTTGCGTATTGGCAGCGTTCACCACTTCCAACTCGCGCGCCGCGTCTTCCATTCCCAATGCGTCCAACTTGGACCGGATGTCGTCTTCTCGCCCGACGACCAGCGCCTTGCCCAATCCGGCGCGCTGATACATGACCGCCGCACGCAAGACCTTGGGCTCGTCCCCTTCGGCAAAGATCATCCGCGCCTGATTGGCCCGCGCGCGCGCGTTGATGCTCCGCAGAATGCTGGCTGTTGGGTCCATGCGCGATTTCAGCGACTGCTCGTATGCGTCCATATCGATGATGGGACGCCGTGCGGCACCGGTGTCCATTCCCGCTCGTGCAACGGCGGGGGGAATGCGGTGGATCAAACGCGGATCGAACGGTGTTGGAATTATATAGTCACGCCCGAACGTCAGACTGCGCCCATAGGCAAGCGCGACCTCGTCCGGTACATCCTCGCGCGCGAGGTTGGCCAACGCGTGCGCGCAGGCGATCTTCATCTCGTCATTGATGGCACGTGCATGAATGTCCAGCGCGCCGCGAAACAAGTAGGGAAAGCCCAGCACATTGTTGACCTGATTGGGATAATCACTGCGTCCAGTCGCGACGATGGCATCCATGCGGACCTCATGCGCTTCCTCCGGCGTGATTTCCGGATCGGGGTTCGCCATTGCAAAAATCACCGGATTATCTGCCATGCTCGCCACCATCGCGGGCGTCACAGCCCCCTTGGCGCTGACGCCCAGAAACACATCCGCCCCCGCCATTACATCATCAAGCGTACGCAGATCAGTCTTGACCGCATGGGCGGATTTCCATTGGTTCATGCCTTCGGTCCGACCCTGATAGATCACACCCTTCGTATCGCACATAATGCAGTTGTCGTGCCGCGCACCCATGGATTTCAGCAATTCAAGGCACGCAATCCCCGCTGCACCGGCACCGTTCAGCACGATCCGCACATCTTCGATCTTTTTCTTTGACAGGTGCAGCGCGTTCAGCAAACCCGCCGCACAGATAACCGCCGTGCCGTGCTGATCATCGTGAAAGACAGGGATATCCATCTCTTCCTTGAGGCGCTGCTCGATAATGAAACACTCCGGCGCTTTGATATCCTCAAGATTGATTCCGCCAAATGTCGGCCCCATCAGCCGCACTGCGTCGCAAAAGGCATCCGGATCCTCGGTATCCAACTCGATATCAATGGAATTTACATCCGCGAACCGTTTGAAAAGAACCGCCTTGCCTTCCATAACCGGCTTGGACGCGAGCGCGCCAAGGTTGCCAAGTCCGAGAACCGCCGTGCCGTTCGAAATCACAGCAACAAGATTACCCTTGTTGGTGTAATCATACGCCGTTTCCGGGTTCTGCGCGATTGCTTCACAAGGCACCGCGACGCCGGGCGAGTAGGCCAGACTAAGGTCGCGCTGGGTCATCATCGGAACGGTCGCTGTAATCTCGAACTTGCCGGGGGTCGGCTCAAGATGAAAGGCAAGCGCCTCTTCGGCGGTGACTTTGGACTTCGACATGGTGAGCCTTCCTTCAAAACCGGGCTTTTCCGTCTTATCCCAGCGTCAAGGATGCCTCAAGCAAAGCCTGTTTCGCCTTTCGCCCAGGCTCATGCATTTGTATTGTCACGAGAGCATGCCGGGGGGCCACACATGACCGTCACACCAATGATGGCGCAGTATCTCGAGATCAAGCAGGCGCATGCAGATGCGCTGCTGTTCTACCGGATGGGCGACTTTTATGAAATGTTCTTTGATGATGCCGTTGCGGCGGCAGAGGCATTGGACATCGCATTGACAAAAAGGGGCAAACATCAGGATGCCGATATTCCCATGTGCGGCGTCCCGGTTCATGCCGCCGAAGGATATCTGCTGACCCTCATTCGCAAGGGATTTCGCGTCGCCGTCTGCGAGCAACTGGAAAGCCCGGTCGAGGCAAAAAAACGCGGACATAAGTCAGTCGTCAAACGCGGCGTCGTGCGATTGGTGACACCCGGCACGCTTACCGAAGAATCGCTTCTTGAGGCGCGCCGACACAATTATCTTGCCGCTTTTGCCGAGGTGCGTGGCAATTGCGCTCTGGCGTGGGTCGATATTTCTACCGGTGCCTTTCATGTGATGCCACTGTCGCAAGTTCGACTTGGCCCTGAACTGGCGCGCCTTGCCCCCTCCGAGATGTTGGTGACGCAAGCCAATTTCACGGAAATGCGTGCGTTGGAGGCTGAATTTAATCTGTCCCTCACAGAACTTTCCGCTGCCAGCTTTGACAGCGCCGGTGCAGAAAAGCGCATTTGCGCTCTTTTCAATATCAAATCGCTTGATGCATTTGGTAATTTTGGTCGTGCTGAAGTGTCCGCCATGGGCGCAGTGATCGACTATCTCGAGATTACCCAGAAAGGGAAATTGCCCCTGCTTCGCCCGCCAGTGTCCGAAGCAGAAGCCCGCAATGTCCAGATCGACGCTGCCACCCGCCGCAATCTTGAACTAACGCACGCGCTGAGCGGAGGTCGCGCCGGATCACTATTGGCGGTGATGGACAAGACCGTGACAGCCGCAGGCGCGCGACTGCTTGAACGGCGCATTTCCAGCCCTTCGCGTGTGTTGGAAACTATTCAAGACCGACTTGATGCAATTGAATATGCACTGAACACCCCTCGGATCACGGGTGAAACCCGCACCCGACTGCGAAGTGTTCCAGATCTAGAGCGTGCGCTTTCACGGCTATCGCTGGACCGTGGCGGTCCGCGTGACCTTGCCGGAATCCGCAACGGGCTGACTGAAGCGGCGCTGCTTCACAGGCATCTCGACCCCCTCGAGTTGCCGTCCCTGCTACGGCGCTTGCTGGATGATTTGGCTGGCCATGATGCTTTGATCGACATTCTTGATCAGGCCCTTGTTGCCGAACCCCCATTGCTTGCGCGCGACGGTGGCTTCATCGCCCCCGGCCATGACGCTGAACTCGACGAAGCCCGCACGCTGCGCGATGAAGGGCGCAGCGTCATCGCCGCCATGCAGCAGCAATTCATCACCGAAACCGGCATCACGTCACTCAAGATCAAGCACAACAATGTCCTTGGCTACTTCATTGAAACCACCGCGACTCACGCCGAAAAGATGCTGTCGCCGCCCCTTTCGGAAACTTTCATCCACCGCCAGACCACCGCGAACCAAGTGCGCTTTACCACTGTCGAATTGTCCGCGTTAGAGACGAAAATTTTGAATGCGGGCAATCACGCTGTTGAACTGGAAAAGCGCATGTTTGAATCTCTACGCAGCAGTATTATCGACAGCGCCGCCAGAATCGGAGCTGCCTCGGCCGCGCTGGCCGAGATTGACCTGGCATGTGCGCTGGCTGAACTTGCGCGGTCGGAAAATTGGGTAAAGCCCGCCGTCGACACCTCTCGTGCGTTTGACATCAAGGGCGGCCGGCACCCTGTTGTCGAACGTGCCCTCGCCCAACAGTCCGGCGCTGCCTTCATCGCAAACCACTGTGACCTTTCTGCAGATCAAGGCGCTGCAATCTGGTTGCTGACCGGTCCCAACATGGCAGGGAAATCAACGTTTCTTAGGCAGAACGCCCTGATCGCCCTGATCGCACAAATGGGTAGCTTTGTGCCGGCTTCATCAGCGCATATCGGCATCGTCAGTCAACTATTCAGCCGCGTCGGTGCGTCGGACGATTTGGCGCGCGGGCGCTCAACCTTCATGGTGGAAATGGTCGAAACTGCCGCGATCCTGAACCAAGCCGACGACCGTGCATTGGTAATTCTCGACGAAATCGGCCGCGGAACGGCAACCTATGACGGCTTGTCCATCGCCTGGGCCACGCTTGAACACCTACACGACGTCAATCGCGCTCGCGCACTGTTCGCCACGCATTACCATGAGATGACGGCTCTCTCCGCAAAACTTGACGGCGTCGAAAACGCGACCGTCGCGGTTAAGGAATGGGAAAGCGAGGTGATCTTTTTGCATGAAGTCCGCAAGGGTGCCGCCGACCGCTCTTATGGGGTGCAAGTCGCACAGCTTGCCGGGCTCCCTGCATCTGTGATCGCCCGCGCACGTGTCGTGCTCGATGCGCTTGAAAAAGGTGAGCGCGAGGGTGGGGCGACCCGAAAGACCCTGATTGACGACCTTCCGCTGTTCTCGGTAACGCCCGTGGCCCCGCCCCCATCACAAAAAAGCTCCGCGTTAGAGACGATGATGGGTGATGTCATGCCTGATCACCTGAGCCCCAAAGACGCGCTCGACCTGATCTACAAACTGAAAGAGGCGGCCAAAACCTGACCGCTTCCTTGCCAATGTTTGAACAAGCCGGAACTGCGCCGACAGCTATCCCGCCGGCATCGAGGACACGCCAACCTGCGCCGGCCGCAACAACCGATCATGCAGCATGAAACCTTCGGCGGCGACCTGAATGATGTTTCCCGCTTTGGTTCCCGGCACGGGTGCCTCAAACATTGCCTGATGGTGTTGCGGATCAAACCTGTCACCGACCTCCGGTGCAATCACCTCGATCCCGTGCTTCTTGAACACGCTGAGCAACTCGCGCATCGTCAAGTCGACCCCTTCAAGCAACGGCCCGGACACCGAACGCTGCTCCTCGGTCGCCGCCTCCAATGCGCGTTTCATGTTGTCATAGACTGACAACATGTCCCGAGCCATTTTGGATCCGCCGTAGTTTTCCGCCTCGCGACGATCCTTTTCTGATCGCTTGCGTGCGTTTTCAGCGTCAGCCAGTGCGCGCATAAAGCGGTCTTTATATTCATCACGCTCGGCACGCAGCTGATCCAGCTCCAACGCCTCGTCGTCAATTTCTGCCATTTCCTCGGCGTATTCTTCCGCTTCTGCATCGTCCAGATCATCCAGAAATGCATTTTCTTTTGGGTCAGCCATCATTCACCTCTAACTCTGATCGGAAATCAGCTTTCCAACCAGTTGCGCCGTGTAATTCACAATCGGCACAATCCGTCCATAATTTAGGCGGGTCGGGCCAATTACACCTACCGCGCCGATAATCTTGCGATCAGCGTTCATATAAGGGGAAACGACCAAAGAGGAACCCGAAAGTGAGAAAAGTTTGTTCTCTGATCCAATAAAGATGCGGACGCCGTCCCCACCCTCTGCCAGTTCAAGAAAATCGGCGATGTCGCGCTTGCGCTCCAGATCGTCAAACAGACCCCGAATCCGTTCCAAATCTGCCGCATCACCGGTTTCACTCAGCAAATTTGAGCGACCCCGCACGATCAACCTCTCTGGGTGCACGTCGGGACCCTCCCAGATAACCTGACCACTTTCGACCAGCGCATGTGCCAAGACGTCGATCTCTTGTCGACGGCGGGTAATCTCGATTCGGATGGTTTTCTGCAGTTCAGAGATGGTCTTGCCTTCCGCCAGCGAATTTAGAAAATTTGCCGCTTCTCGCATGGAACTTGGCGTTTGCCCCGGTGGCGGGGCAAACAAACGGTTTTCGACGTGTCCATCTGAGAACACCAAAACAGCCAATGCGCGTTCAGGTGCCAGGGAAACGAATTCGATATGCCGGATCGGTGCTTCATGCTTTGGTGCCAAAACCAGCGACGCCCCTTGAGTTACCCCGGACAGCGCCGATCCCACACGATCAAGCAGTCCGCCGACGTCCGTCTCTTTTGAACCCAAGGTCGCATCAATCTTTTCGCGATCTGTCTCGTCAGGACTACCGACTTCCAGCAATCCGTCTACAAACATCCGCAATCCCAGTTGAGTCGGTATCCGCCCCGCGCTCACATGCGGGCTGTCCAACAATCCCAGAAACTCTAGATCCTGCATGACATTCCGAATGGTCGCCGCACTTACACGCTCGCTGAAATCACGCGTCAGTGTGCGCGACCCAACCGGGTCACCGTTGGCCAAATATCCTTCGACGACCCGGCGAAACACTTCGCGGGTACGTTCATTCATCTGCATAAGTAGCGTGGACGCGTCGGCCATTATCCCTCCGTCACTGTGCCCTACTAGACGGACCGGGGCCGCAAACGTCAATCGGGGTTGCATCCTTGGCAGGCCGGGCGGTATCTCCAACCAATATAGTAAAAGGAAAACCTCATGCGTCCTTCTGGTCGGAATCTCGATGAAATGCGGAAAGTCTCGGTTGAGACTGGATTTACAAAACACGCCGAAGGGTCTGCGTTGATCAAGATTGGCGATACGCACGTGCTGTGCACCGCGACCATTGAGGATCGCGTACCACCGTTCATCAAGGGATCGGGCCTGGGCTGGGTCACAGCGGAATACGGCATGTTACCGCGTGCGACCAATACGCGGATGCGCCGTGAGGCGGCGTCAGGCAAGCAAGGCGGCCGCACGGTTGAAATTCAGCGCCTGATTGGTCGGTCCCTGCGGGCTGGCGTTGATCGCGTTGCCCTGGGTGAACGACAAATCACCGTTGACTGTGATGTTTTGCAGGCTGACGGCGGTACCCGCTGTGCGTCGATTACCGGTGGTTGGATCGCGCTGCGCCTTGCGGTCAACAAGCTGATGAAAGCGGGCGATGTAATCAGCGATCCACTGGTCGACCCTGTCGCCGCCATCAGTTGTGGAATTTATGCGGGTCAGCCAGTGCTTGACCTTGATTATCCTGAGGATTCAGAGGCTGGCGTCGATGGAAATTTCA
>Ga0115567_10004696_pt1 | contig 13308 bp, 14 predicted proteins | sample COGITO_mtgs_1204_2_FD_88679 | JGI IMG/M metagenome (GOLD analysis project Ga0115567, IMG submission 88679) | Pelagic marine microbial communities from North Sea - COGITO_mtgs_120412 | ecosystem: Environmental > Aquatic > Marine > Epipelagic | place: Germany:Helgoland, sampling site Kabeltonne...
GATTTTAGAAAGCTCAGTCTCCGGTCTTAATGTGATTCCTTTTTTGACGCCCGCCTTTTCAAGTTCTAAAAAAATTTCTTTAGCTTGGGTTGTAGACTCAATGTGAATTGTTATTGAATCTGAACCGGCCTTGATAAAATCAGAAATGTATTTTTCCGGCTGCTCGATCATCAAGTGCACATCAAAAAATTGATCTGAAACTTTTCTAGCCTTAAAAATAATGGGCGCTCCAAAGGTCAGGTTAGGAACAAAGTGACCGTCCATCACGTCCCAGTGGATCCAGTCAGCCCCGGATTCTTTCATGGCTTTAAGCTCACCCTTTAGATCAGCAAAATCACTCGAAAGCATGCTCGGAGCCACAAGAAATCTATCTTTAATTTTAGTCGTCATATTAGGGACTTAAGAAAATCTTTGGCCTATGGTCAAGCCATAGCCATTTATGAAATCCTTAATCTTTTGGGGGGGCTTACCTTCGGCTTGAAGAGACTTTATGCCCAAAATTCCATCACCACAACCAACCTCTAAATAATCCGGCTCCAGGTTCAAAACCTCTCCCTGTGAAGAAACTTTATCAGAAGCTAAAAAAGTTTGTGAAACCTTCACCCTCTTGCCTTCTAAATGAGTGAACGCCCCAGGCCCCCACTTAAGACCTCTAATCTGATTGTGAATCTCAAGGGCTGGCTTTGACCAGTCGATTGAGCTTTCAGATTTTTCAATTTTTTTAGCGTGCGTAACAAGCCTAGAGTCCTGCTCTTTGGGAACCGACAATCCATCGATATGTCTTTTGATCACTCTGCAAACCATGTCTTTTGAAAGTAAGGAGAGTCTGTTTGCAAGCTGAAGTGAGTCTTCATTTTCTAAAATCTCAACCTGCTCTTCAAAAATGATAGGTCCTGAATCAAGCTTTAAGCGCATGATCTGAAAAGACAAACCCGTAACCTTGTCCCCTTCCATAACCGCTCGCTGAATGGGAGCCGCGCCTCTCCATCTGGGAAGCAAGCTTGCATGGATGTTGATAAATTTATCTGGAAGAATGTCTAAAAGACTCTGTTTTAAAATTTGCCCGTAAGCCAAAACTAGAACCGCATCAAATTTCATATCTTCGAGTTTTTTAATATAATCTGGATCTGAAATTTTTTCTGGAGTTTCAACGCTTAAACCTAAGTCTAAAGCCTTTTGCTTGACCGGTGACGGCGTCAATTTCATTTTTCGGCCGCGTTTTGAGTCTGGCTGAGAAATGACTAAAGGAACTTCAATTTCAGAGTCTGCAAACAAAGCCTCTAAAGTCGGAACTGCAAAATCCGGAGTTCCTAAAAAGAGAACTCTATACACTTTAGTCCTCTTCTTCGGCTTCGGCGCGAAGTTCTTCTTTAGTCGGGTAACCATTTTTTTTGATTTTACTTTTGAGTTTGTTGGACCTGATCAAAGAAAGTCTATCAATAAAAAGTTTTCCGTCTAAGTGATCAATTTCGTGTTGAATGCAAATCGAAGTCAGGCCATCCATTTTAAAAGAAAGTTTTTCCCCGTCAGCATCAAGCGCTTCAACATCAATTGTCTCAAAACGTTTTACGGTCTCAAAATAGCCAGGAACGCTTAAGCAGCCTTCATCAAAAGTTGTCTCACCAACTTTATCTACGACAACAGGATTAAAGAGCACAAGTGGGTGCTCCAGTTTTTGCTCTAGTTCTGTCATCTCTTCGAGTTTGTAGCGACCATCTTTTTGAGGCCTAGTATCGACTATAATCAGGCGTACAAGGTTTCCAACTTGAGGTGCTGCTAAGCCAATTCCTTTATAATCCTGCATGGTCTCAAGCATGTCTTCTGAGAATTTTTTAAGTTCAGGAGTGATCTTCTCTACAGGAAGAGAAAGCTTGCGCAAGCGAGGATTAGGGAATGTTAAAACTTCTAGTATAGCCATATAAAAACCTTTAACTCTAATGGGTTCAGCGTCAAGAAAGCCTTTAAAAAAGTGCCTAAAGTGCCGCCAAAAATTCCTTGTTTGGCTTGTGAAACTTTAAACCTTTCACTTTACAGTTTCCTATCAACAGTCAAAGGGAGCAGTTTCGAATTTCTAATGAGTTAATACTTTTTCTTTCTGATCATTATACTAAAAAGCCCTAAGCTCATTATCCCCGGTAGCCATGCGGCCAAAATGGCCGGTAAGGTGCCAGACTTCCCCATATTGAGAAAAAAGCTATAAACGACCCAATAAGAGATCACCAATGCTAGCGCAACTCCCAAACCTACAAATACATTTGAAGATCTTGCGTTCCCGATACAAAACGGCAGTGCTAACAAGCTTAGAAATAATGAAGAAAAAATAAAGCTCAATTTTCCATGATAAGAAGTCTCTAAAACATTCGTCGACATGGAAGACTCTTTACCTTTTTTAATGGCATAGGCCAGTTCAGAAAGACTCATTGAATCCACACTGGCCTGCCTTTTTTTAAACTCGGATAAATCTTCTAAAGGATCAGTAGAAACCTCATTAAACCTCACTGAGGTGGCAACACCATCTTTGTAATTGGTTTCTAAACCATTTTTATAAATCCATTCTTGATCTTGTAAACTGGCTGTTTCAGCTTCTAAAATTCTAGTCGGTCTCCACTCTTCATTAGAGTAAAAGTAAACTCTGACTCCGCTGACTTCAGTTTTAGAAAGAACTTTTTTGAAATTTACAATCGCCTTTGGAGTTCTAAACCAGATGTCGCTTTTTTTAAGTTTATTATAGCTGGCGGGGCTTTTTTTCATCTCAACATAGTAGTAGTAGTTTCTCTTATCCATTGAATAAGGAACGACTTTATCTGTTAAAACCCAGCCCAAAATTGATATGCCGAGTAAAACCAAAAGCACAGGGGTTAGAACTCTAAAAATGGAAAGGCCCAGAGAGTGAAAGACAACGAGCTCATTGTTTTTTTGTAGATTTACAAACAAAAAAACGGTGGCCAAGACTCCTGCAATAGGCATCATTTGTGAAACCACCCAAGGCAGATAGTACAAATAATAGCCTAAAAAGACACGCCCTGGAACCTCAAATCTATTTAAAGTAGAGACAACATCAATAAGTAAAAAGAGCGCCGTCAAAACAAGCAAACTAAAGAGGTAGTTCTTGATATAAGATTTGCTTAAGTATTGGTCGAGGATTTTAAACACAGGTAAAACTTAGTCCTAATGCTCTCAGCTCGCAACAGACTTGTGAATTTTGTGCTTAAATACAGCGTTTAAAAGACTCTCAGTTTGCTCGCCAAGAATATGCACATTTCTTGACTCAACTTAGATCCTGTCGTCTAATTTGTGGATGTCTCTACGTGTGCTATTAGCTGATGAAAGCTCCTCAATAAAAAAAGCCTTTGAACTTGCGTTGCAAGATTATCAGGTCAAAGTTCAATCAGTTCATCAGGGAGTTGACGTTAAAGAGATTTACCAAAGCTTCCAACCCGACATCTGTTTTATGGACATTATGCTTCCAAAACTTAATGGCTATGATGCGTGTAAAGATCTGAAAGAAGATTCTGAAACTCCTGTTGTGCTTATGTGGAGCGGGTTTATGGAGCTCGACTCAGAAAAGTTTAAAGCTTCAGGTGCTGAAGAGAGCATCGAAAAACCATTTGAAACAAAAACATTGCGCTCGTTGGTGCAAAAGCTGGTCCCTTCTTTGAATCAAAACGAAATTAGCAACCATCTTATATTTGATGAAGATGAGGATGACGAAGGCACTGACCCCGCAGCTTTTGGTTTATCAGATGATGACCAGCCACTGTCTAGCTCATCTAATGAAGCTCCAGATTTACCGCCATTAGAAAATGTTGATTTTAACAGTGACGATTCTGATGATGACACTGATCCTAGTTTTGATTCTAATGAAAATTTTAACCCTTTGAGTGCTTCTGATTCAAAGGACCTAAACTCAAATGAACTTCCTGAAATAGACACTTCATTTTTAGACGACTTAAATAGTGATAGTGATGACGACTCAAGCGATGACTGGTCTGAAGAACCTATCAACTTAAGTCCTGAAGGCTTAGATGATGTCGACTCTTTTTCACTGGCTTCATTAGATGAAGAGGATGAAGACCTTCCCTTTGAAAAAATGAGAGGACCTGAAGGTTTAGATCTGCCCCCAGTGCCTGCACCTGACTTTGGACTTAAAGAGAGCAAACCTAAAGAAGATCCACTTCCTCCTATTAATGCTTCAAGTGAATCAACGGCTTCAAAGCAAAATTCTAATCAGCCTGAGCCATTAAAATCTGAAGATGATCTAGTCGTCGCAAACAACACTGAGATCCCCCAACTTTCTAAAGAAGAGCTCAAAAGACTTATTTTAGCTCAGAGCAAAGACATTATTGAGTCTGTTGTTTGGGATGTCGTGCCTGAACTTGCTAAAGAAATGATTCAAAAAGAAATCAACCGCCTTACCGGTGAAGTTCAAATTGAAAGTGACCTTAGATGATCAGCCCTCTTTCTGAAAGCTTCTGGAAGGAGCTTTTTAGTGAAGACGCACCACTTGGCGACAAAACATCAGACGCCTTGAAAGTTCCAGACTTTAAAAGAACAGCTAAAGTTATAGCCAGAGAAGACATAAGCCTTTCTGGTGCAGACCAAATCTTTTCATCTCTACCCGCTGATCTAGATTTAGATGTGACTGTGTTTTTTAAAGACGGAGACCGCGTCTATGAAGGCCAATGCATCGCACTTATGGAAGGGCACTGGAAATCATTGATGATTGTTGAACGTCCCCTACTCAATTGGATTGGACACCTAAGTGGAATAGCCAGTCATGCTTGGCGTTTTAGTGATCAAGTAAAAAAAACTAAATGTAAAATTTTAGACACGCGCAAAACAACCCCTCTTTACAGAGATGTTGAAAAAAAAGCTGTGCGCGATGGACAGGCTTTAAACCATCGCACCAATTTGTCTACTGCGATGATGTTAAAAGAAAACCATTTAAGTCTTTATGATTTCAATTTTAAAAAAGCCATTTCAGATTGTCTTGAGGCCAATCCAGATCTTCACCTGACTGTTGAAGCTTCAAACACCGCCCATGTAGAGCTGATTATCAAAACAAAAGCTCACAGAATCATGCTAGACAATTTTGACAATCAACAGATTCGGGAAGCGCTTGAACTGATAAAAACAAAAAAAAGTTCAATTGAAGTTGAAGCAAGTGGGAACATGACTCTAGATCGCGTCAAATCAGTTGCGGAACTCGGTGTGGATTTTATAAGTGTAGGGGCCATAACCCACTCTGCACCTCACGCTGACTTAAGTCAGCTTATGGATTTTTGAAATTAGATACATAAGACCTCAGGGATCAATTGATGAAAGGATCCACTATGTTTAATATTGCCAAGATTACAGAACAGTGGGCCACAGGCGAAGGCTTAGCAGTTCAGAAACTAGAAAGTGTAGAAAGCACAAATTCTTTTGCAAAAGAGCAAATTGGTAAAGACACTAATCTTCCACTGATCATTCTTGCCGAAGAACAAACCAAGGGAAGGGGCCGAGGTGTAAACTCATGGACTTCAACCGGTAACGGCGAGTCTTTAATCTGCTCTGTCATCTTTAAAATTGATAAACCAGCTCAACCCATTGCGACACCTTGTTTTGGCTGGGCCGTTTACAGGGCGCTAAACGAGAGCTTCGGCCTTGATTTTAGCGTTAAAGCGCCGAACGACATTCACATTGAGAGTTCGAAAGTAGGCGGAATACTTCTTGAGTCCGTTTCGCAAGGTGAAGACCACCACCTCATTTTAGGCTTGGGGATCAATGTTTTTTCTCACCCCTCTATCGACAATTCTAATTCTTTGATCAACTTTATGCCCGATAAAGATGTTCAAGAAAACCAGTGGATTCAGTTTTTATCCCTACTGATGTCTTTTTCAACTCAGGCGGCCATGGCTTCCACCGAAGCAAACATGTCTGAAATTATTGTTGAAGAGCTCGAAGGTGCTTTAAAAAAATACACACACAACGAAATTGAAAAGCTTCAAACTGATGGCGGTTTTACCCTTTCTGATGGCACAAGTTCAAACTGGAGGGATCTCTAATGGCTAAAAAAGTTTTTGGTAGTTTTTTAATTCTGCTTTTCTCATTTCTTATTTTCACTTACTTCAAATCTGGAGCTTACAAATCAGTTGAAGCTGAAAAAACCACTGCTCCAAAACTTCAGCTTTTTTATGTTGAAAATGTTGGGCCCTACCACAAGATCATGGAAAACCTTTCTTATGTAGAAGAAGAGTTCAAAAAACTCGGCACCCCCTGCCCTAGAACCTTCGGGCATTTTTTAAGTGATCCAAAAATCATTGATCACGAAAAACTGATAAGCCATGTAGGCTGCGCCTTTAAAGTTGATGAGAGCCCACAGCTTTTTACTCTTCCCGACCGCGTAAAAGAAAAGTTTTTTGGATCCGAAGACAACAATCCAAACCGCGTTTGTTTTAAAGGAAGTTTTAAAGGCTCCCCCGCACTTAGCGCTATAAAGGTTTATCCCGTTTTAAAAGAAATGGCTCAAAAAAATAAAGTTAAGCTCTCTAAAGACTACCTAGAAGTTTACACAGTTGATGACGACAGCGTTAAAACAGATGTTTATCTTTGCTCCTCAGGTGCCAGGTAACATATGGTGTGTAAAGAATTAGGTGGCATATGAGGAGTGATAATGACCATTACTCCGCTTAGACTCGCTCCGAAATTTATGAATGTTCTATATTCAAACCGAACTTTAGTCAGAGTCCTACCAGCTATAAGAAAAAGCTAGTTGGCCAGTGAATTTATTATCCACCGATACTAATCCAGGTCGCAATGACCAAGGCGAAACCTGGCTTCTAAAAAAAGTTGATCTGAAAGCGAGATCAATAATAGCAGGTAACAAAATACTACCCCCTAGAATCAAGGCTCGATCATCGTGTGATGAATAAGGTGTCGCTAGTAAGAGAGGTAATGTATTAATCGCATGCATGAACCAAAAAGTAGCTCTTTTGTTTTTCAAGCTCTCTCTAACTTCATTCGAATACTCAACGGTATTGGCCTCTGCATCGGGGTGAACTTTTACCGAACACCCTTCCTCCATTATCATTAAGAGCGTCGAAGTTGACCACATCACAACAGCTCCTGTCGCTACCCACTGTGGAATTTCACGTTCATTTTGTTTTTCGTATCTTGATAGATAGATAGATAAAGCTCGACATATTTCCAACGATACTTGCCCATTTCATTGCAGAAAATGGAGAATATTTTTCTTTGGCTAAGTATTTCGTAGAATCTTCAGGAGTCATTTGCTGAGCACGGCAACTCATGCTCCACGACTTTTGACAAACCAATGTCGTTAAGAAAGATAAAGCCATTATAAATAAAAATTTTGAATAAAACATGACTCTAAGGCTATCTCCTTATTTTTCGTATGTTTTTAACTTAATGGAAACGAAAGAATCTAGCAAGACCCAGATCTGAAAATGAAACTGAGTATGTCCCATTGATTACAGTAAACAAAACGAAATCGATCGGATAGGTCTGCGACAATTTAAAGGATGCTAAAATCAAATTTATTAAAACCAAAGGCCTCTTACTAAATGTAAGAACCCTCTTTGATCTTCTTCAAAATAATTTTTTCTGGCATCAAAGGATCTTTTGGATTAACAGAAAACAAAGCCTGCTGCTCGCATCTGACTTTGTTTTTAATCAGAAAGTGTAGAACGTTAGCAAGCTTCTTGTTCTTCTTGTCTTTAAAGAACGGATCGTTTGCTAAAACGTCTTTTGCTTTTTTAAGAGCTCTTAGCTCAGAAGCATCTTTGTCTTTAACTTCGTAGTAGTTAAGATCGTATTTTTTAATGTCTTCAGGAAGCACACCTAAAAATCTAACGTCCGGTGCAGAAAAGTCAGCGTTTCTAATCAAACTTGCTGCAGACCCCGCTTTTAAAGTTCTGTAGATGTTTTGCATTGTGTACGCATCCAAATCTCCGAAAAAGTACATAGGCACTTTAAGTTGATCCTGAATAAGTTTACACCACCCTCTAACACCATTTGATGGAACCCCTTGAGCACCCATCAAAATGCAGTTGTTTCTTTTCGTAAAACCATTCGAAACCAAGGTGTTCGCGGTACCCTCTGATTCCACAACCAAACAAAAATCAATTTTCTTTTTTGCTTTTAATTTTAAAGCTTGAGGTCTGTTTTTGGGTTGAAATGCTGCTGTACCCAACTGACTTAAATCAATTGTCGCGGTTGTTCCATCCGCTAGAGTCTCAGTGACCACAAGTTGTTGAGAGTAAGTTTGTCCACCACGGTCGTTGGCATAACAGTTGATCTCTTCTCTATACACCTCAAGTAGGTCAGTTATAAAATCAATAATTGAGTCAGACTCAGGCTGGTCATCAAAATCTATCGGCTTAATCCGTGGGTTGGATTTAACCAAACCTTTGGCCATATAATAGAGCTCTCTTTTTGTGTTCACAGCCCCGGTTGAAACGTTGTTCAACAGTATATCTAATAAAAAAACTGTTCTTGCTAGTTTTTGCACCGAAGACACGTTCAATTCAGAACGCACAATTTTATCACCTGGTGTTAAATAACCTAGTTTAGAGTCGTAAATAGCATTGTCTAAAGAGCATTTTACAGCTGATAAAACCGGCCTTTCAGCAGATTCCAAATCTTTTAACATCACATCACAGAGTGCCTTAGCTTTTCTAGTAATCTCTGCACCTGTTTGAACTTTACGTTTTGGTGTTTTGGCTGCCATTATTTCTTAGCCTTTCTTTTAGTCGCTTTTTTCTTAGCCTTCTTCTTACTTGCTTTTTTTGTTGCCTTAGCTGGAGCTTTTTTAGAAGCCTTCTTTTTTGAATCCGCTTTTCTAACTGTTTTCTTGGCTGTTTTTTTAGCCGGACCAGTTCCTGCTGCAGCTCTAGCTTCCTGCTTGATTTTAAGCTTACTAAGCCTTGCTTCTGCTTGCTCTAATTCAGCCTCAGCAGAATCAGCGTCTCTGCCTAAGATTTTATCTAAACCTTTGGTTGCCCTTTTCTTTCTAGCATCGCTGGCGTTTGTGATCGCAGCCAAACCTTCAACTAGAATGGGGCCAAATTTTTCGATGTGGCGTTTTTTTCTTTCTAAATCGTCAGCTTTTGCTTCACGTTTGATGTGGCGTGAAAGCTTTTGCCCTGCTTGCATAAGCGCAAGTCTGATCTCTTCGATTAAATCATCAGAAGAATCAATTGTTTCTTTAGATGCGTTTTTAAATTTAATAAAAGGTGACGTAACAGAAATTGCAAAAACGTAGGGGCCTTTTGGAAGCGAGTTTTTAGACTGCTGAAGGCCATATGATTTCCAATTCACTGATTCTGTTGATTTAGTGATTGCGCAAGATGCTTTGTCGAACTGCAAAGGCACTCGGTTCGCAAATCTCAAGAGTTGAATTGAGTCGTCTTCGCTTCCTCTGTTTAAGAATCTAGCTATAGCCACTTCAACAACTACTGGTTTGAAGTCACAAATCTTAGGTTTTCTAGTCACAACAGAGAAGAAATCCACTTCTCCAATTTTTGAAATACTCTTAGCTAAACCCTCTTCACCTACAGTAAGAACTGATTTTGTTGATGGGCTTTGCAGCGGTGATTCTTGAATCGCGTGAAAGATAGCTTTGTGCTCTTTTTCATTGATCTTGTTTAAGCCGCGTTTAAGCCAGGCTTTTTGAAGTCCGTTGCGAGTAAACTCTTTTAAAGCCGCGTCTGAAACTCTTGAAAAAGCTGTTTTTAAAAACTTTTCTAAACTGATGTTCCCGTACAAAAGAGTGTGAGTCATAAACTCACCTAATTTCATTGTGTGTGGGTGTGGCAGAGTTGCAGGTGGAACCTTAGGCACGAACTCTGAAACGCGCGCAGCACAGACCCAGTCATTCTCGTGAACTTTGTAATTAAGAGTGAGGTGGGGATTTACCAAAGATGTGCCTTCAAGGTAGGTCAAAAGGCCACCATCTCCATTTAGCTGCAACCGCCCATCAATTTTGAACTCAATGGCAACTCCGTGCTTTTTGTCTTTCCAGTCAAAAGTGTCTTTTTTCTTAACAACACCTTTGTTGCCTTTGATGTCCACATCAACTCTAAGGTCGACAGCCTTTTTCATTGATGCTGTCTTGCTCTTCACGCGCACACCAGCGGCATTAGTCAGCTGGGCCCATGTGGTTGCAGCCGAAATACCAATACCTTGCTGACCACGTGAGCACTGCCCTCTACCAAACTTTGAAGAGGCTAAATATTCACCAAAAACACGAGGCACATCTTCTGGCTTCAAACCTGGACCATTGTCCTCAATATATATGCGAATAAGGTCCGTGTTTTTACCACCACCCTTACCTAGTTTTTCAATTTCAATTGTTAGTTCAGGTAAAATTCCGTTTTCTTCGCAAGCATCTAGAGCGTTGTCTACAGCCTCTTTTAAGGTCGTTAAAACGGCCTTAGTTGGCGATGAAAAGCCCACCTGCTGTAGGTTTTTAGCGAAGTATTCGGCAGTGCTGCTCGAGGTGATTTTAGACAAAAGTGCCCTCCAAATGGTAAGTAACCTAGCTGGATGCCAGGGAAACTTAATAATGTCGATATATTATAGCTTTAGATCTTTTCTTTTTCCAAGGTCATATCTACGAGGGTTTGAGCTTTCTTAGTCGTGTTGCACTCTTTGCAGGCAATGGCGACATTGGATTTTGTTGACTTTCCACCCTTTGAAACGGGTATTTTGTGGTCCATTGTCAGCTCATCACTTTCAAACTTTTCCTCACAGTAAAAGCAGATTCCTGCATTTTTTTTGTCCAACCACCAGCGGGTCTTTTTAAGCGCTCTAGCTTTGACTCTTTCTTGTGAAATATGTTTTTTAGATGCTGACTCAAAGTACATACATTCTTGCTAACACCCTGCGGCAAGTGAGGCAAGGTCTCAAATCCACTGTCTTAGGGCTTTTTCGTTGCACCCATAGGCATATTGGTTTTTATTCTACAAAAACAAAGACTTAAAGAAAAACGTAGAATCGTAGAATTAAAAGGACCAAAGCTATGGCAATGACAACTGAGCATATGGAAAAACGCATCACTGACGCCTTTTCGAGCTGTGAAACTGCAGTGATTGATATGACAGGTGCCGGGAGCAACTTTGAAATCAGACTCTCCACCCCTGATTTAATGGAACTTACTCGTATTGAACGCCATCAAAAAGTCATGGGCCTTTTCACGCCTGAACTTGATTCAGGCGAAATCCATGCGCTTACCATCAAATACGTTGAAGGGTGACAAGCCCTGAAGCGGTATCCACCGCGTTAAATTGCAACGCTCAATTAAATTTATAAATTAAAGAATCTAAAAAGAAAACAAGGACGAGAATATGGAACTAACAGCAGAAGTTAAAACAAAAATTGAAGGCGCTTTACAAGAAAAACCAATTTGTCTTTTTATGAAGGGCACACCAGCATTTCCGCAATGTGGTTTTTCACAAAGAGCAGTCGCTCTCTTAAATGAAATTGGAGCGGATTTTCATGCTGTAGACGTTTTAGAAGACCAAGGGATTAGAGACGGAATTAAAGTTTACGGCAACTGGCCAACAATTCCTCAACTTTACAAAAACGGCAAGCTCGTTGGCGGAAGTGACATCTTGATGGAAATGTATCAAGAGGGCGAACTCGAAGAGCTTAAAGGGTGACAGGCCCTGAACCGGTATTCGCTGCGTTAAAAACAGTTTAAATACCGGATTTTTAAACTATGTAGGTTTGAGCCAGCTTAAAAGCTGGCTTTGCTATTAGTAATTAATGGCCAGAAACAAAACTGTCCTACAAAATCAATTCCCCTATCACATTAGTGGCCGGTGTATTAATAAAGAGTGGTTCAATTTAGAAATGGACAAAGTTTGGAAAGTTTTTTGCGATGAACTTCACATGACTCATATTATTCACAACCTTCAGATTCATTCATTTGTTTTGATGAGCAATCACTACCATTTGATCGCCTCGACCCCTGACAGTAATTTATCTGAATGCATGAGGCGGCTTCTTACTCGTGTAAGCTTTAGACTCACCAGAATGGGAAACCGGATTAATCAAACATTTGCTGGCCGCTATTTTAAATCCATTCTTCATCAACCAAACTATTATCTCAATGCATACAAATACAATTATAGAAACCCTGTCGAAGCGAGGCTCTGCAAATTCGTGCAGGACTACCCCTACAGCACTCTAAATTCAATTTTAGGTGGCAGTAAACTCGCTGTTTCGATCCTAAATGATGATACTTTGTTTACTGGTTTAGACGCGACGCTTAGGTGGCTCAACACAAAGCCTAAAAAAGAAAAAATTGAAGCTGTCAGGTGGGGGCTAAAAAGAACATTTTTTAAGCCTCCGAAAAGAAAATCCAGAAAGCTCATTCTTCCAATTGATGAATTGCTGTAGCGCATCCACACTCAGGGCCTGTCACCCCAAGTTTTTTTTTGTTTCGGCATACTCATCGATAAACATCTTGATGATCTCTTCGCAAGAGAGCACCTCTTCAACTTCACCAACTGATTGCCCAGCACTCCAGACATTGTTCCATGAGTACTTCTTTTTGATTTTAAGACCACCCTTAAAGAACACCAACTGTATAAACTGAGAAAACTTTCCTCTAAGAGATCTATCCCAATTGTAAAACTCTTCAGATTCTGGAGTTCTTAATACTGAAGCGTTCACGCCCGAAAGTGCTTTAGACATGAAAATATCTTCAGGACCTGAGCGCACAATTGCAGTTTTATAACCCTCGACAACCTCGGCCTCACTACTCGCGATAAATCTTGTGCCTACACTTATTGCTGATGCACCCAATGCAATAGACGAAAGTAAATGCGCACCACTTGAGATTCCACCAGCAGCAATGATCAAAGTGTCTGGAAATTTCTTTGTAAAATAGGGAAGGGAGTTAAATGGCGAGAGTGGTCCCGCATGTCCACCAGCTCCCGCACTCACAACAATAAGTCCATCCACACCGGCTTCAACTGCTTTTTTTGCGTGTTTGGTGTTGATCACATCACAGATCACTTTCGTTCCTTGAGATCTCGCCTCTTTTAAAAGTTCTTGCGGGTTTCCAAGGGATGAGATGATCAAAGGGACTTTGTGTTTGAGCACAATTTTTTTGTCTTCTTCTAAGCGTTTATTAGATTTGTGTAAAATAAGATTTACGCCCCACGGCAGGTCCCCTACTTTTTCTTTGATACGTAAAATCCAGTCTTCAAGATCATAAAGAGAACGGCAGTTAAGTGTTGGAAAGGTTCCCACTCCACCTGATAATGTGGTTTGGATCACCATCTCTGGGTTAGAAAC
>Ga0115567_10004700_pt1 | contig 13302 bp, 13 predicted proteins | sample COGITO_mtgs_1204_2_FD_88679 | JGI IMG/M metagenome (GOLD analysis project Ga0115567, IMG submission 88679) | Pelagic marine microbial communities from North Sea - COGITO_mtgs_120412 | ecosystem: Environmental > Aquatic > Marine > Epipelagic | place: Germany:Helgoland, sampling site Kabeltonne...
ATGGGCGTTTAAAGCCAACACCAATGATTCTAGAGAAAGCCCTGCAATCTATGTTACGGAGAAATTATTTAAAGCTGGAGCAATTTTAGAAATTTACGATCCGATGGTATCCAAAGAATCTATATTCAGTGATATTGATTTTTATTGGGAGGCTTCAAATACAGAAGATTTAACTACGCGGATTTCGGAACTTGATTCTATAAGTACATTAGACCTAAGCATTGATGCGGTAGCCATTTTAACCGAGTGGGAGGCGTTTAAAACTATAGACTTTTCAAAGACTATAGTTTTTGATGGTAGAGGGGTTCTTTCATCAAGTACGTATTCAATTGGAAAGGGATGAAAAGAGCACTAATTTTATCACAAAAGAAATCTCACCTACCAGCAGTAGTAAAAATCATTAATAATCTTTTTTAAAGTGAAAAAGCCAAAAGCTATAATAGTTTCAGGATTCTTTAACCCGTTCATAAACGGCACTTGGAGTATTTTTATTATGCTAAGGCAATCGCTTATAAACTTTATGTAATCAAAACAATACCATCCCTGAGAGATCAGTTTGCGAACAGATGAATGTGGCTCTTATTGATGGACTAGGCGATAAAATACAGTCAAGTAGTTGGCTGTTTAAGAAATTATAATATGAAGGGAATTATTCTTGCAGGAGGTTCTGGAACTAGGCTTTTTCCAGCTACAATTGCCGTTAGTAAGCAGTTATTGCCTGTTTACGACAAGCCAATGATTTACTATCCCCTTTCAGTTTTAATGCTAGCGGGAATTAGAGAAATTCTTTTTATTACAACAACGCATGACAAGGCTTCCTTTGTTAAACTATTAGGTGATGGCTCTGATTTAGGTTGCTCTTTTAGTTACGAAGTTCAAGAAAACCCTAATGGATTAGCTGAGGCGTTTATTATTGGCGAAAAATTTATAGGAAAGGATTCAGTCGCACTAATACTGGGGGATAATATTTTTTACGGAAGTGGCTTGGGAGAGATTTTAAGAGAATCAGTTTTTGAAAACAATCCGTTAATTTACGCGATCGAAGTTGATGATCCTTCAAGATATGGCGTGATTGAACTTTCGTCTAATGGTGAAATTTTATCTATTGAAGAAAAGCCAAAGAATCCAAAATCAAATCTTATAATTCCAGGATTATACATTTATCCTAATAGTGTAGTTTCAATTTCTAAGACCATAAAACCATCCTCAAGAGGAGAATTAGAAATTACAGACTTAAATAATGTTTATCTAAAAACAAAAAAATTAAAAGTAAAACTCTTACCAAGAGGAGTTACATGGCTTGATACTGGAACACCAAATTCTTTATCTGATGCAAATGAATTTGTTAAAGTTATTGAAAAAAGAACAAATAAAAAGATTGCCTGTCTAGAGGAAGTTGCTTTAGCAATGAATTATATTACAAAATTTCAATTATCAAATGTTATTTCTAAATATGGGAATAGTACATATGGTGAGTACTTAAAAAGATTATTAAAAAATATATAAATGATCTCATCTTTAAATAAGTTAAAAGCAATTTATTCAAAAGAAGACAAGATAAAATTGATTTTTCTTAGTTTATTTTTATTTGTCTCAATGTTGTTAGAATTTTTAGGTATTGGACTAATTCTACCATTAATTAATTATTCACTAAAAGAAGAATTGTCGTCAGAAATAGAATATATAAATAGTTTAAGCGTCTTCCATATCGAAAATAAAGAAGAATTAATAGGAATTTTTATTGTCATTATATCATTAATATTTATTATAAAATTTATCTTTCTTTCATATTTAAATTACAAGCAAAATAAATTTATATACAATTTAAATGCAAGAATTACTTCAACATTGTTTAGAAAATATATTTTAATGGGTTATAGAGAATTCACTAAAATGAAAATTCCAGATTTGATAAAAAATTTAAGTATTGAAACTGACCGTTTAAGTTTATATACATCTTCTCTGCTGACTATTATTGTTGAAATTTTTTTGAGCTTTACCTTGGTGATATTGCTTATTGTTATTGAGCCATTGGGGCTTCTGTTTGTGGGAGTTTTTTTTGGTATTGTTTCAATTGTATTTTTAAAATTCACTAAAAATAAGATTTCAAGTAATGGCTTTAGACGACTAGAAGTTGATGAGTTTTCCTATAAACATATAACAGAAAGTTTTGGCTCAATCAAAGAAATATTAATAAATAATAAACAAAAACTAGTAAATGATCAATTTAGCTCAACTAGATTTGAATTAGCAAAGCTAAATTCTATTCACCAAACTTTACAACAATTCCCAAGATATTTTTTAGAAATTATAGCAGTCTTTGGAATTTTTTCATTGTTATTATTTTTTTATTCTAACGGATATTCTGATGACAAAATATTTTCATTGTTAGCTTTGTTCGGTGCTTCAGTATTTAAATTGATGCCTTCAGTTAATAGGATGTTATCGGCAACAAATCAAATGAAATATTTTAAAAGTTCATTAAATTTAATTTACTCAGAATATATCAATTTATTAGAAAAACATAAAAATGAAATTTCAATTGGCAAAATAAAATCTTTGTCAGTTAGGAACTTATGCTTTGGTTATAATGATAACAAGGTGTTAAAAGACCTCAATCTCAATTTTGAAAAAGGTGATATCATTGGTCTAAGAGGCGACTCGGGTTCGGGTAAAAGTACATTTGTTAATTTAATATCTGGATTATTAATTCCAGATTCAGGCCAAATTTTTGTTGATGACATAGAAATTGATCATAACAAAACGCATTACTCAAACCTTTTTGGATATGTTACCCAAGAGATATTTATTTTTGATGAGTCTATTATTTTTAATGTGACTCTTGAAAAAGATATTAATAAAATAGATAAAGTTAAATTGTCAAATTGCCTTAAAATGTCGGGGTTAACAGCTGTTTTTCAAGAGCAAGAGTTATATAAAAACTTAGGGAGTAATGGAGTTGTGATATCTGGGGGACAAAAGCAACGAATTGGAATTGCCAGGCTTCTTTATTATAATCCTCAAATTCAAATTTTTGATGAAGCTACTTCGGCACTTGATTCAAATTCCGAGGCGCATATTTTAGATTCAATCTTCACTAATTTAACAGATCGAATAATTATTATTATATCTCACAGCGATAAAATTATAAACAAGTGTAATAAGAAGTTTGAATTAAAAGATTTAAACTTTGTAAATCATTAATTAATGAAAAGTTATGCTATTTTAGGAGGTGGAATTATTGGGCTAAGTTTAGCTTATAAGTTACTACTAAATGACTCTAAAAATAAAGTAGTTGTTTATGAAAAAGAACCAAATCCAGGTATTCACCAATCAACAAGGAACAGTGGTGTAATTCATTGTGGGCTTTCATATACTCCAGGATCCTTAAAAGCAAGGCTGTCATATGAAGGATCAAAACAATTAAAAATCTTCTGCAAAGAAAATTTAATAGATATAGATCATTGTGGAAAGATTGTTGTTGACCAGTCTATTAATGTCCTTGAACAACTTGCAAGATATGGCGAAAAAAACGGCCTTAAAGGATTACAGATTTTAAATAAGTTAGAGATCAAAAAATTAGAGCCTAATTTAAATAGCAACATAGGTCTTCTAGTGCCTGAAGAATCTGTTGTCGATTATAAACAAGTTATATTAAAACTTAAAGAACTAATTTTAATTAAAGGCGGACAAATAGTGTGTAATTTTAATATCCTAGAACATCTTGAAATAAGTAAAAATATTATTGGAAATGAAAAATACTCATACATAATTAACGCTGCTGGACTTTATTCAGATAAAGTTTTTACGATATTAACAGGAAATAAATTAGACTCACAAATTATACCATTTAGGGGTGAGTATTATGCATTAAAAGAAGATCATAGTGATTTATTTTCTAATTTAATCTATGAAGCTCCAAATAGTGATTTCCCATTTTTAGGAATTCATTTCACAAAACATATAAATGGTTTAAAATCGATAGGTCCAAATGCAGTTTTAGCCTTTAAAAGAGAGGGTTATTCTATTTTTGATTTCGATAGCAAAGAATTTATTGAATCACTTTCATTCAAGGGACTTCAGAAGTTTATTTTAAAAAATCCAAAGTTTTGTCTTAAAGAATTATATTCTAGTTTAAATAAAGATGTTTTTATAAAACAAGCAAAAAAGTATTTTCCAGAAATTAAAAACTCAATGTTTGAAAAAAAGATATTTTCTGGAGTTAGAGCCCAATCAGTTGGAAAAAGTGGGAATTTAATTCTGGACTTTAAAATAATTAAAAGTCAAAATAAAATTCATATAATTAATTCACCTTCACCCGGAGCTTCAAGCTCTCTTGCTTTTGCAGACTTTTTAATTAATAGTTATTTATGAATATAAAATATTTTGATTTAAATAGGTTTAATTTAAATTATCTTGAGTTGTTTCAAAATTCATTAACTGAATTTGTGTCAAAGGATTACATGGTTTTAGGGGAGCCTATGACTTCTTTTGAAAGAAAATATTCAATCTTTAATGATGTTGATTATTGTTCAGGTGTTTCAAATGGTTTAACAGCATTAATACTTTGTCTGAAATCTTTGGATATAGGCCCAGGAGATGAAGTGATTGTTTCATCAAATACATATATAGCAACTTGGTTATCCATTACTCATGTTGGAGCAAAAATAATTCCAGTCGAACCTTTTGAAGATTCATTGAATTTAAATTTTGAATTAATAGAAAATCACATCTCCAAGAAGACTAAGGCAGTTATGGTTGTTAATTTGTATGGACAATCAGCTGAATTAGATAAAATTTCTGAAATTTGCTTAAAAAATGATTTATTTTTAATTGAGGATAATGCGCAATCACAAGGTGCTAGTTGTGCTGGAAAAAAAACTGGCTCTTGGGGGATTATTAATGCTACAAGTTTTTATCCTGGCAAAAATATTGGAGCTCTTGGAGAAGCGGGTGCAATTACAACAAATGATATTGATTTAGATATCAGAGTAAAGAGACTTAGGAACTACGGATTATCAGAAAAATATGTAAATGACGAAATTGGGTTTAATTATAGGATGGACAATATTCAAGCTAAATTTCTAGAATTAAAAATTAACAATTATCAAACTATAGTTAACAGAAAAAGAGAAATTGCAAAAATATACAAGAATAATTTAACTGGAATTTCTTTTCAGCGCCTTCCCGATAACTGCACATCGGTATATCATATTTTTCCAATTTTGACGAGTCAAAGAAATGAATTGCAAAAGCATCTTTATAACTTTGGTATTGAAACAATGATTCATTATCCAATTCCGCCTCATAAACAAAAAGCATACGCTTCATTATGCTTTCAAAAAGATTCATTTCCCATTGCTAATCATATTGCAGATTCAGAATTAAGTTTACCTATTGATCCGTTTATGACCAATGAAGAAGTATATTATATAATTGAAAAAATAAATAAATTTTATTATGGCCTGTAAGTGTTTAATTTGCGAAGAAGAGTTATTTGAAGTTACATCATTTGGTAAAAATCCAATTGCAAATGGATTTTTAACCAAAAATGATTTTCATCAGGAATACTTTTTTAGTTTGGATTGTATGTTTTGTGATAATTGTAAGATGTTTCAATTAAAAAATACACCTGATAAAGAAAAGATGTTCAATGAAAATTATGCTTTTTTTTCTGGAACTTCTTTATATATGACAAATCATTTTAAAAATTTCGCAGAGCATTTAAGAGATGAGTATTTGACAGATAAATCGCAATTAATTGTTGAAATTGGTTGTAATGATGGGATAATGCTCCAAAATTTTAATGAATGGGGTTATAATCATATTGGAATTGAGCCGTCAAAAAATGTTGCAGATATTTCTATAAAAAAAGGGTTAAATATTGTTAATGAATTTTTCGATAAAAAATTAGCAAAGGAGATAGTTGCATCAAATGGTAAAGCCGACCTATTTGTTGCCGCAAATGTGATGTGTCATATCCCGTATTTTAATTCAATTATTGAAGGAATTGACGAGTTAATAAGTCACAATGGAATAGTTGTTTTTGAAGAACCTTATCTTGGCGATGTAATAAAAAAAACGACATATGATCAAATATATGACGAACATACATTTCTTTTTAGTATTACTTCTATAAATAATGCTTTTAAAAAATTCGAAATGAATGTTTTTCATGCAGAAAGACAAACTACTCACGGAGGCTCAATGCGATATTATATTTGTAGGGTAGGGGAAAAAACAATCTCAAAAGAGTTAAAAGATCTTTTAAGTGATGAAATTGATTTAGGATTAGATAAATTAGAAATAATAAAGAATTTTGATGCTAAATGTAAAAATCATAAAAAGGAATTTAAAGATTTATTGGAAAAAATAAAATCAGAAAATAAGAGCATAGTAGGTTACGGAGCCACATCTAAAAGCACTACAGTCCTAAATTATTGTAATATAGGAAGTGATTTAATAAATTGTATTTATGATAATACTCCTACAAAAATAAATAAGTTTAGCCCCGGAAAGCATATACCTATTATAGATTCAAAAGAGTTTATAAATGAAGCTGCCGATTATACAGTTCTTTTTGCTCATAATCATTCAAAAGAAATATTAGAAAAAGAAAAAGATTATTCTGCAAAAGGAGGTAAATGGATTTTATTCGACGATACTATTAGAATTATATAATATGGATATTTTATTTGAAGGGATATCCTTTTATGACTTGAAGCCTCACAAAGATGAAAGAGGTTTTTTTATGGAGATAGGAAGGTTAGAGGAAAATAATTTTTTCAAAGAGGGGGTGCTTCAGGTTAGCCATTCTTATGTCAATACTGGAATCGAAAAGGGGTGGCATTCTCATAAAATTCAGACCCAATGGAATTATGTAATTTCAGGAATAATTGAAGTTGAACTCATTGATTTAAGGGTAAATTCTAAGACCTATTTGAATAAAGTTTGTTTTACTGTCAATCCAAAATTAAAGCCAATAATTTATAAGTTTGATAAAATGATTGGGCATAGATATAGAGTAATCAAAGAGTTAAATATAGTCTACTTTACTTCAGGGGTTTATGATTTGAACGATGAGATTAGGCATCCACTAAATATGTTTTAATGGCTCGAAAATTTTTATTTACAGGAGGAGATGGTAATTTATGCTCAGAATTAAAAAAATTGGATATAAAAAACCACATTTTCTTTAATAAAAATGAGTTAGATATTACTGACTATTCTAATGTGGAAGAGATATTTTTAAACACTGATTTTGATATTTTAGTTCATACAGCTGCTTTAACTAGACCAATGATTATTCACGATAAAAATCCGGTTAAGTCAATAGATACTAATATTATTGGAACTTCTAATATTGTGAAAGCGTGTATTAAATTCAAAAAAAAAATAATATACATTTCTACAGACTATGTTTATGGACCTGGAGAAAATTTTGATGAGTATAGTCCTGTTAAGCCTTGTAATAAATATTCGTGGTCTAAACTTGGAGGCGAATGTGCCGTAATGATGCACGATGATCATTTAATTTTGAGGGTAGCCATGACACAATTTCCATTTCCACATAAATTTGCTTATACCAATATTTTCAAAAGTTCAATATGGATTGATGAAATGCCTGAAATATTATTAAAATATATCGATTTAAACGGGATTCTGAATATTGGCAGTCAATCACAATCTATTTATGATTTTGTCAGTAGCAGGCAAAAAAATATCTTGCCTAAAGTGGCAACAGAAGAAGAAAAAACTAAGTCTTTTAGTATCTTAATGGATTTAACAAAACTTAATAATATATAGTTTAATGACTAAAATAAGCGACATAAAGACTGTTAAAATCCCAAAATTTTCTGAAACAAACGGAAGTTTATTTGTTTTAGACAATATTAAGTTCAATAGATTTTTTGCTGTAAAATCTGACAAAAATCAGAAAAGAGGATTTCATTCTCATAAAGTTTGTTCACAACTATTATTTTGTTCAAATGGTGATGTGGATGTTTATTGCTTCGATGGTTTTGACGAAATAACTTTTAATTTAAAAGAATTTAATACTGCTATTTTAATCCCTCCTGGAATTTGGTCCTACCAAACGTATTTAAAGAGAAATACAATTTTGAATGTATTATGTGATTTTACATTTGATGAAAATGATTACATAAGAGATTTTGAAGAATTTAAAAATTCAGTTTTATGAAAATAATAGTTGCAGGAGGTCTGGGTCACATTGGCTCTTATTTTATAAGAGACATTTCTGGTTTATTTGAAAAGGTTATAATAATTGACAATCTTCGCACTCAAAGGTATTGCTCGCTTTTTAATTTAGACTTAAATAAAAATAAATTTTTAAATGAAGACCTTACAACTTATGATATTTCACATTTGATAGAAGAAGGTGATATAGTGTTAAATTTAGCTGCTATTACTGATGCTACTTCAAGCATTATAAATAAGGATGAGGTAGAAAATAATAATTTAAAAATTACTGAAAACCTCGCATTATCGTCAGCTAAAAAAAATGCTAAATTTATTTTTATTTCTTCCACAAGTGTATACGGTTCGCAAAAAGAAATCGTTGATGAGAACTCTACCGACGAAGATCTCAATCCTCAAAGTCCATATGCAGAAACAAAGCTAAAGGAGGAAGCTTTGGTAAAAAAGTTTATTTCAGAATATAATTTAAAAGCTTGTATTTTTAGATTTGGAACTATATATGGAACTTCACCAGGAATCAGATTCCATACTGCGGTAAATAAATTCTGCTGGCAGGCCTCTTTTGGGATTCCACTTACTGTCTGGAAAGACAACTACCACCAAATGAGGCCTTATCTAGATCTCAAAGACGCTTCAAATTCTATTAAACATGTTATAAACAACAATCTATTTCATGGCGAAACATATAATGTTTTAACAAATAATTTAAGAGTTAGCGATATTATAGAAATCATTGAACAGCATGTACCTAATTTAGAAATACAGTTTGTTGATAGTCCGATTATGAATCAATTGTCTTACGAGGTGTCATCTAAAAAATTTAAAGAAACGAGTTTTAAATATTTAGGATCTCCTCAAATTCAAATAGCTAATACCTTAAATCTTTTTAAATAATAATTGAATGAAGGATCTAGTTTTAGTCATAACCTTTTGGGAAAGAAAATTATATTTAGAAAGAATTTTAGAGTATTACAACAGTTTTGAAAAAGAGACTTTACCATATATAATTATTGTTGATCAATCAGAGCATACTTGGGAAGATAAAATTCAATCTCCTGCAATTGATGAGTGGTTACATTTGCCGAATTTGAATTTTTACGAAATGCAAAAATTCGTTATAAATCACACTAAAAAAAAGTATTTTTTTTTGTTAAGCGATGATGACTTTGCTATTCCAAGTTCATTAGAAATGGGAGTAAATTTTTTAGATAAAAACAAAGAATATATTTCTATAACAGGACAAATTATTCAGGTAAAGAGGAAAAGAAATTTTACAAGTTTATACGGATTTCAAGCTTGGACCAAAAAAGGTTTAAGCGATAATGATAAAAAAGTAAGACTTTTAAATGCATTTGATAATTTCAAAGAAAACACGCATATAATTTATAGATCTGGCACAATTTTAAAGGCCCTTGATATAGTAATTAATTCTATTGAATCAAAAAATAGTTTAGCCCCAATAAGATATTGGGGTTATATTTTATTGCTAGTAAGTATTTTAGAAGGTAAAGTTAAAAATAATTTAAATTGTGTTTCATTAGTCAGGTCTTCTCGGGATTTATCTGGATCGGTTTTGGGGATTGATGTGTCGGACACTAATAATAATGATTTTCCGGAATATCCAAAAGTTTTAGAAAGGGATTTAAAAATCGAATCAATTAAAGATCGAATCAATGATCAAAATCCTCTTTCTGATTTTGTCAGTAAACACTTAGAAATCGATTTTACTTCTTCAACACAAATTATTCTCCAACTTTTTGGTAATAATGTTTCATATAGTATTCTTGATAAATTAAAATTCTCGTTTCCTTCATATAAAAAGTCAGAGAAAAATAAGATCAAAAAAATAAAAAAGCTTATATATAAAAAAGTCTAATAAAAATTAGTTTGAGTTGATAGTCTACAAATCAATTAAAATTCTATTAAAAAGTTATGAAAACAAATTTATGGGAAGAAATAAAATTAGAATACAAAAATATTGGCTTATTAGATGATTTTAGAAGTATAAATGGATTTAATAAAAGACTTGGAACTTGGAGCCCAATTACTAATGATTCAAGGTATTATAAATCTTTACTTTTTGAGTTTTGTAATTATCTAGACCTAAAAATATCTAATACGATTATTAATTCTAAAGAAACTAATTATAGTCCAATACAGAAGGGAGATGGGTTGAGATATTATTTCGGAAAAATCAAAAATACTAATTTCGGAAATCCAACCACTATTAAATATTATGGAATAGAAGTTGACATGGATTATCTTCTTTCTGTTGAAGAAATTTTCTTTTTAAAAGATGTCTTAGCTGATTCTAAATCTATCTTAGAGATTGGCGCTGGTTTTGGTAGATTAACTCACTCGATAATTAAATGTTTCCCTAACATTAATAAATACTATATAGTGGATTTAGACTGGATGTTGAAGCTTTCAAGTAAATATCTTAAAAAAGTTCTTTCTAAGAAAGATTTTAAAAAAGTTGAATTTATAAAAAGCGAAGATTATATGAGTCTTAATAAAATTGATTTAACAATAAATGTTGATTCATTTCAAGAAATAGATGAAAGTGTCATCATGAAATACTTGGGTTTTATTTCTAACAATTCTCAATTTTTTTATTCAAAAAATGCTATTTGTAAGTATGATCCTTCGATAATTAATTTAAGCGTTAAAAATAAAAAGCAATATAATAGTGCATTGAAAATGGGTCTGTGTAAAAACTCAATTAATATTTTTGACACATCAGAGTTAGAAATCGCAAAGATCAATTATTTAAGAATGTACTGCCCCACTGAGTTTGAAATCCTTAAACATCAGGATTGTTTTGGACAATATCTTTATTATCAATCCGTTTTATATGGGAAATCTAAAAAAAATGAAAAAACTTTTTAATTTATTTATAAAATTTATTCAAAAATTATTATTCGTGGAATGGAGCGGATATGATTTAAATCATAAGTCAATAAATTACATATTAGGTCATTATAGACTCTATGAATTAATAAAAGATGTGCCAGGTCATATTATAGAACTTGGAACAGGTTCTGGAAGAAATTCAATGATCTTCGGGAGCTTTATCAAACTCAACAATCAAGAAAAATATAAAAAAGTATATGGTTTTGACACTTTCTCTGGTTATCCAAATAATGTTTTAGAATCAAATAAACATTTTGATCCTAAAGCTCATACCAGTTTTTCGTTTGATGACGTTAAATTAAGAATGTCACAAAACAATCTCTCTGAAGTAGTTAGCTTGATTAAAGGTTCACTTCCAAAATCATTAGAAGACTTTTTAAATAAAGGGATCTATTCTTTTTCAAAAGGAGGTTTAAAAATTAGTTTAATTTATGTTGATTGTAATGATTATCAAACTGCTAAAAATTCATTAATGATTTTAAAAAAATATTTAAGTAAAGGCGCTATAATTGCTATTGATGAGAATAAACTTGGTGGTGAAACTAAAGCTTTAGATTTTTTATCAAACACCATAGATAAACCGATTATGCAATGGAAATCTGGCGGAGTTATCTCAAGTTATATTATAATATAAAATTAGTTTGAAAATAAAGAAAGTTAAAACATCTCAATTACATAAATTTATAAAGTCAATTGATTCTGCACATTATTATTTAAAATTCACACATGAAAGAAAAGTCAGATTTAGAAAAATATTTTAGAAATAACAACTCTAGACTAATACATAAATTGAGTCATTATTTTGACATATATGAGCGACATTTTAATAGATTTAGAGATAAAGAGATTGTTGTACTTGAAATAGGTGTATCTCAAGGAGGTAGTCTTCAAATGTGGAAACACTACTTTGGAGATAAAGCAAAGATATACGGAATTGATATTAATCCTAAATGTAAATTGTTAGAAGAAAAAAATATAGAAGTTTTTATTGGATCTCAATCTGACAGAAAGTTTTTAAAACAAGTAGTAAAAGAAATCCCTGAAATAGATATTTTAATCGATGACGGGGGACATGGAATGAAACAACAAATAGTAAGCTTTGAAGAACTTTTTAATCATGTTAAAGTTGATGGAGTTTATTTGTGCGAAGACTTATGTACATCCTATTGGTTAAATTTTGGGGGTGGTTACAAAAGGAGGGGAACTTTTATAGAGTATACTAAAAACTTTATTGATTATTTAAATGCTTTTCACTCACGCCAAAAAAAATTGAAAGTAAATTCTTTTACAAAAACAGTTGACTCAATACATTATTATGATAGTGTAATTGTAATTGAAAAGAGAGAAACTACACCACCTTATCTCGAAAAATCAGGAATAGAATCGTTTAAAAATGAGGTAAAACAAACTTCAGTCAAAAAGACAAGAATTAAATTACAGATTTTGATATTGTCAACAGTTAATAAAATTCTCAGATACCTAAAATTACCAGATTTTATTGGAAAGCGATGGTAGATAATTAACTCAAATATAGTTTAAAAGGAATTGCAGATATTTTTAAAGAATTTGTCCGATAAGTTAAAATGCAAAAAGTTTTTTTAATAGTTTAAAATATATTTATGGAAAGTATTGAAATTGATAAACTAACTGACTTAAAAATGCTTCGTCAAATCTTATTAGATCAAGGAATTTTTAAAATAGAGTCTTATTTATCCTCTTCCGAAATAGTTGAACTCAAAGAAGAGGTGCTTAAAAATCATGAAACATTTGGAAACTCTTACCCATTCGGCTCAACTTATGCGATCAATGATCCTAAACGCCTGCCAAATAAAAGCCTTCAAAAAAATTTTTTTTCAAAGCCATGGATGAAAGAACTTTTCCTTAATTATAATAATAAAATCTCTAAAGGGTTTTTTAACAGTATCTATTCTACGCATGACTATAAATTCGATGGAAGTATTGGAAGAAATGGATATTTGCATTTTGATCGAAATGTTTCATTGAAGTATTTTTTATATTTGAATGATGTTACTGTAGAGAATGGAGCTTTTTTTATTCAACCTAATTCTCACAAGCTAGGAAAAGAATTAAGAGAAAAAGCTTGGGGTCGGTTTATCCCCACTCCAAATGATAATTTGTTAAAAAAAGTTCTTTTAAAACTTTTTGGAAAGC
>Ga0115567_10004702_pt1 | contig 13299 bp, 17 predicted proteins | sample COGITO_mtgs_1204_2_FD_88679 | JGI IMG/M metagenome (GOLD analysis project Ga0115567, IMG submission 88679) | Pelagic marine microbial communities from North Sea - COGITO_mtgs_120412 | ecosystem: Environmental > Aquatic > Marine > Epipelagic | place: Germany:Helgoland, sampling site Kabeltonne...
GCGTTCCTCGAGTCACGGGACACGGTGATCGCGAGCACACTGCTATATGTGCCCGGCGGCGACCCGGTTGCCGAGGTGCATGAGCAGCAAGTCGTCAACACATATATAGAGCCGCGGCATATGGAGACCGACGAGGATCCTGAGATCTTCCTCGAGCATATAGGCTATTTGATCCCAGACGCCGATGAACGTGAGTGCTTCCTGAACTGGTTGGCGTTCAAGTTCCAGAACCCGGCGCAGCGCTCCTATGCGGTCGTCCTGGTGGCCGAGGATGCGTTTGGTATTGGTCGGTCCTGGGTTGGGCGGATGCTCGCCAAGGCGCTCCAGGGTCACGTGTCATCGGCGACGCTGTCGCAGCTTATCGGCAAAGGCACGTCGGCGGACCGCACCTATAACGATTGGATGACCGGGTGCCAGTTCCTGATCGTCGACGAGGCCAAGGACGTGAGCCGAGAGGACTTCTGGTCGGCCTACGAGACGTTCAAAACGAGGATCGACACGAGCCCGGTGACGTTTAGGAGCAACGCCAAGTACGGCAAAACGAAAGATGACACCATGTGGTTCAACTGTCTGATCTTCACGAACCACGCGGATGCAATGATGATTCCGGACGACGACAGACGGATAGCGGTACTGTCGAACCCAACCACGAAACGCGATGATGAATACTACGAGAGACTGCACACGGCATTGGACACGGAACACGAAGCACGACGGCTATTCTGGTGGTTGAAGCGTAAGGATATATCGAAATTCAATTCGGCAAGACCACCGATGACGGCCGCGAAAATCCAAATGATCGAGGCATCGAAGAGCCCGACGGACGAGATTTATGAACACCTGGTAGAGAACTTAGAAGGCGATTTAGCGACACGGAAACAGATCACGACGCACGTTAAACGGACAGCACGCGCACTCGGATATGACCAGATCGAGGGCTCGCCGCAGAGTGCGGTGAGGCGGATCTGGCGCCAAATGGGATCACTGAAACCGGAAGAGAAGAACGGATATCGACTCCAAATCGACACGGTTCGCGAAGAGATCCGAGCGATCCGAGGGGATAGAGGTTGGATTTTGAGATTACCTAACGTGGATCGCGACGTCATCTTGGACGAAATGAAGCGAAACAGCGAAAAAGTGGGGAATTTGCATGTCAGGTGACTTTGCAAATCCCCACGTGTTTATCCAATGTTTACAGTATCTTAACAGGTATGTGGGGAAGTGGGGAGTATTCCTATAGGAGTATACTATTTATCAGTAAATAAGGGGGTACCTGCTAATTGGGGGGTTTATAGGGAGGGCTATTTTTCCCCCCACTCCCCACATTGACAGACGGAGGTGACAGATGGCACGAGCGCAACAGAGACTAACTGACGACACCGTCATCGAGGAGACGCCCCAGGCGGGCGTGTTCCGACGGCGACGGATCGGCTTGCTCGAGCGTTGGGCAGATGAGGGGATCATCACACAAAGGCAACTCGACGCGGCGGACGCGTTCGGTGCGATCTTCGAGCGCTCGCAACTCCGGGAGCGGTACGCGATGTCGACGTCTGCGATAGATCGGGTCGATGGCGGCGGCAGCGGCGGCGAGGATAGTCGATCCGCGGGGCTCTACGACGCTCGAGAGCGGGTCATCGAGGCGTTGGCGCTTTTAGGTGACAGTATGGGCCCCGTGGTCTGGGATGTCGTCGGTTCCGGTCTCAGCCTGCGGGAGCATGTATCGAGACAGGTGGGCGTGACACGGGTCACGGTCCACGAGGCACGTGGACGGTTGATTGCAGGGCTCGACATCTTAGCACGTGCGTGGTCGAGCTGATCGAATAGAATTTCGGAAAAACAATTCGAGGGGAGAACAGAGATGAGAAAAGGCGACTGGATCGTGGGCATTGACCCAAGCGACTTTGGAGATGAGCAGGGATATATCGTTCGCCGGCGCCCGCCGGAGTTCGTCGCGAAATGGCGGGTAGAGGATGAGGATCTGGCAACGCTGTCCGACCTGGTCTACACGGACGCCGCTGATGAGGCGGCGATAGCCATCTATGATTTTGATTTTGTTGATGAGCAGCCGGCCGAGGGCCTGTTCCGACGTGTCTGTGCCGAGGGCGTGGAGGCGATCGACCTGGCGCTGCATAGCTGGGCCGGCGCCAAAGCGGATTACGACGATATGGCTTGATTTGGCCGATCGCATTAAGCCCCCCTCTTAATGCAATCGAGACTGCGATAGGCTAAAAGCAGCGCATAAACACAATATGTGGTATTGGGGGTTGCCGTGTTACACAAGATATAGTAGTTTTGTTTAGCATTGAGGTATCGGATGGTCCGGTCCTCGATGGTCTCTCTTATTTCCCTTTCTCTGTGCTTACTAAAGCCCCGGCCTCCCTGTCCGGGGCTTTTTCTTTTGATTGGAGGTGATCGTGCCAACCGTTGCCGGCAAGAAATATCCATACACCAAAAAGGGCAAAGCCCAGGCGCGCCGCGCCAAGAAAAACGTCAAATCGACGGCCTGGACGAACGCCAACAAAGCTCGCGCCTCACGTAAAATGAAAATGAAGAAGAAAGCCTGACCGAGATGGCTCAAGCCGTTAAGAAACGTGGCGCTGGCGGGCGCCCAACGAAATTTAAACCAGAGTTCTGCGACAGAGCGTTCGATTTCGCGCTCGTTGGTATGACAGATGACGAGATCGCTGGCGCTCTCAAGATCGATCGAGCGACGCTTTATCGTTGGAAGAATAGCTATCCAGAATTATGCGACACCATAAAAAGAGGACGCGATCGCTACGACACTGAGGTCGTGGAGAAGGCGCTGACGCAACGGGCCGCGGGCTACGAATACCAAGAGGAGGTGATGACGCGGGAAGGTCCATCGGTAATTACAAAACGATTCCACGGATCCGACACCGCGGCCATCTTCTGGCTGAAGAACAGAAACCCCGATCGTTGGCGCGATCGCGTCGAGCACGATGTCCGTGCCGCTGTCGTGAACATCGAAGCGACGCCGGAGGAAAAAGCCCGCATCATCGCGGCAGCTCTAAGCAGGGGAGCAAATGCTCCAGACGCTTGACGCGTATCTCGAGAAGCTCGCCGCGCTGCCAGCGGATGAAGTCGACAGGCTATACGAAGAAGCGAAGAGTGTTATCGGTGACGCGTGTTGGATCCCGAATCCGGGTCCGCAAACGGCAGCCTTCTACAGTGAGGCGGATTGCCTGCTCTACGGCGGGCAGGGCGGTGGCGGTAAGACGGATCTCATCGCCGGCCTGGCGCTGACCGAACACGAACGCAGTCTGTTGCTGCGACCACAATACACCGATCTTGGTGCCTTGATCGAACGGGTCGTGGCCGTGGCCGGGACGCGTAAAGGACTGAACTCAGCGCCGCCGGCGCAGTTTAAGATCGACGACCGTGTCATCGATTTCGGTGCCGCGTCGACGCTCGATCGAGCCGAGACCTGGCAGGGTAATCCGCACGACCTGATCGCCTTCGATGAGGCGTGCCAGTTCGTCGAGCCAGTTGTGAGGTTTCTGATGGGCTGGAACCGGGCTGCCGACAAGACACTCGGTGGTGACAACAGACAACGCGTTCGAACGGTGATGGCATCGAACCCGCCGATCGCTGCGGGCGGTGACTGGGTGATCGGGATGTTCCGACCTTGGTTGGACATCACACATACACGTCCAGCGGAACACGGTGAACTCAGATGGTTCATCATTGACCCGGACGGCCGGGACATGGAGGTCGACGGCCCTGACGATGTCAGGACGTTCGATCACAAAGATTATGCGCCGCGGAGCCGGACCTTCATACCGGCCGCGTTGGCCGACAACCCGTTCCTGGTCGACACCAACTACCAGGCCACGCTGGACGCGATGCCGGAGCCGCTGCGCTCTGCGATCCGCGACGGCAACTTCATGGCAGCCCGCGAGGACGACGAATGGCAGGTGATCCCGACGCCCTGGGTGCTCGAAGCGAATGAACGCTGGCGTGCTGGCAAAGGCGACAAGCCTCTCGCTTGTATTGGCCTGGATGTGGCTCGCGGCGGACGAGACGATACGGTGTTCGCACCGCGATATGGCGCCTGGTTCGATGAGCTCGTTGTCGTGCCCGGCAAAGAGACACCCGACGGCCCCTCCGTTGCAGCTCTGGCAGCAGGGATGCTGCGAGAGAACGCCGTCGTGGCGGTCGACAGCATCGGCATCGGTGCCGACGCCGAGACAGCATTGAAGAACGCTGGGCTACCGTTCGAGGCAATGAACGGATCCGAGAAGGCAACGGGGCACACACGCGACGGCAACTTCGCGTTCTACAATCATCGATCGGAGATGTGGTGGCGACTGCGCGAAGCACTCGACCCGGACTACGGGCTCGAGGTGGCGCTACCGCTCGATCCGAAACTCCAGGCTGACCTGACTGCACCGACGTACAGCGTGCGCCCTGGACAGCCGCCAAAGATCTACGTGGAAGGCAAACAGGACATCATCAAGCGCCTTGGACGGTCACCCGATCGCGGTGACGCAGTCGTGTACGGCTGGAATGCCGGCGACCTCGATGTCGGGCCCAGGGCCCGGACAAGAGGTCGACCGACCGTCGGCAGCACGCCGGCCCCCGTCATGGGATACGACGAGCTCCGATACGGCTGATGCTAATCACATCGCGTGCTGGAACGGTTGGAGATATTGATTTCATCCTTGACCGGGCCGAGGACATGAATGCGGAAAGCGATTGGAATCTGTCCTGGTCGCGTGACGTCGGCCGGCAATACCTGACGTCGCTCGTCGAGAACGACACGTCGGACATCCTTATCGTCGAACGTGATCACGTGTTGGTCGCCGGCGCGTTTGTCGCGGCGAGCTACGAGTTTCATCTGCAGCCGCTTTGTTACGTCTGCAAGTTCTGGGTCGTCAAAGAGCACCGCCGCGGCGACGTCTCGAACATCCTCGTCAAAGACATTCTGCAGTGGGCGAAGGTTCGCAACTGCTCTCACGTATTCACGACCGCCACCGCCGGTCTCAACAAGGTCGAACAGATGCTGTTCGTCCGCCTCATGAAATCACACGGGTTCGACAATGTCGGGCCCACACTCGCCGCCGATCTTGGAGGATCCGCCAATGGGTAAATTTGCGCCGTCGAAACCAGAACTGCCACCGGAGGCGCCCCCCGTCCCCGACAAGGAGACAGATGCGGAGGTCAAGAAGAAGAAGGCCGAGGCGTCGCGCCTGGCGCGAACCCGTGTCGGGTTAGGTGACACGACGAACACGACCGGGACCGGCGTTGCGTCAGCGGCCCCGACCAGCCGTGCCACGTTGTTAGGTGGCTCCGCCTGACGTGGGAAAATTTCCGCAAGCGTTCGGTGGTTTGGCGAAAGAAGGCGCCATGAGTTGGAAGGACGAGGCCGGACGCGCGCTGCCGGCGGACGTCAACCGTGCTGCCGGCCGCCATGCCGGTTCGGCCCTCACCGGTAGCGAAACCAGTCAAGCAGACTCAGACACGCTGAAGAACTACATGGCGGCGCGCGATCGGGGCGGGGCGGAAGTCGCAACGAAAAAAGCAGAGCAGAGCGCGCCAATAGCGCGCCGCGGGGGGACGACGGGAGGCCGTTCAAATCGATCAAAGGGCGTCGTGCAGCGGGCGACGCTTTTGGGTGATTCCAAATGACAGCACTCGTTAAGCAACTCCTCGACAAATACCGGCAACGCAAAGCCGAGCGCACGACCCTCAACCGACTATGGGAAGAGATTGCCGAAGTATTGGCACCCGAGCGCTGCGGCTTCACGGCGTCATCAACCAACAGAAACCGCAACGATCACGCGATCTATGACACAACGCCGATCATCGCAAAGCGTGGTCTCGTCAACTCGATCAGCGGTATGCTTCGACCGAAGTCGACGAGCGGCGGCAAATGGTTTGACATTGTGCCGATCGATGAAGACCTGCTCGATGACGTCGAGGTCAAGGGATGGGTCGACCAGGCGGAAGACATCCTCTGGCGCCATATGTACAACCCGGACGCCAACTTCATATCCGCGACCGGGGAGGTCGACGACGACTTGGTCACCTTTGGGACGGGTGTCGGCTATGTCGGCATGGCGCCCGATATGCGCGGTCTGATGTACAAGGCTTTCCATCTCAACAAGCTCTACCTCGATGTCGACGGACTGAACGATATCGTCGGCGTCTTCATTTCCGAGAAGTTCACGCCGCGCCAGGCGGCGATGCTGTTTGGCGAAGAACGCCTGGGCGCGAAGACGCTCGAGCGATTGAGGCAACGCGACAAGAAAGCCCGCGATGAGAAAAGCGAATTCGTGTGGTCGGTCTGCCGACGCTATGAGTTCGAGCCGATGAGCCGATCGAACCTCGACATGCCGTGGGCGTCAACGATCATCGACGTCGACAGCGAACACATTATCGAAGAGACCGGATATGAGGAGATGCCGTTCTTCATCCCGAGATGGGACACTCGATCTGATGAGGCGTTCGGGCGCGGCGTTGGAACCCTAGCCCTGCCGTCCGTGCTCACGTTAAACCAGATGGGCAAGACGATGTTGAGGGCTTTGCACCGTGCCGTCGACCCTCCATGGCTCTTGCCGTCTGACAGTATGGTTAACGCTCCTCAACTCCGCCCAGGCGGAGTTTCTTATTATGACGCTAAGGCTATCCGCAACCTGGGTCTCTCGAAGCCGTTCCAACAGATGGATTCCGCAGCACAGATCCCTTGGGGGCTCAACGCACAGACCGCCGAGCGTGAATCGATCATGGCGCTGTTCTTCAAGAACGTGCTCAACCTTCCGATCGACGGGCCAAGCATGACGGCGACGGAAGTGTTGGAGCGCCGCGAAAGTTTCGTGCGTGAGGTCGGGTCTTTATATGGCTCCCTCGAGAACTCCTACACGTCAGTCGTCACGGAACGGAGCTTCAATCTCCTGCTCCGCAAAGGCGCGTTCGGTCCGCCAGAAACCATACCCGAGGTCCTCCGCGGCACGGACATACAGTTCCGCTTTGCGAGCCCCGTCGAGAAAGCCAAGCGCCAGATCGAGGAGGCCGGTGTCTCGATGGCGATGGATAAAGTGCTGCAGATCGGACAGATCCGACCCGAAATCATGGACAGGTTCGACTTCGATGCGTTCGGCAAGTTCATCGCCAAATCGAACGACTTCCCGAACGAACTACTGAAGCCCGACGCACAGGTCGCGCAGGAGGCGGAAGCCAAAGCGCAACAGGCCGCGCAAGAGCAGAAAGTGGCGATGATGGAACGGATGGCGCCGGTGGCGCAGTCCGCCGCTCAAACGACAGCCGCAGCTCAACAGGGCGGGGGCGCGGGCGAGCTCCCGCCGCAAGCAATGGAACAACTGCAACAGGCGCTCGGCGCATAGATGACAGTCCGACCGGATCTCGAGGATTTCCACAAGCAGCTCGTCACGTCTGTCGATCTGCATCGCCACGGACCGGCCGATGTCGCTCGAGACTTTCGAACCTTGTTCCTCGAAGACAAGGGCCTCGGCCGCCGCGTGTTGTTCATGTTGATGTCCTGGTGCGGCGAGTACGACGTCTCCGATGACGGTGGCCGCATCCCGCCACTCGACAACAACGAACTCCAGCGCTGGGCTGGAAAACGAGAGATCGCCGCCCGACTGAAGGCGGCGCTGTACGCCGATCTTAACAACATAGAGGAACTTTAGATGTCCGAAGAAATGACCGAAGGCGCTGTCGAAGAGACGGCTACCCCCGAGGCAACTGAGGCAACAACCGAACACTCGTGGATGGACGGCATCGAGGACGACAAGGTCCGCGGTCTTGCCGGCCGTTACACAACACCGGCCGCCATGGCGAATGCGCTCTATGAAGCGAACCGCGAACTCAGCCAACGCGTGAAAATGCCAGGCGACGACGCGTCGGATGAGGACCGCGCCAAGTTCAACAAGCAGCTCGGCGTCCCCGAGACCCTGGACGATTACGATCTGTCGCAGCCGGAAGGTTTCGACAGCGAGCTCTACGACACCGAGGAATACCAGACACCGATCAAAGCGATCGTCGCCGACATGCACGCCAAAGGTGCGAGCCAGGCGGTCGTCAGCGCCATGCTGACAAAGTATCTCGAGATCGAAGCCGCCGGTAAGGCCGAGATCGCCCGTCGAGATCAGGAGTACTTGAACAAAGCCGAGGCCGATCTCCGAAAGGAATGGGGCAGCACATACGACGAGAATGTCGCCTTTGCGAACGATTACCTGACGGCGTCCCCCGATCTCGTGCAGCTCGAGCTCAGAGACGGCACGCTGCTCGGCAGCCACCCCGCGTTTGTGCGCCAGATGGCAGAGGTCGGGCGCTTGACGAACGAAGGCCAACTGCGTTTCGGCATCGCCGGAAGCGACGCAGCGGCGGACATGCAGACGCAGTACGACACACTGTCCCGCGACATCCACACGGCCTATCAGCGTGGTGATCGATCGCAGGCGGCGTCGCTGTCGGTGCAGCGCTCCGCCCTGGCGGAAAAGCTGCACGGCAATGAAAGCGTCGTCGGAGCTGGTCGAGCTGTATGATTGCAGACCCGGACGAACTGACCACCGCGAGAGGTCTCGATGACGCGATCATCGGGGTCGGGTACCGCTGCGGTCAGCCACCGGTTGTCGTCTACGCGGTCGAACGTGTCATCGAGATCCTGATGACCCGCGACGGCATGTCAAACGACGAAGCAATCGAGTTTTTTGAATTTAACATTGAGGGTGCGTGGATGGGGAACACCACACCGCTGTTCATGCACCCGGCCTCTTGCGAGGACCTGCAGGTACACTGATGAAGCGACGCATCCACGTCAATCAGCACGTGATTCGGCGGAATAACAAGCAAGGCGAGAGCGAGCCTCCGATCACCGTAAAGTCGTCAAAGTCAAACGAGTACTGCACGAGCGTCACCGTGAACGGTCCCTGCAAGGTGATCTACTCGCCCGACAAACCGCTCTCGTGTGGCGCCAAGGTCTGGATCGAAACGGACGCAGACGTCGTCCTGGAAAGATAGGACATATGGACAAGTTAACCGAGTTGGTCGCCGCCAAAGCGGCAATGCCAGCCGAATGGATTCAACCGTCGACCGAGATTTCGAATCTCCAAATCGACAGTCTGGATTTTGTCGAGCTCATCTTCGAGATCGAAGAGGCATACGACATCAAGATACCGACCGACTTCGACGGAGGGTTCACGACAATGGCAGACCTCTCCGGCGCCATCGATCGGCTCAAGAATTCTGAGGCGTCAGTCTCCGAATAACCAACGCCCCGCCGGCACCCCGCTCCGCGGCCCGGCAGACAAGCGTTACTAGCAACTCTGAGGCGCTGACTGGGAACTATTCGCGGCCCCTGCGAAGGGCATCCCGCAACCGTTCCGCTCGGCTATCCCGGAAGAGGTTTGCACCAATCGACAAAATCTCGAATGGAGGCAAGCCAGATGGCTACTTCAATCACGACGTCCTTCGTACAAGAGTACATGACTGATTTACACCATGTATTTCAACGCGAAGGCTCAATGCTAAAGGACACCGTCTTCCTGAAAGACGGTATCGTTGGTTCCACCGCTCACTTCCAAAAATTGGGCACCGGCACCGCAACCACCAAGTCACGCCATGGTGAAATCACACCGATGAACGTGACGCATACTGCACCATCCGTCGCCTTAGCAGACTTCTATGCCGGCGAATGGAGCGACAGCCTTGACGAAGCTAAGGTCAACATCGATGTCAGATTGGCCTATGCTAAATCCGGCGCGATGGCTCTCGGCCGTAAGGTTGACGAGCAGATCACGACCGTTCTCGATAGCACCACGCAATCGACCGTTACCTTAGCGGTAACCTCGGCTGCGGCTATTCAGGCCGGGCTGATCTCAATGGTCGAAGCCCTGGACGCCAACAGCGTTCCGAACGACGGCCAACGCTACGGCGTTCTGACACCTCGTGCTTATGCACAGGCGATGGTCGTCGAATCCTTTGCCAGCTCGGACTATGTCGGCGCCAACGGATTACCCTTTGGCGAGGGCATTCCGGGGCACCGGAAACTCCGCGACTGGTTAGGCGTGAAATGGGGGATGCTTCCTTCTCTGCCGGGGCAAGGTACCTCGACGGCGAAGTGTTTCGTCTACCACAAGAACGCGGTCGGCTATGCGATCCAAAAGGCCGATCGAAACGTCAGCGGCGGCGAAAACGTCTCTGCCGACATTACGTGGCACGGTGATCGTGCGGCGTATTTCATCAACCACATGATGAGTGGTGCCGCTGTCATGATTGATGACACCGGCGTTATTGAGGCCAACCTCAATGACACCACTGCCATCGCAACGAGCTAGGAGGGATTTGATATGGCTTATTCAGCTTCAAACTTAACCCAACTGGCCCACGGCGCTGGGTTCAAAATGTGGGTTTATAAATCCGCAGATGCAATTGCAACTGTGAACACCGCGAATTACTTCGCGGATGCGGCGCCGATGTTGTCGGTTCGCGATCTTATGATCGTGATCGACACCGCGACGCCGACCACACATTTCGTAACAGTGTTGAGCTGTGACGGAGTGTCAACGTGCGACGTCTCGGACGGCACTGCCGTCGCGGAAACGGACGGCGACTAGATGGATTGGGGCGGCTTTCGGGTCGCCCCTTTTCTTTCCAAAACATTTATGAGGTTACCCATGACCGCGCGATCGCGACCGGAAGATATCGAGTACATCTCTCGTCTCAAGTTCGGCAGCCAGTTCAATTACACGCCCGAGCACCACTCCAAAGACGATGTCGACGCCGACAACTATTTCCATAATATCTCGAGCCGCTACTTCGCACCCGGCGACGAGATCCGCGTGAACATCAAACACGAGGACAAGTCGTGGTCCAAACGCTGGTATGAGGTGATCGCCATCTCGCCCGAGACGACCGTCATCGAGCCCGTCGGCGCCTGGCAGCAACACAACAAACCCAAACGCAAAGCGGCAGCGCCTGTCAAAGAGGCGGCCTAGCGGATGGCCTCCGAGGTCTCGATCTGCAACATCGCGCTGCAGCTCATCAAGCACTCGAAGCAGATCACGTCGCTGACGTCCGGCACCAAAGAAGCGAACGCGGCCGAACTGGTATATGACGAGATGCGCGATCTACTGCTCGATATGCATCACTGGAATTTTGCCACCCGGCGCGTCCAGCTCGGCCAGCTATCTGTTGATAGCGCACCGGCATTCGAGTGGGATCACGCGTATCAGCTCCCGGCCGACTTCATTCGTGTGATGTCTGTGCATGAGCACGACACCGGTGATGATATGGTTGCGTACAAGATCGAAGGCGATCAGATCCTTGCCGACGCCGACGAGATCTATCTGCGCTATGTCGGTCGTGTCGAGGATCCGAACAAAATGCCACCGACGTTCCGGCGCGCTCTATCGAAGCTCGTCGCAGCCCAGCTCGCGACAGCGCTCTCGAGCTCGGTCAGCCTTTCGAAAGAGCTGTTCGCTCAATTCCATGATCAAGACCTGCCGTTCGCGAAGAGCACAGACGCAATCCAGAACTTCGCGGATCAGCTCCCCGAAAGTAGTTTTATCTCGGCGCGCTTTGGTGGCGCCCGCAGCTATGAGCCTGGGGATCCACCCTCTTGAGTTTCCAGACCCAACCCAATCAGGAATCGTTTAACGCTGGTGAGTTCGGCGAGAAGATGGCGGCGCGACTGCAGTTCGCCAAATATCCCAACGCCGGCAGTCAGTTCGAAAACATCATCCCCCTACCACAGGGCGGTTTCACCTATCGTCCTGGCACGCGGTTCATCTCGAACTGCAAATCAAATTCTGTGCGCTCCTGGTTGCTGCCCTTTGTTTTCAGCAACATCCAATCATACGTCCTCGAACTGTCCACCGGGACCATACGGTTTTTGAAAGACCAGGCGATCATAAGCGCCGCGGATGTCGGGGCGGCGATCACGAACGGGACGTTTGCCGATAACGTCTCGAGCTGGACCGCCGCGGCGGGCAGCCTGACCCACGACGCCACCAACGATCGCATGATCATCTCGGCAAGCGGAGGGCGGGCCCAGCAATCGGTGACAACGTCGACCACCGGCGTCGAGCATGTGATGCGTTTCACTGTCCATGGTGCGGCGGGCGACAAGATCACCGTTCGCGTTGGTTCGGGTGCGGGCGGCTCGCAGCTCCTCGCCGATAAAATCTCGAAGGTCGGATATCACACCGTCGCCTTCACACCGGCAGCCTCGCCGTTTTTTGTGGAGTTCCAGAACGACATGGGCAAGACCGTCTCGGTCGACAACATAGAGATCCTCGATAACGTCCCCGTCGAGTTGCAATCCCCCTTCCTCGAGGCAGACCTCCCCAATATTTCATATGTGCAAAGCGCCGACGTCATGTACCTGGCCCTTGGCGGTGCGGTGCGCCCCTATCGCCTCGACCGGTTCGGGCATTCGTCCTGGTCGCTCACGCAGGTGCTGTTCAAAGACGGGCCGTACCTCGACCTGAACGACGAGACGACCACAATGACATCGTCCGCCGGGACCGGTCTTGGTGTGACGATCACCGCTTCCGCTGTCACCGGTATCAATGACGACCTCGGTTTCCGGGCGACGGATGTCGGGCGAATGCTTCGCATGAAGTCCGGCTCAAATTTCGGGTTCGCGCAGATCGTCGGCTTTACGGACACCCTCAATGTTACGGCGGACGTGCTTGGCGAAGCGCTGCCAACCGGCACCACCACCGACTGGCGGCTTGGTGAATACAACGACACAGATGGCTGGCCGTCTGCGATCAGTTTCATTCAGCAACGCATGGCCCTGGCGTCGACCCTGAAAGAGCCACAGAAGTTTTGGCTGTCGGTGTCTGGCGACATCGAGAACTTTCAGGATTCAGACAAAGAAGGCGACACCCTCGACGACAGCTCGATTGTGTTCCGCCTGGCAGCCCAGCGGGTCAATACGATCCTATGGTTCGCAGCCCGCAAGAAACCAATCATCGGCACGCAGGACGGGAACTGGACGCTGCGATCCGAAGGCGCGATCCTGACGCCGAGCGACATCGCGGCGGACTTCGAAGTGACGTCCGGCTGCGCCAAAGTACCGCCGGTCGAGATCCGGTCCCGACTGGTGTTTGCCCAAAAGCAGGGTCGAAAGATTGTCGAGTTCGCTGACGTTATTCAGTCCAACGGCCTCGAGGGTTTCGATGCGTTCGACCTGACACTCTTAAACGACCGCGTGCTGAAAGACGGCGTCGTCCAGATGGCGTTCCAGCAAGAACCGGACAGCATGATCTGGTGCGTGCGTGGGGACGGGCAGTTATCAGCGCTCACCTA
>Ga0115567_10004703_pt1 | contig 13296 bp, 15 predicted proteins | sample COGITO_mtgs_1204_2_FD_88679 | JGI IMG/M metagenome (GOLD analysis project Ga0115567, IMG submission 88679) | Pelagic marine microbial communities from North Sea - COGITO_mtgs_120412 | ecosystem: Environmental > Aquatic > Marine > Epipelagic | place: Germany:Helgoland, sampling site Kabeltonne...
CGCGGTGTAGCCTGATGGAGATGCACATATGACCGACCGCCTCACCGGCATCGTCACGCCGCTGCTGACGCCTTTCAACGACGATTTCTCCGTCGCGGACGATCTTTATACCGCGCATGCGCGACACTGCCTTGCGCAGGGCTCGCACTACCTGTCGCCCTTCGGGACAACCAGCGAGGCGCTCAGTCACTCGGTGGCCGAACGGATGCGTCTGGTCGAACTGCTGGTGGATAGCGGCGCGGCGCGCCCCGATCAACTGATGCCGGGCACCGGGCTTTGCAACCTCGAAGAGACGGCGGCACTTTGCCGTCATGCGGTCGACCTGGGCTGCCGCGCGGTCATGACGCTGCCGCCGTTTTTCTTTGTCACGGCCAGCGACGAGGGGCTTTATCGCTACTTTAGCCTCTTGATCGAGGCAGTGCGCAGTGATGCCCTCACCATCTGTCTTTACCATATTCCGCAATATGCCGGCATCGGTTTTACGCCCGCGCTTGCCGCGCGCCTGAACGAGGCATTCCCCGAAGTCGTGACGGCGCTCAAGGACAGCTCGGGCAACTGGGATAACACGCGCGCGACGATCGAGGCAGCGCCCGGCATCTCCATCTTCCCCGGCAGCGAGGGCGCGATGCTGGAGGCGATGGCGCTTGGCGGTGGCGGATGCATCTCGGCCAGTTGCAATTCCAACGCGGCAGGCATCCGCAAACTCTATGATCTGGCGCGTGCAGGCGACACCGCAGCGGCGGATGCGCTGAAGCCGCAGATCGACGCGCACCGCACCGCTGTATTCTCAGGCGGGCTGATTCCCGGCCTCAAGGCGCTGAAGGCGCAAGAGACCGGCGACGCGCGCTGGCTGAACCTGCGCCCTCCCTTGCTCAACGCCACACCGGACCTTGCCGGCCCTCTGGCCGAGACCGTCTGGCACGGCTGAGGCCTATCTCAGACCGGCATGGAATGCGTGCGCGCGGCTATTTCCGGCATGCGCCGAGGTGCGGACGGCGCGCGCGTCGGCCGTGCAGATGCATGCACCGAACCGTCGGGCGCGACCGCCGCCTTGAACTTCACAGGCGCGCAAACCAGCATCATGCTGGAGCCGAGTGCGCACTCTCCGAAGACTTGCGCAATGCGGACCTGCTGTTCAAACATGCGTCCCATCATCCGGATACCGGCGGTGGGATAGGCAGGTGTCATATTTTCATGGGTCATTGTCGTCTCCCTTGGCAGAGGGTTAAACCGACATGACTATCGCATGACGTGTGCCGAGTCGCCAAGCGCCTTGCTTGCCGCATATAGTTTTGAACGGAAATCCGCCTGCCGCGCCTCTGACATTGCCTCTGTCCGCCACGCCTCAGCCGACGTGGAACAGCGTAGTAAATAGCTTGGGATCAAGGCTTTGGGCGGCAAATGTCTCGCCCTCGGTCAATACGCTGACAGCATCGTGGCTGTGCAGGCTTTCCTGATGACTGGCGATGACGCGGAAGTCACCGATTCGCCCGTCATCCAGCAAACGCTCGCAAAAAAGGCGCGCGGCGTCCTCGACAAAGATCGGATTCGCGGCGTTCAGTTCCGCAAAGGCCTGCTCGTCCTCACGCTTGACCATGACTTGCGTCTCGGTCGGAACGGCGGTGCGCGCCAGTTCGATCAGATCTTCGAACCACAGGCAGTCCTCGCACGTCACCTCGACCGAAATACGCGCGACCGACCGCTGCGAATGCGGCGTCGCCAGTTGCCCGCGCGACTGGCGCGCGTGCTCGCTCAACTCCAGCGAGCAGGGGCAGGTCGACGAATACAAGTAGTCCAGATGCATGAATTTACGCCGCACACCGTCCGCCTCGACCAGTTCCAGCGCGATATCGTAATACTGATATCCCACCAGCCCAGAGCGCAGCGACTGGACGCGCGCCGGATAGGAAAACCGCATCTGAATACGCGCATCGACCGAGCCGAGATCGGCGATGTAGTCGTCCAGCGCCGATTCGATGACCTCAAAGCTGAACGTCTTTTCCGCATGCTTGTAAAAGCTGCGCATGATGCGGGACATGTTGATGCCCTTTTTGTTCGCATCAAGGCTGACGGTGCCCGTTACCGACGTCTCAAGCGTCAGGTCACCGCCGTCGCGCGTATGAAAACGGATGGGCAGGCGAAAATTCGAGATGCCAACGTGTTGAAGCTGCTGATGCGCGCCCTTGATCAGGGATGACGGACCGTTCTGCAAATCGGGCATGGTGGCGCGGTAGTCGGCACTTGCATCGAACCCTTCGGGATAGGTCCGCGACAGCGCCGGATAGTTCGACACTTCGCCGCGCGGCAACAGGCGCGCGATGGATGGATCCAGATCCGCGACCTCTTCGGGCGTCACAGCCGCAGCCCAGCGGCGCAGAACGGCCAGAGCATCTATCGCCTCGTCGCGTTCAGGGGCCGCTTGTACGTTGCTCTGATGGGTCATTTTCCGGCTCCTCGCCTGATGAACTGCAACCATGATCTAGGACTGACTGCGCAAATTACCATGCCAAAGAAAACGCCCGCCATGCGGGCATGGCGGGCGCAGTAACAAGGAAGCCTGGCGGTTCAGGCGTAGACGGCCTCTTTGCCGAAATGCTTGGTCAGCATGTAATAGACGACGGCGCGATACTTGTTGCGCTCATCCCGGCCATAGGTTTCCATCGCCTTTTGGATACCGCCCATCAACTCGGGGCCATCAGTAAGGCCCAATTTCTTGATCAGGAACTTTTCCTTCACTGTCTGCAACTCGGCCGTCTGGCTGGCGGCGACCGTCGAGGCGTCCGCATCATAGATCGACGGGCCGCATCCGATCGTGACCTTGGTCAGCAGGTCCATGTCCGGCGTCATGCCGCATTTCGTCTTGAGGTCTTCTGCATAGCGCGCGATCAAATCATCACGTTTGCCCATCTGAAATCTCCCTATTGCGCGGTTTTTCCGCTTTCAATGTCCCAAGCCTGAATATGACTCGGCCAAAGACTATCGGCTGCGCACCATTTCACAACGAAATAATCCCACGCCGCCGATTTCGCGCGGATATACGCAAAAGCCCCCGGCCATGCTGGCCGGAGGCTTGTTTTGCTGGTCTGTCACTCGCGTGAGTGGCCGAAGAGTATTATTCGGCTTTCTTCTCTTCACTCATCGCGGCATCACCGGTGCTTTCCGAAGTTGCGGCGTCGCCGGACCCTTCGGTCTCGGTGCCCTCAGTCATCGAGGATTCGCTCGACTCTTCTTCCATTGCCGGCGCTGTGTCGTCTGACATCGTGGTGTCGGCGCCCTCGGTCGCTGGCTCGGTCGCCATGGTGTCAGTCGCCTCACCTTCGACAGCTGCATCACCTGTTCCCATCGTGTCTGAGGATGCTGCGTCGCCAGACATGCTCTCTGTCGAGGTATCATCGGATGCGGCGGGCGCTGCTGTATCGTTGCTCGCCATCAGGCCGGCCAAAGCCGTCTCGTCGGGCAGGCTCTCTGCGTTCGACTCGTCAAACTCGGGCCGCTCTTTCAGAGCATCCTTGGTCGTGTCGAGCTTGATCATCTGCTGGTCCGCATCATACGTGAAGTCGTTCAGCGGCAGCGCAACGGTATATTCGCCGAGGCCCAGGAAACCGCCAATGCCCACGACGGCGTCTGCGGTATCACCCGCACCGACGACGTAATCGATGTCGCCGATCGAATCGCCATTGGGATCATAGACCTTCATGCCGACGATATCGCCGACTGTCATCTCGCTGATCGATGTGAAGGCAGGCGTCATGGCCGGTGCGTCAGCGGACATTTCAGTTGTTGCAGCCGGATCTGACCCGGTTGTCGCAGTGTCCTGCGCGATAGCTCCACCTGCAATCAGTGCGGATGCGGCTGCTGTCATCATAAGTGTCTTGAACGTCATTGTAGTATCCTCCTTGGCTACAACATCTGTAAAATCAATTCGCAGCAGAGCAGTTTGGTTCCGCAGAAACAAATCCCGGACACCAAAACAGGCAGACTCTTGCCAAAAGCCTGCCTGTATCCATGAAAACGCGTATTTTGGTGCCGTTGTGGCAATCAGTAGCGATAATGCTCGGGCTTGAACGGACCTTCCGGCGTCACGCCGATATAGTCCGCCTGTTCCTTGCTGAGCGGCGTCAGCTTGACCCCGATCCGGTCCAGATGCAGGCGCGCGACCTTTTCATCCAGATGCTTGGGCAGGATGTAGACCTCGCTTTTGTACTCGCCGCCGTTCTTCCACAGCTCGATCTGCGCCAGCACCTGATTGGTAAAGCTGGCCGACATGACAAAGCTGGGATGCCCGGTCGCATTGCCAAGGTTCAGCAGGCGGCCCTCGGACAGCAGGATCAGACGATTGCCCGAAGGCATCTCGATCATGTCCACCTGCTCCTTGATGTTCGTCCATTTGTGGTTCTTGAGGTTCGCGACCTGAATTTCGTTGTCGAAATGGCCGATATTGCCGACGATCGCCATGTCCTTCATCTCGCGCATATGCTCGATGCGGATCACGTCCTTGTTGCCGGTCGTCGTGATGAAGATATCCGCCGTCGCCAGCGCATCCTCCAGCAGGACCACCTCGAAGCCGTCCATCGCGGCCTGAAGCGCGCAGATGGGGTCGACCTCGGTCACCTTGACGCGCGCGCCCGCACCGGCCAGCGACGCGGCAGAGCCTTTGCCGACATCGCCGTAGCCCATGACGACGGCGACCTTGCCGGCCATCATCGTGTCGGTGGCGCGGCGGATGCCGTCGACGAGGCTTTCCTTGCAGCCATATTTGTTATCGAATTTCGACTTGGTGACGCTGTCGTTCACGTTGATCGCCGGGAACGGCAGCAGGCCCTTGCGGTGCAGATCATAAAGGCGGTGAACGCCGGTCGTGGTCTCTTCCGAGACGCCCCTGATCGCGTCACGCGTCTTGGTGAACCAGCCGGGGCTCTCTTTCATGCGCTTCTTGATCTGCGCGAAAACGGCGACTTCCTCTTCGGATTGTGGCACTTCGATCAGGTCCGTCTCGCCCGCCTCGACACGCGCGCCCAGCAGAACATAGAGCGTGGCATCGCCGCCATCGTCGAGGATCATGTTGGCGCCTTCCGCGAACTGGAAAGACCGGTCTAGGTAGTCCCAATGCTCGGTCAGGGTCTGGCCCTTGATCGCGAAAACGGGCGTGCCGCCCTCGGCAATCGCCGCCGCCGCATGATCCTGGGTGGAGAAGATATTGCACGACGCCCAGCGCACATCGGCCCCGAGCGCATTGAGCGTCTCGATCAGGACGGCGGTCTGGATCGTCATGTGCAGACTGCCCACGATGCGCGCACCCTTCAGGGGCTGCGCCTCGCCGAACTCCTCGCGCAGGGCCATCAGGCCTGGCATCTCGGTCTCGGCGATGTCCAGTTCCTTGCGGCCATAGGCGGCCAGGTTGATGTCCTTGACGATATAGTCCTTTGCCATCGGGATCGGCTCCTTCGGATATGACGGGTTGGGGGGCAGATAGCACCGGGGGTTCATTGCGGCAATGCTGGAATACCGCAGCGCCGGGCGCTATGGAGGAATGGCAGTAATTCCGGGGGGCATCCACATGGCAAAACCGCGCGCCCGAGGCCCGAGGGCATGGCAAAAAATGCTCTCCGGTCGCAGGCTGGACCTGCTCGATCCAACCCCGGTGGACATCGAGATCAGCGATATCGCGCATGGCCTTGCCTTCGTCGCGCGCTGGAACGGTCAGACGCTGGGCGATTTTGCCTATTCGGTGGCCGAACATTCCCTTCTGGTCGAAGAGATATTCCGCCGCATCGCGCACGGCGCCCCCGCAAGATGGCAACTAGCGGCGCTCTTGCACGATGCACCCGAATACGTGATCGGCGACATGATTTCGCCAGTGAAAAACGCGGTCGGCCCCGGCTATGAGGAGATGGACCAGCGGCTGATGGCGGCGATTCATATCCGCTTCGGCCTGCCCGCCACCATTCCGGCGGTCATCAAGCGGCAGATCAAGAAGGCCGATAAGGTCAGCGCCTGGATGGAGGCGACCGAAATCGCCGGATTCGAGACTGCCGAGGCGGATCGATTTTTCGGCAGGCCCGATGCGGCGCTGATCGAGGGGCTGACACTGCGCCTGCGCCCGCCACTTGAGACGCGGGCCGACTTCACCGCGCGCACCGGCGCGCTGCTTGCGCAAATGACATGATCACGGTCCGCCGCGCCACACCGCTCGATGCGCCGCCCATGGCCGATCTGCTGAACGAAATCGTGACCGAGGGCGGCACGACCGCCCGTACACGGCCCGTCGCCACCCGCGACATGGCGCAGATGATGGCGAGCGCGCCCGATCGCTCGGTCTGGCACCTTGCGCTGAACGACGCGGGCGCCCTGCGCGGCTTTCAATATATCGAGCCGTCGCCCCACCTGCCGCCCGAGGCCTGCGATATCGCGACCTTCGTGCAGATCGGGCGCACGGGCCTCGGCATCGGCTCGGCCCTTTTCAGTGCCACGGCCAAGGCCGCCAAGGCGCTCGGCTATGTCTGGATCAGCGCCAATATCCGCGCCGACAACGAGGGGGGCCTGATCTATTATCAAAGCCGCGGATTTCGGGACTATGCCCGCATCGAGGGCGCCCTCCTGGCATCTGGCCAGCGCGTCGACAAGATACTCAAGCGCTACGAGATCTGAGCCGTCATCACCGCTTGTCACCCTTGCGTGAGCCTGTGTTGCGACGGGTTGGCGCATTCGTTTCCTTCGGTCATGGTAACGTGGAACTCCAAGGAGGAAATGACCGTGACCAAAGCGTTCACCAATATCAAGACACTGCTTCTGGGCGGGCTTATCGCCGTCGGCTTTGCCGCTCAGGGCACGCACGCCCACGCAGCCCAGACGCAGACACTCACCGTCGCTGGTGGCTGCTTCTGGTGTGTCGAGGCGGATTTCGAGAAGGTCAAAGGCGTCAGCGAGGTCGTTTCCGGCTATACCGGCGGCACGACCAAGAATCCGACTTACAAGGACGTCACGCGCGGCGGCACCGGCCACTACGAAGCCGTGCAGATCATGTATGACCCCGCGCAGGTATCGCGCCCGCAACTCCTGAACATGTTCCTGCGCTCGGTCGATCCAACCGATGCGGGCGGCCAGTTCTGCGACCGGGGCGACAGCTATCGCACGGCGATCTTCGCGGATGGCGCCGCGGCTCAGGATGCCAAGCAGGCGATTGCACAGGCGCAGAAGGAACTGGGCCAGACCATCGTGACGCCGGTCCTGCCCGACCAGACGTTCTACAACGCCGAGGATTATCACCAGAATTACTACAAGGGTGACGATCTGCAGATTACCCGCTTCGGGATCAAGGATCAGGCCGAGGCCTACAAACGCTACCGCGAGGGCTGTGGTCGCGACGCGCGCGTGCGACAGCTCTGGGGCGACGCCGCGCCTTTCGCGTCGAAGTAAAGCCTGCACTTCAGGGCCGCATGATGCGGCCCTTTTTCGCGGGCGCTGTTTCAGACTGTTTCCCGAATCTCCGACCGCCAGATTCGGCTAGGCCGAAAATCCTGCCGAATTCCCCAGCGCCCGAATCCCCGCAGTCCATGCCTTGGCGCGCGTCACCACGTCGGCGTGCACGCCCTGTATCGCCAGCGCAGCTGCGTAGGGAGCCGATTGCCCGATGATCTTCACGTCCTGTCCCAGCCAGTAGGGCCGCATCGCCGCCAGTTCGGCCCCGATCAGGTGACCCAGCACCGTCGCCGCATCCCCCGTCAGGACCGCTGCATTCAGATGCACCGCCAGCCTTTCGGGGCGCGATATGGTGTCGCTCAGCGCCGCGTCGCTGACTGCATCGCCAACTGCGCCCATAGCGGCGGCCAGCCGCCCGGTCAGCGCCCCTTGGCAACTCACGATCTCGCGCGCGCTGACATGCACCCAATGCGTGACGCCCTCATCTTGGACGACGACCACGCCGTCCCAGTCGGGCCCCTCCGCCAATGCCCCGGCGATCAGCACACGCACCTGCGGATGAAGGCGCGCGGCCGGCCCGGCCTGCTCTACGGCGCCCAGAGATCCATTGGCCAGAGACAATATCGGCGCGGGAAGCGTGGTTCGCAGCTCCGCGTCGAGACAGATCAGGCGACCGGCTTCGATCCCGCTTCGCTCGGCCTCTTCACGCGTGGCAAAATCCTGCACCGCGATCTGGCCGCCCTGCACCCTGTATAAAGTGATGCGCCCGCCCTCGGATATAAGCGCGCCCCAGGGCGCATCCATCAGCCCCGACCCGATATCTGCGCCACGATCCCGCGCACATCATATCCCGCATTCGCCGCTGCGGCGACAATCTGCGCGTCCGGCATCTGCCCGACCTGAATGATGCTCCAGACGGTCGTGCAACGCGTGCCGCTGCGGCAATATGCCAGAACCGGCTGAGGAAGCTCCGCAAGGGCGCTCTTGAACGCCGCGACGTCCGCTTCGTCAAGCGGGCCCGACAGGATTGGCACGGCACGAAACTCCAGCCCCGCCTCCTTCGCTGCCTCCTCGATCGCCGCGGTGCCGGGCTGGCCGGCATCCTCGCCATCCGGGCGATTGCACATGATGGCGCGGAACCCCGCCTCTTTGATCGCGAGCACATCGCTTGGCGCGATCTGGGGCGAGACGCTGAAACTGTCGGAAATTCGGCGCAAGTCCATGAAGCCACTCCTTTTGAATTCGGAGCCAATATGGGCGCAAAGCAGGCCCGGTTTCAATGGCTTTGGCCCGGAAGCCTAGCCTTGACCACCTTGCTGTCAGCCCGCCTGATGGCGTTGCGGCGCCCCCTCGGACAACAATCTGAGCGCGGCTTAACAATCCCTTAAACAGTTCAGCGCAATCATCGTGTATGAACGGTTATTCCCATTTCAGCGAGGCGGCGCTGCCTCTCTTTGGCGACGACGAGGCGGCAGGTCCGACAATGGCCCCTGGCGCCGCGCTGCCCTCATACCTGCGCGATCATCGCGCCCGCCTGCGGGCCCGGTTCATGCAGGGCGGCGCAGGAGCGATGCCCGATTATGAATTGCTGGAGCTTGTCCTCTTTCGGGCCATTCCACGCCGTGACGTCAAACCGCTGGCGCGGGCATTGCTGGACCGCTTTGGCGACTTTAACGGCGTCGTGTCCGCCCCGGCCGCGCGGTTGCAAACCGTCAGCGGCGTGGGCGATGCCGTCATCGTCGAGTTAAAGATCATCGAGGCCGCCAGCCAGCGCCTTTCGCGCGCCCGCGTGATGCAGCGCCAGGTCATCTCATCCTGGGATGCCCTGCTGGATTATTGCCACACTACGATGGCACACCGCGAAACCGAACAGTTTCGGCTCTTCTTCCTCGATACGAAAAACACACTCATCGCGGACGAGGCACAGGCCACCGGCACGGTCGATCACGTACCCGTCTATCCGCGCGAAGTGGTCAAACGCGCGCTGGAACTGAACGCGTCGGCTCTGATCCTGGTTCACAATCATCCCTCAGGCGATCCGACGCCCAGCGACGCTGACATCGTAATGACTCAAAAGATCAAGGCCGCCGTCGAGGTCATGGGAATCACACTGCACGATCATCTGATCATCGGAAAATCCTGCGAACTGAGCTTTCGCAGCGCCGGATATCTTTAAATAAATGGTGGCCCCGATTGGATTCGAACCAATAACCTGCCCCTTAGGAGGGGGCTGCTCTATCCAGTTGAGCCACGGGGCCAGCGCGGCCTGAATAGCGTGGCGGCGCACGGTTGTCATGGGGCAATGATAGGCAATTGCGCCGTATGCCCAAGGATCTTGATCCGGCGGGCCGGTTCAAGATAACGTCGCGGATAACTTATGGGAATATAGCGGTGACCAAGCCACTCAATCGCACTTTGACCCTGCGCGACGTCTCCGAGGCATCGGGCGTCTCTGAGATGACGGTCAGCCGGGTCCTGCGGAATCAGGGTGACGTGTCGGATGCGACACGCGAGCGCGTTCTGGCCAGCGCCAAGGCGCTGGGATACGTGCCCAACAAGATCGCAGGCGCGCTGGCCTCCAGCCGGGTCAATCTGGTCGCGGTCATCATTCCATCGATGTCGAATATGGTCTTTCCCGAGGTCATGACAGGCATCAACGATGTGCTGGCCGAGACGGATCTCCAACCTGTCATGGGCCTCACGGATTATACCCGCGAAAAAGAGGAGAAAGTTCTTTATGAGATGCTGTCCTGGCGTCCCTCGGGCATCATCATCGCCGGTCTGGAGCATTCCGAGGCGTCGCGCGCGATGCTGCGCGCGTCTGGTATTCCCGTGGTCGAGATCATGGATGTCGACGGCACGGCTGTCGATTCGGTCGTCGGTATATCACACCGCCGCGCGGGCGAGCAGATGGGGCGCGCTATCCTCAAGGGGGGCTATCGGCGCATCGGTTTCATGGGCACGACGATGCCGCGCGATCACCGCGCGCGAAAACGGTTCGAGGGCCTGACCGACGTTCTGGGCAAGGCCGGCGTCGAGATTGCGGAGCGGGAATTTTATTCGGGCGGATCGGCCCTGCTGAAAGGGCGCGAGATGACCCAAGCCATGATGGCGCGCGATCCTGAGCTTGATTTTCTGTATTATTCCAATGATATGATTGGCGCGGGTGGCCTCTTGTGGCTGCTTGAACAGGGCTACGACATTCCGAACAAGATGGGGTTGGCCGGCTTTAACGGGCTTAGCTTGCTCAAGGGTTTGCCGCGCGAATTGGCCACAATGGATGCCTGCCGCCACGAAATCGGCCGCCGCGCAGCGCAGATCATCGCAGATCGCGCCCAGCCGGGCGCGGACCAGTCGCCTCAGCGCATCGCATTGGAGCCCAAGATCAGTTATGGCGACACGCTGCGCAGACCCTAGCGCTTGAAACCTTCGCAACCGGAGTTGCACCGCGCGACCAACGGACCTGCGCCAACAAAAAGCCCCGCTCGATATTCGAGCGGGGCTTTTTCCAATTGCTGCACAAGCAGTATCAGTCCTTCTTCTTGCCCTTGATCGGGGCCCAGATCCGCTTGTTCGTGAGGTAGAGCAACACCGATAGCAGCGTCAGAAAGATCACCCCCGTCAGGCCCGCATACTTGCGTGCCATCAGCTTGGGCTCGGCAGTCCATGTCAGAAACGCCGCAACATCCATTGCCTCGTTGTGCAGATCCGCCGGATGGCCATCATCGAATTCGACGGAATCGTCATAGAGCGGCTGCGCCATCGCGATCCAGCTACCCTCCACAGTCGGATGACCCTCTTCATCCTTGCACTCTTCCGGATATCCGCCTGCGCCGAAGGCCACGTTATAGTAGCCGGGGAAATCCTCGGGCGCGCATTCCGGAAGCTCGCGATAGCCGGTCATAAGATTGTAGATATACTCCGGACCACCCATCCCCTTGAGGAACTGGTTGATTCCCGAGCCATAAGGCCCGTGAAAGCCCGCCCGCTTCTTTGCCATCAGCGACAGGTCAGGCGCGTTTTCCAGTGCCGACTTAGGGAAATGGTCTGACGGTTTTGCCTCGCGGTAATCGTCCAGTTCGGCGTCGAAGACCTCGTACTGGCTGGCATAGGCGCGGACCTGATCCTCGGGAAGTTGCGGCCCCCCTTCGTCACCAAGCGTGCGCAGCGGCACATATTGCATGCCGTGGCAGGCCGAGCAGACCTCGGTATAAACCTTGAGGCCGCGCTGAAGCTGGAGCGGATCAAAACTGCCGAACGGACCCTCGAAAGAGAAATCCACGTCTTCGATATCGACCTCACCGGCCGCCTGCGCAGCGCCGCCAGAAAGGGTCAGTGACAGCGCCACGGCGACAGGTGCGCCAAATTTACGGAACATTGCGTTCATTATTTTGTCCTCACTCAGCCGGTTTGACGATGGTATGCGTACCACCGGCCTTGGCGTCGTAATGCGCCGCGAAATCTTCTTCGATCGTGGCCGGTTGCTGAATAGGTTTCTCGATCACGCCCAGAAGGGGCAGGATGATCAGGAAATATGCAAACCAGTAGGCCGACGCGGTCAACGAAATGATGCCGTATATTCCCTCGGCCGGCATGGACCCTGCCCACATCAGGACAAAGAAATCGAGCACCAGCAGGGCGAACCACCATTTGAACATCGGTCGATACCGGCCCGACCGCACGCTGGAGGTGTCCAGCCAGGGCGCCAGAGCCAATACCGCAATCGCGCCAAACATCGCCAGCACACCAAAGAACTTGGCGTCGACGATGCCGCCGGTGATCCAGCTGGCCGCCATCACGACCCAGACATCGCCGGTGAAGGCTCGCAGGATCGCGTAGAAGGGCAGAAAGTACCATTCCGGCACGATGTGCGCGGGCGTCACCAGCGGGTTCGCCTCGATGTAATTGTCGGGATGGCCCAGATAGTTGGGCATGAAGCCGACGACGGCGAAGAACACGATCAGGATTATCGCCAGCGCGAAGAGGTCTTTCATCACGAAATAGGGCCAGAAAGGCACCGTGTCCTTTTCCGCTTCGGCCTTGGACGTGCGGCGCACTTCGACGCCGGTCGGGTTGTTGTTTCCCGTGGTGTGGAAGGCCCAGATATGCACGGCGACCAACGCCGAAATGATGAACGGAAGCAGGTAGTGCAGGCTGAAAAAGCGGTTCAGTGTCGCGTTGTCCACTGCCGGGCCGCCCAGAAGCCATGTCTGAATCGGCTCGCCGATGAACGGAATCGCGCCGAAAAGGCCAGTGATCACGGTCGCACCCCAGAAGGACATCTGGCCCCACGGCAGAACGTAGCCCATGAAGGCCGTGCCCATCATCATCAGATAGATAAGCATGCCGATGATCCACGTGATCTCGCGCGGCGCCTTGTACGAGCCATAATACAGGCCCCGGAAAATATGCGCGTAGACCGCGACAAAGAACAGCGATGCGCCGTTCATGTGCAGATAACGGATAAAGTGTCCGCCGTTCACGTTGCGCATGATGTGCTCGATCGACGCGAACGCGTAGTCGACATGCGGCGTGTAATGCATCACCAGAACGATGCCCGTGATGATCTGAAGCACAAGACAGAACGTCAGGACGATGCCCCAGATCCACATCCAGTTGAGGTTCTTGGGCGTTGGAAGCATCAAAGTGTCATAGAGCAACCCCACGATGGGCAAGCGCTTGTACAGCCACTTTTCCCCTATGGAGTTCGGCTCATAATGATCGTGCGGAATACCAGCCATTATATGTGTCCTTATCCCAGTTTGATCGTTGTTTCGTCGACGAATGAAGCGACGGGAATCCACAGATTCTCGGGCGCCGGCCCTTTGCGGATCCGTCCGGCGGTATCGTAGTGCGAGCCGTGGCAGGGGCAAAACC
>Ga0115567_10004705_pt1 | contig 13291 bp, 13 predicted proteins | sample COGITO_mtgs_1204_2_FD_88679 | JGI IMG/M metagenome (GOLD analysis project Ga0115567, IMG submission 88679) | Pelagic marine microbial communities from North Sea - COGITO_mtgs_120412 | ecosystem: Environmental > Aquatic > Marine > Epipelagic | place: Germany:Helgoland, sampling site Kabeltonne...
CGAGGAGTAGCTGCCATAGAACCCCTTCGCTGTCAGCGCGGCAGCCGTGCCACAACTGCAAGGAAAGCGGTGCGTGAATGGCTTACCTGGGCTGCTGCACAGTTGGCGTTGGCGAGGCTGCCTTCCTGCTCCCCCGCCCCTCCTTCCGCTGACTCCGCCAGGCTTTCCGCCGGGAGATTCATTGGCGGCCCGCACACTAGCGGCAGGCGCAGCGTTGCTCCACGCAAGCCGTTCTCCGCCTCGCTTGCAACCGCCGCAACCTTGTCAGAGGCTCCGTCGTAAAAGCCCCCCCGCACTGCTGCGGGGGGAGTGAGCTCAGCCCCCCGCACCGCTGCGGGGGGTGCGAGCTCACGGTGAAGGCCCGCACGGAGGAGAAGAAGAGCGGCATGGAGAGCCTCCGGGAATACTGGCTTGGAGGTCGAATCGGGCGCGGGCTCATAGCAGAGGATGGCGGCGAGATTAGCAGGCTTGAGGAAGAGCCGCTCGGAGTCAGGCTCCGCAGCATTCCGGGCGGAAAAGAAGGCGAGGCGGACAAGAGCCAGAGCGAGGGGCGTGTGGCCCGGAAAGCGAATGAGCACGCGCGAAAGCAGAGAAGGGATGTCTGCGCGGCGGAGGCTGACGAGGTAGGCCTCGCTCTCGACCAGAAGAAGCGCCACTAGATCCACCAAGCTGGTCGCGTCTGCCGCGTTTGAAGGCTTGCCCCCGATCCGCCGAAGCAGAATGCCAACCCATAGCGGCTCCAATACCTCACACATGGTTGCGCGTCCAACGCCTCCCCGTCCTGCCAGCCGCACCAGCATGCGCAAAAGCATCGAGCGGAGCCGAGATCCCGCACCCCTCTCGTCCCTGCTATTCTGCGCCCCCGTCACTTCCTGTCTCTCGGCCCCCTCACGCGCCTCGGTCCCATCTGCCCGTCTTGCGTTGTCCGCTGAATGCGATATCAACGGCGCGTCCGCCACCAGCGCCAGCTGTGCCACCTCCTTAATGTCCTGTAGGCCCGTGCCCAGCCACACATGATTAGCGACCGCAATCTTTCACCGCTCAGCCGCTCTGCGGGCCTCGCACCTGGCGTCGCGGCTCGTGCGCGAGAAAAGCTTCGAGCAGATCTACCCCAGCCTGCCACCGCACGTGCATGGCCGTCAGCCCATATCAGCCTCCTATCCTCTCTTTGCCCTCCTGGAAGCTGCACTCCCCATTCTCCCACTTGCAACCCCTGATTCCTAACGCCGTGCAGGGTGAGAGGTGAAATGCTCATGCGAGGGTTCCGGGGTCGAGGGATGGCAAGGGTACCTGGACAACGCAGTCGGAGACGCCCGGCTGGCGCAGGAGAAGGCACAGCAGCGCAGCAAAGTTGGACGTGCGGAGCGCGGCAGCATTGTCGACAGCCAGTGCCAGTACCTCCGGAACATCGCTGCCAGGAAGTGCATCACGAGTGCTGGTGGCCGGCTGCAGCGCATCACGAAGTGCGCCAAAGGCTAGCACGGCGCCGGCGGGTGGCGCCGAAAGCCACATCCGGTGGTCCAGGAGGAGGTAGTTGCAGGCATCAAGGTTCGCCACCGCTCCCGGGCCGCCAAGCCCCCCACCAGGATCGGTCGAAAGACCCACAAGACGCAGGAGCTCTTGCACGACCCTCGGTGTCAGCAGGTGCGGCTGTCGCTGCAGCGTCGCAGCCAGCGCCTGGTATCCCTTAATGCGCAGCATGTCATCCAGGTTTGCGGGGCTTCCCCACAGCGCTTCGCTCAGCAACGCCACCGCATCTGCCATCTCTGTCGCCGCCACCTCTGCAGCTCCAGAGTCACACTGAGACTGATCTCCGCTTGCATCTTGTCCAACTCGCTCTGCCAAAGAGACGAGAGCAGTAACACCGCCCACACTCCTCAGTGTGTCCGCCACCGCCCGTAAGCGCACCGCCCGCGCACCGCCATACAGCACTCCCTCGCTTGCTCCCACGCGCGAGAGTCCCGAAGTGCCCTCCCCCAACCCCGCCACGCTGACAGCGCGCCCTCGGCCCCCATCCCAATCGTCGGAGCCTCGGGCGCCCGGTGGCACCGCGCGGCAGGCGAAGAGCACTCGTTCCAACGACAGGAGCGGCGCGCGGGGCGGCGGCCCCAACGTGGCACCAGCTTTGCCGTCGCCCCCCTCTCTCACCGCGCTTGCATCCTTGACCCGCCAGCGGCAGAGCGTCTGCGCGACCTCGGCGACATCCCACTGCACCCAGCCGCCTTGGAAGCTGCCCTCAACGCTCGGCCCGAGCCGAGCCATGCCTGCCAGAGCATCTGCACCCAGCGGCTCCTCGAGCAGCAGCGAGCTCTTCAGCTGCCAGCGCAGCTCCTCTGCACCCCGGCCGTATGCTCTAGCCCCGGCACCAGCATCTGTCTCGGCGCCAAAATCGCGGTCCGCGTCCCACGCCAGCGGTGGCGTGCCGAGACACGCGCGCAGGGAGAGGTCATCTCGAGACTTTCCACGGCCAGTGAAAGACTGCAAGGGGGACCCAAACAGGGGGGCAGCGAGGCTGCGGCCAGATCGGAGCTCCGCAGAGGTGCGGAGGTGTCCGTCCAGGAACAACGAAACGACCGAGGCATGGACAGTGTGGAAAGCGTGTACGACAGCGAGGTGAAGCCACACGCGAGCAGAGATCGCCGACTCCCGCAGCTCCACAACGGAGTGTTCACCGGTCCCCGTCCGCACTGAGACACACCAACCACCTGTCTCCTCACGCACCAGGGAAATATCCAGTCCATTCGACGGCCTTCCGTCGCCCCTTTTCCCCGCCGCAGGCGCCTCCAGCCTGAGCAGCGGCAGCACGCGGCGCCCCACCCCCGGCACCCACGCGTCACCCGACGCGGGCCCTGCTGCGGATGCGTCGCCATCGTCGATCCAAATCCACGACGCAAAGGTGTAGCCCGCCGACGGCGGCCACGCGGCGCCGGCCGCCAGCGGCACCTGCACGCCCGCGACCCCGCGGTCCGGCCCGTCCCGCCGGGGCGAGAACAGCAGCGCCCCCCCCGACACCCGATTCGAGCGCATCATCGCGCCGAGGCCCTGCAGGAGTGCCCCGCGAAGCCCTCGCGGCGCTACCCACGCCAAAGCCAGCAGCGCGCGCAGTTCCCTCGGATCCAGATCGGCGGCTCCCACAGCAGCAAGCGCAGTCACGACGTGCGAAACCAGCCCCAACTCTGAGCCTATCACATCGCCATCCCTCACCCTCGAACCTGTTCCACCCGGCTTTTGATCTCCGTCACCTTCAGCTCCTTTGCAATTGCTTTTACACCCTCTCACCGAACACAAGTGCGCCAGAAGCAGCGGCACAACGCCGGCTGCGGCCAGATCTGCAGCTGCACCAGGGCAGCCTCCTGCTGCCGCGGCCATCAGCGTCAATATGGGAACGGCGGCCTGCAAGGGTAGCGCCCTGCGCGCGAGGAGCAACGAGAGCGTCACGGCTGCCTCGGCAGACCACCGTTCTTCTGCCGCGCAGAGCAGTGCCTTGGCCCAAAGTCGCTGAGCTGCAGCTGCCGCCTCAGATGCCGAAGCACAAACGCGCGGCACGTTCGTTGTGAATCTGCCTTCAGAGTTCGCTGCCCGGTCCCCCGTGGCTTCGGAAGTCCCGACGAAAACGACACCACAGTCGGAGGCTGGCAGTAATCCACGGCCGCTCAGCATCCCAAGGAGCGCCTCCAGAGCATCAGCCGCACCAGAACTGCCTTCGGCACTGCCGCCGCAGCCGCCGTCATGCTTCAGCAAGCAAGAGGCTTCAAGCACGTCTGCCAGACGCCGAGGACCAAACTCGTCCCAAACAGCGCGGTAGGCTCTGGTGCTCTGCACACTACTTTCGGCTAGTAGCCTGATTGCTGCAGCTCCATGCCGCGCCGTGCTTCGCCCGCGCACCTCGGTCGGGAGTGCTCCAGCGTTCTCCAACATTCGAAGCGCCATCGTGACTCCCCCACATGACAGAAACGCATCTGCCACAGCTGCGCGCCGCCTGATGGCCCGGCTGAGACAAAACATCAAGTCGATCTCCAAGTTCTTCCACTCTGTGTTCGCTTCTGCGTCTTCTTCTGCAGCTGTGCACCTCCCCCGCTGAAGCTCGCAACACATGCCTGCCACAGCAGCCTCCGCGTCCTCCGCTGAACCACTCGCTGCCAGCTCTTCCAGTAGCCCCAGAACACTTTCGTGCAGGTGCCGGTCCCACACCAATTGCAGAAGACGCGACAGACCAGCCTCTGCTACCTCATGCGAGCATTCGCGGTGTCCGTGGCAGAGTACTGCAATCGTCTCCAGAGCCTCACCTTCGAACCCACCTTCCTCCGGTTGCCTTGTGGTTACTGCCGAATCCGCGCCCGCGCCCGCAGCCATTGCAGTGCTCCTAGTATCGGCAGCGGCGAAGACTGGGGCGAGGAGAGCGTGGGGGGCCTGGAGCTGCAGCAGAACCTCGCGCAGGCGGCTCTCGTGAAGCACCATCCTCCGCAGCGCCCGGCACACTTCCACGCGTGGCGCCGCCGGGCCTGCTCGCCCGAGCAGCTCTGCTATGGCGTGCACCTCTTCCAGCGGCCAGGCCCCGCACTGCACGGTCAGAGCCTCGACGAGCCCCATCACCGCCCGCGCCTCCTCCGCGCCGCCAGCGTCCAGTCCTGCAATCAGGTGCGCAAGACCTCGCGAGAACCCACCTGCCTCCGGGTGATCGGCATCTCCACTACCTCCTCTCGCTCTCACCCGCTCACCTTGCAACGAGTACGCCGACTGGATTCGCGTGTACGCTTCGCCTCGCCTCAGTGAGCAGCTCGCAGAGGTCAACACCTCGGCGAGCTGTCGTAGGACCGCGGCCTGCACCGGCCGCCCCCGAGCATGCTCAACGCACCCCACCAAGGCGTCCAGCGCACCCACACTGACCATTACCAACGAAGTGACTCCTTCCGCAGCACGGCTCTGCCCAATTGCCTCGCCGGATCCGCCTGACATGCCCCGCACCCTGCCCTCCGCCTCCCCCGTGCTCTCAAGATCCCCGACCTTGAGCAGCACCATCGCGCCCAGCAGCTCGACCGCGCCGCTGGACCCGCCCGGAGCACCCCGCCCGTCCTCACCTGCCTCCCCCGCCATCGAATTGTCCACCTCGCCCTGCCCTGTACCCGCCTTCGCGCCATCGTCGCTTTCTGAGAGCGCGATACTCGCAAGCATGTCGTAGCATCCAGCGGTGACGAGATCGTCCAGCGGGCGTGCCGAGTGCCGTGCCATTGCACATACCAAGGCGCACAGCACCCGCAGCACAGCAACAGCCTCGCTTGGGTGCAAGGATGTGCAAGGCACCCGCCGCGCCAAGCGCTGCACCAGTTTTCCCACGCAGCCGTACGCCTCGACGTAGCGCGCCATCCCCGCGCCGCAGGACCCGCTCGCGTGCAGTGCCCACAGCCCCTGCTCAACCCCCTCCGCGTCTCACACTCCGCGTCTCACGCGTTTTCGCGGCCCGGTGGTGTGGGTGCGGACCAACCTTGCGGGCCAGGGCGCGTGTAGTGTAGTCGGGCGCAGCGGCCATCTCGAAGAGCAGCGCCAACTCCTCCGCCGCCTCGTGCTGCCCAGCGCCTCCCCCACCGAGGTCGCAGAGCGCCTCACCGACCTGTCCCGGGGTTCAGGCGGCGGCGGCACAGCGTCTCGTCACTGAACCCTAGGGACACAGCCATGGTGTCTGCAGGGAAGGCGATTGGTGCAGTGTGGTGGGCGGTGGGGCCCCACCTCGCGCGAGGCCATCAGCCGCCAGGCCAGCTGCCAGAGGCGCCCGCCCACCGCCTGGTCGCCCACTGCTAGGTCGACGTCCCTCCGATCGGCACCCTCGTACTCCGCATCCACGCGTCGCATCATGGCGTCTTGCGCGGGCATGGAGCTGGCTGCGGGAGCGGTGCCGTGGAGGTCGTGGAGGGCCCGCAGTGTGAGGGGGAGCACCCCGGCGGCGCGGAGGTGCCGCTCGTCCCCGTGCTCCCACTCCACCGACAGCACGGCTTCTAGCAGCAAATCCAGGGAGACGCGACCTTCCTGTCCCGCACCCCGCCCAGCGTCATCCCGCGTTTCCTGCCAATACTCTCCGATTCGCACCTCCGTGGGGCCCGGGGAGCGCTGCCACGGACTCCTTGCCCTGCCACGCCCGGGGCTATTGCGTGGGCGGGTGCCACCTCGCCACGGCCAGCTCTGCCCCCATCGAGCGCCCAGGCAGCGCCGCGCAACTCGAGCGCAAGCCTGTCGGTCATCGCTGCAAACAGCCCATTGCCGCTCCCAAGGATTCTCAAGAGGTCCACGAGCCTGAAACGCACTTCTATCAGTTCTGCAATGTCAAGGTGCTGGGGGCGCATTGTGCAAGGTGGCACTCTTCTAGACGATACGGTCCTACGTTACAGTTCAGCACTGCACTGGAGTCTTGGCTTCTTTGCCAATGCTGGTTTGTTTCTAAGGGTGAGAGCGCCCACCCGTTGTGTGGGAGTTGGGCAACGACGCATCGAATGGAATGCAAAAGGTCCAATAAACACTCCTCACAGTCATCTCCATCGTTTTCAAGTGCAGTGAATCGTTTCCACGTCTGCTTGAGAGCCCCGAGGGCTTCTCGCTTCCCTCCTCCCCCACCGGTGCTGCTTGCCCCACTCATGGATAAAACTCCAGCATCAGCGCCTTTGTTGGAAGGGACCATGCTATTTTCGATATCATCATACATTGCATCTGCATTTTGCCGTCCAGTGCGCAGCCCGGAGGCCACGGCATTCTTTACGGAGGAAATCCTTGCCGAGAGGACCCCGAACGTACCTCGCATTGCGGAACTTCACAAAATGCCCTGCAACTGTACTTGACAGGAAGAGCAGCGTCGAGTAACTTCCATCGCACAGTTGATGCCTCTACTCCACTGTTGTTCACCGTGGAAGGCGCTTCATGCCGTCGTTTGATCCCACAGCAGCCCCGCACCCCGCGTCGAGAGCCCCACAAAGGGAGAGCAGTCCAATAGAGGTCGGGTTACACCACGACTACACAGTTTCAAGGATTTTCAGAGCTCCGTCCAGTCACGTCTTCAAGGGAGATGCGCGCGCGAGGACTTCAGGCTGTATCGTTCGTAGCGGTTTTGCTTCCCAGGTACGAGCCTGTTGAGGAGGGCAACCAAACAACATTACCTTCCTTGATGTGCTAGGATTACCCCTCAAGCAGAAATTGGCGCTCTCGTTTGTACTCTGGAGCAGCACGCTGCTCATCTGCGATGGGATCAGGCGCAGCGCATTCCAGCTAAATTGATCGGGAACAGCGCCTTCTTTGGGTTGCCATTGTAGCCTCAAGTCAGCCTGACGGCTCAACAAACTTGGTTGAGTCTGAAATCCTGAATGCCTGGGCAGCCTCGGTTCTGCATTTTCTCCAGCGACCGCACTAACTCGACTGGCGGCGGTACATCAGCTCCCGCTCGACAGTAGTGTTCGGCGGCAAAGGTATGTTTCGTGTAGGGCAGTGCTATTCTACAAATATTCTCAAGAGAAGGCCTCGGCTGCGGGAGGTGCTTGCGGCTGATGAAAGCTTCTTTCTTCATCGCACGGAAAAAACGTGACAACGTGGTGCGCTGGCAGAGTTTTGGGTTCAGTGAGGATGGGCGATGACGGTGGAGCGGACAGTGCGGAGGTGAAGGAGATTAAGCGGCAGAAGTATGAGTCTCTCTTCAAGGTTAGCACCCGCGCTTTGCGTCCTGCTCACTTCTGCCTGGGCAGGCACTGATAATACAGCGCGTGCGGCAGGACTTGATGATCAAGGCGAGCAAGCTGCCTCCAGGACCCTCGAAGACTAGCTACATGGTGAAGGCCAAAAATGCGAGGGCCATGGCTGATGCTCTCGCGTACACCAAGGGTGAAGCGCAGCCGGACGCCAAGGGAGATGCAGTGGACGAGGTGGTGGCAGACGGTAAGGCCGAGGCGGGGATGACCGCAGAGGCAACGGAGGCTGCTCGGGAGGCACGAATTGGAGCAGCAGAAATCGATATCCTTGAGGCGACGCCGGCACTGGGCGAGGACCTCACGCAAATAGTGAACTGGGCGTACCGGGGCAAGCGCGGTCGGCAGGGCTGGACGGGAGAAATGGAGCTGCTCGACGGCATCCGCATTGCACCAGATGATATGACCAAGCTTCTCCAAGCGGCTACAGCGGGAAATGATGCGCTGCGTGTGTTTGTGGCCTACATGGAGAGCCAAGGGGTGATCGGATGCGTCAAGGTGGAGCGGGTGAGCGCAGAGGAGGCAGAGATCGGAATGTTCTCGGTGGACCCGGGTATGCAATCGCGGGGCGTAGGTTCTTTACTGCTCGATAAGGCCGAGCGCTATGCAAAACAGACACTCAAGGTAAAACGTACTTCAATGATGGTGCTGGACGTGCGGGAGGACCTCCTGGCGTGGTACCGCCGCCGCGGCTACGTCGGCACCGGCGCCAAGGAGCCGTTCCCCACCGACGCTAACGTCGGTGTCCCCAAGCGCGACCTGCAATTCGAGCGCTACGAGCGCGCGCTCTGAGCGCACACTACAAGGCCATCGCCGTGCAGCCTTCGCGCTGCGGGACAATGCTCGCAGCACTGGCGCCGCAGCGCTGTCGTCTACACCTGATGTTGCTATACTAAATCAGTGTGAGACCGGAAAAAAGCTATCGGTGATGCAGCAGCAAGCGGACGTCCAATTTACTCAATCGAACCCACCCGCCGAAATGCAGTCAGGCTCCAGTGCCCAGCACTCAGCCACTGCAAGGTCAACGGCAGAGGTCTGCAAGCTCACCCCCAGTGCCACCAGCCGCTCCACTTCCGCCACGCTTGAACAATTCGCGCGCTCCGACGCGCGAAAACAGCCCCCCTTCTCCGCTCCTTGTGCACGCACGCCTGCTCCGCCCCCGCTGCCTCCCTCCCCGCTGCCTTGCACGCTGCCGGCTTCGGTGGCTGTGAGCAGGGCGCGCTGCAGCAGAGAGCCCGCAAGCGCATGCGCTGTCTCAGCCGTCCCCGCGAGCCGAGTGGCTGCAACTCCCGCCTTTCGGGCTTCCAATAGTCCCACCGCCGACTGCGCGCAGCGAGCAGTAAGGTGTCACTGGCGGGGCGGAGGCCTCCGCCACCAAAACGTCGTCAGGCGGCGGCGGGGCAGCGGGCGGGACGGCAGGGCGGCGGGCCTCGGTGAGAAGAGAGTCGAGCAGGGCGGCGTCCGAAGCATCCGAAAGAGCGTGCGTGCCACCCTGCTGGTGCCGTCGGCAGGGCGGGCGGGTGCGACCAGAGTGAGGCGGAAGGGCAGAGCGGCGGGCGGGAGTAGGGCGGGAGCAGGGCGGTCACCGCTGCAAGTGCCTTGAGAGAGAGCAATCTGTCCACGAGCACTAAGTGTTTTCCCGACACCCGGGCCGCCGCTCCACAAAGCCGGTCTGCAGTCTGAACCCGTGCCCAGCGCTTCTTGAGCGGCACGCCGGGCACGCCAGGCTCGAGGTGCTGCTCAAGCCACACCAAAAGCAACAAAACGCCGTGGGGCTAGGTCGATGGCTGACCCAGACGTACCTGCTCTACTTGCGTACGTGACAATGTTCCGGCTTCTGTCTGCGCTGTTGACTCCAATTTTCCTGCCCCCAAAAGTCGGCCGTGACCCCTCTTCTCCTGCACACGGCGAATCCGGGTTCAGCGAATCCGCGCAGCTCACCGGGGACCTCGGCACCATCGCACCGCGACCCAAGCCCAGAGGCGGGCACCTGCTTCTGCTCCGACAGCGTCGTGAGTATCTGTGCCAGCTGCTGCACACTTTGTGCCCCCTCTTGCACGTTGATCTTGTCGTCAGGGTACAAGTGCAGAACCAGCGATGGCCCAATCGCAAGACAACACGCAGGAGGCCGACCCTTGTCCTTCACAGCTCTCAGCATCGATACTTTTCGCACCGTCTGCCCCCCAAAATAATGTCACACATCCACTCAGTTCCACGATGCTGCAACGTGGCGGTCCACGCGGCGTAGGTGGTTCATGCTACGGCAGTGTGCGCGTACCTGAAGCGGAAGCTCCACTCGGATCACTCCATCGAAAACCCCAAAAGCCCTGGGCACTTTGTTCATTACACCCGGCGATCCAGGTCTATTGACGGCGTGTATACGGCGGAGCAGGAGATCGAAGTGTAGCTGGGTGCAGTCGTCATTGGTGGTGCTGCGCACGGCGCGCAGCGGTCAGACTGCGGTTGCCAAGCTCGCTGCTGCGTGCCTGTGCCAACACGTCAGGCAGGGCATGCGTGAACCGAAGATTCTCCTGTTCTGGCAGAAGTTTGCACTATCATTTCCCGAGTTGGCAGAAACCTGGGCGAGAAGTAGATGCATCGCCCCGTGAGCGCATCCATGAAGAAACAACGCCCGGTCCACACAAGCTCGTCGCTCTCAGCGACTTGCGGAGCACTGCCCTCACCTCTTATGGCTGAAGCACCACACATCATCTCCGCCTCCGATTCACCCTCCCAGCCACCATCCAGACCCTCGAGTGCGGCGCGAATGAACGCCTCTCGATCCATGCCTTCGGAACTCGTTTGCTGATCTATGTTGACTTTTGTAACTGTTACAAAAAGTGGCTGCCGGGACGCCGCATTTGGAGCCATGGGCTTCTCCGTGCTGGTGCGTCCTCCTTCACACCACGTGCCGTGCGGTCCATTCTGCGGAAGCTTCTGCAACACTCTGCGACCTTGTAGGGCTAGATTCTGTCTGCCGCGCGGCGCTACCTGCCCGTGCTCTGTGGGTTCCAAGGGGTGTGCGTGGCCAGCTGTCATGCTGTCGGTCCTATTGGCGCGGCGGTGGCAGTGGCAAGCACTCAGCTCTCTGCAGGGCGTTTCAGTCGTGATATTTCTGGTCCACACATTGGTTGGGCCCTGGGACCTCAAGCCAGATACTGATGGCAAGGCGCCTGTGTGCAGAACATGGCAGCGTTCACAATCGGGTACCAGAACGGCTACTCGGACGCCAAGAAGGCCAACTCGCCGGGCGGCAAGGGCTACGCTGCTGCATACAAGAACGGTCTCATGAAGGGCATGCAGGTGCAGTTCATCCCCGGTAGTGACATCTTCAGGCTCAGTAGTTGCACCACCCCGCAGCCAATTGGCAAGTTTCGTGCTGGCGACCTCGCTCTCCGGTGCCCTGTCGACTCAAGGGATTTTACAGCGCATTCGCTCGCACTGGGAGTCGTGGACATGCGCGGAAATCTAGAGTGCGCACACGTCCGACTGACGGCGGTCTCGTTGCGGGCGGTGGGGTGAGCAGAAGGAGGACAACCACCTCCAGTTCCTCGCGTCGATGAAGCGCGCTCGCGAGGCCTACTTTGCAGCTACGTCCGGCGCCTCGGCTGGCACCATGCAGGCAAGCGCCCTGTCCTTTGTATGTAGAGCACCGTAGGCCCCGATTTTTTGCGTTTGCTTGGAAGCATAGCGGCTATGCAGGACATGGGGCAGCTTCTGAAGGCGCGGACGGCTGCAGGCGGCGGTTCTGCCTGCGAACCCGATCGACACCGGCTCGCTGTGAGGAGGACCGTACAGAGGCACGAAGGCGATTCCTGCAGCGCGGAGCTGGCCAGCGGATCACTGGGGTGCTGTCGAAGAGGACGTCATGTAAAATACTTGAGGATTTAGGAGGTCGAGAGGAAGAGGTCAAGCAAGGGTGCGACAAGACCAGTGCGCGTTGACTCCTGTCGAGTTTACGCTAGACAGATCAGAGGTTGTTTAGTGGAGTGCTCGGGTGGGTACGCGCAGCAGGTGAGACGACGCGCAGCAAATACAATTCTTCACTGAAAGCGTTTGGCAAAGCGAAAGAGAAGTGCTGAGGCCCACGGATTCAAGCGAGTGACTGCTGCTATCCACAAGAGCGGTTTCGTGTGAAAGGCCGGGGGGTTGTCTCTGTTCCTGGGAGAAGGCGATCGTCTTGCGCCTGACCGGGCCCCGCCACCTTTTTTGCCTAATAGTCAAATCGAATAAGGGGGATGAGTGGTGCGATGCGGGGAAGCCTCGACGCAGCAGCGCAGGATGGATCACTAGGGAGACAAGTATTGAACAGGATGGAGGATATCGGAGTCTTCGACGGGAAAGGCCCTGCCTGTGATGCTTACCTGTTTGATGGGCGCAGCGTTAGCATGGCAGAAGTGCGGTGCACGATCGATCGAGTGATTGCGAGGATGGCAGAGGGCGGCGGTGGGCTTGGACCAGGAGATAGGGAGTCGCAGGTAATAATGGGGGGGTCCAAGTTGGTTCTCGGGCTGAGCAGCAAGCTGCGGGCGCTTGTGCTGTCGCACATGGGATCTTTGCACTACTTGCTGCCTGCTGCACGGGTATGCCGTGCGTGGAGGCGGTCCTGTGAGATAGTTGCTGCGTCCGGAAGGCTTTCGACGCTGAATCTTTCGCTGCATCCTACCGTGCGGGACGCGGAGGTGGTCTGGATGCTGCGGCGTTACCAACAGTACGTCCAGGCGATCGACTGGTCCGGATGCAAGGGTCTGACCGACACGCCTCTTATCGAGCTGCTACAGCCGCTGCCCTCGGGATCCGAGGGGGTTCATCTGCGCTCGCTGCGGCTTCGAGGCTGCACTGGGGTATCAGAGATCGGGCTGGCGGCTGTAGTGCGGCAGAGCCGCGTCACGCTGGAGGAGGTTACGCCCCTGCCGCCCGGGCTAGGTGAGCACTGCACCGAGAGCTGCCGTGAGAAACACTTTGCGAACCACATTTTGGCACTGCAGGTCGACGTCGGAGGCTGCAGCGGGATGCGGGACGCGGTCATTTGCGCCCTATGCGCTCCGAGCGGGGAGTCCGGTGCTGCGGCTTTCGTGGCGGGGGTTGCCACGGCCCAGCACTGCCACGAACCTGGAGAGCAGATTGCCAACGCAGACCCACAACGTGGTGGCGCATCCCTGCGGGTACCGCGCCCCCACTTTCCCTCTGGCAGCCGCAGCGAGAAGCCCGCGTTTACCAGTCTACGCAAATCGCGCACCTGCAATCTGTGAGAGAGGAGCTCGCGATGGGCGTGCTCGTGCAGGCTTTGCGCGCAGGGGCTTGCAGAGCGCTTTCAGATGTGTCGCTCCGAGCTTTGGCCGCGGCTCGCCCTCCGCTGGAGGTTCTTCACGTGGCCGACCTCTCCGACCTTTCCGATGCCGCGCTCGCGCTCGCTCTGGCCGCCACAGCGGGAACGCTGCGCGAGGCACACCTTCCCCGCACCCTCGCGGGCGAGTGCGCCCTTGCGGCGCTGGCTGGCAGGGGTGCAGGAGGCCTGCGGGTGCTGGATCTCTCGGGGTGTCCGCACCTGCACGACGGGCTGCTCCTCCCCG
>Ga0115567_10004706_pt1 | contig 13291 bp, 11 predicted proteins | sample COGITO_mtgs_1204_2_FD_88679 | JGI IMG/M metagenome (GOLD analysis project Ga0115567, IMG submission 88679) | Pelagic marine microbial communities from North Sea - COGITO_mtgs_120412 | ecosystem: Environmental > Aquatic > Marine > Epipelagic | place: Germany:Helgoland, sampling site Kabeltonne...
TGATATTTTTTAAGCCAGTGAATGAACCAAATGCAGGTAAGATGATCATCGATTCATTCAGGTGAAAACAGGCTGATCGAATACTTGATTTTCCTTTACCCCTAAGAGTAAAGCCTGGATGTATGTGTCCGGCAAGGAATGGTTTATTTGAATTTGCGACTGGTATATGCCTGCATTCAAAATCGTAAAGATCAAAAGGGTCGGGGTGGCATTGAATGTTTAAATCAGTCCATGGATCACCAGATTTTATATCGTGATTTCCACGAATAAGGAGAATTTTTAATTCTTTGAATATCTCTCTCCATTCGAAGAGGATTTGGTGAACCTCGTCGGTCTTGCCTAAACGAGCGTGAAAAAAATCTCCTAGAATCACCAAAGTTTCGACTTTGGTTTCATTAATTAAATGAGTAAGGCGGTCACAATCCTCCTGAGTACTTTTTTCAGGCACAGGGATTCCTGACTTTCGAAATGTTGCTGCTTTTCCAAAATGTGGGTCAGCAATAAAAAGGACATTTTCTGAAGCCAAGTGAATAGCACGATCAGCAAGCAAAGATAACTTTCTTGCATTCCAACTGATCTCTAATTTTGAATTCATAGAATCAATTACCTATTTCCAAATCATTGGCCATTTTTCGTACCCGGTCGCTCCAAGATTCTGAGCTTACCTGGGTACGTAAAGTTTCGGCCCACAGAGGAAAGGAAAATGGAGTTAGTTGATTTGGAGAGTGCATAATTATATTTTGAGACTGAATTTCCTCGAGTTTTTCAGTCATACGAACCACATCGAGTTGCCGGTCCAAGACTTCTTTCTTTGCCTGTCCGAGTAAAAGGTTATCTGGGTCATATTTTGAGAAAACATCGAAAAATAGACCACCTGATGCCTGTACCTGTTTAATTGATTTCTGTGCTCCAGGGTAGCCCTGGAAAATAAGACCAGCAACCCGGGCGACTTCACGAAATTGACGCTTCGCCATTTCACTCTGGTTCATACATTCTAAAAGTTGCTCGACGATTCCTTTAGGGTCGAGAAGGGTTCTCCATGTTTCTTCATTAATGGTTTTTTCCGAGTTTGAACAGAGGCTTAGTCCATAATCATTAAAAGAGACTGAGAGTGACATTGGTTCAAGCTGAGACATTCGGAATGCAATGAGAGAGGCAAGCCCTTCATGAGCGAGCCTGCCCGCAAATGGGAAAAGGAACCAGTTATTCCCATCCCTTGTAACTGTTTTCTCAATCAGAAATTCCGAGAATTTGGGCAGGGCGGACCACTTAGATTGGAAATTTAGAGTTCTCTGCATGGCTTTCATTTCAGGGTCTTTAGATTGCCCTCTGCGAAACTGTTCAATCTTTTCTCTTACCGACTTTGAAAGCTCTGATGATAATGGGGATTTTCCACCTCCCCAAACCGGAATAGCTCCTTTTCCGGACTTTGCTAGTTTTACAATTGCAGTTAAATCTCGCACCCGAATGAGAGTTAGAAGTTTACCGGAGAAAAAGAAATGATTCCCTTTTTTAATTCTCGAAATAAAGGATTCTTCAATCGTACCAAGTGTTTTTCCGGTTTGAAACTTCACTAAGATAGATGGATCGCTGGTGATCGTCCCAATTGACATTCGGTGGAAACGGCTGATTCTTTGAGAGTGGACTGAATATACTCCATCCACGCAAATTACACGTCTAAACTGATCGTAGGCACCAAGTGTTTTTCCACCCTTTACTATAAATTCGATTGTCCAATCCCATTCCTGTTTCGATAATTTTCTGTAGGACCAAGCGGTTCTGACTTCTTCTAATGTTTCCTTTTCCCTGAAGCCACCGGCTAAAGCCAGTGTAATTAAATGTTGAGCCAATAAATCAAGGGGGGATTTGAGTGGAGAACGTTGCTCGATTCTGCCCTTTTTCATGGCTTCCCGTGCAGCTGCATACTCAATTAATTCCATCGCCTGAGTGGGCACACAAATAACAGTGCTCACTGCACCGGGTTGATGACCGCAACGGCCAGCTCGTTGGAGAAGGCGTGCAACTCCTTTGGGGCCGCCTATCTGAATCACTTGTTCGACGGGGGAAAAATCAACCCCTAGGTCAAGGCTACTGGTGCAGACCACCGCCTTGATATCACCTGCACGCAAGCGGTTTTCGACTTGAGCTCTTTCCTTCCTGTCAATTGAACCATGATGAATGCCGATCTGATTTTTCCATTCGGGGCGAACATTCAATAAGGCATCAAACCAGTACTCTGTTTGCGAGCGAACATTAGTAAAAACTAAGGTGGTGGATTTTTTATCAATAACTTCCGCTACTTGTTTCACTAATTTTCCGCCCAAGTGCCCGGCCCATGGGAAACTTTCCATGTTTTTAGGTATAAGAGTTTTTACCACAAATTTTTTTCGAATATTCCCGTCCACTAATACTCCCTGCTTTTCATTTCCAGTAAGTGTGGCCACTGCCTGATCTAAATTCCCCAAAGTTGCAGATAATCCCCATGTCCGAAGAGATGGATTCCATTTCCGTAGACGGGCTAGGCAAAGTTCAGTTTGGGCACCTCGCTTAGTGGAGAGTAATTCATGCCATTCGTCCACAATCACCGCACGGAGGTCAGAAAAGCATGATCTGGTTTCTGGGTAAGATAAGAGAAGGGAGAGGCTTTCCGGAGTGGTGACAAGAGCAGATGGGAATTTCCTCCTTTGCTTTGCTTTTATTGTTCCTGATGTATCTCCAGTCCTTGATTCAACTGTCCACGGTAAGCCAATGCCTTCGACTACCTCAAGTAGGCTACGGGTGGTGTCTTCGACTAATGCTCTAAGAGGAGTGAGCCAGAGAACTCTAAGCCCGGGCTGAATGCTCTTTGTTTTTGTATTCTGTTCTTCGATCCATTCCATTAAAGGAGGCATCCAGACTGCAAAAGTTTTTCCTGTTCCTGTGGGTGCATGAACTAATCCGCTTTTTCCCTGGAGGTAGGCCAGCCAAGTTTTTTTTTGAAATGAGAAAGGTTTCCAATCGCGGGATTGAAAGAAAGCATTGAGTTTTCTGACTGAATCTTTCTCAGCCGGTTTTGCTTTGGTCACCATAGTGTGGATTGTTTTTCTGTGAATCGAATAATTAAGTCGGGGCCATCGTTCTTAACATGGTTAACTTTTGACGCGACTTGGTGAACATTAAGGGTTTGCTTGGGCTGTGAATAATACGAGAGCAGGTGATCGAGTTGGGAATCGTTGTCCAACCAGTCCGACCAGTCTTGCGGATTTATTATAACTGGCATGCGATGATGGATATGGAGTAAATTTGGTGAAGCGGGTTGGGTGAGTACAGAGAATGACCGTACGCACCCTTCTTCTTTTTTTGTTTCGTTCCAAATGCCTGCCATTGCAAACATATGTTGATTGGTAAGGTAGTGAAAATAGGGATATTTCTGAGAGTCAATTTTTTGCCATTCAAAATAACCGTCTGCTGGTACGAGGCATCTGCGGTGGAGGAGGGAGTCTTGAAAAATTGATTTTTCACGAACCGTTTCAATGCGTGCATTAATTGGATTGAGTCTGGATGAAGCTAGCTTTTGGCTTGGAATTATTCCCCATTTTGCCATAGACCAATCAGTTTTTTTTGTCGTTTTAATAACTACAGGGTGTTCCTGACCTGGTGCTCGGTTGTAACTGACAGATGTGGGTGGTGGCGGTACTTCTAGTTTTTCAAGCTGAGTGGAAACTTTTTTTTGAGCCCAGGAATATCGACCACACATAGCACTAGAATATTAAAGGAGTTTTAATTCCGAGTAATGGGGGAGCAGTTATTTTTTGGGTTCAGCACAAAGTGCGGCTTCCGGTTTCGATCGCTGATCAATTGTATCAGCATGAAAGAGCTTGTGTATTTGGAAGCCGGCACGATATGGAGGGCCTTGGTCTTTTATCCATTGAGTGACCGAAGTGAGCACAGAATGATCTTTTGAGCATGACCACTCGGGGTGTAACCAGGTCGGAACTCCAAACTTTGTAAAATCTATTTGAGTCGCCCAGTGTTGAATACTCATGTTGTCTTCAACGATAATTTTAAATTCATCAGCAAGGGTGAGGTTTTCTTCAATCGGAGGGGCAAGGTTTTTTGGACTGACCGTAATCCAATCCATTTCACCTTTAATGGGAAAGGCACCACAGGTTTCCAAGTGAATTGGGAGATTACGAATACGAAGTTCATGAACTAAATCGTGTAGATTATGGATGCATGGTTCTCCTCCTGTGATCACCACAATTTCACAACCAGAAGAAAAAGCATCCTCAGCTAGTTCATGAGGAAGAAATCGGTCCACATGGCTTGGTTTGTGGTCAGGATGCCAGGTTCCTGCAGAATCACACCATGGGCAGTGAACCGGGCAACCGTGTAGGCGAATGAAGAATGCAGATTTACCTGTATGTATCCCTTCACCCTGCCAAGAATGAAAACGTTCGTAGACAGGAAGCTCTCTCATCGTCTAGGTTCAGGTTCAAACGTAGCCGAATTTTTTGAATCTTCCTCCAAATGAATTTTCTGAATCCAGGCACGATTGTCAGTATGTTTTCGAACCATTTTATCAAATGTGGAAAAGAGAAATTCGGCAATTCCTTCACAGGACGCTTGATTGACTTCAATGATTTTTAGCAATCCCTCATCTGCCAAGTTTCGCAATTTCTCGATTTTGTGATCTGTGACACAGACTACGCAACCATGGTCGAGGTATTCATCTATCCAGTCTGAAAGATAATGAAGTTCGCCAAAATCAACCACGAATCCATTTTTATCCAATTCGCTTGAGGCAAAAGTAAGGGTAATCGACCAACTGTGTCCATGAATTCTTGAGCACCTGCCAGGGTGCTTTGGTTGGCGATGAGACAATGGAATATCCCGATAAATTTTGCTACATGTAATCATTTAAGAAGTATTATGCTTTATACTGAGTAGGATCAGAAAGACCAACCAATTTAAAAGCTTCTTTTCTTTCCACACAGGTTCCGCATTTCCCACAATGTACATCACCGCCCGCATAGCAGGACCATGTTTTTTCAAAAGGGACTCCAAGCTTTTTCCCATGCCTGACAAGGTCTGCTTTACTCCAATGAACAAAAGGCCGTAGTAGGTTAATACTACTCCAGTCCGCCAGGGTTAATGCATGAGCCATTGAATCGGCGAATTCAGGACGACAATCCGGATAAATGGTATGATCGCCCGCGTGAGCAGCATAGGCTACAGTGTCGTATTTTAGTGAGATTGCATGTCCGGCAGCAAGGGATAGGAGGATCATATTTCGATTTGGTACCACGGTCGCTTTCATCGATTCCTCAGCATAGTGACCCTCTGGCAGGCTTATTTCTTGATCCGTAAGTGCACTACCTCCAAGTAATTGGCCCAAAGAGGGTAGGGAGAGGACAAAATGTGGAATTCCTAACGATTCAGCAATTTGAGTGCTTGAAATAATTTCCTTGTGATGTCTTTGGCCATAATCGATCGATAACAATTTTAAATCCGCTTTTTCCTGTAGTAAATGATGAACAAGAACTGTGGAGTCGAGACCGCCTGAAAAAAGAACAACTGCCTTCATCGCAAAGATTGAGAATTCATTTTTTTAAATTAAAATTGATTTCCTTATTTTAATCTTTGTTCAGGGCGTGGAAAGATTTTTCGATGTATTTCATAAATTCTCTTCAATTCTTCGATTGGGAATGGATGATCATCCACCCGTAAATCCCTAAACCGGTCATTCAAACCACCATATCCCCAGCCCTTTCTGACAACCAAGAGTGCGGCGGACTGCCTGCCTCGCTTATCTCCTCCGGCATCCTGCCCTGCTCGAAGGGCTTTGATTAATCGTTCTGCGAGCACACCCTTGCTGGATTCAAAGATTGAAGCCATTGCGTCGATAACCTCCGGGCCAGCCAAGAGATTTCCCTGTACCGAGAAATGTTTCCCCGTTTTACTCCCCGCCCAAGGATTGCACTCTTTTCCTGTATAGCTTGAGGCGTTTCCGTCCGTTCCAATTACTGCTAGTTGACGATGTTCACGCATAGGGTCAGCCTCGGTCATTAGCTGTACAACTTCTTGGGCACTTTTACCTTGAAGTAAAAGATCAAGTCCGACTGGACCGTAGCGTACATTTCCCCATGCTTGGGATGCGATTGCTCCGATGCCTGCTTTCGCGTAGGGTACTACGCTCCCGACCGCAATGAATTTTGATTGAACTGCCACTCCGATCTCTCCGGTTGCCTGATCCCGGGCAACGATTGAGAAAGTGGAAATTGGCAAAGTTGTATGTTTATTCTCTCCTCTTACAAAAGAAGAAATGAGAAGGAAAATGATAAGAAACGGATAAAGCATTCGCCTTGACCATAACTTGAAAACACTTACTTTCAATTCCTTACTTGGGAGCCGGCGTAGCTCAGTTGGTAGAGCAGGAGACTCTTAATCTCTTGGCCGTGGGTTCGAGTCCCTCCGCCGGTACCAGGAAAAAGCCGATGTTTTTACCCGCCCGATTAAGGTTTTCCATCGCTTATTTTTCCCTTTGAAGACTCATTTCTTTTGGGCGTTTTTCTCCTTTCTTCGGGGTCTCCAAGGTCCCCGCCTTTGGCAATCATTTCAGGGTATGTTGTATCCCACCACTGATCATAGGCTCGAGTTAATTGTGAAATTAATTGAGGGTTTTTTTGGGAAAGATCATTTTTACAACCGGGGTCTATTTTTACATCGAAGAGAACCCATTGTTCACGCGGACTAACTTTCCAATGGTATTGAGCAGTACCGTATGCGTATGTCATATGTTTGCCTCCGTTTTCCACGATCTGAAGTGCTTTACATTGACTCATGTACTTAAGGCATTCTTTGTTTCCGCAGTTATGACTACGCAGCATTAGGTGATTCCCTTGACGAACCCCTGCCATTGAGTACTTGTGATCTTTGGCAAAGCCACTCGGCCATCTTGCCACATGATGAAAAAGAATCCGCTCTGGTTGCAATTTTATAGCCTTTTTACTTTCCAAAACCGGACGAAGATCAAAACCGTCTAAATTCCGTTTTACTGATTGTGGGATTTCTGCCCCAGCTAATCCACAGAGAGTAGGAAGTATATCGAGGTGGGCGGTCAGGTTCCCCACTGTTTTTGGGTGCCATATTCCAGGCCATCTCCAAAAGGAAAAGGCTCTTGTGCCACCTTCCCATGCTGAGCACTTTGATCCTCGCATATTGGCATTGTATACATCCAAACCTTCGGTTACCCCGTTATCATTGATCATAATCACAATAGTTTCTTTTTCCCTATCGGTATCTTTTAAGAACTTCATCAAGCGACCGAGGTTGTAGTCAATATTTTCAATCATTGCCAAATAAGTGGAATGGATATCATTCAATCCGGCATCCCGAAATGGTTTAACAAATTTTTCTGGAGCTGCTAGAGGAGTGTGCGGAGAGTAGGTGGAGAGGTAGCAAAAAAAAGGATTTTGTTCAGACCCTTTGATGAAGGTCATTGCTTCGTCGAAAAAAACGTCTTCCCGGTACCCTTTTGTCTCCAATCGTTTTCGGTTACGTATAAAGGTTGAATCAAAGTGCTTGTGCGGTCCACCAACATTAGTCGAACACCAGTCAAAGCCTCTCTTTTCCGGCCCGGGCTTATTTCCCAAGTGCCACTTGCCAATAAATCCTGTTTTGTACCCAACTGTTTTTAGCAGTTGAGGTAAGATGATCGCATCCGGATGCAATTCCTGTCTAGGCACAATGGTATGGGTGACTCCATTCTTGAATTCATGCATTCCAGTAAGCAGTGCGGCACGGGTGGGAGAGCAGGAAGGACTGACATAGAAATTGTCAAAGCTGACACTCTCTGCACGTAATTTATTCATGTGCGGAGTCTTTAGGTATGGGTGCCCATGTGCATTGACATCGCCGTAACCCTGATCATCAGTAAGGATTAAAATGACATTGGGCTTTTGGGCGAAAAGATGAATTGAGAGGAAGGATAGAGCAGTGGTAAGAATGGGAGTTATTAATTTCATAAAAATAGCTAATTCGGTATGTGTCTGTAAGATCAAGATAAATAATTCTAAAAGCTAAGGAGCGAACTGTTTTAAAAACGATTATAATTAGATTAAAATCTGCTTTCTTATGTTGACCCATATGTGCTTTTTTGAATGCTTGTATTCTTGAGCAATTTTACACAAGATCACTTACTTGGCGTAGCAAAAAACTTTTTAATGGATGGGGTTCTTCAATCATTTGAAACCCATGGAAATGGAAATGTGAATGACACTTTCCTATTATATTACCATTTTGAAGATTGTGTAAATCGTTACACCCTGCAGAGAATTAATCACGAGGTTTTCAAAAACCCAGAGGGACTAATGGAGAATTTTTCCCGGGTAACAAGGCATTTACAGGCAAAATTTGCAAATGACCAAACCAATTCACAGTCGTTATCTTTGATCTCGGCAAAAGACGGGAAATCTTTTCACAAGGATTCAGGTGGTAATTATTGGCGTGTGACAAAATTTATTGACGGAGGCCGATCCTTTGAGGTGCCTGAAGATTTGAACCAGGCATACCATGCAGCAAAATCTTTTGGAGAGTTTCAGTTTCAATTACTTGACCTGCCCGGGGAGCCGCTTATCGAAACTATTGCGGACTTTCACAATACTAAATTAAGATTCGACCATTTTTGTTCGGTCGTGAAGGAAAATCAAATGCAAAGAGTTGATCAAGTAAGTGATCTGATCGATTTTGCTTTAAGTCGTGAAAATCTCGCCAAGATTATATCGGGAGATGATTTTCCAACACGGACAGTCCACAATGACACAAAATTAAATAATGTACTTCTTCATAAAACATCAGGTGAAGGAATGTGTGTGGTGGACTTGGATACGGTAATGCCGGGATGTGTATTACACGATTTTGGGGATTTGGTTCGTACCGCTGCTTCTTCAGGATTGGAGGATGAGCAAGATCTCGACAAGGTTTACTTTCTTCCTTCTACCTTTGAGGCGATCACAAAAGGGTACTTGGATACTGCAGGAGATATGCTAAATGCTAACGAACTTGAACACCTTGCGGTTGCTCCATTGGTAATAACATACGAACTTGGACTTCGTTTCTTGGAAGATTTTCTGAAGGGAGATCAATATTTTAAGATTAAACACCCCGAGCATAATATCGATCGTGTACGGGCTCAATTTAAGTTGCTGACTTCTATGGAAGAAAACCTTCAGGAAATGAAGAAAATTGTTCAATTAGTATCATCTCCCCAAGTTTCGGTTTAATCAATTTGTCTATATTTATTATTGTTCGATAATGAATATTTGAAGTAACCTGATTGAATTACACAGTTTAATTGTGAATCCAGGTTTTTACCTATTTTATACAAACTTATTTTTATGAGACTCCTAATTTTTTTATTTTTAATTGTTTGTTTTTCCAATTTTATGTGCTTAGGGGATCGTCCAACTCGTCCGAATGTGGTTCTTTTATTAGCGGATGATCTGGGTTGGCAGGATGTTGGGTGTTACGATCTTGATGAACCTGCCCCAATGGAGACTCCAAATATTGACTCTCTCGCCAAGCGCGGAGTTTTATTTCGCCAGGGATATTCACCTGCCCCCACCTGTGCCCCTACTCGTTGTGCTATTATGAGCGGCCGTCATCCCGCGGTGACTCAGAAGACACATGTGGTCGGGGGAAATCCTCCCACACCTTATAATAAAACCGCACATGAGATTATGGACCCCTGGTACAGTGGGAGAATGAAGCTTGAAGAAGTGACAATTGCGGAAGCGTTGAAAGCTAATGGTTATGTCAGCGGTCATACAGGTAAGTGGCATATGGCGATTGATCATCACGCATTTCCGCAACCTAAAGATCAAGGCTTTGATTTTACCCGAAGTGACTTAGGGGAGAGTCGGGCAATGCGTCCACATCGTTTGACAGGTTTTGCAACTCGGGATCAAAAAGACCGGTATCAATTAAACGAGCAAGGCTTTCCAAAAGATCAGACAACTTTGGATGCAATTGATTTTATTTCGATAAATAAGGCAAATCCCTTCTTTTTGTATTATGCCGCTTGGCTGGTTCATACTCCGATTCATTCTCGGAGTAAGGTTTTATTGGAAAAATACTGTCAAAAGTTGGGTGTTGAGTTCCCAAAGAATCCTTCGGGGTGGGCTATTCCGGGACAGCAAAATCCCTTCTATTGTGCAATGGTTGAAATGTTTGATCATTATGTGGGGCAGATAATTAATTATTTGGAAGAAACCGATGACCCCCGATGGCCCGGTCATAAATTAATCGAAAATACATATATTATACTGACCTCTGATAATGGCGGGATGGAGCGTATTCCGGGCGAAGTAATTACCGACAATTTCCCTTTGGATAAAGGGAAAATTAATGCAAAAGAAGGTGGAGTTAGAGTTCCTTTTTTAATCGCGGGGCCAAGTATTAAGCCTAACCAGGAAAGTAATGTGATGGTAAACGGATTAGATTTTTATCCCACAATTCTGAGTTGGACTGGTACAAAATTCCCTGATGACCAAATTTTGGATGGTTGTGATTTGAGCCAATTACTTGAGGTAAACCCAAAGGCTGGGCGTTTGGTTAAAAACAAAAAGGGAGAAACGAGAAATTCCATGGTCTGGCATTTTCCTCATGGAGTCGCTCAGCAATCAACTTTGCGAACTGGAGGATGGAAACTGATATACAATTACATTTCCAAATTGCCAAGACTCGAACTTTATCATCTGTATTCCGGTTATCCGAATCCATCCAGAAGAGTGGATATTGAAGAGTCGAAAAACCTGGCAGATGAATTCCCCGAACGTGCCGAGTCTATGAGGCAAGAATTATTTAATAGGCTTGATAAAATGAATGCCTCTTACCCATTTAAAAATCCACATTTTAAAGGTAAATCAGTGGGTAAAGAAAAAGTTTGCAGAGGAATTAAAAGAGGAAGAGATGGTAACCAAGTTTGGGCTCAGTTTGAAAGTGGTGGGTCTAAAGTGGTTCACGGGCACCTTGTTTATACTCTTAATGGAGGAGAAAAGAGCGAAGAATGGTATCTTATTCAAGCGAATCTTAAAGGGGATCGTTTAATAGCTAATTTACCAGAAAGAACAACACATTACATATTTAATTTTGTAGATGAGAACAATTTTTTGGTTTCTTATCCGGAAATGCCAGACCTACTTGAAGCAGGTAAGGAAAAAGGCAAAGGACCCTTTTCTTCCGAAGCATTTTCTGCAAATTATTATTGATGAAAGATTAGAAAACATAAAAAACACCGTATCGCTACGGTGTTTTTTGGGGCTTTGAAAACAAACTTTACTGAAACAAACTGACTATTGTCATGAATTAAGACTTGAGGAGATCAGAAATGTTCAAATTTTTTTTATATTTTAACTCCATTGTAACATTTTTTCGATAGGTAACTTAGCTTTATCAATTGTTGAGGGTTGTAATGAAATTTCTGGTGTTTCATTCCTTAGGCAATCCCGGAGTTTTGGGAGTGTATTCATTTTCATGAATCTACAATCATTACAAGCACAGTGACCAGTTGGGCCTGCCACAAATGCTTTGTCGGGTAATTCCCGAGTCAGTCTGTGCATCATACCTGTTTCGGTTAAAATAATAAAAGTCTCAGCCGGATTGTTTTTACAGAATGTAACCATCTTTTCAGTGCTGCATACTTCGTCAGCAAGATCCCGAACAGATTCGATACATTCAGGGTGAGCCACAACCGGAGCATTTGGGAATTCAAGTCGACACCTCTCTATTGATTCTTTGGTAAAAAGAACATGTGCATAACAACTACCAGGCCAGAGTTTCATTTGCCTGCCAGTTTGTGCGGTTACCCATTGACCAAGGTTTTGGTCGGGAACAAAAAGAATTTCTTTGTCTGCGGGAATTTGGTTTACAATTTGAACAGCATTTCCACTTGTGCAAATAACATCACTCAGTGCTTTTACATCAGCTGAGCAGTTCACATAAGCAACGACATAAGTCTCCTGATTCTTATTTTTGTAATCTTCTAGCTGCCCGGCTGGGCAGGAATCTGAAAGCGAGCACCCAGCATCAAGATCTGGCAAAAGAACTTTTTTCTGTGGATTAAGGATTTTTGCAGTTTCAGCCATGAAATGTACACCGCAAAAGACTATAATGTCAGCATTTGTTTCAGCTGCCTGCCTAGCTAATCCAAGTGAATCCCCTATGTAATCTGCAACTTGTTGAATCGGGTCGATTTGGTAATTGTGGCAAAGGATTACCGCATTTTTTTCTTTTTTTAGATCTAAAATCTCTTTTTGATCTTCATTCAATTTTAGCTGATCGGGATTATGGCGAAAGACTTGTAGATCAAATTGGTTAACTTCAGAGTCCGTCATACTCAGGCACTTTTTTTACATTTTCCATTTGTACGGAAATCTGGGCATTCAGCATGGACCTGTAGTCTTTGGTCCTTCACATCCAACCCTAATTTTTCGGATACAGTCTTGCCATACCACTCCATGAATGGAGCGTCTATATCAAAAATCTTTTTGCAGTCTGAACAGACAACCTGTGCCTTGAATGTCTCAGAACGACCGTTTAAAACATAAAATTTGTTATCATGCCCGATATCAATTTTGCGAATAATCCCACTTTCAACAAGCAAGGGCAAGTTACGGTAAACGGTTGCTCTGGAGACAGTATCGTCCAAGTTTTTGGCATCTTGTAGTAGTTGATCGGCAGTGAAATGACCAGATTGACGAAATAAGGCTTCAAGCACTCCTTTTCTCTGACCAGTTACCCGTAATCCCTTGCTCGCAAGAAAGTCGGAAAAACTCTCCCATGTTTCCTTATCAGTAACTTTCATTATGGGATATATCTTTAAACTTCTTTAAAAATGAGGTCAAATTTATTGAGACTAAATTGAGAAAGGAATAGATGTTTAGGTATTTTTTTTCTTCAACCTTGTTCTTTGTTGAGTTTATGGTAATCAACATTCTATGGCAATCAAAGTGAACGAACATATAATACCTGACTGGGCAATTGAGAGGCAGGCACAATCTCTTTTGGAGCAGGTGGCTAAATCTATGCCCGGTAAACCCAGAGAAGTAATCCAGCTGGCTGCAATGGATATGGCAAAGGATCGAATGGTGGATCAAGCATTGATGGCTCAGGAAAGCCAAAGCCGTAATTACAAGGTTGATCCTGAAACATTAAATCTTGAAATGAAAAAATGGATAAGCCAAAATGGTGGTAAAAAAGCTTTTTCCAAAGGAAAGCACCCGGTAATCAAGACACAGGATGACTTGAGAAA
>Ga0115567_10004707_pt1 | contig 13289 bp, 13 predicted proteins | sample COGITO_mtgs_1204_2_FD_88679 | JGI IMG/M metagenome (GOLD analysis project Ga0115567, IMG submission 88679) | Pelagic marine microbial communities from North Sea - COGITO_mtgs_120412 | ecosystem: Environmental > Aquatic > Marine > Epipelagic | place: Germany:Helgoland, sampling site Kabeltonne...
CCTGCGCTTCAACACGTTGCCCAATGTCGAGTACCAGGCGGCTGGTAGCCTGGTCCCACACAGCCGACGAAAAAGCCCCCACTGGCTCGGCGCTCCACGCTGACAGCTGCCCATCTGGAGCCTGGAATCCTGGAAGCGACAATAGCACGCGGTACCCCTCCGTGAATGGCATCATCGGGGTAAAGCTGATGGTGATGTCCGTCAGCAAGCCCGCTCGCGGGTTGCCGTACGCAAGAGTAGGACTTCTGAGTGCGCCGATCGGCGCCAACGTCGTGAGGTGCATACCAACTACGGGACCGGATTCCGTGTCGGTTGAGACCTCGAAGTCCTCTACTCTGCGAATCCCATCAGCAGGGATTTTCAATCCCAGTCCGTCGACTACCATAGAAAAGGGCGTGCCGGCGGAAAGATCTGTCCCAAAAATCAGCCGCAACATCGTGCTGTTAGAATTCCAACCCACTGATTCGAGGCTTCCTGGAGGATTCACGCTCAACGAATCCCCAGGAACCACGGGTTCACTGCCGTCAGGCACTGTGAAACCCCCCAACTTGAAAAAAATGCTCTCGCCCGCCGTAATGTCCATGGATGGTGTCAAGTGAATTGCCAACTGTGCTGGCGTGCCAGCCTTCTGCGGCAGTAAGAATGTGCGGAGCCTGTCAGAAAACGACCCGACGGCCTGAATCGAATTCAGGGGCGAGGGGTCCAGCGGCATGAACACTGACGACACCTGCACCGAATAGCCCATGCCGGATTGCGGTACGCCATCGACCGGGAGCCGCAGCCAGCCAGCCGGCAAGCGCGCCGTAATGTTGTGAGAGAGAGGATCGCGCAGCGTAATGCTGAGCAGCTCACTAGTCGGGCTCCAATTCCAGATGACAGTGTCATGCAGGTCGCTGAAGTGCAATGAAGATGAAATTGCCTTGAATCCAGGAAGCCGCAGCGAAATAGTATCTCCGGCTTCCATCGGGCGAGCGAGCTCCAGGAAGACCTTGATCTCGGTGGTCTCGTTCGCCATGGGCGAGTCGAAGGACAGGTCCGGACCCTGCACGAAGGCGCCGACCGGCTGCGTGCTGTCCAGGGAGATGCGGGGCGTGACAGCCGCCGCATTCGTCGAAATGCGAAAGTCAGACTGGTTAGCCAAGACCCCGATCGTTGGGAGACGGATGCCCGTCTCAACCGGGAGGACCAGGAGCTGCTGGGCGCCCTCTCCAACAGGTGCAAGTGCCTCGACGAACAGCTTCTCAGCACAGTCGTCCCAGTAGACCGAGCGCTCTGATGTGCGAAACAACATACCAGAGCCCAGAGTACGGCTGAAGCCCGGGAGCTCAACCGTGGTCATCTCCCCCGCCAGGATCGGAATGTCCATGGACCATGAAAGCGTGATTCGGGTAGGGGCATGCACCACCCGCGGGTCAAATGTCAGGGATGAATGAGTGTGGCCTGCCGTACACGAGGCGCACTCAGGATGCAATCTGTCAACACCAGGAAGTGATCCAGCGGGACCAGGTCACGGGCAGAGGGGAAAGGCGCTACCTGCCCCAGTCGGGCTCCCAAGGAGCAGAAGCGCGACGAACAGCGCTGCCCGAGCAAGCTGCGCGCTTCGCACCCCCAAAACACGGCGCAACAGCGCCGATGATGTTTCCTGCCGGGGTCGGCGGCTGGGTTCTCTGCCAATAAACGCGATATCCCGACCCGCCGGCCTGCACGCTGCCTCGTCACCCCGGCTGTCGGCGACGCGCAGCTCACCAGCTGAAATGACCTTTCTCCGTTCCGGCAGCCGGCAGCTGTTGACGCCGGCGCCGTCCCCCATCCACACAGATCCCGCTACAACCATCCCGCCAGCAGCAGCTCAGCACTACAATGCGCGCTTCCCTGGAGGACGCTGCGGCGCACGCCGCTGCGGTGGCTCGCTGCCAAGGGCAAAAAGCCGGCCGTAGGCAGAAAACTAGAGAGCGGACAACGCCAGGCGTGCCGTACTAAAACCTGCTTAGTCTACAAGAGACTCAGTGTCGTCGCGGGGCCCTGAAAGACCCCGGCGAGCACACCCTGGGTTCACCCGCGAGACCCCAAAGGTGGTGACTCCTGAGTATGCGTGGTTTTCTCCCTTCGCAGACTTTGCCTTTAGGCGCCGGCAAAAGTGGCCGCCGAAAAGACGCATAATCCACTTTTGCGTAAAACAGCGGAAAGTGGACACCGGCTTGTTGACTCCATGCCTCCCCGGTTGCAGAGCACCAGCTCAGCAACGGAGGGGAAGAGCGCCGGCCACGGGTGGTGGCCAGGACTCGATGGCTCGGCTGCGCGCTCCCGTATCCGGTCCTGGTCGGTACGTGCCCTGTCCTCCCCCGCTTCCGTTCTGTCGCGCTGCAGCGCCAACATGCAGCATTTTGCGCGTTGTCGACGTTGTGTGGACGAAGAAAAAGTAGCAAACCTTGGTCCCAGAGGACTATGCAGGAAGAACAGAATGACCTGAGTCTGCTGGCCGGAGTCAAACTCGTCGACAATCAGCCTCAAGGGCCCGCCGGGACCCCTAATAGGCGGTCTGAACGAGGTTGGGTGGAGCCGCAGATTGCTGTCACCGCTGCGGCGGCTGCGGTCGTGGTATTGACGACGACGCAAGATGACGGGCCCGAAAATATTTTTTCCCCGGTGAGCTCTCCCACCGACGCGATGGGCCCGCTCGCGCAGCAATGCCGTAAGCCTCACTGAGCGAGCGCCACCTTGAGCTCCGCGGTGCTGCGTGCAGTTGAGGAGGGCTTTCGATCGTCGGCGGGATCGTTTCTTCGGTGTAAGTGAAGATGATTGACTGCGTCCTGTCGATTCGGTCGCAGTGGCATGGAAGAGCGACGCACAGCAACAGAAAGGAGCTCGTGAGGTGGACAGGGGGGTCAACACACGCGCGCTGGGAAACCGCAGGAGGGTGGGCGGGCGGGGTTCACACACAGTTTTACGATCCGACACGTTGGGTGTCATCAGTCCAGTGCAATACGGTTGATGTTGGGATCTTCGCGGCACCCATGCAGTTGTCACTGCGTGTGCTCGAGACGAGGTGGATTTCCGACTCGCGTGTGGCATCTGTTCGCCCGGCCTTGTCGAGATCGTGGGGGGTGAGAGTACCTTATAGAAATCAGGCACGGGACACGAAAGATTCGAACTAGTAGGTGGTGCGGATTACTTCTCCAAATGTGTAAGGAATGGAGGAGCTGCCAGCAGGCTGTGTTACTGTCAGGCTGGGCGGTAATGCACAGCCGCGCAGTCTGAGTCTGGTTACCACTCTGAATGTGTGGAGAAAGGCATTTTGCTGTCAACTGTAAAATGGCGAGATATCAAAATAAAGGCCACAAAGGTCAAGATCTGTAAAATGGTCCTTGCGCCGCACGATTATTTGTTTTTGACGGGTCAGACCACGAAAAAAAATAAAGTCAATAATGCAACGAGCGGCAGCTGAGGCGCGTAAGTCTGGCTCATCAAAAAAAGGTTTGATATCTTCTGTCTCTCTCTCTGTTTTTTTTTTTGCGTCTCTATTGGTTTGTTTTGTTTGTATGTCATCCGGTCAGTACAAGGTTGTTTGGTACACCTAGTCTTTCTGCTAGAAAAAAGGCGGCTTAGATAGGTTTCAAGCCAAGCACACTAGCGGTCTGTGAGACGACTCATCAGAGCATATGACCGGCTAGCACACATGAGTCACTCTCCCTATTAAATGGATCAGCTCCGCTTCCTTTACTCTTGTCTTCTCTTGCGTGTGAGTACAGCACGTGTCACAGACCCGGCCTACTGGTCGTCTCCACTCAGAGTCAGAGGATGTGACCGACTAGCACACATAAGTCATGGCTAGCACACATAAGTCACTTCCCATAAGTCACGTCTTCCCAGCTAAGTCGTGACTTCTCGTCTCGTGTGTCTCTGTGCACAGCGCACCTCTCAGACCCGACCGTCTGGTCGTTACACAGAGACAGCCAAGGCTCATGTGACATAGCTGCACTAATACATTAGATGCTTCTCAACGACCTGTAGGTCAAGTCGGTGACACATGCTGTACTGACACGTAAGAGAGACGAGAAACTAGGGCGTGGAGATGATCCACTTAATGGGGAGAGTGACTTGTGTCTGCTAGCCGGTCACATCCTCTGAGTCTGCGAGCGCGTGGGCCGAGCGGGCTTGCATTCCGCTGCGGGCCCGCGCCCGAGAAGCCGCCGGCTGCGAGGAAATAAAGGGCGTAGCCCAGTGTTTCCTGGTGAGGCGAGTGTCCGAGGCCCGAGGCACTTTGGCAGGCATCACCTCCTGGTCCCGAGGCGGGCTCAGTCGCTTTATTAGTCGTGAATGCGTACCTAGGATCCGTCCAGTAGCGAGCAGCCAGCAAGCTGCCCAGCCTGGGCTCCTCGCGTGACTGTCAGCGTGGCTGCAACCTGCACCAACAAAATCTCCTTTACCTAGCCCTGCCTAGGGTGGGGTGCCTGTGGGCCCAGGGCGGTGCCCCAGCGGTAGTGCATTTTCGGGTTCGTTTGGGATGGCGACGCTGCGCGGACTTGAGGAGGACGACTACGAAGCGTTCTGGAAGGAGCTGGAGCGCGAAGAGCTGGGTACCGGAGCAAAGCCGCCCGAGGTGACATATGCAGCCGTGATTTCCTTGCTGTGACGCCCCCATCTCATGCGTTCCTGAACCCCGCATCCGCGCGGCAGGGTGACTCGCATCTGGTGCGCTGGGGAGCGGGTCTCTCGCAGTTGCCCGATCCCGCGCTCACGCCTAATGTGCTGGTTGTGCTGGACCTACGACATAACAAAATCCGCGAGTTTTCTGCCCAGAACATTGTCTATCTCACTGGGCTGCAGCACCTGGACCTTACAGGGAACCACATTGCCGAGGTCCCTGCGAACGTCGATTTGCTTGCGAACAACCTCCGAGCGCTCTACCTTGGCCGAAATCGAATTGAATGCCTCCCAAAAGAGCTAGGGCGGCTCACTTCACTCCTCGCTCTGCGTCTTGACCATAACCGGCTCTGGGAGCTCCCATGGGAGCTCGGCTACGCCGGTGCCCTCGAGGCGTTGGCACTTGAGCACAACAGGCTGACATCGCTCCCTCCCGAGCTCGCGCTATTGTCACGCCTGCGTGTGCTCGGCCTACGTGGGAACCCGCTCATCCCAGCGTCGTCGTCGCGCACGCGTGACTGTGCGCCAGTTGCGGGTGGAGAAGTGCGCATCAGTAGCTTCGCGTCCGACGAGCTCGAGGCAGACACATGCTTCCTTTCCGGGCGGAATACGCTCGCTCGCGAGGGTCACGACGGCTTGCTGGCCTTCCTGGCATCGCAGCTACTGTTCCAGGACTTCTCGAATCGCGAAATTTTCCTCGTCCCGCACGCTGCGCTGCGAAACACCTTGCTGCAAGAGCTGCGGCTTGGCTACAACGGGATCGAGGCGCTTCCAGACGAGCTTGCGGGTCACACTGCATTGCGGATTCTTGACCTTTCCGCAAACAGCGTTTCTTCCTTCCCGCCCACCCTCTCCACCCTGGTGTCCCTCAAGGAGCTCAACCTCTCTCGAAACCTCGTCGCCAACACCGCTGTCGCGAGAAAGCACGCTGAGGAGGCAACTTCCCTCACACCCGCTCCATGTCACGTGAGCAGGGTGCTCACCAGAAACCCGCTCGTGCGCCGCAGATGTGCATCCCTCCGTGTGTCGGCGAGGGGCTGACTGCGCTGGAGACTCTCCTGCTCGCACGCAACCGCCTGCACTTTCTGCCTGATGCGGTGCGCCCGGCCCTGTCCCCGGCGTTGCACTCCATGCGCCGCGCTCTGAGCTTGGCCGTATGCCTTGGCGTACAGATCTTATCCTTCCAGCAGCTCCGCGTCCTCGATGTTTCTGCCAACCAGGTCATGAGGCATGGCACGCTGCTTTGTCTTTTGGAGCTCAGATACCCTCTGGGGGGTTTGGGGATTAGGGTGCAGCTAAACTCAACCATGCCGGCCCTGACGCGCGGCCGCCCGCAGCTCGACGCCTTCCCGGACCTGTACGCCTCGATGCCCATCTGCCTCTCGCTTCGTGTCGTGAACATTGCCCAGAACCGCATCCGCATTCTCCAGGCGTGTCAATTTTCCCACCTCACCCGCACCCCGCCCCGGGCACCAGCCCCGGACCGCGCCGGACAGCCCACTTGCACCAGCTCCGCTCAAACGAAGGGGCCCGCAGGACGACTCGGTCCGCCGCCTGCGGGTGCTCGAGGAGCTGGTGGTCCGTGCTCCTTCTCTTGCGCTTCCCTTGTACACCGCCTGTTGTTGCGGCCCTTGCTTGTCCCCAGTGGGCGACCAATCGAGCAGTAATTGAGGAGTGGGGACGCGGGGTGCAGGTTGAGTCGAACTTGCTCGACGTGCTGCCGCCCTCCATTGGACACAAGAGCGACACGCTAACGCTGCTTTGGGCGGGGCAGAACCGCCTCACCTCTATTCCTGCGACGCTCGGCGGGCTGACGCGCCTGCGCTCGCTGCGGCTAGAAAAGAACATGCTCCGGACCATTCCGAACGAGATCGGACGCTGTTCCGCGCTCGAGGACCTGAACCTATTCAACAACACCGACCTCTACGTGCCCCCGCCCGATGTCGTCGTCGGCGGCTGCAAGAAGGTTGCGCCCGGCACCCGCCCGCCCCACCGCCAGCTCGCAGCTCACGGCTCGGCGCGGCGAGCCGCAGGTGGTGGCTTTCATGCAGCGGCTGCTGATGCAGGGCGCCGAAGAGGCCCAGGCCCGGCCGGCCGAGCTGCTGCGCATCGAGTCCGGCGGCGTTGGGGAGGTGCTGCGGGTGCGTCCCGAGCGCGCCAGCTGCCGGGGCCCCTCAGGACTCCGCGGCACTCGTGGGGCGCGCGCGTCGCTGACGCAAAGGGGCACGCCCCGGCTCAGGTCGAAGATGAGGATGTCACGGACGGTGCAGGGGAGGGAGACAGTGAGGAAGATCAGTCGGACGGTCTACTTGGTTCTATGGGGGGGTTGGAGTTGGACACCTCGAGCGAGGCGGCAGACTACGGGGGGCGACCGCGCGGCTCAGGCGCGGGCATAGGAGAGGAGCGGGAGGTGCTGGTCGATGCAGAAGGCATCCCCTTCCTTCCTGCAGGAACGCTGGACAAGCCGATGCATCCGGTGCTTTACCTTAATCAGGAGTGCGAGCTGGTCAAGGTTTACACAGAGCGTGGGCGCGTGTACTGCGACGTGATAGTTTCCGAGACAGGTCGCTTGCTGACGCGCATCGCCGACGATATGATTATGTGAGCAGGCGATGGGCACATCGGTGCTTGTATATAGGTGCGCACATGCAAGTGCAGCGGCAAGTGGTGGCAATGTTGTGAATTTACTGTCTCGAAAGGAGAAGCACGCGACCCTTCTTGCGGAGAACCTAGTACCGGCAGTTGGGGTCTGACTCGAGAGTGCACGCCTCGTTTGCAAGGCCATCTGGAGTCACACGGTTCGAGCCGTCAATGCCGCCAGAGAGGAAAACGGAGGTGTAAAAGGCGAAGAGTAGCACGCACCCGACGATTGCACCCTTGAACGCTGTCTCGTTTGAGAACGCATTCACCGCCTGGAATTCCTGCTCGCGGATCCTATCCCGTGCTGTTGCTGGCATCTTCCGCTGGTCGAACAGACTGCCGGAGTTCAGCCACGAATAATCACCGCGTTCCCGGTCCCCACCTCCAACAATCGGCCCGGAGCCCCCAACCTCGCGCTTCACACCCGCATCGTAAGGCCTGGCGTTCAGCCAGGCCGCATCGGGGTCCACGGCGTCCTCATTGTCCCCGTCACGAGTTCCCCGGCCATTATCCTGGCCGTTTCCGCTGGCAGTGAGGGCCAACCGATCGATCCGCGAGATGCGTCGTGGCGCGCGGCCTGAAGCAGCACAAAATGCTGCAGACTCCGCAAAGGCCGAAGAGAGACAGTTTGGTGCAAACGCACTGGCGCCTGGCACAAACGGTGCCACCGTTGTCGTCAGCAATGCAACCGCAAGGCCAGTGCGCCTGCGCTGTGCCGGTCTTGCCATCCTCAACCCAAGCCCTGAATCCCTTGGGAGGGTTTCCTCCAAAAGTCAACTCACAATATAGACTGAAGACGAATATCAGTGACCCCACGTCACCTACAGGGATGCTGGTTCTCGTCATCGGGGATCTGCACATCCCACAGCGGGTCGGAGCGATCCCGGTAATGTGCCCACGAGCCAAGCTGCAACCGATTCCTCCTGTGGCGTCGGCTGGCTTTTTAGGCTGCATCACGGCCTTCTCCGAGTTTCTACACCCGCCTTTCCACGAAACCAGCTGCGACGCGCTTGAGCGCGCTTCACACAGTTCATGAGGGCCGGTGGGCCATTGCACAGCACCGTGCGCCCATTCATCCCTAGATGTCCTAGACGCTGCGCCACCAGCACTGCACTTTCCTGAGTTCTGCCCAGCAAGCTGCCGGCAGAGCAGGCGGATTTCGCCGCGGGGACTCCTTGCCAACCTAGGGCAGCACCTGCCTGCAGTAGCCGCAGGCTTGTGCGATGGATGGACCAGCGTTTCGATCCTACAAGTTGACTGACGTGCACACGTCGCGCTGCGTGCAGGAAAAGTTCAGGAAGCTGCTGGTGCCTGAGAAAATCGAGACGGTCCTGTGCACCGGCAACCTCGTCGGCGGGGTACGGGCGCTCCACATAAAACCACACCCACCCACGCCGCAGATGCTGAACGAGATCATACGCGTTTTGCGTTTTCGCAGGAGATGCATGGGTACCTCAAGTCTCTTTCGGCAGACTGCCATATTGTAAAGGGAGACTTCGACGAGAACAACAGCTTTCCGTGCGGGCCCCAGCACGTATCTCCCAGTAGGGTGTTGCGGAGACCCCGTCTATGTGCGGATCAGACTGACGATTCCACAATATGATACTCGTCGAAAATTCTCGCAGGGAGTACAAGACGGTGGAGATCGCGGGCTGGAAGTTCGGACTGTGCCATGGGCACCAGATCGTGCCGTGGGGGCAGATCGAGGCCATGGCCATGATGCAGCGGCAACTCGACGCAGATGTGCTCATTTCCGGGCACACGCACAAATTTTCTGTAGATGTGCACGAGGGAAATCTGTTCATCAACCCGGGCTCTGCAACAGGGGCCTACAGCGGCATGACGCCCGACGTTGTCCCGTCGTTCGTGCTGCTCGACGTGCAGGAGAAGCGCCTCACCATATACGTGTATGAACTGCACAAATCGGATGGGGCCGAGCCATTCGAGCTCAAGGTCAAGGAGATCAAGCACAGCAAGCCGTAGTGGGGGCGTGCGTTGGTGCCGAGGATGGGGTAGTTGGTGTCGGGGAGGGTTGGACGTGAGCGTTTTCAGCAAGCTGGCTGGCTGGCTGGCTGGCTGGCTGGCTGGCTGGCTGTGGCCGGCAAGGAATGGCAGCGTGTGAGTGAACACTGAAAGAAGCAGCCCGTACATTAATCCCACCTCACGACCCTGTGCTGAGGCACGTCTGCATTCCCAACAGCCACAGTCGCTACGTCACCCCGCCCAGACCCACCCCAGCACCCGCGGGGCAGCATCGGGTGCCGACCAACTAGAGCATCGAGTCGTCCTCCGCCGCGTCCATCTGCAGCTTGTCGATGTGCGCCTTGATGACGTTTCCGCTCTTGGGGTCGAGGTCGAGGGCGTGGTTGAACGACGCCAGCGCCTCGTGCAGCCGCCCGAGCTTCTTCTGGACCTTGCCCATCTGCACGAGTACGGTACTCTCACGCGGTGCGAGCTGCTGGAGCGCCACGAGCTCTTCAAGCGCCTCCTCGTTGCGCTGCAGCTGCGAGAGCGCGACGGCCTTGCGCAGCCGCGCCAGCGGGTTCGCGCGGTCGAGCTCCACCGCGCGCTGCAGCGCGTCGATCGCATCCTCGCAGCTGTACGCAGAGAGCAGCGCCATGCCGAGGTAGCAGTGCAGCACCGAGTTCCGCGGGTTGATGGCGAGCGCGCGCCGGAAGTGGTACTCGGCTAGCTGGTACTTCTCCTGCTTCAGGTAGATCGTGCCGAGGCCGTACCACGCGTTGTAGTGCCGGTGGTCGTACCGCAGCGCGTCGCGAAACGCTACCGTCGCCTTGTCGAAGTCCTCGTTCGAGACGTGCTCGTGTCCCGCGAGCGTGTACGCGTACGTGAAAGAAGGGTCGACCTGCACCGCGCGGTGGAAGAACCGCACAGCCGTCTCGAACTCGCGCTGGAGCGAGAAGCAGTTCCCAAGCACGCACCACGTCTGCGGCGCGAGGCGATCGAGTGCGGCCATCTCCTGCGCGAGGAAGCACAGCTCGTGCTCCCGCTTGAGGAACCACAGCACCGTCGAGTACACCTCCATGCCTTGCACGCGATGCGGCTCGAGCTTGCGGCAGCGCCTGAACGCGGCCTCGGCCTCCTTGTGGTGCGCCATGTTGAAGTGCGCGGTCGCAACCTGCGCCTGGACCCATCCGGTATTGTACTGCCGGCGGTCGAGCGCCGCAAAGGCGTCGAGCGCCTCCTGCGACCGGTACAGCGAGAGGTGCCCGTACGCCGTCGCGAGCTGCGTGAGCAGCGCGCATAGCTCCGCCGAACCGCGCCAGTCCGCCCCGCCGTGGTCGCTCTCGCCCCCCTGCCCCGCCGCGCCCCCTCCGAGCTCGTCCGAGGCGAATCCCGTCAGCCCCGACGCGGGCGGGCGCGCCTTGTCCTGCGGCGTCGGCGGGCGCAAGTGCTGCTTCTTGAGCGCCGGCATGTCCTCCTCCATCGCGTCCGCGCCGAGCGCGCCAGCGGGCGTCGCCGCGTCACCGCTCTTGAGCCGCGCGCTGCGCCGCACCACGGCACCGCCGCTGCCCCCCCGCCCGCTGTTGCATCCCCCGGGCGGCTCCATGTTCTCCCCACCGGCCGCCCCCGCACGCGGACGCCTTGGCGGCGGCGCGCCCTTGCCCTGCAGCGGCGGCGGGCCCGCGGCGTGCGCGCCTGCCCCCAGCTGCATGTGCGAGACCTCAGGAGTGGCCTCGAATGGCAGCCCTGCCCCACCTCCCCCGGGCGCCGGCGTCCACATGCCGCCCTGCACGACCGGCGTGCCGGCGTTTCCGTGCGCCACCGCCGCGGAGGCAGGAGTGGCGGATGCGTCGCCCACAGGCGCTGGCGTCTGTAGCGCCAGAGCGGACATCATCGGGGTAGCCGGTCCGTTGGCAGGAGTCTGCGGGATCATCGCAGGTGTCTGCACGGCTGAGGTCAGTCCCGCGCCATTGGGCCCAGCAAGGCTCGAGGCGAACGACCCGATCAGCGACGGGCGTGACGGCGTCCCAACAGAGGCGGTGTCGAGCGCCAAACTGGCAGCAGGCAGCGCACCAGTGGCTGTTGTGCACGTTTGGAGCTGCAGATGCAGTGGTATCTTTGCAGGCGCCGGCATCGCGTCCTCGCGGAAGTAGCTGTGAGCGGCTTCGTCTGCCCCGAGCTGCCCAGAGCCGCGCCACAGACTCGCTGAGTGAAAGATGGCCAAGCACTCGTGTTGCACCACAAGGTGGCTACAGAAAAACAGGACAGGGCATGGAAAACAGGAGGCTTGCCTGGCACAGATTCTGCCACGCTACCCACAGCGTTGGGCAGATCCGCAAGGCGAGCTGGAAGTGCTCGATCGCGCGCTCCGAACGGTTCGCAGCACGGCAGATCTGGCCCAGCAGCAGCGCACAGTACGCAGGATTCGGAGCGCCCTCACATGCATCGCCCGGGACATCGCCGAAAGTGCCAGCTGTCAGAGCGTTCTCGGCATCCTGAAGCTTCCCGAGCTTGAAAGCACATACCGCGAGTAGGTACCTGCCGCGGTGCAACTCGTCAGAAGCGGACCCTCAACAGTAGCGTGCGCATGATTCGGGGGGTTGTGTGATGAAGTGACCTGTTTCGCGGCGTGGTTGCCGGATTAAGTACGGAGAACGCCCGGTGCGTCTCTCCTGCAGCGTGGTACGCCGTCGCCAGAAGGTGGGTGGATTCTGGGCAAGGATGACACGCAACCAGCCGCTCAGCCATGAAAACTGCATTTTGGTAAGCGTATGCCGCCAATGATTCCTCGACGGCTGCCCGCAGCGCCACCTCCATTGCGCACACCCGTTCTGCGTGGCGCTTGACCCGGCCAGGAGTGGATCTCGTCTTGACTCCCTTCATTTCAAAAAGTGTACAGAAAAGTTGATGGTCTCAAAAGTGTATGCGCAAAGTTGATACTCTGAAAAGTGGCCAGTCTTCACGTGCTGAAGGAGGTGGTTAGAGACTCCACCGCCACCGGGCCCCTGCCGCCCACCCCGTCGCTGCGGGCAGCTGGAACGGGATGGTGGTGTACAACTTCAAGAAGATTGCGTCTGTGCCGACTGCCAAGGACTTTGTTGATGTTGTCCTCAGCAAGACGCAGCGGCAGACGCCGACTGTGGTGCACAAGCAGTATGCAATCGGACGCATCCGCAGCTTCTACATGCGCAAGGTGAAATTCACGCAGCAAGCGTACGAAGAGAAGATCGCTCGGATCCTCGATGAGTTCCCGCGCCTTAACGATATTCATCCCTTCTACGGGGACCTTATCAACGTGCTGTACGATCGCGACCATTACAAGCTTGCTCTCGGCCAGCTCAACATGGCCCGCGGGCTCATCGACCGGATTGGCAAGGACTATCTCCGTTTGCTCAAGTTCGGTGACTCGCTGTACCGTTGCAAGCAACTGAAGCGCGCGGCACTTGGACGCATGTGCACGCTCATGAAGAAACTCAAGTCTTCGCTGGAGTATTTGGAACAGGTGCACTACCGGGCCCGAACCCAATCCCGCGACCCGGCTTCCCTTCACCAGACCCAGGTGCTGGGCCTTGACATCCGCACACGTGTGCATATTCCATCAGGTCCGGCAGCACTTGGCTCGTCTGCCGTCCATTGACCCAAACACCCGTACCCTCCTGGTGTGCGGCTTCCCCAACGTTGGAAAGTCGTCCTTCATGAACAAAGTCACACGTGCGGACGTCGAGGTGCAGCCGTATGCGTTCACAACGAAGTCGCTCTTTGTCGGTGCGTCCCCTCAATTCTCGGCCTAGTGTGCCTCTGGCAGAAACGCGACGCGCTGCAGAGTTGACGGCATGGAGGCGGTTGCGCGCAGGGCACACCGACTACAAGTACCTGCGCTGGCAAGTGATCGACACGCCTGGTATCCTTGACCACTCTCTCGAGGAGCGCAACACAATCGAAATGCAGTCTGTCACTGCCCTCGTCCATCTCAAGGTCCTGCTGCGTGCCCTACCTCGCCACTGACTGTCTGCCCCCGAGCGCTACGGGGTGAAGGACGCGGC
>Ga0115567_10004708_pt1 | contig 13287 bp, 10 predicted proteins | sample COGITO_mtgs_1204_2_FD_88679 | JGI IMG/M metagenome (GOLD analysis project Ga0115567, IMG submission 88679) | Pelagic marine microbial communities from North Sea - COGITO_mtgs_120412 | ecosystem: Environmental > Aquatic > Marine > Epipelagic | place: Germany:Helgoland, sampling site Kabeltonne...
CAAGTCCTTTACGTTGTTCTTCATCTAAGGTTGATCTTATTTTTCCTGGCGATCCCATGACCACTGAACCATCAGGTACTTCCATGCCTTCGGTTATTAAGGAGTTTGCCCCTATCAAGCAACCATTACCGATTCTTGCACCATTCAAAACAACGGCATTTATCCCGATCAAACTTCCATCGCCTATAGTGCAACCATGAAGCATGACGTGATGCCCGATGGTTACGTCCTTTCCTATATCCAAAGGAAATCCATAATCTGTATGTAGAACAGCACAATCTTGAACATTGCTTCTTTCACCAATTGTAATTAACTCTGTGTCTCCTCTTAAGACTGCTCCAAACCACACGCTTGCATCTTTACAAAGCTTGACCTTTCCTAAAACAGTTGCGTTTTCAGCAACGTAAAAATCTTGGCCTTCAGTTTCTAAAGAATGGTCGCCTAAATCAAATATCATAAATTTCTCCTATCCTCTTCCCTTGCCTTGAAGATCTATACCCGCATCCAGGGTTAAATTTAAAAAGTTCACGGTAATCATAGCTGTCAAACCCCATATTATAAAAGAATCATATTTATAAGCTGGCATAAAAAATGATTCATCACCTCTTTCTATAAAATCATTTCTGTGACGTTTATCTTCTAGAAAAAATGATAGTGGAACTTTAAAACAAGCATCTATCTCATCGGAATCAGAATTTAAATCGGTATCAACAGGAACAACTCCAACATAAGGGGTGACGCTAACATTGAACCTTGAAACCGTAGTATCAAGTGTTCCAAGAATCCTTACGTCGTGACTATTTAAGCCAGTTTCTTCATAAGATTCTCTTAAAGCTGTTTGCTCCAAAGACTCATCTTCAAGCTCATACATCCCTCCTGGAAAAGCGACTTCTCCTCCGTGAGAAGACATCTTACTTGACCTTAAGGTATACAAAAGTTCAGGGTCATCAGAATCTGATAATGCCAATAATACAGCTGCTTTCTTAAGCTCTTCAACGGGAGGAGAGCTATTGTGCTCAACCAACCTTCTTGCAATTTTCGTTAACATTAATAAATTAAATAGGATTTAGCTGAATAGTTTATACTCCCCGCGCACTAAACCGAAATAATCCAAATTAAATGAAATATTGCAGCAACTGCGGCGAAACCGTAGAAAAAAGAATACCTGAGGATGATAATAGATTGAGGCACTGTTGTACAAGCTGTGAATCTATTCATTATCTTAACCCTAAAGTTATTGTTGGAACTGTACCAATAAAAGAAGACAAAGTTTTACTTTGTAAAAGAGCAATACATCCCAGGCGAGGTCTTTGGACCCTGCCTGCAGGATTTTTAGAAAATGGAGAAACCATAGAGCAAGGAGCTTTCAGAGAAACAGAGGAGGAGACCGCCACAAAAGTAGAAATGGGCAAACTATACGCGATCTTTAATATTCCTCAGATTCATCAAGTCTATATGTTGCATCTTGCTAAAGTAGTTAACGATGATTTTAAAAAAACAATGGAGAGTTTGGATGTTAAGCTTTTCGAAGAAGCAGACATTCCTTGGGAAGAGCTTGCATTTCCTTTTGTCCCGACAATTTTAAAATCGTATTTTCAAGACGTAAAAGATAATGACTTTCCTCTAAGAACTCAAACTATAGAAAGGCCTAGGAACCCAGATAATTAATCTACAAACTCTCTGGCATTGAGAAAAAATTTCATCCATGGCCCGTATTCCTCCCAGTCTTCTGGGCACCAGGAGTACTGATAGGTTAAAAATGCTCTCTCAGGATGCGGCATCATTAGCGTAACTCGACCAGACACATTCGTAATTCCTGCAATACCTGCAAGAGAGCCATTGGGGTTTTGAGGATACGCTTCAGTAGCATAACCAGCGTTATCTGCATAAGCTAAAGCACTCAGTTTAGCTTTTGTTAAATCAATAACCTCTTCTGATGAAGATGAGAGTCGACCCTCTCCATGTGCCACTGGTATTGGTAAGACTGAACCAGCCATATCTTTAAAAAAGATTGAGGGTGATTCTTTTATAACGGTCTGCACAAGCCTGGATTCAAACTTTTCAGAGGTATTCCTGATAAATTTAGGCCATCCATCGGAGCCTGGTATTAAGCTTGATAAAAGAGCTAAAGTTTGGCAACCATTACACACTCCCAAGGTAAAATTACTTTCGTTTAAGAAAAAATCACTAAATTGATTCTTAAGCGCTTCATTATGTAAAATGTTAGTGGCCCAACCTCCTCCTGCTCCAAGGACATCCCCGTAAGAGAAACCTCCGCAAGCAACCATCCCACTAAAGTCATTCAATTGATATTTTTTATTTATTAAATCCGTCATATGAACGTCAACACAATTAAAACCTGCCCTGTCAAATGCGGCAGCCATTTCCACCTGGCCATTAACACCCTGCTCTCTTAATACAGCCAATAGAGGTTTAGACTTATTTACACTGAGCACCTTGGGAATAGAGAAAGTTAGCTTTGGTGAAAGTCCTTGCCTATCTAAATCAATGTCAGATAAAAATTCCTCTTTTGCAGTTGCGGGGTTGTCTCTAAGCGATTGCATTTCAAAGCTAACTCTACTCCATTGCTCTAAAAGCTCTTTTAAACTCCAAGATGTAATTACTCTTTTATCTTTTAATAAGTTAATCTTTTTTTGATCATTTAAAGTTCCAATACTATAAATAAAGCTACTCAAACCGGACTTTTGAAAACAACGCATTACCGAATCTCTTTCTTTAGTGTCGATCTGAATCACTACACCTAACTCTTCGTTTAGAAGAGTGTCAATAGAGTCGTCTTCATCCGATAAAATTTTGTCCAACGTGATGTCCACTCCCACCCTTCCGGCAAAAGCCATTTCGGATATTGTGGTTAACAAACCTCCATCTGATCTATCGTGATATGAGAGTATTTTCTTTTCTTGCAACAATTGGTGAATGCACTCAACAAAAAGAGGCATTTCTTTAACGCATTCAACATCAGGAGTATTCCCAGCTAAGATGTTATTAATCTGCGCAACAATGCTTCCGCCCAATCTTTTAGAGCCTTTAGCTAAATCAATAAATAAAAGTTCTGTTTTTTCTTTTACTATTATCTGCGGTGTCACAGCTAAGCTTATATCCTCAATGGGTGCAAAAGCTGAAATGATTAGAGACAAGGGAGAAATCACTGACTCAAGACTTCCTCCTTCTTCCCAATCAGTAGCCATGGACAAAGAATCTTTACCTACTGGAATAGCAATTCTCCATTCTGGGCAGAGCCCCATACCAATTGCCTCAACGGCTTCGTAAAGATCTTGATTCCCATCTAGCCGGTCAGGGGCACCCATCCAATTTGCTGAAAGTTTTATATCAGCTATATTATTTACCCCTGAAGATAGGATATTAGTTACAGATTCTGCAACCGAAAGTCTAGCAGTAGCTGAAGCATTCAATAATGCATTTGGTGTCCTTTCTCCGATTGACATGGCTTCTCCTGATGTGCCTCTGAACCCTGAAGACGATATTGAATGGTCAGCCACAGGTACTTGCCAAGGGCCAACTAATTGGTCTCTTGCAATCAAACCTGTAACAGTTCGATCGCCTATGGTGATGAGAAAGTTCTTACTTGCTACGGTCGGATGCCTCAGGACTTTGGGAAATAAATCTTGAATTTCACAACCAGACAAGTCGACACTGCCCAGATCTTTCAGTCTTGGAATATAAGATCTTGAACTTTTGGGTGGTTTACCAAATAAAATATCTAACGATAAGTTTATTGGGTAATTATCAAATTCTGAGTCGTACACTTCCAGTAAAGATCCTTCAGTTATCTCGCCTATGACTGCAAACGGACACCTCTCACGCAAGCAAAACTTTTCAAACTTATCCACTGTTGCCGCATCAATGGCAATTACATATCGTTCTTGAGATTCATTGCACCATATTTCCATTGGAGACATGCCCCTCTCGGCATTAGGAATCTCCCTTAAATTAATTAACCCTCCGTGGCCACTATCTTTTACCAATTCAGGTACGGCATTAGATAAACCGCCTGCGCCAACATCATGAATAAATAAAATGGGATTAGAGGATCCTTCTTGCCAACATCGATCCAATACCTCTTGACATCTTCTTTCCATTTCAGGATTTTCTCTTTGAACGGATGCGTAATCTAAATCTAAATCACCTGAACCCGAAGATAAAGAAGAGGCAGATCCACCCCCCAATCCTATCAACATAGCCGGTCCTCCTAGAACAACCAGTTTAGAGCCTATAGGCACTTCAGACTTATTTACGTGATCTGGTTTAATGCTCCCTAAACCGCCTGCCAACATAATGGGTTTATGGTATCCAAATCTATTAACTCCGCTCCCGAAGTCGCCTCACATTTCAAATGAACGGAAATAACCCAATATATTAGGTCTGCCAAATTCATTATTAAAAGCTGCCGATCCTAAGGGAGCCTCCAACATAATCTGCAGAGGATTTGCTATTCTACTGGGTGTTCTCTCTTCTATCTCCCAAGATTCACGTAAGTTAGGAATCCTCAGATTTGAAACGGAAAATCCTGATAAACCTGCTTTAGGTTTAGCTCCCACACCTGTCGCCCCTTCATCTCTTATTTCACCACCGGAGCCTGTCGCGGCTCCAGAGAAAGGTGAAATAGCAGTTGGGTGGTTATGTGTTTCTACTTTTATAACAATATTAACTGCTTCTTCTTTTGGCTGGTAAATATTATTGATGGTCGGATAAAACCTCTCAGAAACATATCCAGATAAAATAGCAGCATTATCTTCATAAGCAGATAATACCCCCTCAGGATTTAAGGCGTGGGTATTGCGAATCATGTCAAAAAGACTTAATGGTTGTTCCAAATTGTTAACTTTCCAACTTGCATTAAAAATCTCATGCCTGCAATGTTCAGAGTTAGCTTGAGCAAACATCATTAATTCGGCATCTGTTGGATTTGAATTCGTTTCCAAATAATTTTCATACAAATAAAGAATCTCATCTTCATTCAGAGCAAGTCCTAATGAAATATTTGCTTCTTCAATAGCTGAGATACCTTCTTCAAACATTGGTATATCAAAAACTTCTCGAGGAGAAAGAGTGGAGAAAATATTCCCTGAATCACTTAGATCTAACATCACATCCTGTGTCATTCTGTCAGCTAATTGATCCGCCAATTCTCTAATATCTTTTGTCTCAAATTTATATTGAGAATTGAAAGAATAATAAAAACCTCGCTCTATCCTTTCCAAAAAATCCATTCCAGAGTTGTTCAAGATCTCACTGGCTTTAGAAGACCAAGGGGAAATTGTTCCTAAGCGAGGAATAACAGTGAATGAGAAATCAGAGTCATATTCAAAAATAGGTGAACAAGATAAAATATTATTTAATTTGTTTAAATTATCTTGAGATAATTTCTTATTCAAAGAAATAAAATAGATTTCACAGCACTCAAGATTGTCTATGTTTTCTTTATTTTTTAAGCTCTCTTTTAAAGAATTTATTCTAAATTCAGATAACCGAGCCTTTCCCTTGATTGCTATAACTTTCGAAGAGATTTCTTTGATTGAGTTCATTGGGGTAGGCTTAATATTATAGATCAACGCATCTAAGACTAGAAATCTTTTATACCAAGCTTACAAAATTTCTAATAAGTTTATAAGCTTAGATTTGGTGAAACTTTGGAAAAAATCATCTAAAATAAGAAGAAATTCTGGGGACTATTTTTGATATTTAAAAAGTTAAAGTATTTTCTTTTCTCCTCTCTCATATGCTTAACCCTAATTGGAGTTGAATCTCCTCTGTTTGCATCGTATGAAATAGAAAATTTTAACAATCTTGATAAAGACCTTTCTGAACTTTGGGCAAACGATCCTGCAGGCCAAACAATTTTCCTTACTAGAGTTTCTGAGCGCTTACCGGATTATAAGGTTTCATTTGAACAGGCGTCTAGAGACTTAGATGTTCACTGGACTTTAATAGCTGCTATAAGTTATCAAGAATCGCATTGGGATCCTAAGGCAATCTCTCAAACAGGTGTGAGAGGTTTGATGATGCTTACTCAAAAGACTGCTAAAGAAATGGGAATTAGAAAGAGAACAGACCCAAATCAAAGCATTCTAGGAGGCGCAAATTATTTTCAGAAGACGCTAGAAAGATTCCCAAAAAGTATACCTAAGGCTGATAGAATATGGATGTCTCTTGCTGCATACAACTTAGGTTTCATGAACTTAAATCAGGCAAGACAATTAACTGATAAAAATGGACGAAATGCTGAAAGTTGGTCTGATGTTAGTGAATTTCTGCCCATTCATTTGGACAGAAGGTATCGAGATGAATTAATGGAAGGTCAGAATAAGGGAGAAGAAGCCTTAGAGTATGTTGAAAGAATTAGACTCTACTATGAAACTCTTTCTTTAATTGAGAAAAACAAAAGACTGGGCTTCACTAGGTCATGATTAGCTTTTCTTTTAACTCTGCAACCCTGTCTCTATAGGCTGCCGCTTCTTCGAACTCTAAGTTTTTGGCATACTTATACATCATATCTTCAACGAAAATTATTTCTTTCTTAAGTGCTACGGGATCATGGAATTCTTCGATTGGTTTAAAGTTTGTTTCTTTAATCTTATCTAACTTTCGTCTTGTTTTAGACTTTCCTTTAACAGACCTGGCACCTTCCATTACATCAGAAACCTTCTTAGTTATTCCTACTGGTTTGATAGAATTCTTAGCATTGTGATCTTCTTGTATTTTTCTTCTTCTATCGGTTTCTTTAATTGCCCTTTCCATTGAGCCAGTAACTTTATCGGCATACAGGATAGACCTTCCTTCAATGTGTCTTGCCGCCCTTCCGATAGTTTGAATCAACGAACTTTCTGATCTAAGGAAGCCTTCTTTATCTGCATCTAGTATTGCAACTAAAGCTACCTCAGGTATATCTAGCCCCTCTCTTAATAGGTTAATTCCAACTAGAACATCAAACATTCCCAGCCTTAAATCTCTAATGATTTCAACCCTCTCAACGGTTTCAATATCTGAATGCATATATCTTACTCGGACTCCGTTTTCATCTAAGTAATCAGTTAAGTCTTCAGCCATTCTCTTGGTCAATACGGTTACTAAAACACGGTCCCCATCTTTTGCAATACGCTTAACTTCTCCTAAGAGGTCATCAACTTGATGAGTCGCGGGTCTAATTTCAACGGGAGGATCTGTGAGACCAGTTGGTCTTACAACCAACTCTACTGTATCTGCAGAATTTTCTAATTCGTATTTTCCAGGAGTGGCTGAAAGAAAAACTCTCTGACCGGATAACATTTCCCACTCGTCAAATCGCAAAGGACGATTGTCTAGAGCCACTGGCAATCTAAAACCATAGTCTACAAGAGTTTGTTTTCTAGACCTGTCCCCTCGATACATACCTCCTAATTGCGGCAAAGAAGCATGCGACTCATCTACAAAAACTAAGGCGTCTTCAGGTAGGTATTCGTAAAGAGTAGGAGGTGCTTCTCCTGGTTGGCGATCTGATAAAAATCTAGAGTAATTTTCTATTCCAGAACAAAATCCTAATTCTTTCAGCATCTCTAGGTCATAAAGTGTTCTTTGCTCAAGTCTTTGAGCCTCTACTAACTTGTTTTCTTTATTTAAATAAGCCAAACGATCAACCAACTCTTCTTTAATAAAATCTATAGCCTTTAAGATCCTATCTCGGCTAGTGACATAATGTGACTTTGGATAAATAGTGACCCTAGGGACCTCTCTAATTACCTCACCCGTTAAAGGATCAAAGAATTTTAGTGAATCTATTTCATCTCCTAACAGTTCAATTCTTATAGCTTCTTTTTCTGAGTCAGCAGGAAAAACATCTATTACATCGCCACGCACACGATAGTTTGATCTCTTAAATTCAATCTCATTCCTTTCGTATTGCAACTCTGCCAAACGTCTTAAAATTGTTCTCTGTTCTACTGTATCGCCTCTATCTAGATGCAAAACCATTTGAAGATAGGACTCAGGATCTCCAAGTCCGTAGATTGCAGAAACAGAAGCGACAATAATCACATCCCTTCTCTCCATGACTGCTTTAGTAGCAGAAAGTCGCATTTGTTCAATATGCTCATTAATGGAAGCATCTTTCTCTATGAAAATATCAGTGCTTGGAACATAAGCTTCAGGCTGGTAATAGTCGTAATAAGAAACAAAATATTCAACAGCATTATTTGGGAAAAACTCTTTGAACTCTCCGTATAATTGGGCGGCAAGAGTTTTGTTGTGTGCCATGACAATAGCAGGCCTCTGAAGTTCTTGAATTACATTAGCAACGGTGAACGTCTTACCAGAACCTGTAACACCCAAAAGAGTCTGATTAAGTAAACCGCTATTTATTCCTTGAACTAATTTACTTATAGCTTGTGGTTGATCACCCGCAGGACGGAAATCTGATACTATTTGAAACTCTTTTGTCATAAATATTTAAAAAAAGGATTATAAGCTTACTTAGGACGCGTTATAATCACTATATTCCTCGATAGCTCAGTCGGTAGAGCAATTGACTGTTAATCAATGGGTCGCTGGTTCGAGCCCAGCTCGAGGAGCCACACTTAAAAGGCTTGTAGACTTAATGTTTATGAGCCTTTTTTTTGTTACTTTGTTAGGATACAGAGAATAATACAAAACAAAAAACTTTTTAAATTTTAAATATGCCTGCTAAATTATTTAATCCTAAATCAGAAGAAACTTTTACACTGAGTAGATCTAGAGTGGACAGTTTTTTAGATTGCTCAAGATGTTTCTACTTGATTAATAGAATCGGTATAGCAAGACCTCCTTCTTTTCCTTTTAATTTAAATAATGCTGTAGATGAACTTTTAAAGAATGAATTTGATCTTTACAGAGAGGCACAAAAACCTCACCCAATTATGATTGAAAATAGAATCAATGCCCTCCCTTATCAACATCCTGATATAGAGGAATGGCGAGAAGCTTTGAGGCATGGAGCAAAAAGATTCCACGAGCCTACAAACTTATTACTCCGAGGTGGTCTAGATGATGTGTGGATAGATATAGATACAAAACAATTAATAGTTGTTGATTATAAGGCTACATCAAAAAAAGGTGAGGTGAGTTTAGACGCTGAATGGCAAATAGGTTACAAGCGGCAGGTAGAATTTTATCAATGGTTATTAAGAGGAAACTCATTTGATGTATCCGATACTGCTTATTTTGTTTATTGCAATGGAATTGCAAATAAAGATGAATTTAATAACAACCTAGAATTCAAAACTAAACTTATTCCATATAAAGGCAGTGACCAGTGGATTGAGCCTACTCTGATGGATCTAAAAGCTACGCTGATGGCAGACCAACCTCCAGAAGCTTCTCAAAATTGCAGCTATTGCAGTTACGTTAAAAAAACTTTAACTATTTAATTATTTCCTTCTCCAAGAGGTTCCATCGGCAGAATCTTCCAGAACAATATTCATGGAGATAAGTTCATCTCTTATTTGATCTGATTTCTTGAAATCTTTATTTTTACGGGCCACCTCTCTTTCTCTAATTAGGCCCTCTATCTTATCTTCGGATAATTGAACTCCTGTTTTTAAATAGTCTTCTGGGTCTTGTTGAAGAACACCCAATGGCCTTGCCAGGGATACCAAAATAGTTGCAAGTTGATTTGCTTGATCAAATTGATCTGAGTCTTTGAGTGAATTAATAGACTTAGCCATATCAAAGAGAACTGCTAATGCACCTGGGACATTAAAATCATCATCCATCATTTTTTTGTACTGGAAAGAAAACCCATTCTCAACCTCTTCAACTTGAATTTCACAATCTTTTAAAGCTGTATATAGTCGATCAAGAGAAGCTTGAGCTTCAGTCAGGCCGTCAATTGAGAAGTTCATTGGACTTCGATAATGGCTTGAGATCAGGAAATATCGTAGCACCTCACTGGAAAAACTTTTTAAAGCCTCCTTTATAGTGATGAAATTATCTAAAGATTTAGACATTTTTTCTTGGTCAATCCTCAATGACCCCGTATGCATCCAATAGGTTGCAAAGTCTTTACCTGTAGAACACTTTGATTGAGCTATTTCATTTTCATGATGTGGGAATTTTAAATCCATTCCACCTCCATGAATGTCAAAAGACTCACCCAAAGCATCCATGCTCATTGCGGAACATTCAATATGCCAACCCGGCCTCCCCTTGCCCCAAGGAGAATCCCACGCTAAGCCTTGTTCTGCTTTCTTCCACAGAACAAAATCAGCAGGGTTGCGTTTTTCTTCATCGACATTAACTCTTGCTCCAGCCAACATTTCTTCAGTGTTACGTCTCGACAACCTGCCATACTCTGCAAAAGAGTCAGTAGAAAAATAAACATCAGACTTGCCAATGTAAGCATGATTTTTTTCTATCAATTTCTCTATTAACTTAATAATCGAAGGTATATTCTCAGTTGCTTTAGGTTCCTGGTCAGGATCTATCATGCCTAGAGAATTAAAATCATGTTGCATAGAGTCAATGTATTTTAAAGTTAATTCTAAAGCTTCAATATTGAGTTTCTTTGAACGCTCTATTATCTTGTCATCCACATCAGTAATATTTCTAATGTAGTCAACTGTGAAACCTGCATGACGCAAATATCTAACAATTACATCAAAACATAGAAAAGTTCTGGCATGACCAATATGCGTGTGGTCATAAACGGTCATTCCGCATACGTACATCTTCACTCTGTTGGGTTCAAGAGTCTCTAAAATTTCTTTTTTTCCTGTCAGACTGTTATAAATCTTCATAACTGAGACGCTTCCTCTAACCTTCCAACCACTCTATCAATATCTAAAAGTTTTGTTACTTGGTCAAGTTCGGGTCCTGATAACTGACAGGTGATAGCAGCTCTAATGGGCATAAATAATTCTTTTCCTTTATTGCCAGACTTCTCTCCAATATCTTTCATGATCTTTGACCAGTCTCCCCAATGTTCTTGGACGCATTCCCTTGCTATATTAAAAAATTTAGGTCCCGTTTTTTTTATAATAGTTGAAACTTCTTTATCTGAGCTCAAAGAATGAACAAAAAGATTCTTTGCATAATCTGCAGCATCTTTAGGAAATACAATATTTTCTCTTATTAATTCAACAAATCCGTTCTGATCAATTTCAGCAGGGAGAATCTCACTTAAATCTTTTCTTAACCAGGTTAATAGACTTTCGGTAGATTCGGATTCAATAACCTTTTTTTGCCAAAACTCCAATTGGTCAAGATCAAATCTACTTGGCGAGTTTGAAATATTATCTATTTTAAAAACAGTTGCTAACTCTTCAAGGCTTCTAAGTTCATTATCACCGATTGTATGGCCTACTCTTGATAGATAATTTGCTATGGCTTTAGGAAAATAACCTGCTTCTCTTAACTCTTGTACTGAAAGACTTCCATTTCTTTTTGATAGAGGGGAACCGTCGTCACCAGTAAATAAGGCTACATGTATAAATTCTGGAATTGAGAGATCCAAAGCCTTAAGCAATGCTATTTGCCTTGGAGTGTTGCTGAGATGGTCATCCCCTCTTAAAACAACATTCACTCCCATAAGTGCGTCATCTATTGCGTTAGCAAACATAAATGTAGGATTTCCATCTTGTTTCTTTACAATAAAATCATCTAGATCTGATCCTGAAAAACTTTGCTCACCTTTCGTTAAATCAGTAAAAGTGATGACTTGATTTTTTGGTAGTCTAAATCTATAGACCGGCTTTGATCCTTTTGATAATTCTTTTTTAACTTCCTCTTCTGAAGCATTAGCCCAGGCTCCATTATATCGGGGTGGTTGTCCGGCAGCTAACTGATTGCGCCGTATAGCCTTGAGTTCTTGCTCACTCATAAAGCATGGATAAATTAGATCTTGTTCTAGTAATTTTTCATAAAATAAAACATAGATATCATTGCGCTCGGATTGAAAATACGAATCTTGTTCACCGCCTACTTCTGGACCCTCTTGCCAATTCAAGTTCATCCATTTTAAGTCTTCACAAACTGCATCTGCATACTTCTTCTCTGACCGTTCTTGATCTGTATCTTCAATCCTCAATAGAAAAGTGCCCTTAGTCTGAAGGGCTAAAAGGACATTTAATAATGCGGTTCTTAGGTTTCCTAGGTGCAAAAATCCCGTTGGACTAGGGCAAAACCGTGATTTGTATTCAGACATATTCTTTATTTAATTGGAAGCAAACCTCTAAAATACGTATTATAGCCTCCTCGCGTTAATGAATTTAAAAGAAAATGAAACATCTCTCATCAATATGTATTTTAGTTGTCATAATATTGGGATCTTTTTGGATGACGAGTTGTTCTCAAAACAAAGAAAAGGAGGTAAAAGTGATAACTTTTAACACAACATTAGGTCCCATCGTCATAGAACTTTTTGAAGAAGAAGCTCCAGTAACTTCCAAGAACTTTCTTGATTATGCTGAGAGTGGTTTTTTTAACGGAACTCTATTTCATCGTGTAATCCCAGGTTTTGTTATTCAGGGTGGCGGTATGGAGTCAGGCATGAATGACAAAAAAGGCAACCCCCCTATACAAAATGAAGCAAATAATGGAGTGAAGAATCTTAAATGGTCTCTCTCAATGGCAAGAACAAACGAACCTCATTCTGCTTCTTCTCAATTTTTTATTAACTTACAAAATAATATATCTTTAGACCACACTGAAGAAACTATTCAAGGCTGGGGTTACGCTGTTTTTGGAGAAGTTGTCGATGGCTTTGAAACTGTTGAAGCTATAGCAGCTACAGAGACAGGAAGCGTTAGTTTTCACCAAGATGTTCCTTTAGAAGAAATATCTATAATTGATACTGTAGTTAGCTCAGAATAAAGCCTATGGCATTCTGCTTTATATCAGATCTTCATCTTCATGATGATAGACCTGAAATAACTAAAGCTTTCATATCTTTTATTGAGAACACTGCAAGTAAAGCTGAACGCCTTTATGTTTTAGGAGATTTTTTTGAAGCTTGGATCGGTGATGATGATGAGACCGATCTAACTCTGCTAGTTAAAAAAACCCTTTTGGAATTAAGCACCTCCACAGACATATATGCTATGCATGGCAATAGGGATTTTTTAATAGGTAGTAATTTTGCAGAAGAGGCAGGCCTTATACTTATAGACGATCCAAAAAAAGAAGAAATGTTTGGAAACTCTGTCTTATTAATGCATGGGGATCTTTTATGTACGGATGATGTTGACTATCAATCTTTTAGGACCACCACTAGAAATCCCTCTTGGAGAAAAGAATTTC
>Ga0115567_10004709_pt1 | contig 13285 bp, 11 predicted proteins | sample COGITO_mtgs_1204_2_FD_88679 | JGI IMG/M metagenome (GOLD analysis project Ga0115567, IMG submission 88679) | Pelagic marine microbial communities from North Sea - COGITO_mtgs_120412 | ecosystem: Environmental > Aquatic > Marine > Epipelagic | place: Germany:Helgoland, sampling site Kabeltonne...
CACTATTACTTATCAGCGAGCAATTAAAACTCGCAATACCATTGCCAACATAAACCTTCAACATATTGTAGTAGAAACCGACGCTCCCGACATGCCAATGTTTGGATATCAAGGCATGCACAATACGCCTGAACGGTTGCCGCTTGTAGTAAAAGAGTTAGCTTCATTGCACAAGTGCTCGCGTTTAGAGGTTGACGAACAAACTACTGCAAATTACCAGCGCGTATTTGGTTGAAATGACAGTAAATGTATTTGTGCTAGTTGAGGTTATTTAGCTTAGTTCGAGGCATTAGCACTACTCACAAGAACCGTTTCCTTGAACGTTTATTGCTACCAGCATAAATAAGCGATTAAATTATTGTGACATTGAATTCCACTACACAATGTCACAATCGCTACAATATTTATGCTTCCATATCGTTAAACAAGGCTTTAAACGATAGATGTTTATCACTGTCAACAGAGTGTTTAATTAAACGCGCAACATCTCGTGCTGAAATGAGGCCTCTTATTTGATGCTTCTTGCGATCTATAACTAAGCAATGTTGTTGACGATTATTACTTTGCGTCTCTAAAACGTCTCTAACCGTGGCGTGAACTAGGTCGTCGTAATCGAAACACTTTAAACTTTCCTTGGGATGCATAAAATCACTAACGGTAAGTTCATCACGATGTATATCTTTATTTATTTTTTTCAAAATATTTTCTTCAGATAAGTCGTTCAAACCAATTAGTCCAACAAGTTTATTATTAACATCGACCACTAGCTTCATTTTGACATGAGCGCGTTTCATCCTCGCCTCGACATCAACCGCTTTTACGTTGCTCCAAATGACACTTGGTAAGTTATGATTAAAATCGGTTAAAATGCTTAGCGCAGGGGTATTTCTGGACACTGAAAAGTCTTCAGCAGGCCACACTAACTCATCGATTGACTCTGTGCTGTATAAGGGTAAGATCTTCATAAAATTCTCTCTTTCATCATTATTTTGGCGTTATTTGCAAAACTAAAGTAGGAGTAGGTTGCGCAAACAAACGAATATAATAAAATCACATATTATTAATGATGATGAAAAGGAGGTGCTCGAATCGATAAGTGAATAATGCGGGGTGTAGCGAGAAAATTGTCGCAAAGAATAGCTACTTCATTGGCATAGCTAGCGGTAAGTAGTTCAGCTAAGACTGGCTCAAAATCTGTATCTAAATCTACGTCCAAATCTTTGCTTAGTTCATTGCAAACACCTTCAGCATTGATGCTAAATATTGTAGAAGATTTGTCTTCACCGGATTGAGCACCAAATTTCGCATAGCTTTCAATGGAAAAGGCTGCGCAAGCCGCAAGTGTCACCACAAGTGTCAGAAATTTAGTAAACATTGCTTAATTTCGCTTAGTTTCACTTTATTATTATGGATATATAGTCAACTGAAGAAGATTCAATACTTCAAACCTTCCTAGAGTAGTAGATATAATAAATATCTAGCGTAAAGAATCCGAAACACTTTTGCATTAGCCATACTGGGTTTAATGCAAGTTGTGTTGGAATCTTATTGTCGGCAGAAGCTTTGTAGTTAGGATTTTGGCTTTAATTATAACTCGATAATATCATCACACTAAGTAAGTGTGTCTTCCCCGTCGGTGAGTTGATAACTGTCGCGTACTTTATAAAAAAGACGAGTAGCAAGGGCTGCGGTAATGATACTCAATACAATCATCAAGATACTCTGCGACAGCTGGTTTTGGTTAAATGCCTTGTGATGAGCAGTAATGGCCTGTTTATCGAGTATTAATTTTATATAGCCAATAGTGATACCATCAAAAATTATATCTTCCACAAATACCAAGGGCTCAACGTCGCTTTGTTTCATCATCTCTACTATCGACAAGCGTTCTTCTTGTTGCGCGTAGCGCACACCAGACTCGTCAAACAGCACCGCCCCTTTTACAAACATGCCTTGATTTACGACTGTAACGTAATGGGCAAGCAGCTCTTCGTCATTTTTTGCCAGCGGTGCAGCAACCATCTTAGCCGCTTGTAGAGTAAGACTGCGTCCTAATTGTTCCGATTCAACTTTATACCATTTTGCCGCATTTTGCGTGTGCATGAAATATAGGTTAAGTGCAATGAACACACACAAAATAAGTAATATTAAGCTAGATATTCGCTTAAATATTAGGTAGTTATGCGTGCTGTCATGTTTTTTCATTCTGCTTGTATTTTAATCCTGTGGCACACTTTATCTATTGACCATAGATGAAAAAAACCAATTTGCCAAGCACTTGTTTATTACGCTAGAATTATGGTAATTCAGGTGTTGAGGAATTCTTGTACGCATTGTTAATACCTTGGTCGTAATAAGCACTTTTAATGAGATATAAGGATTTTAATGGTATCAATCAGTACCCTTAACCAGCATAGCGAAGAACGTTTGTCTGTTGAGTATATACATAAACAACTTGCGAAAGGGTATCTTGGATATGATCTACAAACCGAACGGTGGACTAATATTGAGCATCCCGATCATCTGTCTTACTTAAAAAAGCACCAATTAAATTCAGCCTATTCAGAAAAATGCGTGTTGGTTGGGCAGTTAATCAATCTCGAGGTGCTTCATAAAATCATACACAGCACTTTTGCTAGTGCAAAACACATAGTTGTAAGCGCTCATCATTTACATGGTGAGTTTTCTCAACAAGCGATTGTACTTGAATTATTCCACGCCAGTTTGCAAGTTAATTCACATGCCGCAGATCGAGAAACCGCGGATCAGGTGGAAGTAAATTCTAAGCAATATGCTGGCTCACTAATTAGCAGCGAAGTCTTATTGGATCTCTCTCGGCAGTATTTTGTTGATTGCTTTAAAGTGACAAATATCAGCTTATCGACACCCGGTCTAATTGTTATGGACATGGACTCGACCATTATTAATATGGAATGCATAGATGAAATTGCTGCATTAGCAGGCGTTGGCGATAAAGTCAGTAAATTAACCGAACGCGCAATGCAAGGCGAGTTAGACTTTAACCAGAGCTTGCACGCTAGATTGTCGTGTTTAACCGGCGTGAAGGTCACTGAATTAGAAAATATTAAAAGTAGATTGCCAATTAATCCTGGCTTTGCTGCCACCATGGCGTGCTTACAAAATAAGGGATGGATCACATGCATTGCCTCTGGTGGATTTACCTATTTTGCCGATTATTTGAAAGACGCTTTCGAACTAACATACGCTTACAGCAATATGCTTTCAATTGACAATGGTTCACTTACCGGAGAAGTGCATGGCGACATCGTTGATGCCGAAATGAAGCAGCAAATACTGCTCAATACACGCGAGCAGCATAGCATTGACCCGCAACAAACCATTGCTATCGGAGATGGGGCAAACGATTTATTGATGATGCAGGCAGCAGCATTAGGCGTGGCGTATAAAGCGAAAATGAAAGTGCAATTAGCCGCAGATGCTAATATTCAGTATTGTGGGTTTGAAGGTTTGTTGTATTGTCTTAAACCGTAAGTTTTTAGTGCTCTGGATTTTCCTTGATCCTGTATCTATACAGCACTTCGCGGGTAATATCAGTCAGAAATAATGCCCCCGCAATATCCCACATGCGTTCTTCAAAATACGTCGCTTTATGCACCGCGTGTTGACTCAAGTAAAGCAATTCTTGTTCAATTTTCTCTAAATCGGGTTTAAGTGCTTTATTGATGGTAACGCTAAATGCTAAAAATTCGCCATTAGACAAGGCTTGCTTTATAAAGCTCTGCTTCGCTCTGTGATTGGCAAATTCATATTGCCATTTTGCTCTAGCAATACTAATAGATACTGACTGCTGACTAGGAGTGGCGATATAAATTTCGGTTTTAATTGCTCTGGGGTCAACTCTCAACACTTTAAGCGCTTGATTGACTAAGTCTTCGCCGCTATCAATATCTTGGTACATCCATGCTAGGCTAACTACTGCTAGGCTTTTATCGTGATGCAAGAAGTTCATCCACTTTGCTCTTACTTGGGATACCGTTGCCATCGCGGGTAAATATCCTTGCGGAGTTTTCTCAATAAACGCACAAAATTGAGGGCTAATTTTTGAATGTAAACTTCTAAGCGCTTTACCAAGACCTGCCACCGGTTCTTCGATATAAAGTTGTATAAGTTTGTCGCTATTGTTAGTAATTAACTGACTGAAGAAATTCTCAGCAATACTCATTTCGTCATCAGCAAGTGCTTGCAAATGCAATACCTGCTTATCTACATTAATATGCACTACACGATACTTAAGATCTTTCAGCTCAAAATTGCTGGTAATTTCTTGTAGTTTTATAAAACTAATATCTACTTTGCTGTTCATTCGCTGCGTAAAGGGTTCATCAAGCTCAATTTTCAGCCCGCTTACTGATATGTCTTCAGTTACTCCCTTAATATAAAGGGTGCTACTCTTCAAAATAATAGGCGTGCGCAAAATATAGCGAGTTTGCTGACGCAACTCTTGTTGTTTGTGTCTAAAAGATTGTACAAGCACTGGCAACTTGTTGCGCGCGTGACCAAAGGCTTTCAGTAACTTGATTTTATGTTTATATAAGTGACGATTTTGATAGCAAATTTGACTACTTTCAGAAGTGATGTCTGTGACGCTAATCATGTTGCTAATAGCGTTAAGTTTAGCCTGCAAACGAGGACTAATGACACGATTTAAACGGTCAATCTTTTTATTAATACCGTTAGGAATAGACGTAGGTGTAAACGCATCTGAAGGTCTTACATCTGAACTGGTTAGCTGATAAACGCGCCAAGACACTTTACAAGCCCCATAACTTAAAAAAGTTGATAGCAGGTCTGGGTATTTTTCAAGCTCCTGTTCGCTTGCGGAATAAAAATACACGATTTCATCTTTTACATGGTTAAAGCAATAAACAGTAAGTTGTGGATATGCGCTACCATTGTTTAACAATTGGTGTATCCGACTCGGATTGACTAAAAACCCTATTAAATTATTGCCGCGTTCATCTGTCCAGTAATCAACGATAGGCTTGTTGTGAGAATTCGTGCTCGCATACTGTGCATGGTAGAAATCGTTTTTGTCACGCCGAACAAACACCGGCAAGGTGGGCGTAGTATTAGCAAAGCTTTGTTCATAAACCTTGCTCGCCATTGCCATTTCCACATTGTCTAAGTTTACTTTATATCGGTGCTTATTAAGCCTAATCAAGTCGTTTACAAAGGTCTCAAATGCATTGTTTTTATCGTTCGCGCGATATAAGTGAATATTTGCTTTGTCTGTTTGACCGCTAATTCTGAGCACTTTATATTCAATTGATTCACGATGTAAACCATGCTGTTTAGTAAGGCCTCTAAACACAACGTGAATAGGTTCAAAGACTTTGATTTTTTGGACTGTGTCTGGGTCTTTAAATTTGATGCGCAAGCCGTTTATTGAAATATCTAAGGTACTTGCATGGGCACTGCTGTTGTCGGCGAAGAAAACCTCCACCGCCACTACGTAGTTCAAGCGTTCTTGACTACGAGTAGGGTAGTTTAGCAATTCTTGGCAAGGGATTATGTATTTTTCGCCAGGCAGCACTAATTCACTTAGGGCAGTGCCTTTATTGTGTATTACTAAATATTGATCTTTTTCCTTGTTAGCTTCATCTAATACACCTTCGTATACCCCAAAGGTATATTCACCATATCGTTTGACCAGTTTCTCAAAGGCTAAAATACCGTTAACATTTAAGTAATGTTCAATACCATGTTGTTGAAACAAGCGACAGTCATCTTTAACAATAGTCCGAAGGTCAATTGATCTAATACAAGGCTTTGCTAAACGTTTTACTTCCATTTTTACTAAAAAACGCAGATCTGTGGAGATCGATTTAGTCTGCCGTTCAAATTCAGCATTAAAAACTGGCTTGTTGACTAAAGGGGCTAAGCCCTCAATCACCTGCCGATAGGGCAACAAATCTGGGCCGTCGTTTGACTTATTTACGCCCTTGATGTGCCCTTGAATTAGTAAATTAGTGTGCATATCTATAGTTTATCGGAAATTGTGAATAAATCTTTGACAAGTATTAGGTAAAATATTTCCGCTACGCCTGCAAGTAGCAAAAAGCAGTGAATGATACAATTTTTATAGTGGTATCTTATAGTATAATCATGCTTCGAATGTATAGAAGGTTAACATAAATGGCAAAAGCCGATAAAACTCAGTTTGTATGTACCGATTGTGGGCACAGCACCGCACGCTGGCAAGGTCAGTGTATTTGTGGCGCTTGGAATACGATGGTAGAAATGCGCATCAGCGCTCCCGTTAAACAGGGCTTAGGGCAATCGGCGTCATCTTTGGGGTATTCTGGCGCGCTTAGTTCTGGCGCGAGAAAGATTGACGAGGTCGAGTCGGTCGATGCACAAAAAACGCCAACGGGCATTGGTGAGTTAGACAGAGTGTTAAGCGGTGGAGTAACTACGGGGTCTGTTAATATTATTTCGGGAGACCCAGGTGCTGGCAAAACGACTTTGCTGTCTGATTTAGTCGCTAAAATGTCTATGCGCATGGCGTCGTTATATTGCACGGCAGAAGAGTCGCTTTCACAATTCAAAAACAGAGTAAGCCGCCTTAAACTTGAATACAACAATGACAACTTATTTTTACTTAGTGACACCAGCGTAGAGCGAATAATAGAAGCCTTAGATAAACAGAAAATCAAGTTCGCAGTTATCGATTCTATTCAGGCTGTGGTAAGCGAGGCAGCGAACGGGTCTCCAGGTTCTCCTTCGCAAGTTAAAAGCGCCGCGCAAGCGCTTACGCAGTATTGTAAACAAAAAAATGTAACCATGTTTATCATTGCCCATGTCAATAAGAATAATGAAATTGCAGGGCCGCAAACCCTAGTGCACATTGTAGATGCGCTATTGCATATAGACACTAATGACGGCCAAATAAGAACCCTAAGGGCGAATAAAAATCGTTTTGGCGATGTCGACACCGTAGGCATCTTTAGAATGTGTGAACGCGGTATGTTAAGTGTCGATAACCCTAGCGAAATTTTTCTCTCAGGTTCAAGCACCAGTTCGCCGGGCGCAACAATTACCTGTATTCGAAAGGGTAATCGTAATCTTTTGTTGGAAATACAGTGTCTTACTACCGAGAACGAAGCTGAATACCCGCAGCGAGTGTGCGTAGGCCTGAATATGAACCGCATAAAAATGTTAACTGGTATTTTGCGAAAGCACACAAAAACAAAGATCTACCACGACACATTTTTCAACATAGTGGGCGGCTTAAAAATTGATGAATCTGAAACGTGCATCGATTTAGCCTTAGTAGCCGCGCTGCTGAGCAGCTTAAATGAATTTGTGATCCCCAGAACTAGCTGCATTATGGGCGAGCTCAGTCTAAATGGCGATGTAAGGCCAATAGACAGTGGAGTGCCAAGAGTCAAAGAAGCGGCTCAGCATGGTTTCACTGAAATCTATATTCCGCACCGAAACTTCCATAAATCAATGGAGGGTTTGGGCGCGAAAATTATTGCTGTTAAAACTATTCATGAATTAATTGAGGCTATTTCTTAGGTTATTTAACACATCTCAATTGCTAAGGCCGTGCCCTCTCCACCACCAATGCACAAGGCAGCAACCCCTCGTTTCAAGCCTTGTTGCTTAAGCGCGTGCAACAAAGTCACTACAATACGCGCACCCGACGCACCAATCGGATGCCCTAGCGCACAAGCGCCACCTTTGACGTTCACTTTGTCACTATCAAGCCCCAGTTTATTAATACCCAGCATAGTGACCATGGCGAAGGCCTCGTTAATTTCAAAGAGATCCACTTGATTTGCGTGCCAATTAGCTTTTGACAATACTTTTTCAATTGCGCCAACTGGGGCTACCGTAAAGTCTTCAGGCTTAATTGCATTAGTCGCGTGAGCAACTATTCTAGCCATTGGCTTTAGACCTAGCTCATTCGCTTTTTCTTCCGACATTACTAATAACGCGGCCCCGCCGTCGGAAATGGAACTTGAGTTTGCGGCGGTAACCGTGCCGTCTTTTTTAAAGGCAGGACGCAAGCTCGGTATTTTATCAATACGCGCATTGCTCGGGCCTTCATCTGTATCCACCGTAACATCACCCTTGCGGGTAGAAAAGGTAACTGGTGCTATTTCATCGACGAATGTGCCGTTGTTAATCGCGTTTTGTGCTTTAGTTAATGAATTTACCGCAAATTCATCCATTTGCTCACGCGTAATGCCTTCGCTGTCGGCTGTATCTTGAGCAAAACAGCCCATAGCTTTGCCATCGTATGCGTTTTCTAAACCGTCTAACATCATATGGTCAAGAGTTTGTCCGTGACCCATTCGATAACCCGCGCGCGCTTTTGGCAGTAAATACGGCGCGCCTGACATACTCTCCATGCCGCCGGCAACAACTGCGCTGGCGCTTTGGGCTTTGATCAAATCATGAGCAAGCATTATGGCTTTCATGCCAGAGCCACAAACTTTATTGATGGTGGTAGCACCAACTGAAATGGGTAAATCAGCCGCTAGGGATGCCTGCCGTGCGGGTGCTTGTCCTAGTCCAGCGGGCAGTACACAACCCATTATAACTTCATCTATCGTATTTTCGGGCAAGTCGCTCACTACCGCTTTTATTGCGACAGCACCTAGTGTAGGTGAGGGCACACTTGAAAGGGCACCCATAAATCCGCCCATAGGAGTGCGTTTTGCCGCCACGATTACAACTGAATTACTCATCATATTATTCCTATTATTCTACAAAAAACAAATTAGTAAACCAATAATACACCTCATACCGGAGAAGAGAAAACGATACGGTATTTTATTTATTCCGAGTTCAGACTGTTTAGCCCGAGCTTAGCTTATTTACCTTGCGGTCCATCCGCCGTCTAACACAATGTTTGGTAAGGCTTGTATTGACGTGCTCTATTTTTTAATATCATAAAAATGCACATGGAACTGGTGTTAATTTGTACTTTGACTACCGTAATCCCTTATAACGACTTTACAGTCGCAACAATTTGACTGCAAAATCCTAATTTATACCGGCAAATCGCCTTCACCCCTATGGTGTGGCATTTGTATGCCGTAGATTTCAAATAAAGCCCCTTCAATTTTTTGCAAGGCACGAGCAGACACAGTTTTATTATTAATACCTCCTAACAAAAAGAATTCAATTCTTTCTTCTGATAATTTAAAAACCAAAGAAACCTCTTCTTTAAAGGCATTTACATGGTAAAGCGCTATAACACCTTCGGTGCAGCCCAGATAATAGTCTTTACTCGATAAACAATTATTCATTGCAAGCGATTCACGAATTAGTTCATACCAACTTGATATATAAGTAAAATCTTTGAGGTGCGATAAACCGACTGGATCTGACTGAAAGACGGTATGGGTCAGCTCATTTATTGATTTTCGCGGCCCACTTATTGGTTCATTAGAAAAAGGCGAAATAAACAAACGACTAACCAAAATGTCTAAAGTCTTAATGCGTGTAAAGTCGTTGTTCAAGACAGCATCAATTATCTGTCCATGTAGCAGTGTCTCTCTATTAAGATACGTCTTTTGCCATTGCTTTATGCTACGGCTTGAAAATATAGGGTCAGGCTTAGATTGATTTTCGGGAATCATCAAATAAGGAGCATCAGCGATAACAAAAAGCTGCTTTTTAGTGAGTGCAGTTAAATCGACAAGCCTAACATTTAGTGGCAGATCCATCTCAGGGCGCAACGAACGGATTTCGACTAAATTACTAAATAGACTATAACTAATGGATTGAACACTAAGCAGCTTCTTGGTTAGTTTAGAAGAATCAGCCAACAGCAAACAAACATCCTTATAAAAGGTATTCGGTAACTTAATTTGATAGCTTGTCTTCTTTAAAATTGCAAAGACGTAAGCCGCAAATTTTGATTTTGCTAACGGAGAGCTAAAGGGTAGTTTGTTAAGCGCCAGACTCAAGTAACGTTTAACAATAGTGATTATTGGCAATACAACTAAGGACTCAATGCTTCGAATATCACTTTTAAGTGCAACTATTGTCGCTAGCCTAAACAAATGTGGATTGTCTAAAAGATCGGAAAGACAAGGATAGCGTTGTATCATAATGAAAGCGCCTACGCTAAGCTGCTGATTAGAATATAGCGTATCTAATAGTATTTTTGTTTGTTCAATGGCTCGTTCGACTTGAGCTTTGGTGTAATCTACAAAATGATTAATCTTAACTATAAATTCTCGTTTTGGCGAAGATTGTAACGTGTCATATTTTTTTAAAAATGACTCAGTAGCAGCGGTATTTTTGCTACTTGAGTTTTCCGATAAAACTAGGTCTTGATATAAATCCAACGAAATACGATCTGCATTCTCTTCAAGGTAATTATCGAACTGCTCTACAGTATATTTTTTAACTCCGTCATCAAATTGGCTGGTGCCTTTTATTTTTGATTCTCGCTTCGTGGAACTAACATCAGATAAGTTCGCTTCAAATATTCTAAAACTCTCAGTTGGTATCAGCAACAATCCATCGGCAATTAAAAAAAGTTCTAGCTCTATCTCTATGAGATATTGATTACTCATATACTTCCCTTAATGCTTCAAACTATAGACGATCTTTGTCTATTAGGGGGATATAGCGCGTCAATCCCCTTGACCGGTCACATTGTGTATATTCTGGAAAAGTGAACAACTATTCTCTCGCTGTTTAAACGTGAACACAGCGGGGAAACCCGCTGTATTCAAGTTGAAACGGTACAGTACGGGTGTTCACGTTGCGCCGGAATATGCAGTGAATCATGCCCTGTTTGCGAACTTCAAATGCGTCCTTTATCCTAGGATGCATTTGATGATTTCTCCGTTCAATATTTATGAACACTCCAAAATAATAAACAAGAAAGTTGCAATTTGTTCATTTTAGGTTATTGTTCAATAATATTGAACAGCTAGGTATTATGAACGCAATGGACGAAAAAGATCTTGTCGGCGCAGCAGTGGAGGAGCTTAATAGGCAAACAAAGCTTAGAGCTGAGGTAAACTATCTTGGCCGATACCTTAAAAACACCATAAAAGAAGTAGATGCTAAGCTAAATCTTCCAATGACTCAAACTACAATCAATATTGAATGTAAAAAGTGGATCAATAAAGCAAACCTTCCAAGATTGTTAGCTGATATAAAAGCGCACAATCCTGACGTTCAAACTATGCTCGTAACAGACTATATTAACCCCAATATCGCAGCGCAATTGAAAGAGCTGGAGATCCAATTCTTAGATACAGCGGGAAACGCATTTATCAATCAAGTACCGGTCTACATCGACATACAAGGCAAAAAACCAATTAAGCCAAGTATAGACGTTGCAATGGTAAAACAAATGGGAAAAGCATTTAAGCCCAAGGGGATGAAAGTTGTTTTTATGCTATTAACGCATCCTGAGTTGGTAAATGCACCCATGAGGACAATTGCCAACACTGCAGAGGTGGCACTTGGCACCGTCAAGCAAGTTATGGACGACCTTATCTATCAAGGATTTATTGTACAAAAAGGCGATATAGGCAAAGTAGTCGCAAATACCAAAGCACTGCTCGATAAATGGTTAGATGCTTACCCTGCAAATATGCAAGCCAAACTAAATCAAACCCTGTTCGCCACCGACAACCCCGAACAACTTAAAGCGATTAATATTGCTGAATTCGGTGGTTATTGGGGAGGAGAGTTTGCTGCCCAAAGATACCAACACTATCTAAAAGCAAAAGATTTTCTGATTTATCTAGAGCCAGAGCAAAAGCTAGCCTTTTTAAATGCCGCAAGATTAAGAAAGCCGACGATAAACGAAGTGCCCAACTACAAAGTAATGATAGTCGAGCCACCTTTCGAGATTAAAAAAATACAAGGTAATTTGACAGAATTAGCACATCCATTGCTGGTATATGCCAATTTAGTCACCAGCACCGACCCCAGAAACATGGATGCGGCAAAGAGGCTGTATGATGAATACCTCACTTAATATTACAAATCAAATCCCATAGGGATTAGTCGAGCTTTACCAAATAATAGATGAGCATGCGACCGCACTTGGGACTCAATATTTAGTGGTGGGCGCTACTGCTCGGGATATTGTTTTGGTGCATGGTTATAACGCTACCATTGAGCGCGGTACTCGAGATATAGACTTTGGCATTCAAGTACAAACATGGGAAGAATTTAATCAGCTAAAAACACGCTTACTTGAAGCCGGTTTTGATCAAGACAGTGACAGAATTCATCAATTGAATATTGTTGATTCAGCCGGCATGCCATGGGAAATAGACATCGTGCCTTTTGGTGAAATAACGCAAAATACTAATGAAATCGCATGGCCGCCAGAGCAAGACATTGTTATGAATGTTATGGGGTTTACTGAGGCATTTGAAAATGCGTTAACTGTACAGATATGTCAAATACCAGACCTTCATATCAAAGTTGCTTCTCCCGCAGGCATGCTTATTCTGAAACTGATATCGTGGATGGAGCGAGTCCCAGAAATACGCAAGAAAGATGCGACAGATATCTACTACTTGGTAACACACTATGCAAAAATTCCAGAAATATTTGATGCGCTCTATGAGCAACAGTTTATGGAAATACAGAACTATGAAGAGCTCGCTGCCAGTACGATGAAACTTGCCCAAGACGCAAAAGCTATAGCTTCAACTGACACTATGGCGTTTATCAATCATCAACTTTTTGCAGATGAAAATCGCGAAGACAGGCTCATTTTAGACATGAGTCGCGGTGGGCAAATCACATACGAAGAAGCAAAGAAAATACTTGAGATAATAAAACAGCAGTTTGGAAAAACTGATTAACTGCTCCAACTTCGAAGAACTGAAGAGAGCACAGGTGCAGAGTCCTTAAACTCTAGAAAGTGATATCCACAACGGATAGATTAGTTCTTAAACACCAATAAGGCGCGACGATTTCGGTATCATTACTATCATTTTCAAAGAGTTTTTATACCAAAATAATAAATAGACCTTTTAACACTTCACAGTAAAGATTCTCAGAGAGGTATTTAATCAGCTCTCATAGCGCAGATTTGCTCATGATCATTTTGAACATCAAACTCAGAATTATCTCGTGCTAAGAATCTGGTTAACTCATCTTCGCGAAGTTCTGAGCGATATGCAAAAACGGCGATGCTAGTAAATATTAATAAAACTACCGCGCTAAATATGACTATAGGCATCAAATTTCCTCTCGTAAAGTGGGTTCTTATAACTACTATATCATTACTGTGTTAACA
>Ga0115567_10004720_pt1 | contig 13264 bp, 15 predicted proteins | sample COGITO_mtgs_1204_2_FD_88679 | JGI IMG/M metagenome (GOLD analysis project Ga0115567, IMG submission 88679) | Pelagic marine microbial communities from North Sea - COGITO_mtgs_120412 | ecosystem: Environmental > Aquatic > Marine > Epipelagic | place: Germany:Helgoland, sampling site Kabeltonne...
GATCAACCAATTCCCCCCCCTCCTGTGAGTGTACATATCCATGATAACCGGAAGGGTGTTTGTTAACAAACAGGCACCTGAGAACAGTCAGATATCATTTTTTAACCACTGCTATGATCAGCTTCGTCGACCTACTCCCGCCCATCCCTGCGCAGCGACACCACTTACCCAACATGTTTCACCGGTGAAACTTCTGATTAGAATCTTGGGCTCTGGTCCGAGGCTCCACTTCCCCGGCGTGTTTCACCGGTGAAACTTTTGGCTTGTACCTTGATCGTCGAGGTTGCCTGCTCAGTGTTTCACCGGTGAAACTTTTCGTTTGCACCGTAGCGTCCGAGATGGACTGCCCCGTGTTTCACCGGTGAAACTCCTGATTAGAATCTTGAGCTCTGGTCCGAGGCTCCACTTCCCGGCGTGTTTCACCGGAGAAACTTCGTGCCGGAAACCTCATTCTTTATGCACCTAATGAATGGACATTGATTCGGAAAGAGGTATATCTGCGAGACACAAAAAAAGGGGCTAAGCCCCCTTTCAAATTCCCACCACTTTCACAATTCTGATTCAATGAAAGCCTTCAGCTTAGAGAGCCGGGCTTCATCGAGACCAGAAAAATCAACCCGGTATTTGCCAGGTGACCTCGCGAATGAATGGAACTTGCCTTCCACGACACCTGAGGCAGATTTAACGTCGGCAGCTTTAGATGCCCCTCCGTCAGCCCCGGGCTTCACAACTTGCAGTTCATTGGTTAAGTCCCCAAGGAGATCCAGTGCAGTCAAGTATGGTGAGTTTTTCCCCAAGGCGGATACAGCTTTAGTCAAATTGTCTACTGGCACATCCGCCAACAAGCGTTTGAATCGGGGGCCGTGATTGACCCACAGCAAAGACGGTGATTGGAGCAATCTCACAACCGACAAATCGATACCCGCTAGAGATAGATACTTCGATAACGTACCCTTGCCTAAGCCATGCAAGGACGCGAGAGCTTCGACTGTCAGATCAGGGTGAGCGATGTAATCAGACTCATAAAATTTGGCCCTCTCCCATGCGGATATATCTTCTCTGTCCTCATTTTCACTTGCACTTAACCTATTGGCATCTGCATCGGAAATTGAAGCATCGGGCACCCAGACCTTCAGCTTGAGCCCAGCGCCGTCCTTCTCCATCAGCTTTTCGTTGATGCGCCCTACTACAAACCTACGTCGGGAACCGTAAATGATTTCAAGTCGCTTCCCCTCTTCTGTCTCAATCCAGCGGCCTAGTGCCGGGTCACGCTGCCCTTCCTTTTCAATTGCTTTAAGCAGCGAAGAAACGCCTGGATCGGTTTCAGAGAGCAACTCCTGGGACCGCATATTGCCGTGAAAGACAGTCGTCACTGCTGGATCTACATTCTGCAGGAGACATGTGACAGCAGATTTTGTGACTGGCAATGTGAGGTACATCCGCTCAATTCTACCTGACTGGGAGGTCATACTCTTTGAGCGATGAGGACTGGATAGAGATTTGGTTCTGCTGGGCTCGCTTGTGTTTGGTGGATTTGTATCCCCCGCACTCTCACCAGATTCTATATGGTCCTTCAAGGCGTGTATCCCAACTCTCTTACGTTCAGCCATTAGTATGTCCCCCGAGTCCGAAGCTCTGCAGATCTTGAAGGCCATCGAGGAAGCACGACTCGCTGTAGCACCTCCTCATAGACCTCTGAAAAGTTCTCAATAGCTTTCTTTCTTGCCCGCCGGTCAACCAGATTGTCCGATTGATTGACATCAAATACTGTCCTGCGAAGCGTCGACAGGTTGCTGACCACGGCCTCATGTCTTCGAATTGCAGTTCGGAAGGTCATCTCACCGAACGTTTCATGAATCGCATCGAGAACCAGGGTGCTGGCTGAAGTCGCATTAACATCAGAGAAGCGCGTGGGGAGGAAGAAGATGTCTGGTACATCGATATCACCGAAGACGTTCGCCAGGGTCTCTAAGTTATCCCTGTAGAGGTCTACAAACGCGAGCGTCGAAGCAAAATCAACCGTTTCTGTAGGGACCGGCGTGATAACGGCATCAGATGCAAAGATGATATTGAGAGGCAGAAGGCCCAGACTTGGAGTGCCGTCCAGAATAACTATGTCGTAACCATTCCTTACCTCAGACAGCGAATCCTTTACACGCTGGAACCACTGGAACATTGCGTCCTCAACGCCGTCATCCTCTGCAGAGCTTCTGGCAATAGCACCCGATAGAGCGTACTCAACACCAGCCAGCTGGAGAGTGGCAGGAATGATGTCCATCAGGGGGCTGTATGTTGAACGCACTGCACTGCCTGCCAGCTCTACTGGAAAACCGTTCTCCTCCAGGATGTACGGCCCAAGCGAAGATTCATGATTCGTATCGATATCAGGGTCAATGCCAAAGTTCTGGGTGAGGGATGCTTGAGGGTCCAGGTCCACAAACAACACCCGGTATCCTCGGCTCGCGAAGTAGCTTCCTGCATACCACGCGCTTGTAGTCTTCCATGCGCCACCCTTGAAATTAGTGAAAGAAATGACGACAGGATCTTCGTCGTCATCACGCCAACGCTTGGTACCGAAATATTCCTGGATATCGAGAATCTGCCCGATGCTAGGGCCGGTTCGACGATTGGTAGCTGGATCAACATCCTGAGGGGGGAGGCGACCATCCTTAATGGCAGCGGAGATGGTTTGCTGAGACATGCCAACGATCTCTGACAATTCCTCGCCTCTGTATCGGCGAACAGGCACCTCTGCAGCGGCATACCGGTTCATGCCCCGGATCATCCCGTGCCCTCGATCTGAATAGCCTGCCAGTTGATCAATGATTGTGTTTGCCTTTGCCATAAATCGTCCTAAAATTGAAAGAGTGACAATGGCAGCCAGTGTACAAGATTATTTTGAGTACGCTTACACAAAAAATGGCGTTTTGTTCAAATAAAGCGTTCTTTCTAGGAATTTCGCAAATCTACAACTTCGGTTCCCTCATAACATCCGCAACAGGACTTAGTATGGACGTCTTACCCAGGCATAGCAGCCTAAATAGGGGTTCTAACTGGCTGCCTGTGGAAAACTTGGGCCTGGAGTGACAGTGAATAACCCTAGAGTGGCAGTGAACAACCTTAAAGTGACAGTGAAGTACGGAGATCTGACAGTGAACAAAGAATTACTGGCAGTGAAGTACGAAGATCTGACAGTGAAGTACGAAGATCTGACAGTGAACAACGCTGAAGTGACAGTGAACTATCTTGTTCTGACAGTGAACAACGAAAGTCGGTCTTTATTTAATTGATTTTAAAAGGATTTATGAGCTGCTATTCACTTGATTCATCTATGCAGCTTATTCAAATTAACCAAGCTAATTACCAATAGTCAGATACTTTACAGAGGAGGTGACACAAAGCTCATTTCAGATTGACCTTCTATCCTCTTAACATCTATTATCCTCACAACATCTTCTATCCTCATAACAGCATAACGTATGCCGGCTGAAGTTTACTTTCAAGTGACTGATTCTGTAGTGGACGACCTTGACCGTCTTCAAGAGTCCACGCTCGTTTCAGAACCCATTAAGAAGTTCGTTCACGAATGGGCAGTGTTGGCCAGCCGCTCTGAATCTCTCATACGCAGGAAAGATTTCGTAGCACATCTCGAGAACAAAGAATTGCCCAACAGCCCAGCGCTCGTCTCGAAACGAATAGGTGAGCTTGAGAAGATCGGCTGCGTAACCAGGCGAAAATTCCGGACAACGCAGGGCGGTGCCGCATCTCAACTGACATTGAAGTCGCTCCACAATCTCTTTGACCACTACGCTAGACCTGACGCACAACAGATCATTCCGTCTCACGGCGTCAAAATCACAAACAAGCAACTGGAGCTACAGATCGACCACCTGTCTCAGAGTGGCAACTACCTATACCTCAGAGAAGAATCCTCAGCTCGCCTCGAAAGCCTGTTCTGCATATTGGACGCATCTATGCGCCTTTCGGGGCGAGATAAGCGCAAAAACTTCTCCTGCAGATACCATTTCAACAAAAACGATTACGTCACTATTGAGGCAGCGACCTTGACGAGGACCGGGGGCGAAATAGCACAGCTGTCAGATCAGCGCGCCATGCGGGCTCTGAATGGAGTGGTGCTCAATCAAATTGAGAAGAAGTATGGGCCTGCCGGCACATTCGACCCGAAGCAAATTAAAATTGAGGACGAGTACTTCGTATTTGACATCTACGAGCTATGCCGTCGCATGGGCATGGCTGCAAAACCCGCTTACCTGGATCTAGCGCGTAAAATGGTCGACAGACTGAGAGACACTGAATATCTGGTCGACGCCACTAACTCCGAATATTTCCGATCCAACTACGCAATGGGTGCTGACCAGGCGCGTTACAGGTATATCGTCGAATCATTCGCCAAAATGGATACATACCCAACGCCCGATGGCGAAAGGGCACTGCCATCGGAGCGCTATTACGTCGTCAAATTCCACAGCGCCATTCTCATGCATTTGGTCACCACTGGACGGAGCTTTATCACCCACCAGGAATTGATGACTGAGAAATCCGGCCTCGCACACCGTCTGAACAACTGGGCAAAAGCTGTAGTCGGAGTTCGACCGGTAAATGACAGTCGACTGTTCGAATACACTCTGGATGAACTGCATCGAAGGGTGATCCCCAGTGCACGTGTCGACAATTTCGAACGGGATTTCCTTTCGCTGATGCAGCGCCAATGCAAATCTATCACCGATGAAGATGGCAATATGGTTACCAATGACCTTGGTGAGCCCTTATACCGACGGGCATCTACAGAATGGATGGGGGAGGAGGGTGAAACCGTGGTTTGGCTATACGGCTACTACTATCACATCAAGTGGGATGAGTACCGAGAGAAAGAGCTTCGGAGGATACGTGGAATTAGACCACCGAAGAAGTCTTACCCAATCGTTCGGGTGGTTCGTGACACCGAGGACCCCTACGTGGGTGATAACTCAGACCACAATAAAGCGCTACGAAGAACGGCAGCAGAAATCGGCCGTGGCGAGTACGTCTAAGTGACGTGCTGGCGGCCTTCTCCCGGCACAATGCTCAGTCTAAAGCAGCTGGGGTACAGCCCGAAAAATATTGAGGAGTCTGTAGCGCGATACCAAGAAGCCTCCGAGATCCCCGGCGATCGGGAGTTCCTCACATACATCGGTTCTAATCAAGTCGGTGGGAAGCCGCTGCGGGAAGACGTTATGAGCAGAGCACAGCTGCCCATTGCTTGGAGCCCCAGTTCGGACGCGACAGATGACTTGCTGACTAGTGGATACCATCCTGAAGACATAAAGAATGTCAGGGACGATTTCATCCTGCTGGCTCGAGAAAACGCTAGTGTTATTGCCAACCCTGATGCTGCCTTCTTGTCCTTTTTCAAGAAGAGGTATCCGCAGCCCCCAGAGAAAATTCCAGTCAATTGGAACCCCTGCCCGAGAGTCGTCAATGAATGGCGCCAGCAAGGCAGGTCGATGAAGAAGCTGCGGTATCTCACAGACCGGTTTGTGATGTACTGGAGGGAGGAGGGGGGCAGAAACCTACCGTGGGATAAGCTATTCATGGATTACCTCCAGCGGAACGGCCACGCATCTGCCGCGAAGGCTAGAACGCCATCGAGTGCTGTTGACCTTCCTCGATAAGGCGTTTGTTGTAGATCGAATTGTGCCCGATGGTGGGATCGTTTTTGTTGAGCCTGGCCGCGATTTTGTATTTGGTTTCTTGGTCTGGTCTTAGCTCTACCAGGTAGCCACACAGGTCCACTTCGTTGCGTTCGCCCTCCACCCAATCGATGCCGGCGTGCTGCTCGGCGTAATTCCGAAGCGCGCGCACTAATCTCCGATTGAAGTGCTGCTGTTTCTCCTCGGGCATGATCCGCTCGCGCAGCCGCTTGATAGACACCTCTGGCTGGATGCGGTGGGGGAGGGTCTCTGCCCGGTTCCGTGATACTGAGTAGCAGCACCACGAGTAGAGCAGGTGGAGGATTCCGTCGTTCACCTTGAGGATGTTCGCATTGTCGATGTAGGTGGTGCAGACCTCTTTGTCGACCAGGTTTGCAAAGGTGGTCGAGTGAAGGCTAATCCGGAAGTATCGAGGGCGCCGGATTCGCATCCCGTTCACCAGGGCCTCGTCGACTTTTGCGTCGAGTTCGGTGATAAATCGCATGCTGAACGCATCGAACGATCGCCCGTCGGCAAGGGCGGCTGCCGCCTCGTTGCCCTCCTCGAACAGCGGGCTCCCGCCGGCTAAACCGAAGTCTCTTACGAATTGGCTGTCGTGGGCGTCCTCCGGATTGATCATGATGGTGAAGTTCGTGGCGAACAGCCGCTCAAGGGCTTCGCGGACTCGAGTTCGGTTCCCGCCGCCAGTGTCGAGTTGCATGATTTTCAGTAGTTTGACGATGTCGATGAAGAAGCGGTTTTCGATGTCGCTGATACGCGCACCAGCGTCCAGGCGCTCTTTGATGGTCTCGCAGACGTACGTGATAATCGCCCGCATAAACGGCTGGTCGTCGACGTGAGCTATGGTGCTGGCGCTGTCGCAGCTGGTACGGATAAGGATGTGTTCACCACGGTACATATGCTTGGTAGCGAAAGGCTCCGTACGACGGGGATCATGGGCGGACGTTCTCATGGCGACGCCCAGGAAGTTGTTGTACAGGCGTTCATGGTGGGCATACCTGACCTCTGAAGCGGATAGGAACTGCCCGCCCGCGTCGCAGATGGCCTGCTCTGTCGCCGCCAGGGTCCCGCGGTGATGGCGATGGTCAACGAAATCATCTCCGGTGTCCGCCGGCGCCAGCCCCATCAAATACTCAAACTCATGAACTCGCAGGAGTGCGGCTTTGCGGGGAGCCTGCTTGTGACGATACTCACTGCGCTCAAATACCCCTAATTTGACCAGCGCGAGGGTGTGTTTCTTCACGACCGCTGGAGAGCTGGGAAGCTTCGCTTTAGCGCGGAAGTCCTGAATATCCTCCCGAAACACATTAATGAGCTCATCCTGCGCGTCGATACCGCCGGCGTACATCTTCACGGCGGCGCAGCGGATGACGCTTTTGAGGAAATCGAGCGACCCTCCGGTCAAGCACGCCAACTTATCCAAGGTGTCCAGTCGAGAGACAATGTCCCTGCTGACTTGATAGAGTGTACCTGCTGGTTTTCCCGTTGAGATCGTGAGCATGATTGTGCCGGATGTTGTGTTTAGTGTTTGTGGGAACGTTACGCCTGGTCAACACCCAGAACAATCATAAAGTGCGCAAATGTGAAGAAACTGGTTTTACACAATTACTGATAAACATTACTGGCTGGATGATAGGTTGAGTAGATAATTCTGGTGAGTGGTATACCTTATAGGCGTGATGTGGATAAGATCTGGAATGTCTCTGAAATCAGAAGGTTACAGCTGATTTTTAGCTATCCCAAGGTAAAGGCTACGCCTTACCCACCATTCGGCTACGCCTCAAGGGGTATTCGGCTACGCCTTAACTGGGCATTCGGCTCGCCAGAGTGGGATATCGGCTACGCCCTATCTCCGGAATGGCTACGCCGGCGTCTTCCTTTCGGCTACGCCCTACAACCGGGGCCTCCTACCGACCCTGTACAGAAGTTATCCACAGGCGAAGCATTTGTGGCCCCCAGGGTATCGGCTACGCCCTACAACCTATCGGCCACGCCTTAGGACCTATCGGGTACGCCCTAGAAATCTATCGGCTACGCCCTACAACCTATCGGCTACGCCTTAACTCTGCCGCCAGGGCCCGCTCCCGGCGATAACCCAGGCTGAAGTGGTCCTCTGAGACCAATTTGGGCGATTTGGGTACCCGGGCGTGTCCGAATGCCTGAGGACTGGGTCGCATTTCGGCGATCTGGGTGACCAGAAATAGCCGATTGGGCTTGGCCATGTATGCCTGGCAGCCGAAACTGAGCCGCCCAGAACAGACAGGAGAGAGCATGAAGGTTTATCGAGGCAGCCTGAAGAAGAACTCAGGTGGTAGCCCTGTACTTGCCCACTACGGATCCAAGAGAGCCGCGGCCGAGAGGGTTGAGGGGATGTACTCGAACGAGCACTTTGGTGGTGGCTTCCTCCAAGACGGCCGCCATGTCCGGAATGTTGGTGGCGCGGTAGTGGAGCAGAGCCTGGCAGAGCACCTCACGGAGTTTGCGGATTACGCGTCCGGGTGCACGGTCAACGAGTACGAGCTTGAATTTTCGTCCTCCCTCCGTCTAATGGACAAATGGAATGATGACCCCATAGGCAGCGGCGGCCCCGCAATTGTCCCGCCGGATACTGTCCTGTCAGCTACCCAGCTTGCGGAGTTGCAGAGCCTGTTCGAGCCGTTTACGGGTGTGATCTATCCCCACCACGTCCACCAGGTGTATTCGTCCACCCATATCCACGGCCTGATGAAGGAGGCCAAGAGAAATAGGCTGTTCCAGAGTGAGATGCAGAAGCGGAAGCGCCGCTTGCTGCGGCTGAAGGAATACTCGAAGAGAGAGATGGAGCACGAGGCCGTGTGGGTCTATCTCACCCTGGGATTACGCCGATGGGCATTAGGGCAGGGGTTCGATAGTTTTATCTACAAGAATGACCGAGAGGGCGCAGGGGAGGATAGTTTCGTTGCTCTGAAAGAGGGGTCTGCCTCAGCCCCAAGCGCTGTGCTTGAGTTCGATCGGGACAGATATCTCCAAACCCTGACACCAGAAGTGATGGTCCAGTTTCTGCTCCGCAACAGGCCACCACAACCGACGGGCATCATATGTCATGCGCACTGGGCGGGTCTGGACCCGGTACTATTCTGGCGACAGGCGGGCTAGCGGGGCTCGACCAAGCCGCCAAACTGATTATCTGGTTTTCGGAAGCTACAATACCCCGAACTAAATGGGAGATCCACATGTCCAGAGTGCCTAGAAAGCTCGCCATTGCAGTTTTTGGATTGGTGGGAATCAACCAGGCCTTTGCCTGCTCATGCGCAATGAACAATCCCGATAAAGCGTTCGAACAAGCTGCCGGGGTCGTGGTCGCAGCACCGATGGAGGCGGCCGTGGTGGCTGCACACAATGAGAACCACCAGGGCACCATCCGCGCCAAGCTAACGATTCTCGATGTATTGAAGGGGCCCGCCCCAAACCCAGAGCTTGCTATGGAGGCAGCGGTCGATCCACAAGGTCCTGCGTGCCAGGCCCCGATCAGTCTGGGAACGGCCTATGTGATATTCCTCTACGAGGAGGGGCAACAGATTGTCCCATCAATAACATGCGGGCCGACCGGCCCCTACCAGCAAATGAGATCCCGCCTTGAGGAAGCCTGCACCCCAGAGCACCCATACTATGAAAAGTCGTGTGCACCGAATCTTCTCGAGGCCCTCCGACGAGCGAGCACAACCATCACCAAGTATCACCTGGACGACGAGTGGCAAGCTCAGTTCGACGAGTACGTGCAGCGCAGAATAGAGCAACTCAACAACAAGAGAACCGAGCCGGACTATTAACCACCTGTTGGGTGTCTGATCGCGACCTCGCTACTGGTTGACGACGCTGAAGATCCCGTCGCGCTTCGGGTGCGCCAGTGCGATCTCTTCCAGCTTGGCCAGACGCAGCGAAAGGCTGGGTACACCCAGGACGGGCGCCAGGGAGCGCATGGTCTTGATGCTGATCGCAAGGCCGAAACTCAGTGCGTCGAGTTCCTGGTCGCCCACCGCGAACGTCTCGCTCGTCGCAGGTGCCAGGTACATCACGCCATCAGCGTGGACCACGTCCCATTCGCCACCCTGGTAGGCAGTCGTCGATCCGCGTGCGGTCCGGTATGCGGACATCACAAACCGATGCCGGTTGTCGCGTCCTCCCAGGAAACCCAGTTCATTGATGTGGAAGGGGCGTCTCACCCCCCTGGTAGCGGTTGCCATTGGTACTCTCCTTTTTAATATGGACTAAACCTGATGCCACTGTAAGCGCAGTTGAGATGTCGTGCTCGCGACAGGGAAATCCCAAACACATCGGGCCCCAGACGTGGGTCGACCACCGCCATTTCGAGCAGGCAGGCATTCGCGAGATCCAGAGGGATGTCGACGGAGCGGAGTGCTCCCGAGCTCTTGGGTGGGCTTGCAGGGCCCCCACAGGGTTAACGAATGTGTCTGCTTGAACGCGGGGTAACCGCCGACCGCCCCTGGTGACCGCAGATAAGGCGGTACGCCTCATGTTGCCGCTGCGGATACGCAGCAGCGTCCAGTGGATGAGGGGGCTAAGTGGCACTTTTCGATAGTCTCACCCGAGGGCAGGGTGACAGGAAGTGATGCAGTGCCGGGGGGCCTATTGATACCGGGGCTGTATTAGGGAGCGATGGCCGGAAGGGAAAAGGGGGTGGGGCAGGGCGGTAGTGGCCTAGCGATCAGGCGGGGACTGAGGTGTCCTTTCGGGGCCAGTAAGTAAAGCATCCCTGAACACTGGTGAAGGAGAAGGCCAGAGGCTGCAGGACCAGTATCCATTCTCCCGAGAGAGCGAACAGGGTGATCAGGCTGATGTTGGCCGCGGTATAGAGCAGGTGTGCTTCAAAGTTCCAGCGTGTGCTACACGACATCATGCGAGCAGCAGGAAAGCTGCAGAAGAGGGCAGCCAGGGCGAGAATCTGAAGCGGATTAGCTGAGAAGTAACTCCAGCCGAAACCGATGATGGTGATGAAAGTAAAGGTAGCGATGATTGCGATCTTTTTCATGGTGATGTTCCTTGTGGCATTTGCTGTGACCACCAACATAGCGGTTCCGCTTGCCGGTGTTCTGGCCGGGGCACGGTGCTCACCCAACTGATAGGCCTTTGCTTTCCTTGGGGCTCGGATCCTTCGCGCAAGCGAGGATCGGCTCCCAGTCCGCGCGGTTCTGCATCAGAGCAACCACGCGCTGGACCTGCTCGATTACGAGCGGGCCAGTTTCTGGGTCAAAAGAGTCGAAGCGGGAGTCGTAGTTATAGTCTCGCCAGTGATGTTCTTCCTGAATAATGTGACACATCCTGGATGCATATACTCCCGGATCGGCATTGGTGTCAGCGCAGAACCGCTCGAAAAGGCGGCGGGTTTGTTGCTCGAAATCGATATCAAGAAAAACGGAGTGGAAATCGACGCCGGATTGCTCTGCGTAGTCGCGTACAGACTCCATGCCCCTGGGATCGCAGATAATGAGGGCCGTGTCGCCGGCGTAGAAGGCTGGTCGGAGGGCGTTGACGTCGATGCCATACAGCTCGCCTTTGAGCTCTATGCTCTCGATGAAGCGGCCCGCGCGGACCCGCTCATTAAACTGTTCGCGGCTGGTGAAGTAATAGGACTGGCCCTGCACTTCACCCTCGCGCGGATTTCGAGTTGTCGTCGAGATTACTTTGGTTACCCGGCAGTCTTCCGTCAGCTTTCGAGCCAGGTGGTCTTTACCAGCGCAGGTCAGGCCCGATATGGTCAAGATTGATCGACTTGTCACGAGTACCTCGATAGTTTGACAGCGTCACGCTGGATAACCGCGCGGAGCCCAGGGTTATGGTGCTCCGAAAAGCTCTTGCCAGAGGCGAGAACATGACAAAGGATCGGCCGTGATAGCTTCTGATCCAGGTTATTCAAGCGCGTCCAGCGGGTCGTTTGCCAGTTGCTGCCCTGGCGAATGCTTCCAAGAATCCGATAGGCCGTGTCTGCACTGTCTACAACCACGTGCACTGCCCCCGACGTTAGAACCTCGCGGCGTTGACCGCAAGCCAGTCTGTTCGTCAGCAGGAGCAGGGCGGCGGCCAGGATGTAAGAATGCTCCCGACTGGTAATCACGTCGCTGGTTGATTCGGGACTGGGAAGATCAGCCAGTTCAACACGCATATCTGAGGCGAGGCCGATGGCTTCCTGCAGGGCGATGTGGTCAACGCCAAGAACTTGACGCGCGATCACAGCGACACGCGGAAGCTCGTTCTTGGTCACCGCATCGACGTAGAGCTCCAAAGCAGCGATCACGTTGTATAGGATCGAGTGACTTACCCGCCATGTTGAATATTGAAGTTCAGCCATATCTACGCTCGTAAATTGATTGATCGAGCGTTCACTATATCCGCGTGGCCTGTCAGCGTGGTTGGGTGGGAAAGTGCTCATATGTCTCAGTAGAGCCCAATCAATAGCCTTCGGCAACCGCCCGATGCAAAAAAACGCCATATTCTGCGTAAATGCTGCCTTTACAAGACATTCTGTATAAAAAAATGTGGTTAGATGTAGATCAAGCAGAGCATGCTTAATTGAAAAAGGGGTTGAGAGATGGTTGAGAAACTGAGGAGTGAATCGCTGTTGGAGCGCCTGGACCGTCTTGCAGCGTCCGCACCGGCAACACCACGAATATCTGAAGAGTCGATTCTAGCGGCTAACTTCAACGCTGCCGCGCAATCTGTGTTGTCAACGCGATTCGACGTCGAGCATCTGGCGAGCCTTCACGATCGCCTAACTGCCGGTCTACCCGGCACTGACGATGTGACACCCCGGCTTGGTCCCCAGGAGCTCCGCTCTGTGATGATGGATGTGAGTCGGATGGCGGATGCTCTGGTGGGGGTGGAGTCAGAGATGGAGGTCGCCGGGAAGGTTGGCGCGGTCCTGGCTCGTGTCACCAAAGCCGAGCCCTTCCCTTCACACAATATGGAGCTGGCGAAGCTAATGGCCAGTGGCGTGGCCGCCACGGTGGGCAAGGCTATTGATTGGCCGTCCGTGGACGATGATCACCTATCGGGGGCAATCGACAGGACGCTGGTAGGGCACCGAGCCCCGCTTCGAAATATTATACAGCAGGCCCTGGTGCCCATCACAGCCAAAGTAGGCGTCGACCTAACCGAGCGGCTGAAGGCATTCAGTGAGCGCAATTCGGTGATCCAACGGAAAGAGGGGGCCGTAACTCTGGGTGAGATCATTAAGGCTGGAAAGGACAGTCCGGCAATGGGCTAAAATGCTGTAAAGTAGAGAAAATAGTAGCGTGGTGATGTTAGGTGAGTATGCTAGTCCGTACCGGCTAGAAACAAGGTCGCTCTAGACAAGGAATTAAAGTGCAGTTAGACAAAATAGCGAACCAGATCACAGTTGCGCTCGGTAACGATCTGCCCTTCATGGATCGCGAGCCAAGTGGCGCGGAGCGAGAATGCCTTGATGGCGTGTTTGGCGATTCCGGATTTCAGGCGTACATGGAAGATCAGATAAATCGCCGCATGATCACCGATTACCTCATGAACGCGATGCTCCA
>Ga0115567_10004721_pt1 | contig 13263 bp, 10 predicted proteins | sample COGITO_mtgs_1204_2_FD_88679 | JGI IMG/M metagenome (GOLD analysis project Ga0115567, IMG submission 88679) | Pelagic marine microbial communities from North Sea - COGITO_mtgs_120412 | ecosystem: Environmental > Aquatic > Marine > Epipelagic | place: Germany:Helgoland, sampling site Kabeltonne...
GGTTTAATAAACTCTCCGGGTAGTTATTACTTTGCAATTGGTAATGGTATTGAAACAAATCCTAGATATTTTTTCAGGGATGTTGTTACTGGAGATAGTTCTTATCCCCTTGATTTTCAAAAAATGCCTATCACCAGTTTGGTGCAATTTAATTTTCCAAATTCCGATAATTCCTATACATTACTAGGTATATCAAGAGATCCTGCCATCGGAATACATTTTATCACAAATACAAACTCAACTGGACAAGAAAATTATGATTTATACTTGCCAGATAATGCTTTTAATAGCTATTATTTAAGCTATTCTGTTAAAGAAAACAACATGAGATATTCAGCCAATAAAATTCTCCCCATGATCGATGAAAATGTAATTAATATAAATAGGGATTTTGGGTTTGATATTAGTAAAAATGCTATTGATGATTTTTCAATGACAACTTTTGGTAATTATGATAGCTATGGCGTAACGTACGAATGGGAAAATCAGCCTTTGACTAGAAGAATTACTTACACTATATCTGGTGAAAGTGCAGCTATAATCAATTTTAATGCCGTTAATTTATTTAATCAAATTTTTGAAAGTGATCCAGAAATAAGCGTAGAATTGTTTACTGATCCCCCTAGGATAGGAGTTAACAGAGATAATACAATTAGTAATTACAGCGCCACTCTTAGCCAGAGTATAAAAAGAATATTTACTTATGATGTTGGAAAAATAACTGAAAGCATTTCAAATTAATTTTCATGCATTAGCGATGTATAATTGTTGCATCTTGAATGAGGTAGAATGGAGGGTATTTTATTTCAAATAATAATTTGAATTGGTATTTCCACCTCCAAAATCTGAAAAATACACACGGCCCAATATGAAATAGGTTACTTTAAAATTGCGCCCTTTTTTTTACTAGTAAATCTACTCCTTACTGCTCTTCAGGAAACATGGTTGCTTCATAGGCACCTACGTCTACTGGGTTATTTCTTGGAGTACCATTCAAGTCTAACATTGGAAGTACCCCGCTAAGCCCAATATTCTCTGCTCCAGAAGTACCTGCCTCAATATTAAAATTATTTCTACTTGTGTTCTGAAACACAGGATCCATGTTTAAAACTGAATTGGTATATAAACTCATATTACTAAAGTCGTATAAAGGAATTTCATCAAAATCGCCTTGTGGATCTTCAAAACGGATGAGTGTATTGGTAAAGTTGAAATTAAAAGCAGCTTCTTCGGCTCTCACAAATCCTAGCTCTCTACGTTCATTTCCATAAATAATACAATTGGTGAAGTTCGCTTCAACCAGATCCATCACTTGAAATTCATTCTCTCCGGTTTGTATTACGTTATCTAATTGTACGGCTGGAAATGACCTGAAGCTATTAGTCCAATAATTAGCGAAAGTGGAGTGATTAAAATTATATGTACCGCCAAAGGAGCATGAAAGTGCTGTTTGACCACAGTTATTAATGACTAGATTTTCACCATATACGTTTCCAGTACGTGCCAGTAAACCCACGTTTGCCATATTGTATATCTGAACATTAGAAAGACGTAAAGTCTCATCACCATCGTTATTTTCCATTAGGATGCCTACGGTGGCATTCTTTATCGTGGTAAAACTAAATTCGTTGTTCGTGCTTCCTGAGGTACACCAGATCGTTCCCCATTGTCCTGGAACGTCAGAGAAGGCTGGTTCGAGGCGATCCCCTTCAAAAATTATTTCATTTTCCATCGCTTCAGGATCAGCGCTCCGCGCTCCATTACTTTTAATAGAGCCCTGATTAGCGACTAGTATTCCGCTATCGGCATGAAAGTGCACTCGGGCACCAGGTTGTATTGTAAGTGTTTTGTTAGGGGGTACCGCAGCATAGCCATAGATTACATACGGTTTTTCATTGGTAAAGGTAAGTTGGTCATCTTCGAGAAAGAAACCTTCAATTAAGATGTCATCGCCATTGCCATCCATTCCTAAATTTAATGTTTCAATGGTTCCATCGGCAGCTTGTTCTGGAAAAAGGAAAACCGCGTCTTGAACCAATGTGACCAGGTCTACGTCTTGCTCATTTCCGCTGCTATCAAAAAGAATTTTATCGGTATATAAAAACGAGCCATCTTGAGAAGGCGCCGTATTGATGTCGAATGTGGTTTCAACAAAAATAAAAATACTGTCTTTTGCCAAGACTTGAATATCTTCAAAACTTTTACCGGGCAGGCCATCTACATTCAATCTATAATTAGACGCTTCCCCTTGTGCTAAACGTATGGTTGGGATATTAATATCCTCGTTGCTGCGGTTGTAGACTTTTAAATTATAGGTGCTGGAGCCAATATTGGTAAATATGGTATCTAAGTAAACGGTGTCCCTTGAGAATTCAAGATTTCCAGTGCTATCAACACTTTCAAAATCGTTACGGCAAGAACTCCATAAAACAAGGCAGCCTAAAATTGCTAATCCGTATAAGTATTTCATCAAACAAAATTTTCAGTAAAAATATAACTTTTTAAATAGGAAGTTATTGTAAGGACTAAAAGTTTGTTATTTTGATTTGTTATTTCGTTTCGATTTTCGAGCTGCTTTCTTTTTTTCGTGTTGTAGGCGTTGAAATTCGCGGTTGTTCTTTTCTGCTATTTGTTGTGACCTTCTTTTTTCAGCTCTTTCTTCGGCTGTTGGCCCTGGATCCTCATAATAAGTACTGCCTATTCCACCCACGATGACAACCTCGCCTGTAATGCCATAAGACATTTCAATATCTAACGTATTTGAAATTGTTGAAAGTGTGATTTCTTTTGTATCAAAACCTATGTAACTAAAAACCAAGGTTTGATTCGATATTGTTTCTATACTGTAATTACCCTCAAAATCGGTTTGAGTTCCTCTAGTAGTTCCTTTTACATCAATGGTAGTTCCAGGAAGCGGCAATCCAGTGTCATCTCTTACAGTCCCTTTTATAATTATTGTTTTAATTTCAGGTTTTTCTAGCATAGTAGGGTTTACTGCAATTATCCCTAAAATTTGCGGTAATGGAGCTATTGGTAAAGTTTCAGGAGTAAGTGAAATTGTTAATTCTTCAGACTTATTAGTTCGTTTTTCTTTTTTCTGAATAAATCCTAGTTTGCTAAACGACAATATCTCGTGATCTAAAGTCACAATCTTATAACTTCCATCTTTCGCGGTCCAAGTGGTAGCGTCCGTTTCGTTTGAAGTAATTTTTACATTGGCTAAAGGACTGCCGTTGTTATCATATACAGTTCCCGTAGTGATAATCTGGGCTCTTTTTAAAGTATTCTCAGCAAATCTACCGATACCTAGCGATGTGTAATTTTTTTCTGAAGTCACTTCGGCTTTTGCATTCACCGAGCTTAACAGGGAAAGCGGCAATAGGAGGGAAGCGGCATAGGGTATAAGGTTAAAACTAGATTTTCTTTCTACTTTAATAGCTCTATCTAACTGTGTTTCTTTAAATCTTCCGCAGATATTATTGTTCTTTGTTACGTATTTATAGATTTCTTCGTCAGACTTATCTGTGAAATCCACTACATTTTTTGAACAGACCTGACAGTGTTTGCCTTGTTCTACTTTTGACATTTTATCCCAGTTCTCATGACAAGGTGCTGCGATAGTAAGTTTGATTGCTTTTTTCATACCCGTATTATTTTATACCCCAAAGCAACCAAAAAGGGGGGTATAAAAAAACGGCCATTGAGTGAACGGCCGTTTTGGGTGAGGGAATATTGATACTTGGTTAAACAGTTAATTAGGTAACCAAGTAACTAGTTTTTTAATTAATTTTTAAACCAACAATTAGTTTCCAATAATTTCAATCTTAAAGAGCTTATCCCAGTTTTTTCCTGTTACATAGAGGATGTTTTCTTCTCCTTTAAAGGCGATACCGTTTAAAACATCCAATTTATCGTGTTGTGTTACTTTATCTTTTAATCCGCTAAGATTGATAACGCCTTCTACGGCCCCATTTTCAGGGTTTACGATCGCGATAGCATCTTTTTGATAAATGTTAGCATATATTTTACCGTCTACCCATTCCAACTCGTTCACGCTTTTAATTCGGCTGGTGTTGGTATAAATTTCTATATGACTTTCTTCCGCAAGTGTTTCGGCATTGAGCGTCCAGATTTTTTCGGTACCATCACTTTTAAAAATGGTATTCCCGTCGTTACAAAGGCCCCATCCTTCATTACTTTTTCCGTAGACAAAAGAGCCCTTTTTCTCCATCGTATTCAGATTGTAAATAAAACCGGTCTTAGACTGCCAGGTGAGTTGATAGATTTTATTGTTTAAAATAGTGATCCCTTCACCAAAATATTGATCCGCCAATGGGACACTTTTATAAACTTCACCCGTGGTGTAATTGGTTTTGCGTAAGGTCGATTCCTTTTTTTGTCCTGTACTTTCATAAAGGGTATCATTTTCAAATTCTAGCCCTTGGGTGTACGCTTTGATATCATGCGGATACGATTCTACAATCTTATATGTGTAAAGTTTCGGTTTTATTGAAGACAATAGGATCACTTGGGTACTTACATCATATGTCTGGTCATCTACCGTTATTGTAGCTGTAACCGTTTTTGTTCCTAGTTTCTTATTGTTTAGGGAAATAGAAGTACTGTTTCCCGAAGCTTCTGTAATGGCATCTGAATCCAGTGACCAGCTAACTTTATCTAGGGTCTTGTTTTTTTTGTTTTTAACGCTCACTTGGAGCACATCAGTTTCTTTGTATGCATTTTTTGCATCCTTGATTTCAACTGAAAAAAGTTCGTCTGCGTTTTTTGTAGAGTCCCCACAACTTCCCATGATAAGGAGTAAGGAAGTCAGTAATAATAGGTTATAAATTTTCATTTTGAGTTTAAATTTTTCCGAAAGGTATTTATTATAATTGATACTTAAAAATCTTGTGTTGCGCTTTAAATTGCCTTATATTTGCACCGGCAAGTCCTACACAACCAGCTCCTGTTGAACCCCCCAGGGCGGGAACGCAGCAAGGGTAGATGGTCGTAGCGGTGTGATGTAGGTAGCTTGCCATTTTTTATGCGCTAAATTCAGGGTTTTTATACTTTAAACGGCGTGAATAATTCTTCTATTATTTTGAAAAGTTATCCCGTTAGTCCATCTTTGCGCTATAACACCACTACATGTTAAAAGTTGTTTTTATTACAGGAGGTTCTACCGGAATAGGAAAAGCCATTGGTGAATACCTAACCGCAAAAGGTTGTACGGTTTATGGTACCAGCAGAAATCCTGAAAAATACCGAGCAGATTCTATTTTTTCTTTACTCAAAGTTGATGTCACTCAACCCCTTTCTATTAAAACGGCTATTGAAAAAATTATAGATAAAGAAGGGGTTCTCGATGTGGTTATTAACAATGCAGGCGTAGGTATTACAGGCCCTATTGAAGAAACGCCCACGGAAGAGATAAAAAATGCCTTTAATACTAATTACTATGGTCCTTTAGAGGTGATAAAAGCGGTGTTGCCACAAATGCGAAGGCAGCAACAGGGTCATATCATAAATATTACTTCTATAGGGGGTTATATGGGATTGCCTTATAGAGGGATTTATTCTGCTTCAAAAGCAGCGTTAGAGATCACCATCGAAGCCTATAGAATGGAGACGATGCAGTTTGGTGTTCAAATGACTAATGTAGCTCCTGGAGATTTTGCGACAAATATTGCCGCGGGCAGGTACCACGCGCCACTTCTTGAAAACTCACCCTACAATAAAGATTATAAAGCTACTTTAGCCACCATGAATGCGCATGTAGACAGTGGGCAGGATCCAATGATCATGGCGCAGGCGATTTACAGGATAATACAAACCGATAAGCCAAAAGTAAGATATAAAGTGGGAGCCTTTATGCAAAAATTTTCAACCATTTTAAAAGGGGTGCTTCCCAGCAAGATGTATGAAGGGATGTTAATGAAGCATTATAAACTGAAATAGAATTTAGGTAACTAGGTAATTAGTTAGGTAGTGAGCTCGTAATAGATGATACTTTTAGATTATTGCTCTCAATAATGCGTTTCTCTTTTCGTAATAGCTTAGAATGCTTGGACATAACTTTGGGATAACTTTTATCTGAAATATTAAGTTTTCTTTGTTTCTTGGTTATTTTTGTAAAAACTTAAAAAGCAAAATAGGGATATGAAATTTTTTATTGATACTGCGAACTTAGATCAAATTAGAGAAGCACAGGATTTAGGCGTTCTTGATGGAGTAACAACGAATCCATCATTAATGGCTAAGGAAGGCATCACGGGCCGTAATAATATTTTAAAGCACTACGTTGCCATTTGTAATATTGTGGATGGAGATGTTTCTGCTGAAGTAATTGCGACAGATTTTAAAGGTATGATAAAAGAAGGGGAGGAGTTAGCAGAACTTCATGACCAAATAGTAGTAAAAGTACCCATGATAAAAGAGGGTATTAAGGCTATAAAATATTTTACAGATCATGGGATTAGAACAAATTGCACCTTGGTTTTCTCGGCTGGGCAAGCATTATTGGCTGCAAAAGCCGGAGCTACGTATGTTTCACCTTTCATAGGGCGATTGGATGATATCTCTACAGATGGGTTAAACCTCATTGCAGAAATCAGATTGATCTATGATAACTACGGTTTTGAAACAGAAATCTTAGCAGCTTCTGTTAGACATACGATGCACATTATAGATTGTGCAAAAATAGGCGCAGATGTAATGACTGGGCCACTATCGTCTATTGAAGGGTTGTTGAAACACCCGCTTACAGATATTGGTTTAGAGAAATTTCTAGCAGATTATAAAAAGGGAAATTAATCCTACCTTTAATAAACTGAAAAACGAAGCCCTGTAATTTTATTACAGGGCTTCGTTTTATTTTTGAACAAAATGAAAGTAGCTATCTATTTAAATAACCTACCAATTGGGTTTCAATTATTGTGTCAAAGAGATTTGTGTTTCCTTCTAAGATCTTACCGCTCTTATCTACGATGATTGCTTTGTTTATCGAATTGATTACCAGTTGTTGTGCTGCATTTTCAATATTATCTATTTGGTATTCATTCTTTTCAGAAAAATTATTTCGCCTTACATTATCACGCCACTTTTTAAAGTCTGGATCTGTATTGATGCCAAAAAAATCGTATTCTGGATATTTAGATTTTAATTCCGCAGCCTTGGCATGTATGTCCCTATAATGTTTTACTGATCTTGATGACCAGAAATATAATACGGTATGCTTCGAAATAAGGGATTGAAGCATGATATTTTCATTTGCGGTAGATACCAAAAGGATATCAGGAACATCACTTCCAGGAATTAATTTCATCGAGGCCGCAGCCAATTTGTCTATTACTAAAATATCTTCCTGGTTTGAGCTACTTTCTTTATAAAGTGCTATAACCTCTTCGGCTTGTTTTTTATCACGTGCGTTAATGAGATACCGGCGTGTAGTATTTCGAAGCAGCATATTTTTAATAGAGTCGTTTTTAACAAGACTGTCGATTAATTTAATTTTTTCAACGTTGTGCGCATACGAATTTCTGTTGTATTCTTTTTGATTGCTAGCCTTGTGCGCCAAATTATCAAAGTATCTATTTAAAAACCGAGTATAAGAAAAATAACTTTTTAAGTTGTTATTGTTTAGATCGATTTTATTTCGATAATCGAAAAATCCTTCAGGCAGCGATTCATTTTTAAAATTTTCATTATCCGCATTGGCAGAAACATATAATTCTTTTTTAGAATAGTAATCGTAGGCTATATTCCCTTTTGCAATTTTCTTGAATGCATTAGAAACTTCGTTTTTTTCATTAAAATCATTATATATTTCTAATCGTTTTTGATACATAGAGTCTACTTGCTCTTCAAATTGTTTTGGAGGCAACTGGTATACGCCAGGCATTAACTTGGTCTCTTCTTGATTTTTCAAATATAACTCTGTAAGCAGATTGTTTTTTTCTGCTCCACGACCAGAATAAATAAGCGATTCGTCAAAATCCATGGTGTTAACTCGGAGCAAAAGACTGTCTCCAGATTCTAAAAAGAACATTTGATATTCATTATGGTGAAAAGAATATAAACCTTCTTTCGGATTTTTAAATTGATAAGAAAAGAAATTGTTGGAGTCTAACTCAATAGTATCTATAGTTGCTCCGTCCTTAGAAATAATGATATAGTCTGATTTGGGATTCACAATTTCTCCACCTAAATATGTATTTTGTGAAATAGTATCATTCTTATCATTGCAAGCAATCAATAAGAGACTGATAAACAGAAGAAGTAATTTTTTATGCAAGGGCGACGCTTTTTACTTTAAAACAAATGTAGCCTTACGAGAATGAGCAATTTGTTAAGCGAGCGTTAAAAGGCATTATAAAACGTTAATGTTTCTTGAGTGGTTTATAAATGATTACTTTTGCAAAAATTTCTAAAAACAGTCCTAGTTCTATGTTATCAGTTTCTAATTTATCGGTTCAATTTGGCAAACGTATTTTATTTGATGAAGTAAATACACAATTTGTTACGGGCAATTGTTATGGCATCATTGGTGCTAACGGCGCCGGAAAATCTACTTTCCTTAAAATTATATCTGGAAAACAGGATCCTACTTCAGGTCATGTACATTTAGAACAAGGTAAGCGTATGTCTGTTTTAGAGCAAAACCATAGTGCTTACGATGATTTTACGGTTCTTGAGACGGTTTTAAGAGGGAATAAAGAACAGTTTGAAATCAAAGCTCAAATTGATAAATTATATGAGGATTATACCGATGAGAATGCAGAGAAAATAGGGGAGCTTCAAGTTGCTTTTGAAGAAATGGATGGCTGGAATGCTGATAGTAACGCAGCGGCATTGCTATCCAATTTAGGTGTAGATGAGTCATTGCATTATACATTGATGTCTGATGTTGATGGAAAACAAAAAGTACGTGTTCTTTTGGCACAAGCTTTATTTGGAAGCCCAGATGTGCTCATCATGGATGAGCCAACAAATGACCTGGATTATGAAACTATTGGGTGGTTAGAGAATTTTCTTGCCAATTATGAAAACTGTGTGATTGTGGTCTCTCACGACCGTCACTTTCTAGATGCTGTTTGTACACATATAAGTGATATTGACTTCGGAAAAATAAACCATTATAGCGGTAATTATACGTTTTGGTACGAGAGTAGTCAATTAGCCGCAAGGCAACGAGCACAACAGAACAAAAAAGCGGAAGACAAGAAAAAAGAATTAGAGGAATTTATTCGTAGATTTTCTGCAAACGTGGCAAAAAGTAAACAAGCAACAAGTAGAAAGAAGATGATAGATAAGCTTGATGTATCAAACATTAAACCCTCAAGCAGAAGGTATCCTGCAATCATTTTTGAAAGAGAGCGCGAAGCTGGAGATCAGATTTTAAATATTGAAAACCTTTCGGCGTCTTTGGATGGTGAAGTACTCTTTAACAATGTTAATATCAATTTAGCCAAAGGGGATAAAGTAGTCTTATACTCTAGGGACTCACGAGCTACGACAGCGCTTTACGAGATTCTAAACGAAAACAGAAAAGCAGATTCTGGAAAATTCGATTGGGGAGTGACAACAAATCAAAGTTATTTACCATTAGATAACTTAGCCTTTTTTGAAACCGATATGAACTTAGTAGATTGGTTGCGCCAATGGGCAAAGACCGAAGAAGAGCGTGAAGAAGTTCATATTCGTGGTTTCTTAGGTAAAATGGTTTTTAGTGGTGAAGAAGCACTTAAAAAATGTAATGTCCTTTCTGGAGGAGAAAAAGTGCGTTGTATGTTGAGCCGTATGATGATGATGCGTGCTAATGTATTGATGCTGGATGAACCTACTAACCACCTGGATTTAGAATCCATTACTGCTTTTAATAATTCACTTAAGAATTTTAAAGGAACCGTTCTGTTTACTACCCATGATCACGAGTTCGCACAGACTTTAGCTAATCGTGTGATAGAATTAACACCTAATGGGGCAATAGATCGCTACATGACGTTTGATGAGTATATGAGCGATAAGAGCATTAAAGAACAGCGGGATAAAATGTATGCTGAAAAGGTTTAGAGATTTTATTTTTCTCCGATCTCGGTAAGGTATTGAGTGATGGTTTCCTGTGCTTTGACCATTTCATCTTTCCTTATAAATAATTGAAGCTGATCGGGTACGCCTTGATGAAAGCCACCTATAATGGCGCTTTCACTATCATTGCGTTCCACGGGGCTAATTCCTAATTCGTTCAACCTTGCAATAAGACCTTTAGCAATCATAGAGGGGCCTGTATAGATTCGTATCGTTTCTTCTTCTTTAGACATTGCACTATTTTTTAGTTATAAATCGTATTATAAAATTAGGCATTATAATATTTGCTATTCCATATAGCATTGTTAAAGTTCTTTCCTTTGGCAAAACCATAAAATAGTACGACACCACCTACCGCTTTAAACATGAATAAAAATAAAAGGAGGTATTCTTGGGTTGCAGGTGCCTTGGTAAAAAGATGTATTGGGGTAATGGCAGTTAAAAAAATACTGACTAAAAAAATCGTAAAAATTAGATTTTCAAAGTTTTTATAAGGCCACATAAGCGCTTTTCTAAAAGGATGAAGGTCGTTGCCCCATTTATGGATTAAATAGAAGTAGTCATTACCCATAGGTGCAAATAGCAAAGGATCATCTGCGTTTTCAAGCTTTAATAATTTGGCAGGCGCAACAATTTTAAAATTGCTAATAGAAAGCTGGTGCTCCTTTTCTAGACGACGCACTTTAGAAATAGCTTCTTCAGGTATTTCACCTTTAAAAAAATGAGAATCCAAAAACCGCAGACGATAGGTTACGCACAGTTTTTCAATATCATCAATATGATAGATTCTATTTGTCTCTAATAGCTCAAATTTGAATTTTTTCAAAATTTCTTCTTCCGAAGGATTTGGAGACTCTATTTTTTTCATAATAACTTCTCGCTCTTCTTCATTTTTAGATAAGATGGCTTGAAGCTCCTTTAGAATGTCATTTTCAGAAACGCGTTTTCTTCTTGTAATGGCCAGGCGTTCCTCAATATTGGTTTTTTGAAACATAGCGCAATTTTTCTTTTAAAAGTAGGTATTAATTTAGAATATCGCAAGAAACGAATAGCAATAAAACACAGAAGTTGTTTGATTCTTATAAGAGTACATAGCTCGTTAATCAATTTAAAACAAGCATCCTAATACCATTCGTAGAGCAGTGTCACAAGCGTTAAATAAAAGCCAAAATCGGGCAAAAACAAAACCGCACTTTTCATATATGCGTTTATATAGTACATAAACTTAAAAACACACAAATTATGAAAATGTCTAAATTAATTACAACCGGGATTTTTGCCGTGGCGCTTATCGCTGGTTCTACATCTTTTGCTCAAGATAAAATGAGCAAGGATAAGATGAAAAAAGAAAAGATGATGATGAATGAAAAAACGGTGATGGTAGGTGGCGCTGCTATGTACCCTAGCAAGAACATCATTGAGAACGCAATAAACTCTAAAGACCATACTACCTTGGTAGCCGCGGTAAAAGCAGCAGGGCTGGTAGAAACGTTACAGTCTGAAGGTCCTTTTACCGTTTTCGCTCCAACCAATAGTGCTTTTGATAAATTGCCAAAAGGAACTGTGGCAACTTTATTAAAGCCAGAAAATAAAAAACAATTACAAACGGTACTTACATATCACGTTGTTGCAGGTAAATACAATGCAGCAGATATCGTAAAAGCGATAAAAGACGGAAATGGTACGGCTACATTCCCAACCGTAAGTGGTGGCGAATTAACTGCCATGCTTAATGGAAGTAGTGTTGTGCTTAAAGATGAAAATGGTGGAACTTCAACAGTTACTATTGCTGATGTAAACCAATCCAATGGTGTAATTCATGTGGTAGATACCGTAGTTTTGCCTAAAAGCTAATTCTTAAGATTGAATTTCAATAAAAAAAGGTAGCCGAGAGGCTACCTTTTTTGTTTTAAGGTATGATGACTTTTACCGCAACGTCGCTTCAAAATCCGTAGCAAACCGTTGCTGTAGCTTATTCATAATCTTATCGATTTGCTTGTCTGTTAACGTTTTACTCTCATCTTGGAGTGTGAAACTCAATGCATACGACTTTTTACCTTCAGGCAGGTTTTTACCGGTATACACATCAAACAAGTTGACGTCTTTAAGTAATTTTTGTTCTGTTTGAAACGCCGCCGCTTTTAACCCTTCAAAAGTTACGGCTTCATCAAGCAACAGTGCGAAATCACGTTTTACTTCGGGAAATTTTGGAATGGGTTGTAAGATGAAATTTTTTGATGTTATTTCATTTAAAATCACATCCCAATCAAAATCTGCATACAATGTCTCGGTTTCAATATCAAAGTGCTTCGTGACTTTCTTTGATACAACTCCGAATGAAACCAACTTCTTTTTATTTTTTACAAACGTTAAACCTTCAGAAAAGAGCGAAGTATCGGTTCCTTTTTCGGTATACTCTGTAATTCCTAAACGCGCTAGGATTGCTGTCAACATTCCTTTAAAATAAAAGAAATCTGATTTTGATACCCCGTGCACCCAAGTGTTACTTGTTTTATCGCCCGAACTCAATAAAGTAAGATGCTTTTTTTCTTCCCTTCCGCTTGGAAAACTATGGTAGGTCTTACCAAATTCAAACAACTTCACATTCTGTATTCGACGATTGTTGTTATAAGACAGTGCCTCTAGCGCGCCGAATAACATAGACTGTCGCATTACAGAAAGTTCTTGGCTCAACGGATTGAGCATCTTAACATCATAATCTTCTTTTAATTCTTCAAGTAATGTTGTGTATTTAGGTGATGTAAGCGAATTCCCCAACATCTCATGATATCCTTGAGATATCAGCTGATTACTCACTTTATTCTGAATTTGATAGTCCTCTACAGGTTTGTTTGAGGCTATGGAAGCATTTAATTTTTGCGTAAAATCAATATTATTATATCCATACACTCGCAAGACTTCTTCAATCACATCGGCTTCACGCGTTACATCGTTACGGTAGGCTGGGATGGTCATTCCTAAGCCAGACTCGGTAACGTTGTTTATTTTGATATCTAACGAGGTAAGAATTTCTTTGATTGTTTCACGCGGAATTTCTTGCCCTATAAGTTTTGTGGCATTATCAAAGTGTAAAAACACTTGATGATCCTCTATTTTTTTAGGATAGATATCTACGACATTGCTTGATATTTCACCACCCGCAATTTCAGTGATCAA
>Ga0115567_10004726_pt1 | contig 13258 bp, 17 predicted proteins | sample COGITO_mtgs_1204_2_FD_88679 | JGI IMG/M metagenome (GOLD analysis project Ga0115567, IMG submission 88679) | Pelagic marine microbial communities from North Sea - COGITO_mtgs_120412 | ecosystem: Environmental > Aquatic > Marine > Epipelagic | place: Germany:Helgoland, sampling site Kabeltonne...
GCCGCTGTGGCTTGGCGGCGGCGTGTTGAAAACCGGCGCCTGATTCTCCGGCGCGGGCGCAGGCGCGGGCGCGGTGGGTCTGGCTGCCGGAGGCCCTGCCGCGGCCGGCGACGGTGCGCTTGCGCCGGCGGGTTCTCGGGGCGCGGCCAGGAACTCGGTGAAGTTATCGAGCATCCCGCTCTTGCTCAGCGTCGCCTTGCAGGCGTCGAGCGAGCGCGTGGCGAGCAATCTCCGCTCCTCGTCTGTGTAGTCCAGCGCTGCAATGGCGCCAGACCCTGGGGTGGGCATGAAGCTCTGGATCGCTATCAGCGCGGTTCGGATGTCCCATCCTGGCTGCCACAGTTCAGGGTGATGCTGCGAAATGGAGAGGCAGATCTTCTTCCCAACCTCGAAGCGCCCGTTTGGAGAGAGAAACAAGAACTCCGGAGGCTTGTGCGGATACTGGGAGGGTAGAATGATGCGGCCATGGTAAAGCCCGCCCTGAAATGGCGTCCCAGCGGCGCCTCGCAACACGAAGTGCCAGTCGAAGAGGTTATCCTCCGTAGGATGAGCCTCGAATTCAGGAGAGGGGTCGTCTCGCTGGGCAGATTCGCAAGGAGGTGACGCACACAATCAGACCGCAGAGAGTAAAGTAGGGGTGCATCGAGCTGCCGGGGCGCCGAAGGGCACGAGTTTCTTTCCTACTGGGCGCGCAGGCCTGGGGAAGAGCAATCGCTATCAACAATGCGGCAGGGCGCTGTCACCATTTTCTTGGCCTCGCTCAGAATCCGCTTGATCGCCGGATTGCATATGTTGACGTTCGACATCGTGGCGGGAAGCTGCAGAAAGGATCCTCGGTCCGGCCAGCACGACCACCGGGCCGTAAGAACAGTGAAAAGTGGTCATGTCAACTTCTTTCTCGCACATTGAAGAGGTGCCGCTCAGTGAGCGCCCACGCGGTCTGGAAAGCGCGGGCGGCAAGGGACTTTGGTGCTGGTGCGAGATCCTCTGCTATGGCTAGCATGGCGAGGGATGGGGCGCTGATGTTGATACTGTTGGTACTGGTGGCACTTTGTGGGTTACAGATTGCTGAGGGGCACAGGAGCCCTGCACTGGGGCAGGGTCGAGCAAGGGTTGAAGGGCACCCTGGGCTCCACCGGGGACGTCGCCGGCAGCCAGTTTCCGCCCATGCTTTGCACAGTGTTTTGGCTGAGGGTGATGAGGAAGTCATTGAAGGGGGCGACGATGCCGAGCCGGCCGAAGAGCCAGCTGGGGAGCCAGTGGACGAGCCAGCGGTGCGCACCGCCTCGCATGGGCGGAAGCTGGACCCCGCAAACTTTGTCGTGGTTGCGGTCGCGGCGCTTGTCCTCTGGTATTGTGCGGAACGCGCGTTGAGACCTCCGTACATGAAGGTCCAGGACATGAGCGAGCGGGAGCGTGCTGAGTACAACGAGATCCTCGAGGCGGGAGAAATGCATCTCTCAACGACGATCATCTTTGTTGTGGTTGCCTCGTGCTCGTTGGTGCTCATGTTTTTCTTCATGTCCTCGCTCGGCGTACTCCTGAATGGCATTTTTGCCTTCGTCGCCCTTGTTGCGCTTTCTGCCACCTTGTACCCGTACATCGAGCATCTCACAGAGCGAAAGCTATCGGCGGAGCTCGACATCCCGCTATTGGGACCGATTCCCCAACTCGCGTTCGTTATCGCGCCCTTTGCAGCTATCATCGTGTTCATGTGGCTGGTCAGCAAATCGTGGGTTCTCAACAACATCCTTGCAATCTGCCTCGTCGTGTTTTTCCTAACAACAATCCGACTTTCATCGCTCATGGTGGCATCTGCACTCCTTCTGTTGGCGTTTGTCTATGACATTTTCTGGGTGTTTTGCTCTTCCTACTTTTTTGGTGACAACGTAATGGTTAGCGTGGCGACTGGCCTCGACATTCCAATCAAGATCCTCGTTCCGCTTTTCCTGCCTGGCGGGGGCGAGGACGAGTTCACGCTCATTGGACTCGGTGATATTGTACTTCCCGGTCTGCTCATCTGCTTCGCTCTGCGATTCGATGACTATAAAGGTCTTGAGTGGAACACTGGATACTTTGCATGGACCATGGTGGGATACATCGTCGGACTCACGGTCTGCGAAGTCGTCGTCGGTGTGTTCCACATTGCGCAACCGGCAATGATCTACCTTGTCCCAGGGACGCTTCTGCCGATCCTCTTCTTGGCGCTATCACGCGGTGAAGTCGCCGAGATTTGGAATGGAATCGGGGCGCAGACACTCAAGACTGAAACGCTTAAGCTGAAGGAGGATGAGATTGCTGTGACACAGGTGTAAATATGAGCAAATGAAGTCACGAGCGTGCCGGAATTGAGTCTGTGCGGACGCACTGAGGTGAGCTTGGGTGCGTGCGGTGACAGATTCACGCCAGAAATGCGCTGCTTGTCCTCTTGACCTCAGCCCCAAAGCTGCACGCAATCCTAGTGAGTGAGCGAGGCTCCGGCGAAATCGCGCCAGGTCTCAAAGAAGGTGGTGTTCTCCGCCTTGGCCTTGTCTGCGCTCTCAGACACGTACGCGACATCTGCCCCCACCGTCTTGGCCGCCTCGGCCGCGGCCGCGAGCGCGCCCGCGCCAGCGACCTCGACGCCGACGACCATTCCCTGGGTCACCGCGCCGTGCAGGGCCGCGTCCGAGGGGGACGGGAAGAGCGTCTGGGCCTTTCCCGAGTCAAGCTTCATCTGCTTGGTCTGGATCACTGTGATCGTGTCGCCCATCTTGGAGAACAGCTGCGGGCCCTCGGCGTGCTTGCCCGGCATCAGTAGGATGAACGCGCGCTCCTGCCCCTCGAATTCCTTCTTACGGTACCCCGCCGTGAACGGAACGACAGAAGTGTCGGAGTGCTGCGCTTCCTCCTCTTTGGTGCAGAAGTCGGCGCCAACCTCCGAAAGTGGCTTGACCTGCGCGACACGCGCGCGCCGTGAGTGCGCAGTATGGAGGGTGCGGCGCAGAGTCTGCAACAGCCTGCGCGGATCGGGGCAGAAAGGAGGACATTATCAATTTTCCCGAGAAGTACGGTTGCTTCGGTCCCCACCAGGTCCGACGCCTTGGTGTCGATCGGGAGGAACGACCAGTTGCCCTCCTTGGGCGTGAAATCATAGATCTCGGACCACTTGTTGTCATAAACCGACATTTTGACGGACTCAAACTGCTGTGCGAGGTTGAAGTAGAAGAACCGGAAGCATCCGAAGCGCATGTTGCTGCAAGCCATACACGGGTGTCAACGCGAGGGCGGGCCAGGCGCTGTGTTGCGTGTGCGCAGGAATGCTTTCACAGCGGGTAGAAGCAGACCGGGACTCCTCTACGACAGGGGCAGTCGACGAGAAGAGAAGCGTGTCGCAGTCCACGCACTCGCGCGCGCGGTACTGCTGGCACGCAATGATGCACTTGCAGCCTTCACAATTGCGGATGAAGATGCTGCTCTCTGTCGGCCCGACAAAGATGCGGCAATTCTTGCAGTAGTCCACCTGAACCTGAGCCATGTAGTCGCACACGTAGATGTCGCAATTCTCGCAGTCCTCGATGATGAACATCTGGCCATTGATCGAACCAGGCGGCTTGATGCATACCTGCCATTATGGATCGTCATTGACAGGCTTCCGCAGTGAGAAGGCAGAGCACTTGGAAGAGGAGGAGGTCCGGACAGCATCGCCAAACAGCCGCCGGGCAAGGGTCAGTTCCTGGTTCTTGAGGTTTGAGAACATGAAATCCTTCGGATCCGGTTTTTTCTTGTTCCATGAGAACTCCTCCTTCTCCTTTTCCTTCTTCTTCGCCGCCTGCTTCATAGAGGAAGAGGTAAACATGCGCGATGGGCAATGTGAGGTGTGCGCGTATTTTCTTCGCAGTTTGCGAGTTTCTCAGTGCAGTGCAGGGACAGCGTACCGGCTTTGCCGCTGCTGCTGCAGGTTTGGCTGTGCTGTTACTAGTGGCAGGTGCCGCAGCTTCAACCTTGGTCTTCTTGACCTGACCAACATCTCCCACCGCAGTCAACACAAAAACGCCCAAGGCAACCTCCCGTGAAGGCTGTGCAAGAATGAACTGAGCAAGCACCAGCACACGCTACAGCGTGGCAGGTGCCACGTTTCAAATTAGAAGAGTGGATTCCCAAATTAGACGAGTGCGGGAATGCAGGCGTCCACACCGCAGGCTCCTGGGCCGGAGCCTCAGGCTTGGACTCGAGACAGCCCATCTTGTCCTCGTCTGTCTCAGTCAGCCGCTTGTAGACCAGGTAAGCGGCGCCCGCAGCAAGGGTCAGAACTACGCCTTGGAATATCAGATCACGCATCCACGGAGAGGTTTGGCTCTTGCAGGATCGTTCCAGCGCGACGGCGAAACTTCTGAAGATCTGATGATGATGTGTTGAGAACGTTCAAATAATTGCCCACGTGAATTCAAATTGATTTGCGCTTGTGAATTTCGACAGGATCCTGTGAAGGCGCGCCACGGTTGGGGCGCGGGCCGCTCAGAGAGTGGCCCAGCTCTACGTGGTTGGCCCGAGGTTGCGTGTGTTCAGGTCGTAGGATGTCGCTCTTCAAGGCTCGCGAATGGTGGAGCACTAAAGTGGATGGCGGTGAGGAGCTGGATGGGTCTTGCATGGCTCTGGGGAATGTCGACAACGAGGCCGACGGGTCGGACAAGATCGTGCTGGGCGGGTTCTCAGGAAACGTCAGAATATACAAGCCGTCGGGCCGCGGTTTCAAACCTAATGACGTCAAGTGCGAGCAGCAACTTGGAGCCCCGGTCCTGCAGGTGCGCCCCGCCGCTCGCCGGATGTCACTGGGCTGCCTCCAGAGTGGCCAGCATTCCATCGGTGGCAAACGATTACAAAGTGGAATCGGTTGTGTCTAGAGTCCAGATGCGAGCCTTGGATGCGTTGCTCCCCCTGGATGCAATTTCGAGATGGGCTCTCCTGCCATGGTAGCTGACGCGGGATGAGCGGTTGCACTTGTTGGGTTCGGCTGAGGTGGGCCACGCCGTGCGGCAGGTTGGGATCGGGGTCTTTTCTTCATCGTCAGCGGGGGATCTTCAGCTTGCGGTGCTCAATCCGCAACGACTTCTTGTATTCAACGTGTCGGCATGCACCACAGAGGACGATGAGGGTGGAACTGACACCTACTATCAGTTGGCGCTGCTCTACAAGCACACACTGTCGCGCTCCGCGTACAACTTCACGCAAGGAACCTTCGGCAACGCTCAAGGCCGTGAATGTATTGCGGTCCAGTCGCTCGACGGCGAACTCACAATCATAGAGCAGGAGAAGATAGTGTTCTCAAAGTTCCTCCCGAACTTCCTCGTGCCCGGGCCACTCTGCTACTTCCCGCACCCCTTCGACTCACTTGTGACGGTGAACTCACAGTTTCTGTGCGAATCGTTCCGCTTCTCGCTGCTGTCGTCTTCCTCTGGCGGCGCTCTAGCGAGCGAAAGCGACAAGGACAAAGAGGGGCGACGTGCGAAGCCGGACTGGTCGTTGAATCTCGGCGAGTCCGCGCTTGCAATCTGCCCGGCGCGGCACTCGTCGGAGCTCAGGGAGCGGCAGCAGGAGCTCATCGTGCTCGGCGAGCGCTCCTTATTCTGGATCAAGGAGAACGGACATCTGCGCACGACCAAGCGCCTCGACTACGCACCGCTCTGCATGCGGCCGTACCTTGTCAAGCCGGAGAGCCAGCCAGGCGCATGCCAGTTTCTGATGGTCGGGACGATGGCGAGGCAGCTGATGATCTACGGGCACGAGATGCAGCTGCTGTGGGCGGCAGCGCTGGACTTCGCCCCCGTGGGGGTCGCGGTGGCGCGGTCGATGGGGAACGTTCGCGGCCTCGTCTCATCGGTGAGCGACGAGGGGGAGCTGAGCGTAACGTTTATGGGGACAGACCCGCCGGCGGCGGTCGTCAACAACACGGAGAAGCAGCAGCTCAACTACGAGCGCATGGATGAGGAGCACCGCCAGCTGCTCTCGGTCATCCGCGAGGCACACGCGTCCACCGCGCGGAAGGGGGAGCCATCGGACCAGCTCGTGCTTCGGGCGCAGGTCCCGAGCCAGCTCGACCGCAGCGGCGCGGACCGCGGGTGGCAGACCATGGCCGTGACTGTCAAGCTGTTTGTCAGCTACACGGGTGCGGAGCCGCTCGACGAGGTGACACTCATGGTCTCTGCGCCGGAGCAGTTCCAGTGCTCGGTCAACACGACGACGCTCCGCGGCGTCACTGCCGGGGGCACGCCGCGCACCGTGCCGCTCACATTCACGGTCGCGGACCCCGCGCTGCCGACGGACGTGCATGTGACGATTTCGGCGTCGTACCAGAGCAAGGCCGGCGACCCGCGGGTGTCGTGCGCGGACATCGCGCTCCCGCTCGTGCTGTGCGGGAAGGCGGTGCCGCCCATCAAGAACGGAGCGTACAAGATGACCGTTGACACGAACCGCGACCCGCTCGCGCTGCCGGCGCTCTTCGAGGACATCGTCCCGGCAGACGCCGCCGCGCTGCCCAATGTGCTATCCTTCATGTACCACTCCGGCCTCGACGCCACCATCATAGTCTCCAAGAACGCAGGGCGCTACCGCGTGCAAAGCGGGTCGCCCGAGGCGCTCTGGCTCGTCGCGCACCAGCTGACGAACCGCCTCGCGATGCACTTCGCCGCGGGCAGCGCCGGCGGCGGCGAGCCATTCGAGATGGGGTGCTCGGAAGACCTCGACGAGCCCATGTCCTTCTACGGCCGCGTGGTCGACGAGCACTTTGAGGCGCGCGTGGTGCTGCGCGACATCCACGCGGAGCTCGAGAAGAGCGCGGCGCAGTTCCGCGGGATCCAGAAGCGGCTGCTGGTGCGCTTCAAGGACCGCAACCCCGCGCCGCTGAATGAGCTCGACACGCTGCTCGACCTCTCGCACGAGCGGCTCGCAGACGGAGCGGCGCGCGGCGAGGCGGCAGAGCAGCGCCTGCACACGGCGGCGCAGCGCCTGCAGCTCACGACGCGCCTGGTGCTTTTGATCCTGCGGCTGCGGTTTGGGCTGGATGCGGAGCTGTTCGGCGTCCTGGAGCGGCACTGGTCGCCTGTGGTCCGCGACACGCAGGAGCAGGGCTGGGAGGAAGCGACGGAGCTGTCGCTTTCGGTGCTCCTCAAGACGTCGCTGGGCAAGGGCGGGGCCAAGGACGTGGCAGCGATGCCGCATGGCCACGCGGCGATGCCAAAGGACACAGTGAAGCTAAAGCGGCTCATGGGGCAAGTCTGCGAGCGCCTGGCGGCGCGCTAGCCATCGCTGAGAGGCAGAGCGTCGCAGTGCGCGGCCGGGAAGGGGCATCTTCTGTCTATTGAGTGGCTGCGTGCGAGTCAACTGTGCCAGTAAAGCGGGGGTGTCCATACCATTCGCTTTGGTGTCCATTTGACGTAGCTGAAGAACTCGGCGATGTCAGGAGAGAGTGTTTGTATTGAATAACCTCGTACAGACCGGGTACCAAGCGACCGAGCCAAACCACATAGGCACGCAAAAACCCCAACTAAGCGACCGAGCCAAACCACATAGGCACGCAAAACCCCCGACGGGGAAAGAACACAACCCCGACCGCAAAAAACCACGGCCGGGAGGCTTCGGGCCGTAGCCTCCCCGCCGTGCGTTTTTGAGTTGCATCGTGCATTGCACTTTCCTCGGCTAGATAGTCTCAAGTTCACGAGTGAGCGTTCACACACGAGCTACCGGGTCCTGACTGCCGACGTATTCCTTTCTGCATTGCGATGTGTCGACGCATGTCTTTTGTATTCAGATGGTTACGCCGATTATGCCCGCAAAAAAACTGTTTTTTTTAATTTGTGTTTTGGTGTTGAGCTTTTTTACTGGTCTTTTTGAAACAAGTGTCTAAAAACCGCAACCAGCTCAAACAGCAGGCACGGCCTTTTTTTTTACCCTGTTGTGTGGCATTTGCTTTGCAAGCGCCGCACTCTGTGCATAGCTGGCATGCCTTTTTTTGTCCCGACTATGCATTCGTGTTTACATCAGCACAAAACAGGAGTCATGGCGCCGTTCAAAGTTGGAAACAACCATGGGGCTGTTTGTGCTACCCCGCTCAAGACCACTCTTCAGCACCAACATGACGAGGACATGGTGAAGACTGTCAAGAAGTCCAAAAAGAAAGCCAAACATCCAGAGGTTGTCGCACAGCAGATCATCAAGCGCCCCGCCCCATACAGCGAGCCTGAGTTGTGTACCACTGACGATGATTTTCAAGATCGTTTGCCAGTGGTGGCCAACCCCGCCACGCCACGCAAAAAAACGCGCATCACCGTGGCCGACGTGCACGACATTTGTCACGCCCAGACAATCCACCTTACTGGCATGATCGGCCGGCTGGAAGACAAGCTTGATCAGCTGCTGGAGAGCAACTTTGCACCAGCCGGAGGGACCACGGCACCCGTGGACTCATCGGCTGTGAAGGCTGCCCCGAAAGAAAAAAAGGAAAAGCTTCCGCCGGTTAGCTACGCCCTGTTCACCAAGCACGCGCGCCCCAGCGCGGTAAAGCTCATTGAGGACAGCGGGCACAAGGCATCAATGGGCTGCATCAGGTTACCCAAAATCCTGAAGACCAAAAGCTCTCCTGCAGCGGCAGGGCGAGATAATGCTGATTCTCATGTCGTTACAGCAAGGTGATCGCCAAAGTGTGGGCCACGGTTAGCAAGGAGGACAAGGACAAGTGGAAAGTAGGTGAGGTTAGGCCCATTCCTGACGCGGTGTTCGATGTCGCTTGGCTCGGCGACAAGGCGGAGCTGTTGTCGGCTGAAGAGTCTGCCAAAGTCAACGGTGCCAAACTTTTCGAAGAAGCATTTGACGAGGTCTCCAAGGCATCCGGCAAGGATACCGATAGCAAGGGGACGAAGGAAGAGTCTGATGCAGTCCGTGCCCCGCACCTAGTGCAGTCGCAATGGCCCCGGGGTGTGATCAAGCCTGACAGCAGCTGTTTCCCCTCGCTTCGGCAGGAGGCGCCTGTCGAGGGGTCTGAGGTGCAAGCCGAAGGGCCCAAGAGCACGGGCGACTCAGCGAGCGATAGCTCTGAGTAGAAAGTTTTGTCGTTCGTATTTTGGACCAGCCCCGAGACTCGCAAGGGTTACAGACGGGCTTTCAAGGCAATTTCAACGATACTCTGAGTATCCGTGGGACACTTGATTCGAACGATTGCGGACCAACAATCTCGAATGAAGTGTTCTATAGTGCCCTAGCAGCAGCACCGGGCTGCTTCTGCGCCGGATTATTCACATTTACAAATTCGACCACTTCTAGATCAAGCAGCCCGACAGCAACAGCGCCATGGGATTCTCCACCGACCCCGTCTCTTCCAACGACACCACCAAGCAGACGGCGTGCACCAGGCTCCACGCGTCGCCTGGGCACCTCTAGTCCGAAGCTTCCTGCACACCCAGATGGGCTTCGAGAAGATGCCGGCGGGCCTCGAGACTCTCCGGCATCGCGGGCAGGCCGCCCCACGGCCCCGTCTCGCCGAACGAGGTCCCGTCCACCGTGACGGCCAGCGTCTGCGCGTAGAGGCGCCTCACGAGCCCCCCGCGGCGCTCTTTGGCGCGCAGCAGCGCAGGCTCGCAGGCTTCGCGCCACCCGGAGACGTCGACGTGCACAGGCGCACCGTGCTTGGCGCAGAAGAGTGGCACCTGCTCTGCCGTGTCAGCAAGCAGATGCTCCTTTCCCTCTCGCCGAGAGTGCCGGGGTTTCGTGTCAAAATGGCGGGAACGGACGAAAGCTGTGATCAACCGGGAGCGTTCTATGCACTAGGACTGCCTACGCCCTGGAGCACACGGGCCGCGCTTGCCGGCGCAGCATGCCGCGGAAGGCTGGGGCCCACCCCGCTCTCAGCGTCTCCGCGAGTCGCCACGTTGGCGCAGCGCCCCGCACGCACCTGGTAGAGACACCGCAGTGTCGACCAATCCCCCCGATCTGCATCGCCACCCGCCTGCAACCCGCCGCCATCGGGCGAGATGTGCGCGTGGCTGCTGCACAGCCGCTCGTGGCCCTCGAGCCCCACCGCGCCGCCGCCGGCCGAGTCTCCCGCGCCGCGGCGGCCCGCTGCGCGCCTGCCAGCGCACGCCTCCCGACGCTCAGTCTCAGGCCTGGGCACGCACGCTAGGCTAGCCTGATTCAGGTAAATGCGCCGCGAAGGCCGCTCCCAGGGGTAATATTGCGCACCGTGCGCAGCTGGGAGCGCTGCAGCGCACGTTCACGACGTCCACGTCCCCGGGGCTGCGATGGGTGCTGCACGACTCCGCCCGTCCGGCAGTGCTCGAAGACGCGCCTCCGAGCAGCCCAAAAGTTGGAACGACGCTGCAGCCCGCCTGCCGGCACCGCAGCACCGGCGGGCGCTGCGCACCGGCAGGGCGGTGCACCGCGCAGAAGCCCCGTGCACCCCGGCGGGCCACGCCGCCGGCCGCAGCGCCATCCCCGCGCGCACCCGCCTCGCTCGAGCCTGCGCTGGTCCGCGCCGGATGCAGAAAAAATGACGGCGCTGTGGAGCATCCAGGCGCAGAGCAGCGCGCCGCGCGGAGGTCTACTTGGCTTGGCAGCGCGTGCCGCCTACAGCGCTGCATTCGCCCCTTCGCTGCATCACCAAACGACGGCTGCGCGCTGCAGCCCTGTACCTCACATAGTCGTGCCTTCTTGTACTCCGCTCCTGGGGGTGCGTGCGCGCGGCAGAAACGTGGCCGCCCATCGCCAGGAATCGAAAACGAGGGCCACCGCTCGCAGCGCGATGTGGTCCCCCCCGGCCCTTCAACGGTATGCACGCAGCGTGTCCGTCCCGGCTGGCAGAGCAAAATCAATCAGTCGCTGCGCAGCAGGGCCACTGCTGTATCCGGCCGCCTGCCCACGCAGCGCGTCGCACAGCGGGGCCGGGGCGTGCCTTTGGCGATGCGCCTTCTGGACGGTGCTCCGCACAGTAGTACTGCATTGCCGCAACCCCCCCAACACTCTCGGTCGCAACGAATGTCGCTCGCTTTGAGCAATCCTTGGCACAGCAGAAGCTTGTTCCCTTGCGGCTAGCAACCGGGGCAGCGAGATGCGGCTTGCGGCCCGAGGTCGCGGGGAGCTTCGGCTGCGCCTCCGGCTTGTTTGGGTCTGTTTGGGACACTGCTACCCGATAGCGTAAGTCTACCTGTGCGTCCGAACAAAGTCCTACAGAGGTCGCCATGATGGCCAGGGTAGCGATAGGCAGCCATGTGGCACCCATGCCCCCAGCCCCCTCGCCCTCCTCCGGCTCGGGCTCTACCGGCCGATTTTGTAAAGCGCACTCATCTCAGTTATTGAGAGGCCGACCCGCACAAGCCCAGTGTGCTTGCTGCTGCTTGCCGAAGAGGGCAACAGCAGCGCGTCACGTAAGATGGCGGATCGGGGCTTTGGACTACCAGGAAGTGTCGTGGGCATGCGGCAGGAGCAGTCCAGGTCTAGCAGATTTGGCTTTCCGGGGGCTCCGATCCAGCACGCGCCGGCTCAGCAAGCACCGACGGTCGCGGACCAGGACGCCGCGCAAGCACCACCGAAGCTGGAGGACATTTTGCCGGGGTGGGGCGGGCGGTTCCCCGGCACGGTAGCGATGATGGAGCAGTTCAAACTTCTGAAACAGCAACAAGCGGAGGTCAATGTTACGTACACGGATCGGTTCAACTCCTGGCTCATGCAGGGTGGGCTGAACAGGGCGATGAGCGAGAACTGCCTCGTCAAGGGGGGCATCGCGTTCGGCGGTGGGTGGGCGCTCGGCGGAATGCTAGGAGCCTTCCTGGCACCCTTCGATACCGTCGGCGGCTTGCGGGTGCGTACCCTGTTGATATCTGCAAAGGGGCGGCATCCCAGTTTTGAGGCTGGGAACCTTGCCTAATCAGGAGCGAGACGCAGCCTAAGTCTCCCAAACATCGCCTCGCAGGTCTCTGAAAATGCGACAGCAAAGGAGACAGCCGTTGCAACTCTACGGCAGACTAGCAGCAAGGCGGCGAACTTGGGCAAGGCGTTTGCATCTATCGGTGGCGTGTATGCGACTACGGAGTGCGCGATAGAGACGGTGAGTCAACATCTTTCTTCTGCAGTCTGCTCAGCCGTACGCACTCACACAGCCCCCCGGTCGAGCAGTACCGGGCAAAGTCCGACATCAACAACAGCTTGTACGCTGGCTGTCTCACTGGAGGGTACCTTGCACGAAGCGGTGTGCCCCTGGCCCTGCGCAACCCCCACCGCAGCGCCAGCTCGCTGCACCTGACGTACGCGTGCACGCCGCGCCTCCATAAAATGTCGGCCCTGTGCCCGCAGCGGGGGGCGTTGGGGTCGTCGGCGGCTGCGCGGGCTTCGCGGCGTGGTCCGCGGCCATGGACTCGTTCATGCACTCCTCTGCGGGCGAAGGGTTGATGGGCGGAGGCGGAGGCGGCGGGCACGGCGCGAAACTGACGACTCCGGTCTCTTCGTCCCCGCCTGGGAGCACGGTCGCCACCGGCTGACGCCGCAGCGAGGCGGGCGCCAGCGGAGGCGGCGCGGCGCGGGGTTTGTAAGGCAGCCTCGGCACCCTTGAAGTTTCAATATTGACAGTCCTTTCGCCCCACGCCTCTACCAACATTTACACGCTCACCCCAACGCACCGCGACGTCATGCCAGCGCCGACTGCGGACGTGCCCGCTCCTGCCCGTGCGCGTCGCCGTCGCGCCACGGCACTGCGGTGCTCGGGCGCGGCGGGCGCAGCGGCGACACCTCGTCCTCTTCCGCGCGCTCCCACTGCGCGTGCTCGGCCACGTACGGGCTCCCGGGGCGCATCTCAGGCTCAGGCGACGCGTAGCGGTCGCCTTCGGGCCGGCGCTCCGCCCAGGGCAGCGGCGGCGCACCCTGCACCCCGTTGGCGAGAGTCGGGCGTGTGGGGGGCGCGCGCGCCTCCGCGCGCGCCGCGTCGCGGGGCGAGGAGCCGGCTGCGTTTCCAGCCTCCGAGTGACCTGCTGGCTGCCCCCGGCCCTCCGCGGCCGCGCGCCGCGCGCGCGACTTCTCCCGCATGTGCCTGTCACGCCCCGCGCAAAGCCACAGTGAGACAGACTCCTCGCGTCAACACGCTCACACCCCAACAGGAACCCCCCCCCCCCCCCCCCCCCCCCCCCCACCCCCCCCCCCCCCCCCCCCCCCCCCCCCACCCCCCAACCCACCAACCCCCCACCCCCCCACCCCCCCCCCGCGGCCACCCCACCCCACCCCCCCCCCACCGCCGCCACCCCCC
>Ga0115567_10004728_pt1 | contig 13255 bp, 11 predicted proteins | sample COGITO_mtgs_1204_2_FD_88679 | JGI IMG/M metagenome (GOLD analysis project Ga0115567, IMG submission 88679) | Pelagic marine microbial communities from North Sea - COGITO_mtgs_120412 | ecosystem: Environmental > Aquatic > Marine > Epipelagic | place: Germany:Helgoland, sampling site Kabeltonne...
CCCCCCCCTCCCTACTGTGGCCCCTACCCATGTCCCTACTGTACGCTGCTCGACGATGACTACACCCGCGACGTTGGAGAGGCGCGCGGCGCCGCCCCGCGACCGTGCTGCGTGCTGCACCGCCTCCCGGTCAGGCGACAGTCCGCGTACGCTGAGCTTGGCCGCCGCGCGGCAGGCGCGCTTCCAAGTGCCCGTAGCGGACGTGCTCGACCTCTTCGAAGACGAGAAGAAGGACGCGGGAGTCGAGCGGGAGTTCCGCGCGGTGCCCGAGAGCCGCCAACGCACGCCGCGGCTCCAGCTGCGCTTCGCGATCCAGCGCGCCATGAAGCCGGCGCGCGAGGTGCGTCGCGTCCGTCGTGTTCCCGCGCGCGCCCGGGGTCTGCAGGCGTCGCCGTAATGTCCTGCGGCGGTTGTCGGAGAGCAAGTGGCTTTACATAGAAAGTGACTGTACGTTGTGTGCTCCCCCAGGTCGGCACGGGGAACATCTACGTGCTTGACGCGGATGCGGTGTGGAACACGAACCTCTCCATTAAGATCAAGGCCGTCGGCCTCTTTGTCACTGTGTGGCCCCCGCGTCCCCCGCGCCCCCCGCTGCCTTGCAGCGCGCTCTTGAGCCCGCGGGCCATGCCCACCCACTAGCGCTCACTCGCGCGCGGTGCTGCGTGCAGGTACGCCTGACCAACGTCTGCATGCCGCTCCGGCTCGTTCTCGAGTGGCTTCCGTACGACCCGAGTGGCAACGCGCCGGGTGGGATCGACCCTATCCCGATCCTGAGCCGCTTCGCAGACGCGCAGGATTTCAAGAGAGCGTTTCTGCAGTTCGCCGGCTGGCCCAACATCAACCGCCTGTGCGCGCCCCGCCCCCTCGCGCAGAGCGCATTCCGCCGCCCTGCGGCGCGCCGCCTGCCGCATCATCACACGGTCGCGTCCAAAAACCACAACGGTCCACGAAATGAGTGTGTCCAACACACGGCGTGGCAGGTGGCTTGACATGCGGCACAAGCCGACGCTCGACACCAAAATCGAGGCGCTGGGCGGGATCGACGTGTGGAAAATCCCGGGCATGGACCGCCTCCGCGAGGTCCCGGCCCCTCGCCCAATCTTGTGCACGAGCTGTCTGGCGCCGCCTCCGTGCTCTCGCGGCTGGAGCATGCAAAACCGCCGCTCCCCCGCGCCCAACATTGTGCGTAAGCGTCTGAGCGCGGGCGCGCAGGCGTTTGTGATCGACCTTATCTACTCCTTCTTCCCGCTCGTCCTCATGGACGACTCGCCCTACCTCCCATGGAACTTGTGCGCGCCTCCCGCGCAACCCGCCCGCGAGCAACCCCGCGTTTGCAGTGGGCGGGTGGCGTCGTTCCCTGGACCTGGCCTCTGTCTGGCGAGGGTTGACGGCGGTACCGCTGGGACTGAAGGCTCCGAACCCAAACCCCGAAACAGCTACTCGCAAGACCTGATCACCTTCCTGGATCCGAGCAAGAACGGCGGGCACCACCGGACGGCCACCCTCCGGCTCGAAGTGCGTCCCGGCTGCCGCTGCGAGCTGCGAACCGTGCGCACGAGCCCTCCCAGACGCGCGCGCGCGACTCACACGTTTGCGGAGCAGGTCATGCGCGCCATCGTGGACCCCGAGCGGGAGGTCGAGCTGGGGGAGTCGTGCTACTACTGCGTGGTCCGCTACGGCACCGTCGACTGCAAGGCGAGCAACCGCGACGCCCCGACAGAGGAGGTCATCACTGGAACGCCGACGGTCGCAACGGCGCCTTACTTCTCGTCCAAGGTGCGTCGCGGGCCCGCCTGGCAGCTCCGCATGGGGCGGGCCATGCGGCTGACGCGGCGCGGGGGGGATCAGGTCGTGTTCGAGTGCCCGCAGATGCGGACGACGTCCGTGCGCAGCCAGACGCGCGTGCCCGCGTGGGGCGCGGCCTTCGAGTTCGCGATCGAAGACCCGTCGGCCGACTGGCTCTGCGTCGACGTGTTCCGGCTTCGGGCGCAGGGCGAGGGCTGCGACACGTGCGTGCTGCGACACCTCGTCTCGCTCGCGGACCTGCTCGACTCGCGGCTGGTGCGCCCCGCGCCACCCCGCTGCCCGCCTCGCGCGGCTCGGCCCGCCCGACGGGGTCCAGGAGGGTCGCGCACCCCGGACTGGTCAAAGCCCGGACTGGTCAAAGCGCGCCCCGCCCTTGGAGTTGCTCATCTTCGCGGTGGCAGATCACCCGCGACATCCTCCCACAGCGGCTAGACCTCTTCCACACGCCCGAGGTCCGCCCGACGGTCGCCGTACGCGGCGAGACGCTTCCCGGGTCCATGGGCGCGTTCTCTCGGCGCCGCTCGTACGCGCCAGGGCCGGGCGCGGGGAAAGTGGAGGTTGTATTCGGGGTGAAGACCTCCGCGTGGACGCCGAGCTTGGCAACGCACCGGGAGATCAAGGGCCGCACGCTCGCTGGTGCGGCGCCGCAGCGCGATGGCGGCGGGACCATCGCGGTCTGCCTCGCGTCCGCGACGATGCTACCCCGCTGGGACTCGGGTGCCCGTCTCCGCCTCTCCCCCCGCGCGCTCGGCCCCGCCGCGCCCTTTCGTCCTCGGTAGCTGACAGCCGCTTTGCAAGATTCGAGGTACAAAGGTTTGGGGCGCGCATGGGGTATGCGTACAAAGGATGCGTGCCGGGCCTGACTGGGAGCGCCCGCGCCCCGCAGGACTGGCAGACGGAGGCGAGCTCGACGTCCGGGTCCACGTGCGCCTCAGAGAGAAGGCGCGCGCCCGGCCCGGCAGTGCCACGCAGCCGCGCACCGCTGTAGCCAGGCCGCGACATGCGCGGTGAGGGCAGGCAGGGTGGCTTGGCCTGCGTCGGTTGACCGCGGGCTTTATAACTACTTTTAATGCGGCGCGGCGCAGCTCTCGACCACGGTGCACCACGTGTCGAAGCAAGTTGCGTGCAGCAGCGTGGCAGAGCACACGCTCAGTCCGTCCTGGGGAAGCGTATACGCGTTCCAGGCGAGGGCTCCCCTGATGCTCCCCGTCCGGCGCCGCTGCCAGTGCGCCGCTGCGAGCAACCACCCCCCCCCGCCGTGTTGTGCGCGGCCTCACAAAAGCTAAGTCTTGAGGTTTGAGAAAATCATCCTCATATTTAGACCAAAACTGTGGCAGTGCATGCGCTCATTCTTCGGTCGCAGGTGCGCGAGAACCTCGCGGAGGCGGCGCTCGAGGTCGAGATGGAGGACGTTAAGCGCCCACAGGCGCGCCCCGCGACCTCCCACCCATCCCCCGCCCTTCCCACAACCGAGATGCAGATTCGTGAGAGAGAAGGTTATGTGTTGGTAGCAGCCACAGCAACTTGCTTTTGTTGACGTGTGTTGACAAAGTCATCCGCACCCCGTGGCGTGTGCAGTACAACGCGCGCTTGTCACCCGCGACGACGAGTGTCGGCGATCTGGAGAGCATCCAGGCGCACAACGCCGCGAGCACCTACTTCGTCTCCCCCTCGCGCCTCACGTCCGTCGCATTGCCCTTCGACGACCCCGACGTAACGGAGGGTGCGCCCCCTCCCCCCCCCCTCCTTCGTACTAATCGGACACGCCGCGTCCTTCACCCCGTAATAATCGGACACGCCGCGGACACCGTGCAGTGCCCGTACCCGCCGCTGGTCGCGCCGCGCGGTGTCGCCCGCTGCGACAGACTAACGGCGCAGTGCGGTGACGGCAGACCCGGAGGTGCACCTCAACATCTGCTGCATCCCTCAGAGCGAGGAGCAACAGCCGTTCCTGTGTGTCACTGTCGTCTCGCTGCAAAATGTCCTGTGGGAACACGGCGAATCACCTCCCGAGACCTTTACGCGGCTGCAGCTCCAATCGCGTAGCAGGGGCCAGGGGTCGGCGCGTTCGCTGGAGTCTCGGATCTCTGGGGCGAAGGCGGCGTTTCGCGCCCAGAAAACCGCACACCTCCACAGGTCCAACTCCCTTTTCAAGCTGATCGAGGTGGAGCAGCAGCAGTTCGTCGGACGCACGCTCGCGCGCGAGGCGAGCCCGGCGGTCGGGGAACAGTGGCGCTTTCTCATCTGGAAAGAGGGTTTGGGCCGCGAGGGCACGGACGAGCAGTTTGTGGAAATCGAGGTGGTTCAGCGGGGGCCGGGGGGGGGCGAGGCCTTGATCGGGCGGTGCGAGGTGTCCGTGCGGGAGCTGCACCTCTCTCTCCACCACGGGCGGAGCGCCGAGCACCCGCTGTGCTTGAGTCTGCGGGACGAGCCGCCCTTCTCTTCTGTGACACTTTTCGTGTCGGCCGAGGGAGACTGGCAGCACCATGATGCTGTTCAGGACGAAATCTGGGACAAGAAGGAGGAAGAGGAGCGGCTTGAGGCCATCAAGCGCTGGAACGACAAGACCGAGGCGCTGCGCAGGCAGCACAACCTTGGGGAGGGGCACGAGGAGGCGGAGGAAGATGTTTTTGCAACAAAAGACCAGTCGCCGGCTAGTCGCAGGGGTAGCGTTTCGAAGTCAACGCACGGATTTCGGCGCAAAGGGTCGCATCATGGGTCGCATCACTCCCCGAAAGCATCACCGAGATAGCGAAGGATGGTCAGGGTGCGCGCGCGACTCGGTAAGAGGGCGGCGGACAGGCGACAAGGGACCCAGAAGTGGCAGTTTTAACTACTTTTTGTCGTGATGAGACTGTCGAGTGGTATTTATTGAAAGGAATGACCGGGGCAGAATCCGGTGTGTGAAGTACAGGCGCGACGGAAAAGTGTGCACAGAGGGGGAACACGGCAGACCCTCGGACGGGCCCGACTTCGCACGGGCAACAGGAGGACCCAGGGACAACCCCAGAAATACCCAAGGGGACACTTGCCTGTCAGCGCGAGATCTGGAGAGCCAACAGCTGCGTAAGAGTTGCGCAGGTCTTGGTGCGGCATAATAGTGGTTGTGGGCGAGTCTCATGTCGGCTCAGGAAGTCGGCGCAGAGAAAGCCGCATGCGGATGTTGTCAAGTGCAGGCGCTCAGGCGCACGGGCGTGTGGAAGTGCGTGAGAAGGCAACGTTACACGAAGTGAGGTTGATGCATGAAGTGAGGATGATGCATGAAGTGGGGGAAGAAAGGAGGTTGAGGGACGTGGGGAAGTATGAGGAAGTGAGGTTGAAGCCGAGGCGCGCCGGACAAAGCCAAGCTCGATGCCCTCGAGAGGCGGCGCACAGAGACAGCGAATCAAAGAAACACGCATCTTAAGATCAAAGTTCTCATCATCCAGACTGGAAGTTTCAAAGTGCTCAAAGGCTCAAAGATCAACTCGATCAAGAGACCTGCAAACCACCCGTCAGAGAACGGCAAGCAAACCCGCTCCGCCGACAGCCTGCCCACCACCGGGCCTCACCAAAAACAAAAACCGGCTACTGCTCCCTCCTTCTCGCCCTCGAGAATGGTGTGCCTCGCCACTCTCTTCCTCTCTCGCCCTGTCGTCCAGGAGTGCCGGCCCCCGGCGGCTCCACTGCTGCGCGCACCTCCCGATGGCCCCAGCCAGCGCTCGGCGCTCTACCGACGGTCGTCATAGCGGTCGCGCCCGCGGCTGCGGCTCCGGCTGCGGTCGCGCCCACGGTCCCGGTCCCGGTCGTCGTAGCCCCCCCGCCGGTCGTCGTAGCGGCGGTCGTCCCGCGGCGGGCTGCGCCTCCGGTCGCGATCGTATCCGCGGTCGCGAGAGCGGTCGCGGCCGCGCGGCGGAGAGCGGCGGTAGTCCACGTCGTAGCGGCGCGGCTCGCGTTCACGGTCGCGGAAGGACGGGACGTTGCCGCCGCCGTTCATCTTGATGTCGACGGCGTGCTCGCACTCGCGCAGCGCCTTCTCGCGCGCGTCCTGACGCCCGAGGATGTAGAGGCGCTTCTTGTCACCGTGGATCGTCGCGTTGTCAAAGAACATGAAGGTGCGGAACCGCGTCTCAAAGTCGCGGAGCGTTGCGCCACGTGCACCAAGGACAAAGCCGACCGCGGACTGCGGGACGTCGAGCGTGGTGAGGTCGTTCCTCTTCTCCAGCTCAGGCAGGTCCACAACAACCTGGCCGTTGTTGCGCTGCTGCAGCGTGATGTCGATGCACATGCGCGCGAGACGGCGTTCCTCATCGCCACCGATTATGGTGACCTTCCCGCCATCCCGGCCCTCGGGGTCGATCTCAAGCCGCGCGCCCGAGAAGTTGGCGAGGCGCTGCTTTGTCTGGCCCTGGCGACCAAGAAGATATGCGATGGCAGCCCCCTCAAGGGCCATAGTCTCTGTGCCAGGCGGGGAGCGGCTGCGCCTGCGCTCGCGCGAGCGATCGCGCGAGCCGGCACGCCCGCGCGACCGGCTGCGGCTGCGCCCACGCCCACGCTCTTCGTCCCTTCCGCCGGCTTGGCGCGCGCGCTCCAAGCTATTGTCACGGCCGCCGCGGCCGCCGCTGTTGCTCCTTCCCCGTCGCGGACTACGCGAGCCCATCTTGGTGCAGTTGCGTTTCTGTGCTTCGCGTTCGCTTCCGTGCTACGATCCAACCCTGGGCCCTAGCGCGAAACCGTCCGAGAAGCGTTGCTGTGCCCTCTCCTCGTGAGGAATGATGATGATGCGAAAGGGCTCCAGTTTCAGCGGAAATCCGCGCCGTGTAGAACGGGCTTTAAGGGCACCACGCGTCTGCGAACTCGCTCTCTCAAGGCTGTGGGCGTGTCGACACGACCTCACCGGATTTCCGGGAAGCTGCCGATCGTAGCGGCGCCCATCGTTCGGACCCGAGTGTGTGGAGCCGAGGGTCAGAGCCACGTGGAGCGAGAGTGGGAGGTGAGCGGCAGCTAGCCGGTGAGTGAGGAACATGGTATCATGGTGGCGCATGGCGTTCATCTTCGGACCTGCCATTGCACGCGGGGACATCAGCTCGTTCGGTCTTTACACGCCGTTTATCTTCGGTTGACTCCCTGCCCTAAGCGAGCTGCGTTCTCCGGGTTGGGTCGCAAGCAGTGCACTCTGTATCTCGTGCGCTCCCCACAGCGCATGCGATGACTGGACCAGGGGCCGCCACGATGGTGTCTTGAGTGCAGCGCAAGTCCGTAGATCCCCCTGATGCGCTAGTGTGTGGCTTGTTCAGAGGTGGCTGTGATTGGCCATCTGCTCCGATCCTGCCAAGCCTCGCGGGTTTCGGGTTTAGGGTTCAGAATCAGCAGCAACGGGATTCCGTCGGCAGGCTCTGCGTGGACACTCACGGTAAATCTGCGTTTCTGCGGGTCTGCAGGACATTTGCTTGGACGAGTCGTCAAGAACTGGAAGAGCAAGGTCAAACTACGAGGTTGGCCGCATAAAATTCCAGACGATCTAATGTGGAACTGGAGAAAGCGCACGGGGCGAGAGATCTTCTTCGTCGTTGCTTTCCTGGCGGGCTGCAAATTCCTGAATGCCGAGACGCGGTCTCTCTTCAACTTCTTCCTCTCTTCCTTTGTCTGCCCCATGCTCCGGTTCTGGTTCCCGCAGCGCAACAAAGGCCCGCTCTACAAGGGCTCGCCACTGTGGGACACCACGTTCGGAAACACATCAGTGCACGTCCTCATGATTGTCGGTCTCATCGCCTCCTGGGCGTTCCAAGGCACGCGCCCCCACCACCGCTATTAGATTGTACGCTGCGCTCACACGCATTCAGGGGTTCAGACTAGAAGTTATGCACAGGGCACGAAAACGCGCTGCTGGCATGTCAGTCCGCCAAATGCCGCGCGCCCGCTCACTCTGCGGCACGTTGCAGGAATTGACCACCTCTTCCTCGGTTTCCTGTTCCTGCAAGCCATCCCAGAGCTGCAGCGTCGGTTCTGGATGAAGCCTGTGCAGGTGACCCCTGCGCCCGCGCCCAAAGGGGCGTCTGAGGCCTTACTGCTCTTGACAGCCTTGGGTTGTCCGCAAGCCCGGCCCGGCTTACGCGCGCCTGTGTGCACAGCACTTGTACCTGGTCATCGGGATCCTCATCGTATGCTTTCCGTTCTTCTCCATCGGGCTCATGGCGTGGTACCTTCCGTCCTACCTGGAGATGCTGCCCAAGCCGTACCTGCAGGTCCTCTGCAAGGTCGCCAACGCCAAGCCGTCGATCCCCGATCACTACGCCACTCTTGGTGCGCGCCCCGCTCTGGAATAGCCCGCGGCAAGAAGCATGCAGACCCAGTACGCAGCACGCGTGCGGCTGGCCAGCGCTGACGGCGTGGCTGTTGCAGGGGTGTCTCCGGACGCGGACATGAAGATGATCAAGAAGATCTTCCGCGAGCAGGCGATCGAGCTGCACCCCGACAAGGTCGGGGACGACCCCGAGAAGCTGGCGCGCTTCCACGCGATCCAGACGGCGTCGGACGCTCTCACCAAGGGGCGCGCCGACTACGACAAGAGCATCGAGAACCAGGAGCTCAACGAGATGGTGCCGCGCTGCTACGCGTTCCTAGTGATGATGGGGTACTGGCTCCTGCACTCGCTCATCGACTGGAACGACGTCGAGGGGATGCGCGACCAGCACAAGGATGCGCTGCGCCTCCACGTCATGCGCGGCGGCGACGTGGACCTTCGGTCGATCGGGCTCACGGACGACGACAAGGGCAAGGAGACGCTCAAGGAGTACTGCGAGCCAGAGGACATCGAGCTGCCCTTCATCACCGGCAAGAAGGACGACATCATCGAGATGCGCTCGCTTCTCCAGCAATCGGGGTACCACCTCGCGCCGTTCCCGCAGGTCACCGGGAAGCTCGAGCAGCTCCAGCAGGAGGTTGTGCTCGGCTCGCGCGACCACAAGTGCATCCGCGAGCTCAACACCACCGCCAACTTCTACGTCGGCTGCGAGCTGGAGGTGGAGTACCAGAAGGAGGGTGAAGACCGCAAGACCGTTGTGACGACGATCGTGGCGTACGAGGGGGGCGACAAGCGCATCGCGACTATTCAGCCGCCGATCGGGGTGAACCCCTTTGTGGTCAAGGCCTCCTTCACGCTGCGAAAGGCCGGCTTGAAAGATGTGAAGGGCGACTTCGGGCTGCATCCCTTCTCGTCGATGCACCAGGTGTTCCAGCTCGGCACTCCGGACCAGAACAAGGACTTCGACTGGGACCTCAGGAACGAGGATGGCTACTACAACGGCTTCCGTTTCGAGGTGTACAACGGCGCGACCAAGGTCGGCGACTCGCTCATCTACTACTGGTGGCCGCAGCAGAAGAAGATCGTCCTGGAGACGCCGCTGCAGATCCACCAGGGCAAGGTGCTCAAGGGCGGTGTGCTGCGCGACGCGGATATCAAGCCGGAGCTCGGGACGTCAACGTACACTATCTACCCGGAGAGCCTCATCCCGCGCCCGCGCCGGCGCTTTGTCGAGGGCGGCACGAGCGGGCCGACGCAGCAGGTGTCGGTATCGACCTCGACGCTCACGCACAAGAACATCGTCGGAGCGCCGAAGGGCTCTGTCGCCGCGACGAAAAACTACAAGGCGAAGGTGAGCAAGCACAAGGCCTACGTCAAGAAGAGCAAGGGCAGCGGCTGCTGCGTCATGTAGACGGCGTTGCCGCGGCTCTGTGGCCGTGTTTTGGGGGGGGATAGAGCATTGCTGCTAGCGTGAGAGGAGGGAAATGGGGAGAATGAGAAGAGCGCAAGTGTGCACAGCGTTGGTCAAAGCGTTCTACAGTGCGCGTGCTGAGGAGAAATAGACACTGCAACAGTGTTGACATTTTTTTCACGGCCTTGCTCATAAAAATTCATTTTACCCTGTATTTTTGCCAAAATATTTTTTTTCATTTCTTCCTTCGTTAAGGGGTTGCAATACCAAGTTTCTGTTTTTTTGCCTGCCTGCAAAACTAATAAGTTGATTGCATCACAGTGATCCACTGGGATTTTGGATCGGGCGCCCCCGTGCTCCAGGCAGTGGCGGTCTCGGCGGGTGGTGGGCCGTGAACGGGCGTGCTGGGCGGTGGCGCGTGAGGAGGCACCCGGCCGTGGTTTTTCGCGGTCTGGGTTGTCTTCTCCCCCTTCCGAAGTTATTCAATACACCCTCTCTCTCTCTTTGAATTTCTGAATTCAAAGTAAGTGCTCACTGATTGAGAACCCAAGAGTCTAAGATGTAAGCACAAATCGCGCACGCACTTGCGTTGTCACCGCCGCTAGCCCGCGCTGCTGCCCGACTCACCCGACGATTGGATCATTTCGGCGCCGCGCACGCTTCATGTCTTCTTCCGGTACACGAAAAACGTCATGCGCCCGCGCCCGTACTGCGCCCGCACCTTGCGGAGCAGCTCCCAGTCCGCGGCGGGGAGCGCCAGCCTGCGCGTCATGTTGATCAGGCGCGCCCCCTTCTTCGCGCGCGCGCACGCCGTCGTCAGCCGCGCGAGCGCGTCGTCGGACCAGCACGTCGTCGCCGCGAACACGACGCCGGCGCGCGAGAGGTCCTCGTCCAGAGCGTCACCGAGCTTCATGCGCACCTCCGCCGCCGCCCCGCCGCCGAGCTCCGCGAGGAGCGGCGCCGCCGCGTCCGCGAGGCGCTGCGCGGCATCGTGCAGCGGGCGCACGAACTCCACCCCGGTCGCGCGCTTGAAGGGCGCGAGCGCCGCGGCGCACAGCACGGCCTTGCCGGTCCCGGACCCGAGGTCGATGAACGATTCGCCGGGCGCGAACGGCGCGCACGAGAGCAGCACCTCCGCGAAGCCCTCCAGGTCCACCTGCGGACGAAACGGAGCGCCCCGTGCGTGAGCGCAGCGGCGGGGCGCGCGGGCGGCTGGCGCTGGGGCTGACGGCGGGCGCGGGGCGTGCCTCCCCGTAGGTGTGGGAACCGACGTGCACCATCGCCTCCGCGGGCTGGGCGCCGACGACCAGCCGCATCTCTGCCCCCCCCTTGCCCGCACCTGCTGCCTTCTTGGCCGGCTCCTTGTCGCCGGGCGCGTCGAGCTGCATGGCGTCGTCGTCGCGGATCGCGAGCGCCTGCGTGTCCACGAGGCGCGGGCGCACAGCCTGCGCGATCGCGTACCCGTCCTCGATTGCAAGCAGCCGGCTCAACTTGTCAAGCGCGCTTCGCTCCTTTTTGCTCAGCTCCGACGCCTTTGGTTCGTCCGGCGGCTTGAGCTGCTTGTACCGGTTCACGATCTCTGGGAGGTTGCGCACCCAGCGCACGCCCTGGATGCCGAGGTCGACCAGCACAAGCGGGACGGCCTCGAGCGCCCGCCGCATCTCGTTCGCCTTGTCCTTCATCACATTCAGTATCGACCTGACCCGCACACGCTTCGTGACCCCGCCTCTCTTTACGCTCATGTACTCGCCCGAACGCCCCCAGTGCCTTCGCAGCCGCTTGCTTTGGTCGGGTGTCAGCTCGAGCGAGTCCACCAGCTGTCGCTCCTGTGGGGTTGCCTGCTCACCCGACGCGCAGCACACGTAAGTGCGGGGGACCGTGCGCATGTGGGCTGTCGCATGCTGCTTGGTCACACCGATCGCGCACCTTTGGCCTGCCCTTGCGTGCCCCTCCCCTAAGGAACAGAGGGCGTGGGGAAGGCGGATGAATGCCCGGCGCGCCCCACTGCCTCGCCACCACAGAATCAAGATTGCCCCCCCCGGATCCGACCACAGAAGCGGCGAGGAGGCACAACAGACCGAGTGCACGCCCCGCACCAGTGAGGGGGGGCATCGCTAGCGACTGTGAGGAGATCCGCCTCGTCGACTTTTTCTGAAAGTGGAGCAGAAAAGCTTGTTGCCACGTGAAGATGGCGGCAGCGCCGAATGCGCAGGGGCTCGCGCTGTTCCCCGAAGCAGTGCGGGCGGTTTTTGAGCGCTGGACGGCACTAAATCTTGCAGTGTCGCACAACTGGGGTGACGGCGACAGCCACGCGAAGCGCGAGGAGTTGATCTCGCACTGCGTCGGAGGGTTCGCATCTGGGAAGAAGGTCGACCCAACCGAGGTGGAGGACTTCCTCGACGGCTTCCTGCTCCAGAACTTTACCACGGAAGCAGACGATGACAGTCCTCGTGAAGTGATTTCCCTTGACCCGCCAGTGGCTCATGCACCACCCGCAGCCCAATCGTTCCCTGCCAGGACGGTGGGTTCCAACGTGACAAGATGCGCCAAGCTGTTCGCAGACTTACGCACACACTGCGGGCGCAGGTTTCTTACCTCATTTGCCGGGTGTACGATCTGTTGAAGGAGGGGAAGGTGCAGGAATGTCAGGAGCTGCTCGCGTCTCCGATTGCGAGCCTCGACAAGTGCGTCAAGGCTCCCAACCTTGACAGTGACGCCGAAGGCTCCTCCGACGGGGAATCAGGCGACGACGATGAGATGGAAGAGGAGCCAGAGACGGTGACACTGACGGAGGAGCAGCAGGCGGATCTCGACGACGGGTGGGGAGTTGTTGTTAAGACTAGCAAGGGGCGGAATAAGGTTATGGGGGCGGCATAAAGGGGGCGCAGCTCTCTGGTCGCAGCAGCGCCCCCATCGCACTCCCGCAACGACACCTGCGGCGCATGCGCTCGGCGAGAAGCAAGTAGGATGTGCTATGAATGAATGTATTAACATGATTATGTACACTGCGGGCCGCGCCGCGCCCGCCCCGTCCCCCAGTGCCCCGCTCACGCCGTCGCAGCCAGCGCCTCGCGGCACTCTGCCGACACGCCCGAGTCCGGCGCCATCACGGCCGCGGCCGTCGCGCGGCGCAGCACGTCAGCGGACGAGCTCTGCGCGGGCGCGGCGCGGTCCGACCCCCCAAGATTTTGAGCCCCCATACCGCGGCGGCCTGAGAGGAGCGGCGCCTTCTGTATCGCCGTCGCAAACAGCGCCGAGCGGCGCGCGAGCGCGCGGGCCACGGAGCCCGGCTCGTGCACGCGGCCCTGCGCCCACTCGACGAGCGCCGCGCGGTAGCGGTCGAACTCGGGCTTGTCGACGTGCAACCGGAAGTCGAGCCCGCGCAGGAGCTCGCGCTCGAGCAGGTTCAGCTCCGCGCACGAGACGCCGCCGACCTTGGCCCAGAACGCGTTGCGGAAGACCGAGTCCTCCCACTGCTTCGCGGCGACTAGCGCGCACCCGAGGAGCAGGCGGTGCGCGTTCAGCACCGACACCGCGACGCCGCCGTGCCGCGCGAGGAAGCGGTCGAGGTAGACTACCGCGAGCGCGAGGCACCCGGGCGCGCACGCGCCGTAGCGCGCGATGCGCGCCGCGTACTCCTCAACCGTCACCTTGGGCTCCCGCAGCGCCTGAAACGCCGTCCCGCGCTCGCGCGCCGCCGCCCGCGCCTCCGCGTCCCCCGCGCCCGCGCCCTCGCCGCTGCCGCCCCCCCCCGC
>Ga0115567_10004729_pt1 | contig 13254 bp, 15 predicted proteins | sample COGITO_mtgs_1204_2_FD_88679 | JGI IMG/M metagenome (GOLD analysis project Ga0115567, IMG submission 88679) | Pelagic marine microbial communities from North Sea - COGITO_mtgs_120412 | ecosystem: Environmental > Aquatic > Marine > Epipelagic | place: Germany:Helgoland, sampling site Kabeltonne...
GACCAGAATCTGTCGTAGTGGCAGTATGCCCAAAAACTTGTCTGCACGGTTTACGACGAGAATATTGTCCGTCATTTCTGGAATGCTCTCATGGCGCCTCAGATAACGCAGCACGAGTTCCAGGGTATGAGTAGGGCGCACGGTGATGGTATCCGTGTTCATCAAGCCGCCGGCTGTGTCCTCATCGAAGGATAGAATCGACTCCACGCGTTGCCGGTCTTGCTCATCCATAGCGCGAAGCACTTCGAAGGCCACCTGATCCGGTAGCTGCTGAAGGATGTCGGCCAGATCATCAGTTTCGAGGCCCTCAGTCAGCTCTACAACCTGCTGGGCGTCAAGTTCACTCAGAATCTCGTATTGCAGATCTTCATTAAGGTCTTGCAGAACCTCGCCCTCGGCGTCCTTGTCGATTAGTTGCCAGAGGACATTACGAGTCTTTGGTGGGGAGGATTCGAGAAGATGGGCTATGCCTGCGCTAGGCAGTGATTTTAGTAGTTGCCTAACCTCATACAGCGAACCACTGTCCAGCGCTTGATTGAGTTCAAGTGCGAGGGTTTCTTGAGTTTGAAGTTCTTTGGCTTGAGACATTGTAGTGCTTGGCCCTATGCTCAGTATGAGGCTCGCTGCCTGTGTAAATCCAGTTAATAGGCGATTTTTATTGGCTTGCTAGGCTGGTGCCAGCGCGAATTTGCGCAATTCTACAGTCAAAAGCGAGCCAAGAGAACTCAAACGAGTTTAGCAGAATTGCCCGAATCAGACTTTTCTGTGTAACTGGGCAGAAGGTCTTTGCCAAAACTGGCTAGACCGGGTAGTTATTCGGCTTCGTCGAATCTGTTCGCGATGAGTTCGAGTATTGCGGGCAAAGCTCGCTCCTCGTCGGCGCCATCGACTTCGATAGAAATTTCGGTGCCTTGTACCGCAGCAAGCATCATCAGTGAGAGGATGCTCTTGCCATCGACCATCTTGTCATGACCTATCTGGACTGCGCTCTCAAGCCCGCCAGTTAGTTCGACCAACTTGGCTGCCGCGCGGGCATGAAGCCCAGCTTTATTAATGATTGTCGTAGTAGCTTTTAACATACTTTGTTCTGATTGGGTTTAAGTGACTGTATCCCGAACTGTGTTGCTGTTTGAGATTCTAACCGAGATCGCGATGGCGTATCTGTACATTATTGATTTTAGGCGTGAAAAACTTGCCGAGTTTCTCGCCAATGTATACGGAGCGGTGCTGGCCGCCAGTGCAGCCTATCGCAACTGTAATATAGCTGCGGTTATTACTTTCGTACCTTGATAGCCATTTCTCAAGATAGTCTTTTATATCATTATACATATCCTGAACCTCATCTTGAGAGTCTAGAAATTGCGCTACTTCGCTGTGCAGTCCTGTTAGTGATCGAAGGGCCGTATCCCAGTATGGATTGGGTAGGCAGCGTACGTCATACACCAGATCCGCATCTACCGGCACGCCGTTTTTAAACCCGAAGGATTGAAAGAGAAGAGCCATGCTGGTTTCACTTCGCTTTACGAGTCTGGTTTTTACCAGGTCGCGTAGCTGGTGAAGCGACATATTGCTAGTATCGATTACTAGGTTGGCCATCATTGAAATCGATTCGAGTAGTTCTGATTCGATATCGATAGCCTCACGTAGATCGATGGTCTCGGTGGTCAATGGATGTTTTCGACGGCTCTCGCTGAATCGTTTTAGTAGGGTCTGACTGTTAGCGTCGAGAAATAGTATCTCGGTAGGCAGTGCTCTAGACTGCAATTCGCTGATAATCGTAGGGGCTTGCTGTAGGTCGGCGGAAATATTGCGGGCATCGATACTAACAGCAATATTGGGAAGGTTGGAATCATCTTCACTTATGCGATCTGCAAGTGCCGGCAGTAAGCTCGCAGGCAGATTGTCGATACAATAGTAGCCGCGATCCTCAAGAACATGAAGGACAGTACTTTTTCCAGAGCCCGATCTACCACTGATAATAGTTAGCTTCATTGCGCTCAACCTGGTTTAGCTTAGTAGGTGATGGCGATATTATATAAGTCTTCGCTATCGAGAGTATGTCGAATCGTGTAGCAAAAATCCTCGTCATTGAATAAGGCTGCTAGCCCGGCTAGGGTTCTAACGTGTTCGTCGTTTTCCTCGTGGGGAACCAGCAATACAAACAGTATGTCCACCGGTTTGCCATCCAGTGAGTCGAAATCTATGGGCTGATCCAGGGTGATCAAGGCGCCTATAATATTTTCACAGGGAGCAAGGCGGCAGTGGGGAATGGCAATTCCATTCCCTAGTCCTGTGGTTCCAAGTTGTTCGCGAGCCATTAAGGCTTCGAATACGTCGGACGCTTCCAGTGAATCGATGTTTTCTGAGACGATTTCGCTAATCTTGCTTAAAATTCTCTTCTTGCTAATACCGTCGATTCTGCAGTGGCAGCGTTCGGGGCTGAGTATGTCTTCCAATTGCATTGCTGTGCTTTCTCTGATTCCGTTTAGTTAATGACCTGGTTTCGAAATTTAATCTTAGACCTCTTTCTATCCGGCCAATCGCTTTCGCTCATTGGAGGGAGGAATAGAGAGTGATTCTCTGTATTTTGCTATGGTGCGTCTCGCCACATTGATGCCTTTCTCTTCCAGAAGATTGGTAATCTTGCTGTCGCTTAATGGCTTCTTTGTGTTCTCTGCCGCGACTAGCTTGCGAATGATAGCTCGAATCGCCGTGGACGAACATTCCCCACCGCCCTTGGTGGATACGTGGCTGGAGAAAAAGTACTTGAGCTCGAAGATGCCTCTGGGTGTGTGCATGTATTTCTGGGTGGTGACTCGGGAAATCGTAGATTCATGCATGCTGACGGCTTCGGCTATATCGTGAAGCACGAGCGGCTTCATTGCTTCTTCGCCATACTCGAGAAAGCCTTTCTGATGCTCGACAATTCGTGTGGAGACTTTCATTAGAGTTTCATTGCGGCTCTGCAGGCTCTTGATAAACCATTTGGCCTCTTGCAAGTTATCGCGCAAGTAATTGTTATCGTCGCTGGTATCGGCTCGCTTCACGAGTGCAGCATAGCCGCTATTGATTCGAATTTTTGGTGCCGTCTCGGGATTTAGTTCGACCTTCCACTTTCCTGATGAGCTGTCTTTGCTCACGATTACATCGGGTACTACGTAACTCGTTGTCGGAGGACAGATACTGGCGCCTGGTCTGGGGTTTAAGCTTTCGATGATGGTAATCGCTTCGCTAAGCTCACCTTCCTTTAATTTGGTGCGTCGCATCAGCTGGGCATAATCTCGATTTCCGAGTAGATCTATATGTTCGCTGATGACTAACTTGGCGTTGCGTACGGATTTTTCTAGTTCAGGGCTTTCGATCTGAGCAAGTTGCAGCATAAGGCACTCTGCCAGGTCTCTATGGCCTACTCCTATAGGGTCGAATTGTTGGACGCGATGAAGAACTGCGACTAGCTCATCCAGTTCTACTTCCGACTCTTCGTCGAAACCGCTGTGAATAGAATCCAAATCCACAGTCAACATGCCGTTGTTATCGATGGCATCGATAATTGCGAGTGCGATCGAATTATCTTTTTCGGATATATGAGTCAGATTGAGCTGCCACAGAAGATGGTCTTGTAGAGTGCCTTCGGCGCTGGTGCGTGATTCGAAGTCTGATGAATCTCCATCGAAGGAATTCGACTGGGATGAGGTTCCGGGATAGATGTCATCCCAATGGGTGTCTACGGCGAGATCATTGGGAATCTCATTCTGCCAGTCGCTATCGGCGCTATTCAGCTCGGCATTGTCTCTTGTTGAGGTGCTATCTTCGGCCGCTGGAGGTTCGTTAAGGTCGGTAGTGGTGGAGTTGTCGTTCGTGTCGGGGGTATCGTCCTCGCTATTCTCGATCAATTCCAACATGGGGTTGGATTCAAGGGCCTGATGGATTTCTTGCTGAAGGTCTAGCGTTGAGAGTTGCAGAAGTCGTATAGCTTGCTGCAGCTGAGGAGTCATGGTCAGTTGCTGACCTAGCTTGAGCTGAAGCGATAATTTCATGAAGAATACATCTTATGACCGAGTTGGAAAATTATTAGTATTATAAGTATGTTGGAACCATGTAGCTCACGGTAGAGTAGTCGATTATAGCAAGATTCATGCCTGTATTGCATAGCCTTTTTGGCAAGAATTTTATGGCGGTTTGAGCAGGAATTCGAGGGTATTCGAGGAGGCTGTGCAGTCTGGTTCGAGGTCTTTCGTCCTCAGGTAATCTATATCTTGAACTGTTCGCCTAGATATACTTTTCTCACTTTTTCATCTGAGAGTATTGCTTCGGCATTGCCCTGGGCAATAACTTGTCCCTCACTAACGATGTAAGCTTTCTCGCAGATATCCAGAGTCTCTCGAACATTGTGATCGGTCAGAAGAATGCCAATATTGCGCTGCTTCAAGTGTTGAATAATTTGTTTGATATCGCTAACGGAAATCGGGTCTACACCGGCGAAGGGTTCATCTAGCAGGATAAATTTCGGATCGGTGGCAAGTGTTCGTGCGATTTCTGTTCGTCTACGTTCACCCCCCGACAGGCTCATGCCTTTGTTGTGTCGAATATGTTGTATATTAAATTCGTCTAGAAGCGACTCCAGCTTTCTTTGTCTCTCGGCGCCGCTGAGGTCATTACGGGTTTCTAAGATAGCCAGGATATTGTCTTCAACGCTGAGCGTGCGAAAAATGGAAGAATCCTGGGGTAGATAGGCGAGTCCATGGCTTGCTCGCCGATGGACGGGCGCTTCGGTGATGTCATCGTTTCCCAGCAGTACCTTGCCTTTGTCTGCCGCGACGAGCCCCACTATCATATAGAAGCAGGTAGTTTTGCCGGCTCCATTGGGACCCAGTAGTCCTACTATTTCACCCTGTTGAATTGAAACTGAGACGTCGCGAACGACTTCTCTTTTTTTGTAACTCTTGGCAAGGTTGTGGGCTTCTAGCATTTTCGATTCAATTCGTTGAGCTAAATACGCCGGTGCATGGGCCCGGTGCTTCGCGGATTAAATCCAGATCAGCGATATAGATGATAGCGCTGCACTTTAGGTTGGAACTGGGCGATTCAATAACGGCCTCTCCTACAAGTTCAATAATCGAGTAGCCATCGGTTTCGTCTGTGTAAAAAGTGATGGTATTGCTGGAGCCTTTTACAGGCGCGCCGCTTGAATCAAGTTGTTGCTCATAATAAACAGGATTTCCAATTACCGTAATCTTGCTAACTTCGTTATTGCTAATGCTGGACTCGATAGTCGCTGCATCGCCGCGAATTTCCATCGTGCCCTGAATGATCTTTACGTTATCGGACATTTCGAGAACGCGAATCCCATTCGCAATGCTCATGTGCGAGCCGCCGTCAGCGCTGAAAATCAGTTCCTGCTGTTTGTCGGACTCTAAAGCTAGTGAGTTACCTGAAGTTAAGCAGCCGATAGCAATGAGTCCGGTCATCATAATCGGCGCAAAACTTTTACTGTGTCGCTTGTTCATATCGGCCCTTGATTTCACGCAAGAAAGTAATTTCATCAGTCTTCAGGTTGGCTAGCATTCCTATAGACGATTGTTCTAATGCTTTTGTTACAACAGATACTGCTAGATCGGTCTCTAGAATTTCTGATTCTGGGTTCAGGGTTAGAAACTCACTCGATATCAATGTTCTATTCCCGAAATCGTCAAGACTGTAGACTTGTACATCCCCTACAAGTTCTATTTTATCTACTCTGGTATTTGATGCGGTTTCAGATGAAGAAATTCTGCCGGAATCGGCAACGATATTCCAGCGGGAATCGCCTTCTTGAAATAATCGGATAAACGGTTTCTGTAACTCAGTGGTATCGTCGTTGTAGTGAACCTGTCGCTGCGCCTGCAGTGTGTAATTAATTTTACCGTCCACATCGTAAAGAATCGTATTAATACCTTCGGAGTAGGCATTAAAGTCTAGATTCGCAGCCGCTGATGGAGTGTCGGGGTTATTGCCAGGCGAGTTAAAGGTATTTAAGCCGAGGAATAGTGCGACAGCAATTAATCCTGGGACAATGAGCAGGCCTGTTCGTTGCATAATGTGCTAGCGCTTGAAAAGGGTGGTAAGTATTTGAAGCCTAACATGAATCTATTGCTTCGTGGTCCAAATAATGGAGGAGCTATCGCTATCTGCTGGTTGCTATCTAAGTAGGCGGGCTCAGGAAAGGCTGAAGATTGCCCTGTGCTGCCAGAATAAAATCAGTGATTTCTCTAACGGCACCTTCTCCGCCATGGCGTGCGGTCACGACCTGTACAGCGTCTTTTACCGCGTAGTGTGCTCCCGGTACCGAGAAGCTGAGACCGACGGCTCTAAGTACCGGTAGGTCTGGCAAGTCATCGCCGGCATAGCAGATGGCGCCGAGTGGAATGGCTTGTTCCTTGCTGATTTCCTGTAAGACATCAATTTTATCTTCGCGGCCCTGGTAAAGGATGTCGATGCCCAAATCTGCGGCTCTTTTAGAAACGATAGCAGACGTTCTGCCAGTGATTATTCCCACTGCTATCCCAGTGCTCATGAGCATTTTAATCCCGTGTCCGTCCAGGCTATGGAAGGCCTTAATCTCTTCCCCGGAATTCGAAAAGTAGAGCCTGCCATCGCTGAGGATGCCATCGACATCGAGCAGAAGTAATCTGATCTTACTCGCCGCTTCGATTGCCTGTTCTTCGGTGGTGCTAAAAAGCATGCATGCCTCTGGATTAGACTACATTTGATTGAAGCAGGTCATGCATCTTTAGCATGCCCTCAACAGATGGTGTTTCGCCCTTCACGATAAGAACATAGACGTTCGATTCCTGCATGATTCTGGCTGCCTCGGCAGCGAGAGCATTAGAGTCTATATGCTTGAAGGTGGACGACATGACCTCGTCGATAAGTGTCTCTTGAATATTCTTGCCGGAATCTATTGTGCGCCTCAGGTCGCCGTCGGAGAATACGCCGAGTAGTTCTCCGTTTTTACCTATGATAGTTGTTAAGCCAAAGCCTTTGCTGCTCATCTCTAAAAGAGCTTCGGGCAGCGTGGTGCCGGTCATGACCTTCGGGATAGCATCTCCGGAATGCATCACATCCTTTACTTTGACCAGAAGGCGCCTGCCGAGATTGCCGCCGGGATGGGAGATGGCGAAATCATCGCGTGTGAACCCCCTCGCTTCCAATAAGGCCATAGCCAGAGCATCGCCAAGTACGAGAGCGGCAGTAGTGCTCGATGTGGGGGCCAATCCAAGGGGACAGGCTTCCTCGTCTACCCTTGCGTCTAGGTTTGCCGATGCAGCCATGGCTAATTCCGACTGCTTATCACCGGTTAAGCTGATTAGAGGAACGCCTTTTCGTTTTAATACCGGTAGCAGAGACAATATTTCCGAGGTCGTCCCAGAATTAGAGATGGCGAGAACTACGTCGTCTGCGGCTATCATGCCGATATCGCCATGACTTGCCTCGGCGGGATGCACATACATCGCAGTGGTGCCTGTGCTGGCCAGGGTCGCGGCAATTTTCTTACCAATATGGCCGGATTTGCCCATGCCAATTACGACTACTCGGCCCTTGCTTGCAAGGATGATTTCGCAGGCGTTTACAAAGCCAGCGTCAACTCGATTGAGTAATTCGGCGACAGCACGATTCTCGATCTCGATAGTTCGAAGTGCGCTTGATATGAGGGACGAGTGGGTATTCATAGTTCACAGATCATACCTTACCAGAGGGCGTCAGACTACTTCGGGGCGCAGGTCTGTTAAAGCTGATACAGCATTACGCCAAACCATCCGAGGTAGATGGATATGAATACAGCGCCGTTGAGGCGACTGATCATCTTGCCCTTCTTGACCCCTTGATAGCAAAAGTAGGCGAGCAAGAGAGTGAGGAATAATACGCCGATATAGTCTCTATAGAGAAGTGCGGGTTCGATCACTCCCGGTGCAAATAAACCGGGAAATGGAAGCACTGCGAGTAAATTTAGAATGTTCGATCCAACTATGTTTCCAATCGCCAGATCGTGATGTCCCTTGAGTACGCAGGTTACTGATGCGGCCAATTCAGGCAGGCTGGTGCCGAGAGCTACTACAGTTAGTCCGATAATTGCGGTGGATACACCTAGAGACCCGGCAATCGATGTTGCCGCAGCTACGAGTGCCTCGGCACTCAAGACCAGGAGTGCGAGGCCTAATACTAAATAGGCGCCAGCTTGCAGGCTGCTTATTTCGCTTAGTTCTTCATCGGCGAGTTCGGGCATTACCCCTGTTTTAACTTTCTTGCGAAAGAGTCTGTAGCCAAAATATACGGTAATTGTGATTAACACTACGGCATCGAAGACGCCCAGGAAAAGATCCAAGAATAAGGCCCCGGTAACAAATGTGACCAGTAATAGTGCGGGAATCTCTTTCTTGACTAGCGACTCTGGAGGCTTAAGTGGGCTGATCACTGCAGCGACACCGAGTGCTACTCCGACATTAAAAAGATTTGAGCCTAGGGCATTGCCGACTGCGAGTTCTGGTTTGTCGTTTAGTGCAGAAACGGCCGAAGAAAAAATTTCTGGAGCTGAGGTGCCGAATGCGACGATAGTAAGACCGATCATCAGGGGGGAGACCCCTAAATTTCGGGCGAGAACCGATGCGCCAAATACAAACTTGTCCGCTCCCCAGATTAAGCCAACAAATCCGAGAACGATAATGATCGGGTCGAGGAACATAGAGGAAGTATTCTTAGATGCCTAGGTAAAGCGGTCAATTAGAAGATTCTTTGGGGAGCTTTGCAAGTAATAATTTATTGAACTGTCTATTTGATGTAAACTGCGCCACTGCTCTAGTAAGGTTCTCTAAGAAAGTTCAGTCAATATTCAGCTCTTTTTGTGTATTTTAGATCTGCAGGTATCCGATTAGCGGATTTAAGGACTCAGCTTCGAGTAATGATGAAGGATAAGCAAATGAAATCATTGAATAAATACTTAGTCACCCTGGTCCTTGTTGGAATGTTGCCAGCGCTCAGTTATGCCCAGCAATACACGGCTGTTGAGACTGCCAAGACCGGAGTGGAATCGCTTCTAGCTACAGTTCAAGAGTCTCGAACTCTTTTTCTCTCGGATCGCGATGCCTACTTCTCCGCTGTCGAGGGAGCGCTCACTTCAATCGTAGATTTTACTGCTGTCGCAGAGGTGGTAATGAACCGTTTTGCGGCCTCAGCTAGTGACGCTCAGAAGCAACGCTTCGCCGATATTCTAAAGAATACATTAACCCGTTTTTACGGTGCTTCGCTGGTTGCCTACGAAGGGCAGGAGCTGGTCTTCCTTCCGGCCAGCAATACAGACGCTGATCCCCGCGGCGATACCGTGGTAGGCATGGAGTTGCGTGGTGGTGACTCCAATCTGCGTCTGCAGTACCAGATGTTCCTCAATGAGAATGATGAGTGGAAGCTTAAGAACCTAAGCCTGGCTGGTATCAATCTGGGTCGGCAGTATTTCACTCAGTTTTCTGCCTTGATGGGGCAGAATGACAACGATATCGACGCTGTATTGGATAACTGGAAATAGAACGGAGTAGAAGATTGGACGCGAGTCAGATTACCGAACTGCTTAATGCAAAGCTTACAGACTGTCAGGTAGCCGTTGATGGCGGTGATGGCAAATATCTTGTATCCGTTGTTGGCGATGTGTTTGAAGGATTGAACGCCGTGAAGCGACAGCAGGCCATTTACAAAATTTTGAACGAGCATATAACGAGTGGAGCCATTCACGCAGTCACTATGAACCTGATGACCGTGAACGAAAGTCAGACCTCCTGAATACACTTTCTTCCCGCCGAGCAAATAAATGGATAAATTACTAATCAAGGGAGGCGTGAGCCTTCAGGGCGAGATTCGAATCGCAGGTGCCAAGAATTCCGCTTTGCCCATATTGGCTTCCACTCTACTAACTCACGATACGGTGCAGATTTGTAATCTGCCACATTTGTTCGATATCACAACGATGATCGAGCTGCTCGCCTGCATGGGCGTTGAGCCTGTCATCGATGAAAAACTAAATGTGGAAGTGAATAGCAGTACGATTAAGCATTTCAATGCTCCCTATGAGTTAGTCAAGACTATGCGAGCGTCTATCCTGGTGCTGGGCCCCTTGCTAGCTCGCTATGGTAAGGCCGAGGTAGCGCTTCCAGGCGGGTGTGCGATTGGTAGCAGGCCTGTGAATCTCCACATTTCTGCGCTGCAGGCTATGGGTGCAGACATTGTTGTAGAGGATGGCTATATAAAGGCTTCTGTAGACGGAAGGTTGAAGGGCGCGAATATCTTCATGGACCTGGTTACCGTGACGGGTACTGAGAATGTCATGATGGCCGCCACACTCGCCGATGGAAAAACGGTTATAGAGAATGCCGCGAGAGAGCCTGAAGTTGTGGATCTGGCCAACTGTCTAGTCGCGATGGGTGCAATCATTTCAGGGCAGGGCAGCGATACCATAACCATTACCGGTGTTGAGAAACTGAACGGTTGCAGCTATTCGGTAATGCCGGATCGAATTGAGACAGGCACCTACCTGATTGCGGCGGCGGCGACTCGCGGGCACATCAAGGTCAAAGATACGCGGCCTGATATTCTCGAGGCGGTGCTGAGCAAGCTAGAACAGGCAGGCGCTGATATTACAGTAGGCGAAGACTGGATAGAGTTGGATATGCACGGCAAGCGCCCAAAGTCAGTCTCCCTGAGGACGGCCCCCTATCCGGCCTTTCCTACAGATATGCAGGCACAATTTACTGCGCTTAATTCAGTGGCCGAGGGCACGGGTTCCATCACTGAAACGGTTTTCGAAAATCGCTTCATGCACGTTCACGAAATGAATCGCATGGGCGCATTGATAACGGTAGAAGGCAACACGGTGATAGTAGAAGGTGTCGAGAGCCTGAAGGGTGCGCCAGTTATGGCAACCGACTTGAGGGCATCGGCAAGCCTGATTATCGCCGGGCTTGTTTCGGAAAATGAGACAATAGTGGATAGAATCTATCATATCGATCGCGGCTACGAATGTATCGAGGAGAAGTTGCAGTCGCTAGGCGCACATATTCGACGAGTGCCTTCTTAGGAAAAGCGAACTTTTTTCAGTCTTGCGAGTTTATCTTTAAATGAATTCCAATCAGTTAGTCATAGCCCTCACTAAGGGGCGTATCTTGGAAGAAGTGCTGCCCTTGTTTGCGCAGGCTGGAATCGTGCCTGCTGAAGATATTAACAAGAGCCGTAAACTAATCTTTGATACCAACCGAGAGAATGTAAAGCTGATGGTGATTCGGGGGACTGATGTTCCCACCTATGTCGAGTTTGGCAGCGCTGATATAGGTGTTGTCGGCAAAGATCTGTTACTCGAATACGGTGATGAGGGATTCTACGAACCATTGGACTTGAAGATAGCAGTCTGTCAGATGATGACTGCAGAGCCCGTGAACGCTAAACCGGTTAAGGGCAGGCTCAAGGTTGCGACCAAGTTTACCAATATTGCCAAGAAGTATTTTGCTCAGCAGGGGCAGCAGATTGAGCTAATAAAGTTAAATGGTGCGTTAGAACTGGCTCCCATGATGGGACTCGCCGATGCCATAGTGGATATTGTCGATACCGGAAAAACCCTCAAGGCGAATGGCTTGGAGCCGCGTGAGCTCATCGCAGAAATTAGCTCGCGAATAATTGTCAACAAGGCCTCTATGAAAATTAAGAATGCTTTGATACGAGAAATATTGGGTCAACTGCGCGACGCAGTCGATAAGAAATAGCGCTAGCATGTCCAGTACAGTCATAGATATTAACCGACTCAACGCCTCCGATAGCGACTTCGAAGATCGCCTCGCTACTCTATTGCAGCGCGAAATGATTGTCGCCGAAGAAGTTACTCATACTGTTAGTGATATTCTGCAGGAAGTAAGAAGTAGGGGTGATTCCGCGGTTGTGGAGTATACCAAGCGATTCGACGGTTTCGCGGCAGACTCCATCGACGAGCTGTCGGTTTCGCAAGAGCAGATGCAGCATGCACTGCAGAGTATTTCGAAGGAGCAGCGAGAAGCGCTAACACACGCCGCTGATCGAATACGAAGCTATCACGTGAAGCAGAAGCAAGATTCCTGGACTTATACTGAGGCAGATGGCTCGGTCTATGGTCAGAAGATAAGCCCCTTGCGACGTGTTGGTGTGTATGTCCCAGGCGGCAAGGCTAACTACCCGTCATCGATGCTCATGTTGGCGATTCCTGCACAGGTCGCAGGTGTTAAAGAGATAATCGCAACAGTTCCGACGGCCTATTCAGAGGCGGGAAGGCTGGTATTTGCTGCTGCTGCGCTTGCTGGGGTTACCAAGCTTTACACTATCGGTGGCGCTCAGGCTGTGGCGGCACTAGCCTACGGCACGGCAACGATCGACAAGGTCGATAAGATAGCTGGCCCGGGTAATATTTATGTGACGGTGGCAAAGAAACTAGTCTTCGGTGAGGTCGGTATCGACATGATAGCAGGGCCTTCTGAGTTAACGATCATCTGCGATGGCAAGTCGAACCCTGATTGGATCGCCATGGATTTGTTCTCTCAGGCAGAACATGACGAACAGGCGCAGTCGATCCTGATATCCGATGACGCTGCCTTTCTCGATGAGGTAAAGAACAGCATAGATCGCCTGCTGCCAGGAATGTCCAGGCGTGACATCATCTCGGTATCGCTACGCAATCGCGGCATATTTATTCTTGTAGGAGATCTGCAGGAGGCGGCAAATGTGAGTAATATTATTGCTCCAGAGCATTTAGAGATTTCGATTGATGAGCCTCAAGCGTTGCTCGACTCGATAGAAAATGCGGGCGCAATCTTCATGGGTCGTTACAGCGCGGAAGCTTTGGGAGACTATTGTGCGGGCCCCAGCCATGTATTGCCTACATCAGGTTCTGCAAAGTTTTTCTCTGCATTAGGCGTGTATGATTTTCAGAAGCGCAGTTCAATAATCAACTGTTCAGAATCCGGTGCCAATACCCTGGCAAGAACGGCATCGGTTATAGCGCGTGACGAACACCTGGAGGCGCATGCGCTTTCTGCTGAATATCGATTTAAGAGTGTCGATTAGAGACTTTGTAAAACCAGACTAGAGTCGCCTGTGTTGTTAAGGCTCTATGATGATAGCCTGTCCAAATCCTAGCGTTGTGGGTAGTACGAAATTATCCCCGTCACGATAGATCTGTATATTTATCGAGTCACCCGGTTTCTTGTTACGCAC